>Ga0160429_1000038_pt1 | contig 182836 bp, 131 predicted proteins | sample SolpanmetagenomR_FD_108199 | JGI IMG/M metagenome (GOLD analysis project Ga0160429, IMG submission 108199) | Solar panel surface microbial communities from Lawrence Berkeley National Laboratory, California, USA - R | ecosystem: Engineered > Built environment > Solar panel > Unclassified ... | reverse complement strand
CACACGTCGGTGCACGGCCGCAGCTGGCAGCAGCTCGATGAGGCGTTGCTGGGCTATGAGCCGCTCATTGCAGTACTCACCGATGGCGTGCGCACGCCGGCCGCCATCGCCCAGCGGCTGCTGGACTATAGTTTTCGCCACTACGAAATGCTGGTGGGCGAAGACCTCGACGGCCCGCACGAGCGCCTAGGGTGCTACGCCCTGACGGAAGCCGCCCAAGCTGATTTTCTGCCCCTTAACTGCGTGTTGCTGCGCCAAACTTCGGCCCCTACCCGCAGCTGGGGCCTCGACGATGCGGCCTTTGTGGGGCTGCCGGGCCGGCCGGGCATGATAACCAAAAAAGCTATTCGCCTGCTCAGCCTCGCCCAGCTAGGGCTAGCTGGCAAGCGCGTATTCTGGGACGTGGGCTTTTGCACGGGCTCGGTGGCGATTGAGGCGCGGCGGCTGTTTCCGCAGCTAGCCGTGGTGGCATTTGAGCAGCGGCCCGAGTGCGAGGCCATTATGGCTACCAATGCGCGGCAGCTTTCAGCGCCCGGCATTGCGGTGGTGATGGGCGATTTTTTTGCCCAGGACCTAGCGGCGCTGCCGGTGCCCGAGGCCGTGTTTGCGGGCGGCCACGGTGGCCGCCTGCTCGAGCTGCTGGCCCGGCTCGACACGCTGTTACCCCCCGGCGGCACCGTGGTGCTAAACGCCGTGCTGCCCGAAAGCCACGACCAATTTTTAGCCCAGGCGCACGTGCTAGGCTGGCAGTTGCCCGCGCCGCCCCAGCGCGTGCAACTCGATGAACACAACCCAATTTGGGTGCTGACCGCCCGCAAACCATGAAGAATAAGCCCACTGCCATCTTGGCCAGCACCGACCGCGGCGTGCTGCTCGCCGACCGCCTCTGCCGGGAGCTCGAAGGCAGCGTCGTGTTTTCGACCCGACCGAGCGGCGTGCCCACCGTGCAGTCCATAGCGTCTATTGCCGATTTTTTGGCTGCGTCATTTGCTGATTATGATGTCTTTATCTTTATCGGGGCGCTGGGCATCTGCGTGCGCAGCATTGCGCCCTACGTGCAAGACAAGGCCACTGACCCGGCTATCCTTAACCTCGACGACCACGGGCAATTTGTGCAGCCGGTGCTGAGCGGGCACCTAGGCGGCGCCAACGAGCTGGCGCGCCGCCTGGCACGGGTGCTGGGCGCGCAGGCCATTATCACCACGGCCAGCGACTTGCAAAACATCTGGGCCCTGGATACGCTGGCGGCGCAGTTTGGCTGGCAAGCCGTACCTAGCCAGTCGCTCAACCAGTTGATTTCCTTGTTTGTAAACAACGCGAAAACGGCGCTGCTGCTAGAAGTGCAGGACGAGGGGACCCGCTGGCTCGAAAAAAACCGCCCGCCGTTTGTAGACATATTCTACAGCCGCGACGAGATAGCGTGGGACCAGTACCAGCTGGCGCTAGCCGTGACCTACCGCCCCGTAGTGGCCCCAGTGCCGGTACTCGCGTTTTACGCGCCGGTACTGCACCTAGGGATGGGCTGCTCACGCGACATCGAAGCCGACTTGCTCGAAGCCTCCGTGCGCGCCCAACTAGCTGCGCATGACCTGGCGATAGAAGCGGTCAAATCGATTAATTCCATTGATATCAAGCACGATGAGGTCGCTTTCCTAGCGCTGGCTGAGCGCCTAGGAGTGCCGCTGCTCACCTATCCCGCCGACGCGCTGAATACCCAAACTACCCCCAATCCGTCGGACGTGGTGCTGAGCAAGCTCGGCGTGCCCAGCGTGGGCGAAGCCGCTGCCCAGCTGGCTAGCGGTAACGGCAACCTGCTGCTGGAAAAGCAAAAAGTCACGGTGACCTCGGGTAAGAAGCACACCCTAGCCGTGGCGCTCGATGCCACAGCCGAGCGCCGCGGCGTGGTCGCCATCGTGGGTGCGGGGCCCGGTGATGCCAGCCTCATCAGCGTGAAAGGCAAGGAATTGCTGGAAACGGCGGACCTGATTCTCTACGCTGGTAGCCTGGTGCCCGAGCGCCTCACGCACTACGCCAAGCCCGGTGCGGTGGTGCGAAACTCGGCCAGTATGACCCTGGAAGACCAGCTAGCGCTGATGACCGAGCACTACGAGCGCGGCCACCTCATCGTGCGGCTGCACTCCGGCGACCCGGCTATTTATGGGGCGATTCAGGAGCAGATGACGGAGTTTGACGAGCGCGGCATGGACTACTTTATCGTGCCCGGCATCTCGGCGTTTCAGGCCGCGGCGGCTAGCCTGAACTCGGAGTTTACCATTCCGGAAGTGGTGCAAACTATCATCCTCACAAGGGGCGCGGGCAACACGCCCCTCCCCCCACACGAGGACCTAGCGGCGATGGCCCAGCACCGCGCCACCATGTGCATCTTCCTAAGCGCCACTATTGCCAAACGCGTGCAGGCGCAATTGGAGGAACATTACCCTGCCGATACGCCGGTGGCCATCCTCTACCGCGTGACCTGGGATGATGAGGAAATCTACACTGGCCAACTTGCCGACCTGGCCAGCTTAATCCGCGAGCACAAGCTCACGCGCACGGTGCTCATCGTGGTGGGCGCAGCCATTGGGGCCCGCAAAAACCGCTCGCAACTCTACCACCCCGACTGGAAGCATATTTTCCGCACCGGCAAGCCAGCTAAGGTTAAGAAACCTAGAAAGCAGGCTGACAAAAGTGAGTAGCTTAAGCTTTGTAATCCAAACTACTGGCTGAATACTTTACTTAAAATAAAGCCCCATGCCCACCCCTGCAACACTTTCAGAAGCGGCTGCCAAAACCATCCTGGTTTTTGGGGGCACTACTGAGGGCAAGCAAGTGGCGGCCTGGCTAGCAGGCACTGATTATACTTTTTGGTATTCGACCAAAACGCAGGTAGAGGTGACCCTGCCGCCCAATGGCCGCTACCGTTGGGGCGCGTTCACAACAGCAGAGTTGGTAGAATTTTGCCAACTGCACCGGGTCGGGTGCTTGGTACATGCCAGTCACCCGTTTGCTGAGGTACTGCACGCCACCGTAGCTGAGGCTAGTCAGCAATTAGGTCTGCTGGTGCTGCGGCTGGAACGGGAATACCCACTGCGCCAGGAGCACCCCTTGATTCAATATAAAGCTGATTATGAAGAAGTAATAACTTGCTTACGTGCCGCCGAACTTGCCCCCGTGTTGGCCCTGAGCGGCGTGCAAACCATCGCGCGGCTGCGCGGCTACTGGCAGCGCCAGCCCATGTATTTTCGGGTGCTACCTCGAGCGTCCTCGGTGGCGCTGGCCGACCAGGCGGGGCTACCAGCCGACTGGCTGCTGCCCGCGTGGCCGGGCACCGATGTGGCAGAAGAAACGGGACTCATTCGGCGCCTAGGGGTGCAGGCCGTGGTCACGAAGGAAAGCGGCGAAAGCGGCTTCCTCTCGGTGAAGCTGGCGGCAGCGCTGGCGGCAGGCGTGCCTATTTTCGTAGTGCAGCGGCCCACCATGCCGGCGCACTTTCGCCCCATAGCGGGCGAGGGTGAGTTGCTGGCTTACTTACACACGCACCTACATGGGCTTACGGCCGGTTCCTGAAGGACCTTTGCGCTCCGGCTACACCACCGGGGCCTGCGCCACGGCTTGCACCAAGGCGGCCCTGCGGGCGCTGCTGCGGCAGGAAGCGGTGGTAGAAGTCGCCATCACGCTGCCGGGCGGCGAGGTGGTGGAGTTTGCGCTGCACAGTTGCGAGTACGACGCCAAACAGGCCCGTTGCGCCACCTTCAAGGATGCCGGCGACGACCCCGACGTGACGCACGGGGCTGAAATCAGCTGCACAGTTTCGCTCAACGATACCGGTGAGGTTGTCTTCCTGCCCGGCGAAGGTGTGGGCACCGTCACGCTGCCGGGACTGGCCATTGCGGTGGGCGAGCCGGCCATCAACCCTGTACCTCGCCAGATGATGCGCGCCGTGGTGGCCGAGGTACTGGCCGAGGAAGGCGCGGACCCCGGCGTATCCATCAGCGTGGCGGTGGCCGGGGGGGCGCAGTTGGCCCAGCGCACACTCAACGGCCGCCTAGGTATCGTAGGCGGCATTTCCATCCTAGGTACTACCGGTATCGTGAAGCCTTTTTCGGCCGAAGCCTACGTGGCGAGCATCGTGCAGGGCATCGACGTGGCCCTGGCCAATGGGCTGATGGAAGTGGTGATAAACTCGGGGGGTAAAAGCGAGAAGCTGCTGCGCCATCTTTTCGCATACCTACCCGCCGTGGGCTTCATCCAATACGGCAACTGGATAGGCGAAACGTTGGAAAAAATTGCCGCTTCGCCCTTGTCCTCTTTCACGATGGGTATCATGCTAGGGAAGGCCGTGAAGCTAGCCCAGGGCGCCCTCAACACGCACAGCAACCAGTCGAGTTGGGATAAAGATTGGGTGGCCGGGGTAGCCACCGAGGCCGGTTACCCCGCCGAGCGGTGCGCAGCCATTGCGCAGCTTACCCTAGCCAGCGGCCTCACCGAGCTGTTTCCCTTCTCGGCTACTGAACCATTTTATGCGGTGCTGGCCCAGCATTGCCACGCCGTCATTGGCACCGTCACGGGTACACGGCCCTGCCGGCTGGTGTTGATTGATGCTGCTGAGCAATTTATTAAGTATGAATTTGACTTTTAAATAGAAAATCTATTCCTGAATTAAATAAACTAAAAACTGGTCGTCATGCAGAGCGCGGCGAAGCATCTCGCGTGCTGCAGTAACTAATAATGTCAGCAATGAGGCGAGCGAGATGCTTCGCTACGCTCTGCATGACGGACGTTCTCCGGTTTGGCTAATTCAGGGTTCATTCTAAAATTCCTCCATTGATTTATCCCCTCCTGATAGATTCACTGCTGCTTGGTGTGCAGCACTCGTTTGAGCCCGACCACATGGCGGCCGTGTCGGTGCTAGCCACCGAAAAAAAACGCTACAACACGGGCTACGGCAAGCTCATCTGGCGCTCGTCGCAGTGGGCGCTGGGTCACTCGCTCACGCTTATCATTTTCAGCGCCTTGGCCTTGCTGCTGCGCTCGGCCTTGCCGCTGAGTTTTTCGCGCTGGGCCGAGTTGGCAGTAGGCCCAGTCATGATTTGGCTGGGTTGGGAAGCTATCCGGCGCAACCACCAGCTCAAGAAGCTGATGGCCGAGCACAAGAAATTTGCCGAGCACGCCCACCTCACCAATGCCCTGCACCTGCACGGCAGCCAGGGCGAAGAAATCGCGATGAACGTGCTGAGCCGCTCGTTTTGGGTGGGCATGCTGCACGGGCTGGCCGGCACTGGCGGGGCCTGCGCAGTGGCCCTCACCCTAGCTGCCAAAGACACGCGCACCGCCATTGGCATTATTGCCCTGCAAAGCGTCGGTATCGTAGTGGCCATGACGGCTTATAGCTGCGTAATGGCTTTCTCGGTATCGCGCTTTATCGAGCGCAACCAGATAGTATTCAAAGTGATAAATGCCATTGTCGGCGTTGTGTCGATTGGCGTGGGCTTGCTTTGGATTTACAACGGGATAGTAGCTTGGACTTTGTAGTCCGAGCTACACCCTGCCGGCACGAGTTATGCTGCGCTAAACTCGCGCCAGTGCTTGATTACTAACGGTTAGAATAGCGCTGGTCAGCGAGGTGGCTGATAGCTCATCGAGCGGCAAGTACTGTGCCCCTAGGGCGGCAGCCAACTCGGCAGCTTTGCCTAGGCGCAGGTAGCTAGTATCGGTGTCGAGCACTAGGGTGGGAATATTCTGCGTGCGCAGTTGCCCGGCGAGTTGCTGGGTTTGCTGGTTCGCATCGCCACCCCCGGCTAGGGGCACGTTGGCTTTGCCATCGCTGAGCAGCACGAGTAGCGGCTGTAAGTCGGCTGGATAGTCGGCCCTGGTCAGCAGTTGCGTAGCCAGTTGCAGGGCATGAGGTAGCGGTGTGCGCCCGCCCGTGGGCAGGTTGCGCAAGGCTTCTTCTGCTACGGTTACGCTACGGGTAGGGGGGAGTAGCACCCGCGCTTCTACTCCTCCAAAGGCGATAACGGCCACCGTATCGCGCTGCTGATAAGCCTCAGTAAGCAGACTCAGCACGGCGCCTTTCACGGCTTCCATGCGACGACTGGCGCTCATCGAGCCCGAGGCATCGACCACGAGTAGCAGGAAGGTGCCGGTCTTGCTGCTGCATATTTTCTGGTGCAGGTCATCGCGAGTGATTTGGGCTACTGCGGGGTCACGCAGCACAGCTTGGCGTACCGTCGCCTCAATGGCTAGCTCCGATGGGTCTCGGTCGGGCACGGCCCGCACGTACTGGCCCCGCGCGGCCGGCACGCTAGCCCCGCGCTGGCCAGTGGCTAGACCTGCGACTGGTGCAGTAGGCGACGTTGCCTCTACTACAATAGACCGGGTTGGCACTGCTAGGTCGGCGCTGAATACCTGTTCTGGGGCAGCCTGCTGGGGCGCAGCCGGCGACTTACGGCCCCCTTCTGGCGCCGCATCTTCTACTGCTGGATAAGGCTCGTCCTCGCTTGGCTGGGCTGGATTGCTAGTTGGAGCGGGTGGTTGGGGCGCAGCATCGGGGGTAGGCGGCGCCTGCTGCATCAGCTCATCAAGGGCTTCGGATGGCAGGCCAGGGCTGTCGAAGGGCTGAGCGCGACGACGGTGAACCAGGGCCAACTCGGCGGCGCGCCGCACGTCGGTGGCAGTCACGGTGGAGCGGCCAGCCAGGGCAGCTAGGGTGAGGGCCGTTTTATACAGTACGATATCAGCACGCAAACTAGCTACGCCCAACTCGGTACACAGCTGGCTAATGAGGGTGAGCAAGCCCTCGGGCATTTGTACGGTGGGCAGCAGTAGCCGGGCGGCGATAATTTGCTGCCGCACGGCTACTTGGGCGGGCTGCCACTGCGCATGAAAGGCTGTTGGGTCACACTCGAAGGCGATGCGCCGGCGCACTACCTCCGTGCGTTCGGCTACGTCGCGGGGGGCCGTAATGTCCACCATCAGCCCGAAGCGGTCGAGAAACTGTGGGCGCAGGTTGCCTTCCTCGGGATTCATGGTGCCGATGAGCGTGAACTGCGCCGGGTGGCTCACGGCCAAGCCTTCGCGCTGCACGGTGCTGACGCCAGTGGCCGCCGCATCGAGCAGCACATCGACTAGGTGGTCGGGCAGCAGGTTTACTTCGTCGATGTACAGCACGCCACGGTGGGCGGCGGCCAACAGGCCGGGTTGCAGCTTTTTCTGGCGGTCGGCCAGTAGTCCTTCTAGGTCGAGGCTGCCCAGCACGCGGTCTTCGGTGGCCCCTAGGGGCAGGTTGACGAAGGGCGCGGGCAGCGCTTGCGCCACGGCGTCGGGCTGGTGGCACACTGGGCACAGGTCCGCCGGCTGGCCCGGCTCGCAGTTGAACGGGCAGCCAGGCACGGCCAGGATGGGTGGCAGCACGTCGGCCAAGCCGCGCACGGCGGTGGTTTTGGCCGTGCCTTTGTCGCCGCGCAGCAACACGCCACCTAGGGTTGGGTTTACGGCACACAGTAGCAGGGCTTGCTTCAGCGTATCTTGGCCGACCAGGGCGGCGAAGGGGTAATTCATAGAGCTGTATATTAAATCGTTATTTTTCCCCTAACGTATTGACCCCATTCCCGGCCCCTCCCCTCCGGGAGAGGGGAGCCTGACGACTTATAACGTCCGCTTACGTCTAGTCGAGGTTGACTCCCCTCTCCCGGAGGGGAGGGGCCGGGGGTGGGGTAACACGAGCGACGAGCAGCTACTCATTCCGCGCTTCCAGCAGCGTCTCGCTTTGCAGGTATACCGCTTGCAAAGCAGCCAGCATTTCGGGCGCAGGCGCAGCCCACATCCCCCGCTGCGCCGCCTCCAACAACCGCTCGGCAATGGCGTTCAGCGCCCACGGGTTGCTCTCGGCAAAGAACTCCTGCATCCCGGCATCGAGCGCGTACGTTTCGGCTACTTTCTCGTACATCCAATCATCAACCACCTTAGCCGTAGCGTCGTAGCCGAATAGGTAATCCACGGTGGCCGTCAACTCCAAGCCACCTTTGTAACCGTGACGCTGGATGCCAGCCAGCCACTTGGGGTTAACGACGCGGGAGCGGAATACGCGCAGGGTTTCCTCCTTGAGGTCGCGCACGGCGGGGCGGGCGGGGTCCTGGGTGTCGCCGAAGTAGTGCTTGGGCTGCTGGCCGGTGAGGCTGCGGATGGTGGCAATCATACCGCCGTGAAACTGCAAGTAGTCGTCGCTGTCGAAGATGTCGTGCTCGCGGTTGTCCTGATTGTGCAGGGCCACTTCCACACCCGCCAGCCGCTGCCGAAACTCGGGGCGGGCATCGGTGCCGCTCGCGGCGCGGGTATAAGCATAGCCGCCCCAGTTCACGTAGGCCTGGGCAAAATCGGCATCGCCCTGCCAGTTCTTCTCGTTGATGAGCGGCAGAATACCCGCCCCGTAACTACCTGGCGCAGCCCCGAAAATGCGGTAGCCAGCGCGCTGCTCGGCTTCTTCGGCGGGCACGTCCTGGGCGTGCAGCTCGGCGAGGTCTCCTAGGTAGTGTTTGCGCACGAAGTTCTGGTCGAGCGGCTCATCGAGAGCCAGCACAAGCTGCACGGCATCGTCCAGCAATTCAATGAGGTGCGGAAAGGCATCGCGGAAAAAGCCGCTGATGCGGGTGGTCACGTCGATGCGCGGGCGACCTAGCTCGGCCAGCGGAATCACCTCCACACCGGTCACGCGGCGGCTCTGGGCTTGCCATACGGGGCGCACACCCAGCAGGGCCAGGATTTCGGCCACGTCGTCGCCGTGGGTGCGCATGGCGCTGGTGCCCCACACGCTTAGGCCCACGCTTTCGGGGTAGCGGCCGGTTTCCTTGAGGTGGCGGGCCAGCACCTCGCGGGCTAGCTGCTGGCCTACTTCCCAGGCCGCCTGCGAGGGCAGGGCGCGGGGGTCTACGGCGTAGAAATTGCGGCCCGTGGGCAGGATGTGGGCCATGCCTCGGGTGGGCGCACCGCTGGGGCCAGCCGGCACGTAGCCACCCCCTAGGCCGTGCAGTAAGTTGGAAATCTCATCGTAGGTCTGCGCTAGGTTAGGCAAAAGCTGTTGGCCTACAAAAGCTAGTGTTTGTTTTACCTCCACCAGGCCTGGCTGACTAGGCGCCACGTTCAAGGCCCCAAACAGCGCTTCATCTAGCAAATCGGGCCGGAAGTGACGCTGCTGCCACATTAATAGTAAGTGGCGTGTCAGCTCGTCGAGCACTTCCAGGGCGTCGGCGCCCGTCACCACGGGCCGGCCGGCTAGAGTTTCAAACTGCGTACTTACTGCCCCTAGTTTTTGGCCTTTGGCTGCTAACAGCTTGTCTAGTTCAAAGCCAAACAGCGTGGCTAGCCCGGCTTGCAAGCCCGGCACGCCGAGGTTAGGCAGGCGGGTTAGGGCTTGCAGCATATCGACCAGCATTTCGTCCTCGGGTGCCTGGCCCAGGATGTGCAGGCCATTGCGGATTTGGGCGGCGCCCAGCTCGCAGAGGTAACCGTCGATGTCTTCGATGAGATGGGCCACGTCTTTGCCGTCCATCTCGGCGAGGCTCACGGGTACGCCCTCGGGTGTCATGTCATCGTCCCAGTCGTGCACGTGGTCGCCGTGGTCGCGGCGCAAGAGCACGGCCAGGTCCTGGTCGAGGTTGGTTTGCTTGACTAGGTCCCAAATTTGGCGTTGCAGCAGCGGCAGCTTGGCGGGGTCGAGGGCTTCGACCTGGTAGTACTCATCAACCAACTGCGTGAGCTGAGCCAGCTCGCCGTAGCTGTCGGCCGTGGTCATGGGCGGCGTGAGGTGGTCCAAAATGGTGGCGTGGGCGCGGCGCTTGGCCTGTGAGCCCTCGCCGGGGTCGTTGATAATGAAGGGGTAGAATAGCGGCAAATCGCCCAAGAACGCGTCGGGAAAGCAATTCTCCGATAGGCCAATGCCCTTGCCGGGCAGCCATTCCAGGGTGCCGTGCTTGCCCACGTGCACTAGCGCATCTGCCCCCCAACCATCGCGCAGCCAGCGGTAGCAGGCGTAGTAATGATGGGTAGGTGCCAGGTCGGGCTGGTGGTAGATGGCGTCGGGGTCCATGCCGTAGCCGCGAGGCGGCTGGAGCATCACCAGCGCGTTGCCGAGCTCGATGCCAGCCAGCGCAATGTGCCCGTCGTGCACGTAGGTAGCGCCGGGCGGCGGGCCCCACTGCTTGGTCATTTTCTGCTGCAACGCCTCCGGCAGTTCACTGAACCATTGCGCATACTGCGCAAACGACACTTGTCCCACGGCCCGGCCCAGCTGCTCGGGCGTGAGGTAGGTTTCGTCGTACGAGCAGCGGTCCACTAGCTCGTGAATGAGGGCGGTGCCAGTCGGTGGCAGTTCGCCTAGGGTGTAGCCTTCGGCCTGCATAGCGTGCAGCAGCGTCAGTAGCGAGGCCGGCGCGTCGAGCCCCACGGCGTTGCCGATTTGAGAGGCCTTGCTGTTGGAATTGGTGAATACAAAGGCCACCCGCTTTTCTGGATTGGGCACGTAGCGCAGCCTAGCGAAGCGCCGCGCCAGGCCAGCCACCCGCGCCACGCGGTCGGGCACGGGGGCGTAGCCGGTGGCCTCGCGACTTTTCTCCTTGAAGGAAATCGGCACCGTGATGAGGCGGCCGTCGAACTCGGGCAGCGCCACATTCATGGCCGTGTCGAGCGGGTTTAGGCCGCGGCTCGACGACTCCCAGGGCCCGCGCGCCATGCCGCTCGTGATGGCTTGCAGCACTACCACATCGAGTTGCCGCAGTGCCTCCACCGACCACCCCGCGCTGGTGGGCCCGTCGGGGTTCACCTCGCTCATGGCGAAGGACACAGTGTTAATCAGTACGTCAAGCAGGGTGCCATTTTCACCCTGAAAAAAGCGGAATGCCCACGGCGCACCCGTGGCCACATCTACCGCTTTGAGCGAAGCCGTGAAGACTGGCAAGGCATTGACGCCCTGCGTTTCTAGCTCGCGCACCAGCACATCGACAAAGGCTAGGTTACCGCTCACCCAGTGGGCGCGGTAGAAGAGCACGCCCACCGTGGGCTGGGCCGGATTGCGCAGGCGCAGCCAGTCGCCTAGGTCAGCGTTTTCGGGCAAGTCGGGGTGGTAGAGGCCATGCTCGGGCAACGTAACCGGTGGCTCGTAGCCGAAGCCGGTGAGTAGCAGGTGGTCGGCCAGATAGTAGAGCAAGGAGGTGAGGTTAGCGTAACCGCCGGCCTGCAAGTACCCTAGGGCCTCGTGCAGCACGGCTGGCGACACTGTGGACACGGCCGCCAGTTCAGGGTTCAAATCGCCCGCGCCGCTCAGCACCAGCAGGTGCTGGCCCTGCGCCTTGGCTCGCCGCACCAACTCTTGAAAACCGGGGATGCTGCTCGGCCGGCCCAGCACCCGCAGCACGATGATGCGCGCGGCGGCCAGCTCGCGGTCGAGCAGCTGGGCCATGTGGGTTTCATTTTTGATAGCCAGCAGGTTGATACCAACCGTTTTTGGGAAGTCGGTGGGCAGCTCCTGCACGCTCCGGTGCAACGTCAGCAGGTCGGTTTCGGCGTGGGTGAGAAAGGCAATGCCTTCGGCAGCGACGGGCGCAGCAATGCTGGCCGCACCAGTTGCTTCAGCCCCGGTCCAGCTATAAAACTGGAAGACGTATTCGGCGAGCTCGGCGGGCGGGGCGAGGTAGCCATCGGCGGCGACCAAGCTATCGATGTAGTCGAAAATGGCCAGCACCTGCCAGTCGCTGTTGATGGAGTGAAACCAGGTCGAGCGGCCATCGAAGAGCAGCGTTACCACGTTGGCCAATGTGCAAGGACCTAGGCAGCCGCCCTTGGTCATGTGCACGGTGTTGCGCAGCTTGCGCCGCAGCCATTCACTTTTGTACAAATCCACGGGTACAGCCGCGTAGCCCCTATCCACCCGACCGCAGCAACATGCGTTGTAGCAGTACGAAAGGTGTCCCCGGCGCTGCACTAGGTTGATAGCTTTGCCGTCGGCACGCTGCACGCGTTGGCGTTTGATTTCACGCATGGGGGTAGGAATATTGAGTAGCTATTGGGTAAATACATTAATCTGAAAAACAGAATCTTAATTTTAAAAATATTGGTTATCAGCCGGCCACAGCGATGCGTTTTGCTGACGCAAGGTATCTGCTGACTGACGCTGCTACAATCGGTGCGCCAGTATGTTTGCTCAGCCCCCATGCGCCCGCTGCCCAATCTGCTCGCAGCAAGCCGCTGTTTATGGCTTTTCCTCAACTTGTCTTTTTCCGAGGTTCGCCACCTTGCCCACCCATGCTTAATCCCCTGCTTTTCGATTCCCTCTTGCTAGGTATTCAGCACTCGTTCGAGCCCGACCACATGGCGGCCGTGGCGGTGCTGGCCACCGAGCAGAAGCAGGGCGCGGGGCGGCTATGGCGCGTTATCTGGCGCTCCTCGCACTGGGCACTGGGCCACTCGTTGACACTAATCGTGTTCGCCAGCCTGATTATTTTGCTAAAATCGACGCTTTCGCTGCACATCGCCGCGCAAGTAGAGCTAGCCATCGGGCCGCTCATGATTTGGCTGGGCGTGCTGGCTATTCGGCGCAACTTCCGCAAGCCTAGGTCTTTGCCAACCAAGGCTCCTTCTCCCCTAGGGCCGCCGACGGGGCTTAGCCGCTCGTTCTGGGTGGGTATGGTGCACGGGCTAGCCGGCACGGGTGGGGCCTGCACCATTGCCCTCACCCTAGCCGCTCGCAATACCACGGCCGCCGTGTGGATTATCGTGCTGCAAAGCGCTGGAATCTTGGTTTCTATGACCACTTATGGGTGCCTGTTTGCTTTTTCGGCCACGCGGTTTTCGAGTCGGTGGCAGCCCTCGCTCAAGCTGCTCAACTACGTGGTGGGGGCGTTTTCCATCGCTATTGGAGTGTATACGCTGGTGGAGAGCGTGCAGGGCTTAGGCTAGCGGCGTTATGCCCAACTGGCCCTACCTTCGCTCCCGCAAATGGTAGTCGTTTCCGCGGTGCGGGGCGACTTTAAAAGGGAATCCGGTGTAATTCCGGGACAGTCTCCGCTGCTGTAACCCCCTCTCAACCTGCTCGATACTTAGTGCCACTGTCCCGTAACGCGGATGGGAAGGCCATCGGGCAGCGGGGGAAGTCAGAAGACCTGCCGCTTGCCTCATACAGTCCCGGCCTTCGGCAGAAAGGCACGTCGTACCATGCCCTACCCTTCGCTTACTCCCGGCCGCGCCGGGAGCGTAGTTTCTCATACTTTTTGCTGGCCCAAGGTGACTTGGCGCGTCCGCTGGCTAGCCCCAGCTTCGCAAGGTATCGGGTGGGCCTCTTTCCTCCTATTTAGCTCAAAAACAGCATTTCGCGGTTTGCGTGCGTTGGGTTTGGCCGCCACGTATTCAGTGAAGTTCCGGGCCAAGGCAGTCACGTGGGGCACTGTCACCGACCTGCTTTCGGGCCAGCCGCTAGTGGGCTTAAGCGGTGCGCTAGTGGGAAAGTCTAGCGGTACGGCCTCCGACGCGTTAAGGCAATTTTGCCTAGCGGGCCTGAAGCCCGGCACCTCTACCTCGCGAGCTAGTACACCAAGGTATAAACTTGAGAATCAGCCCGTGATGCTAAAAGCCTGCGTTCGCCTGTTCCAGAACAGATGCTCGCTACGCTCACGTTCAGACCACCAGCCCAAGCTGCCAGCCTGATGAACCACTTCACCCCCGCCGAAACGGCCGCCGTGTACCGGGCCATCGCCGAGCGCCGCGACATTCGGCACTTTCTGCCCGACTCCATCGCGCCCGAGGTACTGCACCGGCTGCTGCAAGCGGCCCACCAGGCGCCGAGCGTGGGTTTTATGCAGCCCTGGCGCTTTCTGCGCATCACCGACGCGGCGCTGCGCGGCACCCTGTACAGCTTGGTGGAGCAGGAGCGCCAGCGCACCGCGGCGGTGCTGGACGAGCGCGGCCGGGAGTTTTTACAATTGAAAGTGGAGGGCCTGCGCGAGTGCGGCGAAGTGCTGGTAGCCGCCCTCATGGACCAGCGCGAAACGCACGTATTTGGCCGGCGCACCTTGCCCGAAATGGATTTGGCCTCGGTGGCCTGCGCCATCCAAAATATGTGGCTAGCGGCGCGGGCCGAGGGTATTGGCCTAGGCTGGGTATCTATTTTCGACCCCGAGCAGGTGCGTTTGGCCTTGCAGATGCCCCTAGGCAGCCAGCCCGTTGCCATTTTGTGTGTGGGTCACGTCGCAGAGTTTTACCCGCGCCCGATGCTCGAAACCGCTGGCTGGGCCAGCCGCGCCAACCTAGCCGACTTGGTGTTTGAAAACCGTTGGCCCGCTGCCCCTAGCCAGGAGCACTAGTTTTACTTTTCCCCTCCCCTAGCTTTTCCTATGCTACGTCCCATCATGTTTGTCGGCACGGCCTCCGACGTGGGCAAAAGCATCATCACGGCCGGTTTTTGCCGTATTTTCAAGCAAGACGGCTACCAGCCCGCGCCATTTAAGGCGCAGAATATGAGCCTGAACAGCTATGTGACGCCCGAAGGCCTCGAAATCGGCCGGGCCCAGGCGGTGCAGGCTGAAGCCGCCGGCATTGCCTGCCACGTCGATATGAACCCGGTGCTGCTCAAGCCGACCTCCGACCAAGCCTCGCAGGTGGTGCTCAATGGCCGGCCCATTGGCACGCAGTCGGCCTACGAGTACTTCCGCGAAAACGACCGGCAGGAACTGTTTGCCGCTGCTACTCAGGCCTTCGACCGGCTGGCGGCCCGCCACTCGCCGGTGGTGCTGGAAGGAGCGGGCAGCATCTCGGAGCTGAATCTGAAGCGGCGCGACATTACCAACCTGCGCATGGCCCGCCACGCCGGGGCCGCCACCTACCTCATTGCTGATATCGACCGGGGCGGGGTGTTTGGCAGCGTGTACGGCTCGCTGGCGTTGCTGGAGACGGCCGAGAAAGCCTGTATTAAAGGCATTATTATCAATAAGTTCAGAGGCGACGGCCGGCTTTTTGCCGATGGCCGTCAGCAGCTCGAAGCCCTGACCGGCGTGCCGGTGGTGGGCGTACTACCCTACTTCCGCGACATTTTTGTAGAGGAAGAAGATTCGGTGGCACTGGCCCAAAAGCGGAGCGCTGCTAGCGCGCCCGGCCGGGTGCGGGTGGCCGTGGTACTGCTCGGGCGCTTGTCCAACTTCACCGACTTCGACGCCCTGAGCCACGACCCTAGGGCTGACCTGTTCTTCACCCGCGACGCCGCTGAGCTCACCCAGGCCGACATCATCATCCTACCCGGCAGCAAAAATACCATCGCCGACCTGCGCCTGCTGCAAACCAGCGGCCTCGCCACCGCCATCACGCAGGCCCACCAGGCAGGTAAAACCGTGGTAGGCATCTGCGGCGGCTACCAGATGCTGGGCCGCTCAGTCGAAGACCCCGACGGCGTAGAGGGCACCGTGCCCGCTGCTGCCGGCCTAGGTTTGCTACCCGTACGCACGGTGCTCGAAGGCGAAAAAACCACTCAGCAGCGCCGCTTCGCCTTCCGCGGTGCGGCCACCGCCGACTGCCAAGGCTACGAAATCCATATGGGCCGCACCACCATTGAAGGCCCACCGCAGCCCGTGGCTATCCTCGACGGAGGCACGGCTGACGGCTACTTTGCTGGCCCCACTTGCTGGGGCACCTACCTGCACGGCATCCTCGACAACCCGGCTGTGGTGGAGGCGCTATTGGCCCCGCACACCCAGCAGCCCGCGCCGACGCCGGTTGACTTTGCGCAGTTTAAAGACCAGCAGTACGACCGCCTAGCAGCCCTCATCCGCGAAAACGTGGACCTAGGGCAGATTTACGCTGCTTTGCGCAGGCCGTAATACTGAGCCTGACGTTTGATATAACTCATTGATATAGTAGTATATGCTGCACGGACACGGCGACGATGGCTACCGCCACGCCCAGCAGGTTGTCGTAGATTTTAGTACCAACGTTTGGTATGGCGGCGAGCCTGCAGGCCTCAAAGACTACGTATTCAGCCAGTGGCCTAGCATCAACCGCTACCCTGAGGTGCTGGCCGAGAGCCTAGCCGCCCGCGTGGCGGCCCACCACGGCGTGCTGCCCGCACAAGTACTCATGAGCAGCGGCACCACCGAGAGCATTTACCTCGTGGCGCAGGCCTGGGCGGGCCGGCGCACCACCATCCTCACGCCCGCCTTTGCCGAGTATGAAGATGCCTGTCGGCTGCACGGCCACCAGCTCCGTTTTCTGCCGTGGGAGAATCTGCAAGCGGAGGCGTTGCTAGACAGCGAGTTGGTGTTTATTTGCAACCCCAATAACCCGACGGGCAGCGTACTAACGGCGGCTACTGTGGCTAGCCTGCTGGCGGCCAACCCCGGGACGGTGTTCGTGCTCGATGAGGCATTTATCGAATTCACGACCAGCATTGAGACGTTGATTCCGTTGCTGGCTCGCTTCGACAACCTGCTCATAATGCGCTCGCTGACTAAAGCTTACGCCATTCCGGGGCTGCGGCTGGGCTACGTGGTGGCATCCCAAGAACTCATCGCTCGGCTCACGGCCGGTAAAGCCCCCTGGACGGTGAGTGCGCTGGCTGCGGCGGCTGGTCAGTTCATTTTCGAGCACTTCGCCGCCGTGCAGCCACCAGTGGACCAACTGCTAGCCGACCGAGCCACCTTTGCTGCTCAACTCGCGCAGGCTGCCGACTTATTCATCGAGCCTAGCCACACGCACTACTTCGTGGCAAAGCTTCCCCACGGCACTGCCGCCGACCTCAAGCAGTGGCTGCTAGCCCGGCACGGCCTGCTGATTCGGGACGCGAGTAATTTTCGCGACCTTACCCCCGCTCACGTCCGGGTGAGCACCCAGTGCCCGATTGATAACCTTTTACTAATCAATTCACTGCGCGAATGGACCGCTTTACTTACCTAGCTGCTCCGCTAGCCCTAGGCTACCCCCTAGACCTACTGCTAGCCGACCCCGAAGGGTGGCCGCACCCCGTGCGCACCTACGGCACGCTCATCGCGGCTGGCGAGAAAAACCTTAATACGGGGTCGCAGCGCTTTGCGAAAGGAGCGGTACTGGCAAGCGGGCTGGTAGGCGGCACGTTCGTCGCCTTCACGCTGCTAAATAGAGTATTACAACACCTACCCCCTCCGGCGGCCGTGGCCATAAACAGCCTGTGGGTTTTCTACGGTCTGGCCAATACGGGCTTGGTACGCGAGGGCCGCGCCGTGTTTGTGGTGCTCGACCAGCAAGGGCTGGAAGCCGGCCGCCGACAGCTGGCCCGCATCGTGGGGCGCGACACGGCCCAGCTCGATGCTCAGCAGATTCGCACGGCAGTGTTCGAAAGCCTCGCCGAAAACCTGAGCGACGGCGTGGTGGCGCCACTCTGCGCCTATGCCCTAGGTGGTGTGCCGGGCCTGATGGCTTACAAAATGGTGAATACCCTCGACTCGATGGTGGGCTACCGTAACCCGCGCTACGAGCTATTCGGCAAGTTTGCGGCCCGGCTAGATGACGTAGCCAACTTCCTGCCCGCCCGCCTCACGGCCGGGCTGCTGGCCGCGCTAGGGGGTAGCGGGCGCGGTTTTCAATTCATTCTGCGCTTTGGTAATCAGCATAAAAGCCCTAACGCTGGCTACCCCGAAGCCGCGCTGGCCGGCGTACTCAATTGCCGTTTCGGGGGGCCTAATTATTACCACGGCCAGCTCGTGCCCAAGCTCTATATCGGCGACAACCCGCGGGAGATTCAGCCGCAGGAAATCGACCGCGTAGCCCGGCTCAACCACGCCGTGTGCGCGGTGGTAGTAGCTGGCGTGCTGGGCTGGCTAGCTTGGCGCAACCGCAAAGCCCAGTAGCTTAATAATGTCATGCAGAGCGTAGCGAAGCATCTCGCGTGCGGTCATTAGCAGACGTCAGCACGCGAGATGCTTCGCTGCGCTCTGCATGACAGCTGGTTGTTTCAGTAGGCTTTGTAACTGTACGAGCAACTTTATTGGGTTTTCAGACCTGCTAAATTCTCAATAAACGCCTTATTATCACCCCAATATAGGTGCACGTATGAGGCTAGGACATTGCCCTGGCGGTACAGTTGTACGGGTACTCCTACGCCCTTGGCGCTGGTGATGCGCGCCGGTTCGGGCGTGAGGCCGTGGTCGGCTAGCTGCGAGTAATGAAACTCGTGGCCTTTGAGTGTCAGACCCTTCCATTCCACTGCGCGGTAACCTAGGGTCAGCTTGGCGGCGACCATAGAGGTGTCGCAGGCCAGTGCGCCCACCATCGGGAAGGCCTTTCCTTGGGCATCTATAATTTGCTGCCCTAGGTACATGAGGCCGCCACATTCAGCGTAGGTCACGCCACCCGCGGCGCAGTAGGCCGCTAGGCTGGCGCGCATGGTCGTATTCTGGCTCAGGACGGCGGCGAATAGCTCGGGGTAGCCGCCGGGCAGGTACAGCAACTCGGTATCGGGTGGCAGCGCGGCATCGGCCAAGGGGCTGAAATACGTGACCTCGCCCACTTCAGCCAGCACCTGTAAGTTTTGTAGATACGTAAAGGTGAAGGCGACATCGCGCGCCACAGCAATGCGCGGGCGAGTGGCGGGGGCGGGCGACGCTACGTTAATAAGAGAAGGAATTGGCGCTGGCGCCGCTTGGCTGGTGAGGGCCAGCAATCGGTCTAGGTCCACCGTTTGGGGGAGCAGGTCGGCTAGGGCTTCTACCACGGCTTCCTGCTGCACTTCAGCCGCGATGGATAGCCCTAGGTGGCGCGACGGAATAGCAAACTCGGGCCGGCTGGGCAGGTAGCCCAGGGCCTCCACGCCCACGTCGGCGCAGGCTTCTTGGAGAAACTGGTAGTGCGAGGCCGTGTTCACGAAGTTGAAAATGGCGCCTACTAACCGGATGCCGGGATAGAAATTCTTGAAGCCAAACAGTAGCGGAGCCACTGAATACGCCATTGCCTTAGCGTTGATAACCAGAATAATGGGCAAGTCAAGTAGCTCGGCTACGGCGGCGCTGCTGCCCTGCATGCGGTCGGCCCCGTCGAAGAGCCCCATTACGCCTTCGACCACAGCCACGTCGGCGGCGTGGGTGTAGCGGGCGTAGGTGGCCTGGGCGTGCGCCGGGCTCGCCATGAACAAATCGAGGTTGAGGCTGGGCCGGCCGGCCGCCTGGCTGTGGTGGTGGGTGTCGAGGTAATCGGGGCCGCACTTGAAGGGCTGCACCGCTAGGCCGCGCCGGGCCAGCGCCCGCAGCAGCCCCAGCGTGAGGGTGGTTTTGCCGCTGCCGCTGCTGGGCGCGGCCAGCAAAAATTGCGGCTTGCGAACGGGGTAATCGGGCACGGCGAATACTTTTGTGCGCGGCGCTGGCCGCTGGATTATGGCTCTTTACTTGATTTCGGGTGGCCCCGGGGCCGGCAAAACTACGCTGCTGGCGGCCTTGGCGGCGGCGGGCTTTGCAGTGGTGCCGGAGGTATCGCGACAGCTTATCCGCGAGCAGGTGGCGCTAGGCAGTGCGCTAGTGCCGTGGCACGACCTAGGCGGCTTTGCCGAGTTGGCGCGCGAACGCATGGTGGCGCAGCACGCAGCAGCTAGCCAGCGAGGCGGCAGCAAGTTTTTCGACCGCGGCCTGCCCGACCTTATCGCCTATCTCACGGCGGCAGGCCTGCCGGTAGCCCCGGCCTACTACCACGCCGTGGCCAATTGCCCCTATCAACGGCTCGCTTTTCTGGCCCCACCCTGGCCCGCTATCTACGTCAACGACCCCGAGCGCTGGCAAACGCCGGCCGAGGCAGCTACCCTGTATGAGGCGCTGCACGCTACCTACGAGGCGCTGGGCTTTGACGTGTGCGTGCTGCCGCGGGCGTCGGTGGCGGCGCGGGTGGCGTTTGTGCAGGCGGCCCTGGGGGCGAAGGGCGGGCCGGGGCTGGGCCGTGCTACCTTTACGGCCGAGCAAGGGTAGTCGCTTCCGCGGTGCGGGGCGACTTTAAAAGGGAAGCCGGTGTGAGTCCGGCACAGTCTCCGCTGCTGTAACCCCAGTTACCAACCGGCCGATACATGGCGCCACTGTTCCCTAGGGGATGGGAAGGCCATCGGCCGGGGGGAAGTCAGAAGACCTGCCGTTGCTTCCTTCACCCACCGCTTTCGGTAGAAAAGCGCGCTGTACCATGCCCAACATCTCGCCTTCCCCCGGCCGTGCCGGGGGCGCAGCTTTTCCTTTTTTATGCCGGCCCAGCGGCTGGCTGCTGAGCTTGCTACTGGCTAGCCACCTGGCGAGTTGGGGCCAAGCCAAGGTAGCGCCACCCGGTGCGCCCGCTCGCATCGCTCGCCCTAGCCAAACAGTCGCCCCTGGCCGCACCACGGTGCAATATGCCAAGGGTTTCCGCCTCACTTACGCCGGCAACTACAAGGTAATCAGCATTCAAAATCCTTTCGAGCCGCAAGCCAAAGTGGTGCGCTACCTACTGGTACCACGCGGCGCGGCGCGCCCAGCGGGCTACCCCGACGCGCAGGTTATCGAAACGCCGCTGCGCAGTTTAGTGGCCTTGTCGTCGATGCATGTGGCGCTGGCCGACTTTCTGGGGGCTAGCGACCTAGTGGTGGGCGTAGGTAGCTTCAAGTACGTGTCGGCTTCTAGGGTGCGGCAGCGCATCGCGGCGGGCCAAGTGTACGAGGTAGGTCAGGGCAAGGAGTTGAACAACGAGCTGCTGGTAGCCCACCACCCCGACCTGGTGATGGCCACCGGCTGGCCCGGCGAGGGCGTAGACCATTTCCAGACGTTGCGCGCCGCTGGGGTGCCGGTGCTCATCAATTCGGAGTGGGTCGAAACCACGCCCCTGGCCCGGGCCGAGTGGGTAAAAGTGCTGGCCGCGCTCCTTAATAAGGAAGCCGTGGTTAACCAAAAATTCGACGCAGTGGCCCGCGAGTACCAGCGCCTGGCCGCCCTAGGTCACCAAGCTACCAAGAAACCCAGCGTGGTAGTGGGTCTGCCCTTCAAGGACGTGTGGTATGTGCCCGATACCGATAGCTACATGGCGCAGTTTCTGCGCGACGCGGGCGCCACCTACCACTGGGACCGCACCAAGGCTCCCAGCGGCAGCCTGGCGCTGTCGTTCGAGACGGTGGCTCCAATAGCCCTAGGCGCCGATTATTGGCTGCAAACCGGCTCGCTCACCACCAAGACTGCCCTGCTGGCACAGGATGCGCGCTACGCCGCTTTTGCACCCGTGCAGCATGGCCGGGTATTCAATAACAACCTGCGCACTAACGCCCAAGGCTCCAACGACTACTGGGAATCGGGCGCAATGCACCCGGACCTCATCCTGGCCGATTTGCTTCACATTCTGCACCCCGAGCTGCTGCCCACCTGGACGCTCCGCTACTACCGGCCTCTGCGGTAACAACGAGCTACCTTTTCTAGCTTCTTTTTCTTAGTCAATGCTTTACTACATATCGGGCGGGCAGCGCTCTGGCAAAAGCCGCTATGCTCAGGACCTGGCCTTGCAGCTTAGCGAGCGGCCCGTGTACCTGGCCACCTCGCGGCCCTGGGACGAGGACCACCGCGAGCGCATTGCGCGGCACGTGGCCGACCGCGATACGCGCTGGACTACCCTTGAAGAGGAAAAACACCTTAGTCGCCTCGACCTCACGGGCCGTACCGTGGTGCTGGACTGCGTGACGCTCTGGCTCACCAACTTCTTCACCGACGCGCAGTACGACGTAGCAATGACCTTGCAGCAGGCCAAAGCAGAGTTTGATAAGTTGCTTCTGCAAGACTGCACGCTGCTCGTCATTTCCAATGAAATCGGCATGGGCCTGCACGCGCCCACCGAGGCCGGCCGCAAGTTTGCCGACTTGCAAGGCTGGCTAAACCAACACATTGCCCAGCGTGCTGACCGCGCCATTTTCATGGTGTCAGGGCTACCGTTAGTGGTGAAGTAGGCACACCCAATTTGGGTGCCTTTCCCCTGGCCTCCTGTCTTTGGGGGGAGGGTAAGCCAACCGCAGAAGGACGTCACCTCACTAGCGAAGCACATTCTATCAAGTATTCTCCCCATGAAAATCTACACTAAGAAAGGTGATGCCGGTACCACTGGCCTCTTCGGCGGCTCGCGCGTGCCCAAAGACGATGTGCGCGTGGAGTGCATTGGTACGTTCGACGAAGTAAATTCGACCCTAGGGCTCTTGCGCGTGAAGCTCGGCAACGAGCACGCCTGGCAGCCCCGCCTGCACAAAATTCAGAAGGACCTGATGGATATGATGTCGCACCTAGCGCGGCCATCCGATGCCAAAAAGGTTAATACCAACCCCATGCCTACCGATGGCGCGCAGTTTTGCGAGGAGTGGATTGATGAGTTGGAAGGCCAGATGACTTCTCCCTCCGACTACTTCCTGCTGCCCGGCGGCAACGAAGTTTCGGCCCTCTGCCACGTCGTGCGCACCCAGATGCGGCGCGGCGAGCGCCGGCTGGTGAGCCTACTGGCCTCTGATACCGTGGATGCCGCTATTCCGGCCTATATCAACCGCCTGTCGGATTTGTTTTTCACCCTGGCCCGGGCAGAGATGGACCAGGCTGGCGTAGCCGAAGAGAAGTGGCAGTTATTTCTCTACAAGCGCTTTAGGAAAGCCGACGAGCCCACTACTCCCCCCGAGCCCACCGCGTGAGCACCTGGACTATCACCCCGCCCGACGCGGTGCTGACCGCCGCTATTCAGCACAAGATTGACACCAAAACCAAGCCGCTGGGGGCCCTAGGCCAGCTCGAAACGTTGGCCCGGCAGCTAGCCCTGGTGCAGCAAACGCTGACGCCCGAACTTCGCCAGCCGCACGTGCTGGTGTTTGCCGCCGACCACGGCATTGCGCAGGCGGGTGTGAGCCAGTATCCACCCGAAGTGACGCACCAGATGGTGCGCAACTTTGCAAGCGGCGGCGCCGGCATCAACGTCTTCAGCCGCCAGAATGGCTTGAGCCTCACCATTGTGGATGCTGGCGTGCGCGGCTCCTTCGCCGACCTGCCCGCCGTGCGCGACGAGAAGCTGGCCGAGGGCACCCGCAACTTTCTGCACGAGCCCGCCATGAGCCCTACCCAGTGTGCCGACGCGCTCCAGCGCGGCGCACGGCTGGCCGACGAGCTGCACGTCGCTGGCTGCAACGTGCTGGGCCTAGGCGAGATGGGTATTGGCAACACGTCTTCGGCCTCCGTGCTCATGCACCTGCTCACGGGGCGGCCACTGGCCGAGTGCGTAGGCCGCGGTACTAGCCTCGACGCGGTCGGTCTGGCGCGCAAGCTCGATGTATTGACGCAAGCCGTGGAGGCCCATCCCCACGTTGGCTCCGACCCGCTGGCCGTGCTGGCCACGTTTGGGGGCTTCGAAATTGCGCAGATGTGCGGGGCCTTGCTACGCGCTGCCGAGCGGCAGATGCTGCTGCTCATCGACGGCTTTATTGCCTCGGCGGCGCTGCTGGTGGCTGCCCACGTGGCCCCGGCGGTGCTAGCTTATTGCGTGTTCTGCCACGAATCGGACGAGCAAGGGCACCGCCTGCTACTGGCCGAGTTGGGCGGCCAGCCGCTGCTGCGCCTGGGTTTGCGCCTGGGTGAGGGCACGGGCTGCGCCCTGGCTTATCCGCTGGTACAAGCTGCCGCCAACTTCTTGAACGAGATGGCTTCCTTCGAAAGCGCGGGCGTTAGCGACGATTCGGGCACCTAGGCTTTTCCGTTGTTCTTATGGTCACTTGGTTGCGCGCCCATCTCCGTTTGTTGCTGCTAGCGGTGCAGTTTTATACCCGTTTGCCGGTGCCCGCATGGGTGGGGTACTCCGACGAGCTACTCAACCAAGCCACGGTTTATTTTCCGCTCGTAGGCTGGCTGGTAGGCGGCGTGGCGGCAGGCGTTTTCGTGGGGGCCAACTTCTTATTTCGCAATGCCGAAGTGGCCCTGCTGCTAAGTATGGTCGCCAGCATCCTGCTCACCGGTGCCTTTCACGAAGACGGCTTTGCTGACGTATGCGACGGATTCGGTGGCGGCTGGACACCGGATAAGATACTAGCCATAATGAAGGATAGCCGCCTAGGCACCTATGGGGTTACTGGCCTAGGGCTGCTGTTGGCGGGCAAGTTCTTGGCGCTACGCGGGCTACCCCCAGCCGCCGTTGCGCCGGCCTTGCTACTAGCCCACCCACTCAGTCGTGCCACAGCGCTCACTTGCATTTACAGCCACCGCTACGCTCGCGCCAACGAAGACAGCAAGGCTAAACCAGTAGCTAAAAAGATGAGTGCGGCTGAGCTAGGCACCGGCCTGCTGCTGGGTGGCCTACCCCTGCTCAGCTACGCAGCCTGGCAGCACCACCCGGCTGTGTTACTGGTGCTACTGCCGCTAGCAGTAGTAAAAACCACACTAGCGCGCTATTTCCAACGCTGGATTGGCGGCTACACCGGCGACTGCCTAGGTGCTATTCAGCAAGTGGCAGAAGTAAGTATCTACCTTTTCTTAACAGCTTGTTTCGCATGGAAATTTATCTAATTCGCCACACTGCCGTGCAGGCCCCGGGCATTTGCTACGGCCACTATGATGTACCACTTGCGGCTACGTTTGTTGCCGAAGCGGCCCAGCTACTTCCCAAGCTACCTCCCCCACCCTACCGCGTGGTCAGTAGTCCCGCCCAGCGCTGCATGGCATTGGCCAATACCGTATCCGCTGACCTCACGCTAGATGAGCGCCTGCGTGAAATGAATTTTGGCGCCTGGGAAAACCGCTTGTGGACTGACCTGCCGCCCGCCGAAACCGCCCCCTGGATGGCCGACTACGTCACCCTAGCTCCGCCCGCTGGCGAAACCTTTGGGGCCGTGCAGCAGCGCGCCGCCGCTTTCTTAGCTGACTTAGTGGCCGCTGCCCCCGCTGAGCCTACGTTGGTTTTTACGCACGGGGGCACCATCCGAGCGTTGGTATGCCACTGCTTAGAAATTCCGCTGCGCAATGCGTTCCGGTTGCAAATTGACTACGCCTCCGTAACCAAGCTCCACTATCAACATGCGCGTTGGCAATTAGTAGGCCTCAATAACTAAGTATGTTAATGGTGGGTGAGCACCTTATCCATTCTTTGGTGCAGTAGTCACTTATGAAACCGCGAAGTGTATTCAACTGGTTTTTAAGCATATGACAACCTGAATAAAGGTCCTTTTTAAGTTGGTTTTTCACCTTATCAATAGTCCGGATAATTACGTTTTCAGGGCTGCTTTGCTAGAAGATTTTTCGAACAGCTACTAGGCCTCGAAGCCAATAGTATTTGGCAGCAAAAGCTTACAGCATACCCTTTACTTAGAAAGAGCCCTTCTAAAAACCATGATTTCCGTCTGCGATGTCTAATGAGGCTCCCGCAGTGGGAGCGTTTAGAAGCGACCCTCCACTACGTTGCTCATCGTATTAAGGTGAGTAATTTCTATGTCCGGTCTACTAGACGCGTTCGTCTGGTAACTAGAAAGCCATTATACCCAAGTAGCACGCGCCAGTAGGTGGGTATGACTTTCATGGGCGAAGTAGGAAGGCAAAAGGGATGGTCCTGCGCCGGGTTTCCCACTACTTGGTATTTAATTTGGGTAGCTCTTTGCCAGAGTACCACTTCGTTGGTAATGCTCCTGCCGTGACAGATGTGATGCGTGCTTACCAAGGCGTTGCACGATTAGCGCGCCTACTTGCTGGCCCAGTACTTGGCCCTGGCGGACGGCATCGCGGAAATGAATGCCGCCATAAAGGCGCGAAATGGCGGCCTCGTCAGCCGCTTGCTGAAATGAGGCAAAGCGCCGCGGCAGTAGGCCAAATTCCTTTTCAGTGTTATCAGTATAGACGTAGGCGGAGCCGAAGTAGTGACCTAGCACTTCGGCAGCAGCGGTGGAGATAACCGAGTGCCCACTCACGTACTCGGGGAAGGGCGGTGTCTGGAGTAACGGCCGCCACTGCGGGTCGAGGTAGCGGCGGATAGCCGTTTCGGGTCGGATACGGTTGGTGCGGTATTTCTCGCGCCAGCAGCAGATGAAGGCGTCAGTGATAGTCATGGCCACTAGCGCGTGCAGGTGCAACGCCGGCCCGAAGGGCACCTTACTTTGGCGGCAGGCTAGCCCCGCAATCTTCATCCAGTGCGCGCCTGGCGACATTTTCTTGAGCCCCACCTGTAGGTGGCCTCGGTCTTGCACCGCAAATGGGTTGCAATCCCAGAAGGCCGCAACCTGCTGCTGTTCAGCTGTGAGGGTATTACCGGTGTTCCGCACCTCGGCCATCATTTGGTAGAAACCCGAGCCGGGTGCGGGGTTGAAAATCTGGGGCGGTGCGAGAGAAAACTGCGCCGCCGAATCGAGCAGAAAGGGGCGTAGGGTGCTGAAATACGGCTCGACGGGTGCAAAGTAGGCGGGCGGTGTGGGGTACCAGTAGCCTGGCCCGGTGGCGGGCGTGTAGCGCGGCCGGTCGCTGATGCGGTAGTAACCGTCCTGCTTGGCGTAGGCCAGCACGGCCTGGGCCATTTGCTGGGCGTATTGCTGCGAGGCATCCACCATGTCGGCTGGCATGCCACCCTGCTGGCACTCGGCCACTAGCCGCTGCTGCACGGCGGCCAGCCGGCTGCCCGAGGGCTGGAGGCGGCTGGCCGTGTGCAGCATAGCTAGCAGCGCCGCCAACCTAGGCGAGTAGCCCGCGGTGGGTGGCTTGGGCGCCGCAAAAGGTACGTGTAGGCGTGGGCCCAGCGCCGGACACGCCGAATCGCGCTGGGCCAGTACTTCATTGCTGGCCAGCAGAGCATAGGCAAAAAAACGAGCAGCCAGCGGTGGGTTGGTGACGTCGTGCAGCATCACCTCATTCATCTCATCTACGACCTGGCTGATGCGGACGGCGGGCGGCTCGTAGGTGGCAAGCTGCCCGCGCTGGCATCCTATTTCGCCCAGGCCAGTCGCTAGCAGCAGTAAGAGTAGCAGAACACGAAGCATCAGTAGAAGAACTAAGGGTTATTCGTAAAAATTATTCAATAGTACTAGTTTTTAAATCTATATAATCCGTCATGCTGAGCTTGTCGAAGCATCTCTACCGCTTCGTTGCACGGCTCCGATGGAGCGATAGAGATGCTTCGGCAAGCTCAGCATGACGGACGTATTTTGCTTTTTCTTTTACACTAATCTTCTTCGCTACGGCCCGCTATTCGACTTTACGTGCTTTGGCAGCCTGAATATCCTTGGCCACCAGTTCGCGGTACTTGTCGAAGGTGTCGCCAGTGAAGGTGATGGTAGGAATGGGCCGCTGCATTTCCTTGATAGGCCGGTGGTTGCCAAAGCCAGCTTCGTGCACGCCCGTGCTGCCGGCGCCGGGAGACGGCGTGCTGAGATGGTTGTAGGCATCGACGTAGGTGTAGAAGCCTGCTGGGTACTGCGAGTAGCGCGGGACCTGGCTCACCGGAAACACGCTCAGCAAGGCATCATACTGCATTTCAGCTATGGGTAGCACGCCGGGGTGGCGCTGGGCCAAGTCGGCCACCAGTTGCTGGGTGCCCACGTACATATCGGCTTTAGGGTTGTTTTCCCAAAGCCCGGCAATGTCCATGAAGTACGAATCGACGTGGTAGTCAGTAATAACCCGGTCGATGCGGTCGCGCAGGAAGTTGCGCCACGAGGCCACGCCGATATTCATCACCGGCATCCAGCCATCGCCGTGGCGGTCGTTGTCCCAATCCACCCAGTTCAGGTCCCAGTGGTCGCCGTCCACGTGCTCGGTGATGGCATCGGCAAACTGTTTAAATACGGGCAACTCGCGGTTGGCTGAGTTGGTGCCAAACATGGCCGAGAAATGGAAGCCCAGCTTGTGCCCCTCATTGATGAGTTGCCGGAAACCCTTGTCACCGCCCATACGCGGGTCGGTTTGGTAGAGGGGATAGTTCCAATAGTAGCGCCCATCCCAGCCGGGCAGGAATACGAGTACCTGCTTCGGGTCAATCTGGGTGGCCACCCACCGCAGAATGGCCAGTTGCTTGGCGTAGTCGTTGAAGACGTAGCCCGTCCAGTGGGCGCCGTGCAGGGCCACCACCAGCTTGGTATTGTGCATCCAGGCCGGCACGTCGGGTCGGGTAGCGTAGGCTGGCAGCTTATACGCTTGGGCTACATGGGCAAAGTAGGGCTTGGCAATGGCATCATAGGTGGGGGCTGCCCCTAGGTGCCATAGGCAGCTCTGCACCTGCTTCCGCTTGTCCCAGCCGGCCTGCTCGTAAATGAGCTCGGCGCGGTAACTGTCGGGGCCGGGCTGTAAGTAAAACCGCGCCGGGCGCACCTCCGTCTGGCGGGCCGACAGCTCAAAAAAGCCGCCCTGCGGTTTTTTTACCACAATTAGCGGGGTAGCTAGCTGCCCAAAAAGCTGCGGGTACTCAAACGTGCTTTCGTTGTCGTGGGGGTTGAAGAAGCCTTCGCCGGCCAGCGACAGCTCACCGCGCGGAATGCCGCGCACTACGGTGCTGATGGACTTGACGGGTTGGTCCATCTGGGCCGATACGCGCCACTCCACGCTGCCGTCGGCATTGCGCTGGAGCTCGGCGGTGAGCTGGCCGGCGGCTTTTTCCTGCCCGCCGGCCCAGGTAAAGCCCTGGCAGAGGTAGCGCAGGTGGTCGCCGGTGCGCTCGATGCGCGTGCGGGCCGGGTCAATGGCGTAAGCATTTTCAAACGTCTGCACCCGAAAGCTGAACTGGAAGCCCGCAAACTCGGCCGACGGCTCGGGCCACGCAAAGCTGAATTTCATCTCGCCCCGCCCCTTTGACGGGCTATATACCCCATCGGTTGAACTGAGCAGAAGTAGACCACTCTGCGTTTTGGGTGGGGCCGGGCTGGCCGTTTGGGCCTGCGCCGCCGCTAGCGAGAGCGTACCCAGGACCATGGCCCAGCAGCCGGATAATAAGTGTTTTGACATGAACTCTCAGAAAAAGGATGCGTATAAAAGCAATTGCTTATCAATGCTTGCGCCACGAATAAGCCTGCACGGCCTGGCCGCTGCGCCCCACCAGCAGCACCCGGCCCACCTGGGCAAAGCTGCGGATGTCGCCCGCCACGCGCAGGCCCGCCCGGCGCGGCGGCACCGCCACGAAGCCCCCCCGGCCATCGCCGCGCAGCAGCAGGCCCTGGCCCGCGTCGTTGTTGCCAAACCGGATACGGCTATGGGTGATGTTGCCGCCCAGCAGCAAGTCGGGGTGGCCATCTCCGTCGTAGTCGTGCGCCGCCAACGCATACACGGGCGTGTACTGCGCCTCCAGCGGCAAGCGCCCGAGCTGGTATTTCGCCTGCGGGGTGCTTAGTAGGCAGCTCGTCTCTAGGCAGTTGGCCCGCAGGGTTTTAGCCCCAGCCAGCTCTTCGGGCTTGAAAATGTCGGTTAGCCGGGCGTTGGCGTAGCTCTTGTAATCGGGGAAGCGAGCGCGGGTCAGGCTGATTTGGTCGAGCAGCTCATCGCGCGACACGAAGGGGTAACTCTGGCCTTGCATGTACATGCACAGGATAGGGTCGATGGCCCCGTTGTCGTCAAAATCCTTGTAGTACAGCTCGGCGGGTTGCCGCCCGCTGGCGCGGCACTGGGTGTTCAGGCCCATGTTACCCACCACTAGGTCGGGCTTGCCATCCTGGTTCAAGTCGCTGACGAGCAATTTATTCCACCAGCCGGCTAGCTGGCCCGGCAGGTACGTGGCCGAGCGGTCTACAAGGCGGCCGCCCTCGTTGAGCCATACTTGTACCGGCAACCACTCGCCCACGGTCACGAGGTCGGGCCGCTGGTCGTGGTTCATATCCACCCAAGCCGCATCGGTTATCATGCCCAGCTGTTGCAGCGGTGCAGCCCAGCGGGTGGTTTGGTCCGCGAAGTGCCCGTGCCCATCACCTAGGAGTAGGTAGCTGCGCGGTGGCTCGGGGTAGCGGCCGGGCACCACGCGCCCGCCCACGAAGAGGTCGGGGTGGCCGTCGGCATTTATATCAGTAACGCGCACGCAGCTGGTGCTGGTGAGCATGGCGGGCAGGCTGCCCGCCGGACTGCGGCTGAAGTGTCCGCGGCCATCGTTGAGGTAGAGACGGTCTTGCAGGAGGGCGTCGGTAGGCAAGAAGTTGTCGTAGCCGCCGCTAGCCACGTAGAGGTCCAGGTCGTGGTCGCCGTCGGCATCGAGCAGGGCCGCGTCGGTGTCTTCATACAGCGAATCGGCGCGCAGCGCGGACTGCGACAGCTCGGCAAAGCGGCCCGAAGTCTGCTGCACAAATACGCGCCCCGGCTGCCCAGCCGCGCCGCCCACAAACATATCGGGCCGGCCATCGCCGTTGACATCGCCTGGCACCAGGCACGGCCCGCTGTACGATAAGCTGTTCACCAACAAAGGCTGGCGCTTGAAATCGTTGATGTCATTCTCGGGGGTAGTGGCCGCCAGCGGCGAAGTCACCGCCGCAAACACCGGGGCCGGCTCGGCCCGCAAGGGCCTAGCCGGCCCGGCTTCGCTTTCGCGCAGCACCAGTAGGCGGCCCGCCACCACCCGGCGCATCACCTGCTGCCGCCCGCCCGGCCACACCACCTGTACCGAATCAGCCATTGCCTGCCTGCCCAGCCCAAAGTGCAGCGTCGGCGATACGCTTGATTCATAGCCCCGCCCCACCAGTTGCTCCTGCGTCTGGCAGAGTTCGCCGCTATAGAGCCTCACCTGTGCCCCCAGGCCTAGGCGGTTACGCCCCGCGCCCTCCAGCCGCACCAACAAGCCTTTGTTTTTTAGTAGCTTATTCGCATCGTTGCGGTACACGGCGGCGGGGCCGTTGAGGTTATTCACCACTAGGTCGAGGTCACCGTCGTTATCGAGGTCGGCGTATGCGGCGCCGTTGCCATTGGCGGGCGTGGTGATGCCCCAGGCCTTGCTCACGTTGGCAAACGTGGCGTTACCCTGGTTGCGAAACACGTAGCCTGTCATATGTGACGAGGGCATCTGGCGCACTAGTTCCAGCAGGGTATTGCGCTGCACATTGCCCTGGCGGCTGTACAGAAAATCGCCCATGTACTTGAGGAAATCCAGGTTGGTGTAGTCGTGTAGAAAGCCGTTGGTCACGAACAGGTCCTTCCAGCCGTCGTTGTCGTAGTCGGCCAACAGCGGCGCCCAGCTCCAGTCGGTATTCGAAATGCCCGCCAGCTGCCCTACTTCGCTAAATGTGCCGTTGCCATTGTTGAGCTGCAACATGTTGCGCATGTACTGCTTGTGCAGCCCGGCTTCTTCGCGCACCCGAAACTGCTCGAAGTTGTCGCTGGCAAACAGCAGCTTCTGGCGGCGGTTGTCGGCCGGCAGCATGTCCAGGGTGCAGAGGTCGGGGCTGCCGTCGTTGTTAATGTCGGCCGCGTCAGTGCCCATCGACGAGAGCGAGGTGTGCCCTAGGCGCTGCCCTAGCTGGTCGGTAAATGTGCCGTTGCGGTTGTTGATGTACAGGTAGTCCGGCGCCAAGTAGTCGCTCGACACGTAGATGTCGGGCCAGCCGTCCTGGTTGAGGTCGGCCACCGAGGCCCCCAGCCCAAACGAGAGCCGCGTATTGAGCAGCCCCGCCGCCTTGGCTACCTCCTTGAAGTGTGGCAGCTCGCCCCGGCCGCCCTCGTTGCGGTACAGCTTGAGGCCGGTCAGCGAGTCGGGCGTGTGCAGCAACTGCTTGATGTACGAGTCGTCGAGGCCCTCAAACCGGCGCGGGCTGTGGTTAAGCAGCAGCATGTCCAGGTCACGGTCCTGGTCGTAGTCAAAAAACACGGCCTGGGTGCTGAACGCCGAATCGGCCAGTCCGCAGGCCGCCGCCTGCTCGCGAAAGCGCGGCACGCCCTGCTCATCATTGCCCTGGTTGATAAATAGCTGATTTTGGCGCAGGCGGCCCGGGCGGTCGCCCGAGCGGCACACGTAGAGGTCGAGCCGGCCATCAGCGTTGAGGTCCACCATGGTCACGCCCGTTTTCCAGCCCTCCGCTAGCCCCACGCCCGCCGTGGCCGGCGCTTCCTTGAAGCGCATGTGGCCTTGGTTGAGGTAGAGCCGATTGGCACCTTTGTTAGCTGTGAAGTACACGTCATCCAGCCCGTCGCCGTTTACATCACCTAGGGCCACGCCCCCGCCGTTGTAGGTGTACTCGTACACCAGCACGTTGGTAAATTCATCCTCCACAATGTCGTTGCGAAACCCAATGCCGCTCTCGGCAGTGGGCAGCAGGTGAAATAAGGTGGGGCTGGCCTTAGGGGTAGGAGGCGCTGCCGGTTGCTGAGGCTGGCAACTACCTAGCAGTAGGCTACCTACTGCGCAAAGCACTAGCAGAATTAGGTTGAAAAGCCTAGCGGGCATGAGGTGGGAAAAGAGAAGTAGCGAGGGATAGCAAAAAAGACAGGGCGGTTTTGGCAGAAAATCCGCTAAAACCGCCCTGTTCCTACTCATACGTAGCGAGCTTATGGTGGCTCGGTGACCAGCTAGTAGCCGGGGTTCTGCTTAAGATTAGAATTGGTATTCAGCACGTTCTGCGGAATTGGCATTAGCGTGCGGTAAGCCCCGTTGGGCGTGTGTGAAAGCCACGACTTGGTAGTGTACACGCCGAAGCGAATCATATCCTGGCGGCGGTGGCCCTCAGCGGCAAATTCCCAGCCCAACTCGTCCAGGAAGCGGCCATACTGAATATCGGCCCCGCCCTGTACAGGGCTTACCACATTGTTGTTAGCTGGGCCGTAGGGGTAGCTGCTGCCCTGAGCCAAGTCGGCCGCTGTGACGGTAGCCAGGGCCGGATTAGCCAAAAAGTTACGCTGGCGCACCTGCGTAACCAGCGTGGCCGCCTGCGCCCCCTGGCCCGTGCGCAGTAGCGCCTCGGCCTTCATCATCAGCACGTCGGCGTAGCGAAATAGCGGGAAGTCGTTGCTCAAATCAACGAGTACGCCCTGTTTGATTTCAAACTTGCCCACCCGAAAGCCGTCGTTTTCTGACCCTAGGACAACGCTGGGCAGCGTATTAGTAAACACGAGCGGCTTGCCCGCGTTGCTGCCAAACGAACCGTTCAGGGGTACGCCCGCGGCCGTTAACTGCTGGCCCTGTATCCAGTTAGTCTTAAGTCGGTTGTCAGATGGGTTGTATGAATTAATAAACTGCGGAATGGCGCAGATGCCCCCACCCCACATGGTGCCCTGCGAATTATAGGTCAGTTGGTTCTGGGGCTGTAGGGTCTGCATGTGAATGCGGAAGCCCGTGGCATACACCTCATCAAAGGGAATAGCAAAGACGATTTCCTTCGAGCCCTGGTTTTGGGTGGCAAATACGCTGGCCTGCGTGGGCTCCAGCGTGTAATTATTGGAGTTGATGATGGCATCGCAAGCGCTGATGCAGTTGGCCCAATCGGCTTGGCCCTTGTACACCTGGGCATTCTGATACATTTTGGCGAGGAGCGCCTGGGCTGCCCAGCGGTTGTTGAAGCGGCCATAAGTGGCCGTACTGACCGTGGTACTCAACTGCGGCAAGGATTCCCTAATCTCCTTTACGATAAAGTCATACACCTGCGCTCGAGTGCTCTGTTGCGGCAAAAAGCCCGCTGGCACATCAAACCGGTCTACGATGGGCACATTGCCAAACAAGTCGCACAGGATATAGTAGTACGAGGCACGCAGTACCCGCAGCTCCGCGATAGTCTGGTCTTTGTCGGCGGCCGCAATGACGAGGCTATTAGACTGAATCTGGAACAGCACTTGGTTGCACTTGGTAATGCCGCCGTAGGCTTGCTCCCAGGCAAAGTTGGGCGTGGGGTCCAGGGCCGTCCAGGTGTGCTGATGCAAGCGGCGGTACGAGCCATCGTCGACCCAGCCATTGGGGCGGCCCGGGGTTACTGTTTCGTCGGTCGTGGTTTCGTTGATGCGGTACACGCCCTGAAACTCCAAGTACAGCGGCCGCCAGTTGACGTAGGCCGAGCCTACAATGGCAGGCACATCGGCCGCACCGGGCGTAAACTGGCTGGTCACAATCTGGTTGTAGCTCTGGTCATCGAGCTTAGTGCAGGAGCCAAAGAGCCCCAGGCCCGCCGTGGCCAGCATGCTCACCCGGGCAAAGGGAAGAAAATTTTTCATGGGTTGCGAGGGGTGGGATTAGAAGGTTAGGTTGAGGCCCAGCGTGTAGGTGCGCACGGTCGGAAACTTGTCGCGGTTGTCGATGCCGGGGTCCAGGCCGATGCGGTTCACTTCCGGGTCCAGCCCTTTGTAGCCCGTGATAGTGAAGGTATTAAGCGTAGCCGCGTACACCCGAATGTTCTTGATGTACTTTACCAGATTAGATTGGAAGTTATAGCCCAGCGTGATGTTGTCTACTTTCCAGTAGGCCCCGTTTTCAACGTAGTAGCTGTTGTATTCCAAAGGCATGGCCGTGTTGAGCACCGCCTTGCCAAAGACCGGCTCGTAGGCCGAGCGCAGGCGGTTATACTGTGTCACACCGGTGTTCTCGTAGTACATGCGCTGGAAGTTCAGAATCTGGAAGCCAAACGCCCCGCGCATCGTCACGCCTAGGTCGAGGCGCTTGTAGCGGAAGTTGTTATTCCAGCCGGCGTAGTACTTGGGCAGGCCGTTGCCGAGCACCTGCTTGTCGCCGTCGTCATGTCCAAACTGGTTATAGGCGACCTGCTCCCCGTTGCGGTTCTCATAAATCCACTGGCCGTCGTTGGTGACATCGACCACTTTGAAGCCGTAGAAGTTACCTAGTGGCTGGCCTACCTGCACCCGGTGCGTATAAGTCTGAATAGGCTCGCCGGTGTAGCCGGCATTGAAAAACTCGTTAGTGAGCTGGTAGAGCTCATTGCTGAGCGAGAGCAGACGGTTCTGGTTGGTCGAGAAGTTGAATGTCGAGTTCCAGACAAAGTCCTTGGTTTGTACCGGTACTAGGTTTAGCTGCACCTCCAGGCCCTTGTTCTCCAGCGAGCCTACGTTGGCCGTAGTGCTGGTAAACAGGTTGGGCGGCGAGGGCACTTGGTAGTCGTAGAGCAGCCCATTGGTGCGGCGCACGTAGTAGTCCACGGTGCCGCTGATGCGGCCCTTGAGAAATGAGTAGTCCAGGCCGACGTTGGCCTCGTGCTTTTCCTCCCAGCGCAGGAAAGGGTTGGGATTGCTGGAAGGGCCGAGCGTGGGCGTCCACCTACCATTGCTAAGAAAATTACCACCAAAACCTAGCCTAGCAACGCCCAAAAACGACTGGCTGGGTGCCGTACCCGTCACGCCGTAGCCTACTCGTAGCTTCAGGTCGTCGATAAAGGAGGCATTCTGCAAAAAGTTCTCCTTATTGATGCGCCAGCCTGCCGACACGGCCGGGAAGGTGCCCCAGGGCTGTTCGGCCCCTAGGAAACGTGAGGAAGCCTCGCGCCGCACGCTGGCTAGCAATAAGTATTTCTCTTTGTAGCTGTATGTCAGGCGGCCAAAAAAGCCTACTAGGTTAAAAGAGCTTTTGTCGCTCGCCATGGTGGCGCGGCCGGCTCGCAGCGCATTACCAATGGCGATGTTATTGTAAGTAAACAGGTCGGTCGGAAAGTCGTAGTTAGACAGGTAATAGTATTCCGACGTGTTCTGCTGGTAGCTGTAGCCGGCTAGCGCGGAGAAGCGGTGCTCGCCAATGGTCCGGTTGTAAGAGGCCGTCAATTCGACCAGCCGCTCATCTACGTGCGTAGTGCCGCGCGAGGCATAGCCATTTAAGAGGTCACGCAGGGTCGAGGGGTGTTCCTTGTTTTCGGAGTAGCCACGCGTCTGGTCGTAGCGCGTATTGGAAACCAAGCCCTTGAACTGCAGATTGTCGATGGGCTCCCATACCAGGCTGCCGTTCAGACGCGTGTTTTGCGACGAGTTTTCCCCGGCCGACTCGTAGATGCGCGAGAGCGGATTTTCGTAATTGAAGAGGGTGAATTGCTGCGCGTACCGGCCATTGGCACTGTCAATAGGCGCCGTGGGATTGCGCAGAATGGCCTGCCGATACGTGTAGCCATTAAACCCGCCGTTGCCGTAGAGGCCCCCGTCCACGGTAGCATCATACTTGTTGTCGCTGCTCAGGATGCCTGCGTTCAGCTTGATGCGCCCCTCAAACATGCTGTGGTTAACATCGGCCCGGCCCGTGAAGGTGCGGTTATTCGACTTCTGAAAAATCCCTTCGAAGTAGCGGTAGTTGCCGTTTACTAGGTAGTTGGTCTTACCGTTGCCCCCGCGCAAGCTCAGGTTGTGCACATGGATAAGAGGGCTCTGGCTAATGGCTTTTACCCAGTCGGTACTGCTGCCTTGGTCGGTGAAGGCCACCCCTTCCGCCAGTTTTTGACGATACTCGTCGGCCGTCAGCATCTGGGGGCTGCGGGCAATACGCTGGGTGCTTACGTAGCCACTATACTCGATGGTGGGTGTGATATTGCCCTGGGGCCGGCGCGTGGTGATAAGAATAACCCCATTGGTACCCCGCGTACCGTAGATGGCGGCGGCCGAGCCATCTTTTAGTACGTCAATGCTTTCGATATCTTCTGGTGGCACTGTGTTCAGCGTGCCCGGAATACCATCAATCAGTATCAGTGGCTGGGTACTGGAGTTGAGGGTAGTAGAGCCCCGCAGCAAAATCTGGGTATTGGCGGTTGGGTCACCGCTAGGCGAAACTATCGTCACACCCGCCACTTTGCCCTGAAGCAGCTGCCCCGCATCGCGGGTAGCCCCCTTCACAAAGCTTTCTTCCTTAACGCCCACTACCGCGCTGGTAAGGTCCGCCTTGCGCTGGGTGCCGTAGCCTACTACTACCACATCGGCCAGTTCCTTGGTATCGGGTTTGAGTGCTACGTCGATGGTGGTGCGTCCGCCAATCGCCACCTCCTGCGGCGTCGAGCCCACAAAGCTGAAGACGAGTGTAGCATCGGCGGGCGCTTGAATAGTATAGCGCCCTTCGGCATCGGTTTGGGAGCCATTGTTGCTGCCTTTCACGATGACGTTGACACCCGGTAGCGGGGCACCCTTTTCGTCCACCACCCGGCCTTTTATGGGGTCAGCGGCTTGTTGCAGGCTTTTAGCAGCGCGCACGCTGGCTTGGCTCGGGGTTGGGGCTGCTAGGGTCAGCCCACCTAGGGCAGCCGCTAGCAATACATGATTGGGATGTGGTAAGGGAAGCTTCATGCGGGTGGGATTAAAAGTGGTTGAGAATGCAGCGCAGGAAATTGTAGCGGCTATCAGCTTTACACAATCGATAATGTAAAACCAGCCACTTACCAGAAGCACAGTCCTAGGTAAGGAATTATGCTCCTGATAAGACCAAGAAGTAAAAAGGTATGCCTAGCGGTTAGCTAGCACAGTAGGGATAGCCAAAGGGCTCGTTGGTTCTGTGGCCAGAGGCAAGCTTATTTGCCCACAGTTACCTCGGCCGTTGGCTGGGTAACAATATCAACTTCCAGCGCCCGTTGCGGGAACCACACGGTCATTTCGCCCTTGCCGCGGTTAGCCCAGGCGTAGTAAGGGATGGCTGTCATCGACTTGGCCACGGTGCGGATGGAAGTGCCCGCCGCATCTACCTCCACTGCGGGCACGGTAGCAGTAAGCTCCACGATGCCATTGAGCACTTGTGGCTTGTAGTCTGCAGTAAACTTAGTGCTCGCTGGCACCAATAAGTTGCTGGTTTTGCCGTCATTGTCCTTCCACTCGGCGCAGAACATGAGCGGCCCGCGCTGTAGGGCTACCTTGCCTAGGTCATCCTTTACGTTGGGGTTAGCCAGCACCTGGCGCACATCCATGGGCAGGGTCAGGTCTACCACGTCATTCTTGTGCCACTTGCGGCTAAGTACGGCATAGCCATTCTGCACCTTGTAAGGCATGGGCTTGCCATTGACGTTGATGGTAACTGCCTGCTTGTTCGGCATGGCGAACGTGTACAGGTTCGACGGCATAGCCTCGCCCTGCGCCCAGCCGGGCAGGCGCACTAGCAAGTCAAAATCAGCAGTTTTAGCCGGATTCACCGTAAACTTAAGGCCGCCGTCCCAGGGGTAGTTGTTCTGCTGCGTGAGCTGCACCTTCTGCTTGTTGATAGTCAAGTCAGCCGTGCCGCTCACAAAAAGATTGACGTACAGACGCCGGCCATTCTGCGCATATACGTAGCCAGGCAGCGCGGGCATGAGGCGCGCCAGGTTGGTAGGGCAGCACGAGCATTCAAACCAGCCTGCTCGTGCTGGCTCGGTCTGCGGAAAACCCATGCTATTCTTAATCTGCATGGCGTTCGAGTAAAAGAACGTCTTGCCATCGAGGCCCACGCCCGAGATGAGGCCATTGTAGAGCACCTTCTCCATTACGTCAACGTACTTGGCGTCGCCGTGCAATTGAAACATGCGTTGGTTCCAGTACACATCGGCCACCGAGGCGCAGGTTTCGTTGTAGGCCGTGGTGTTGGGTAGCTCGTAGTTGGCCCCAAACCGCTCGCCGCCAGGCACTGAGCCAGTGCCCCCCGTCACGTACATCTTCTTGGTCACCATATTGTTCCAGATGGTGTCGATGGCGGCTAGCAGCGGCTTGTCACCGGTAAGAGCGGCCACGTCGGCCATGGCTGAGTACAGGTATTCGGCGCGCACGGCATGGCCTTCTGCCTCTTTCTGAGCTACTACAGGCTTATCATCCTGCCAATAAGAGCCATTTTTCCAAGCATCTGGGCTCTTAGGGTCGTAGCCGGGGTATTGACCACGGGCATCGAGAAAGAATTTGGCCGTCGTCAGATACTTAGGCTGGCCGGTTACGCGATAAAGCTTTACTAGGCCCATTTCCACAATTTCGTGGCCGGGGGCCACGCTGCGCTTGCCGGGGCCAAATACCGAGCACACGAGGTCGGCGTTTTTGAGCGCAATGTTGAGCAGCGTTTTCTTACCGGTAGCTTCGTAGTGGGCCACGGCGGCCTCGTAGAGGTGGCCCGAGTTATAGAGCTCGTGGCTGAGCTCGCGCTCCTTTTCCCAGCGCTCCTTGCCCGACCAAGCGTGTGGGTGGGCGGGGTCGATAGTGCGGGCCGTGTAGAGGTAGCCGTCGGGCTCTTGGGCAGCTCCTACTTTGGCAATCAACTCGTCTACATACGCTTCGAGCTTCTTATCTGGGTAGAGGCTGAGCGAATACGAAGCCCCTTCTACCGTCTTGTAGATGTCGGTATCATCAAAGGGGAACACCGTGGCAAACTTGCCGGACTTAGCAGCCGCCATCTCAAAATTCTTCACCCGGTTCGTACTTTCACAGCGCGCAAATGACGCGGGGATAGTCACGTCAGTATTGATTTTGAGGCGCGGCAGCCAAAAGCTATCTGTCAGTTTCACCTTCGTGAAGGAGACACCTTGAATGGGATAGTCGGTGTGTTGAGCAGCAGCAGCGGTGGCTATACTGAGCCCAGCGGCAATGAGCAGCAATGAACGCATAGTGGGTGGGAAATAGAGATAGTAGACAGAATCTAGTGAACGTGCAGGTAGCCTAATTCACTAGCTCAAATAAGTGTGTGCTCAAACGTTTGAACAGATTAACAACGACTTCTGATGTGATGGTTATTCAGACGCTTAAGCAGGCCCTTATTTAATTTGGATGCGGTAAAGTTATACTAAGTTATACAGTTACACAATCGTTTGAGTAAATTTTAATGCTTTTGTCAGCTGCTTAATAAGCTGAGCCTTGCAAATGCTTTGGGTGAGGTTTAGCTGTAGCCATCGGGCGCAGTCAAGTCACACACCGTGGAGCTTTTTAGCGTGCAGATTTCAGTAATCATTCACGAGGTCAGTGCCGCAGTGTGTGGCTCATCTATTGATGCTTTTCTAAATGCATGCTACTAATAAGCTCAGTAGTTGCCCATTGCCTTTAACTAGGTGTCTAGGCTCACTAGCAGACTAACCTTATCTTTAAGTAACCTAGTAGGTTATAGAAATTATAGTCTTTATTATCTCCTGCGTATTTGTCTAGCAACCAGCCTTCTATTACGGACATTGCGCAGATAGTGGGACTTTCAGTTTCCGGAGTTTCGCGCGCGCTCAATAATGACCCTCGTATCAGCGCCGCTACCAAAAAGCGCGTCTTAGAGGCGGCGGCAGCCATCAACTACCAGCCTAATAATATGGCTACGGGCTTGCGTCGAGGCAAAAGCAAATTGGTTGGGGTTATTGTGCCCTTTGTTGATGGCCGCTTCTTTGCCGTCGTTATCAAAGGCATCGAGCGAGCAGCGCGAGCGGCTGGCTTCAATGTCATTATCTGCCAGTCAGACGAAGACGTAGTGCACGAGCGACAAAACATTGAAACCTTACTCCAATCGCAGGTGGAAGGCATTCTGGTTTCCGTATCCCTTACCACGCGCGACGCGGCTCACTTTGCCAAGGTGCAGCAGCGCGGTGTGCCCCTAGTCTTCTTTGACCGGTTGCTGCGCGGGCACGAAGTCAATGCTGTGGTTATTGATGACTATGCGGCTGGGTTTGCTTCAACCACCCACTTGCTACAGCAGGGCTACCGGCGCATTGCGCACTTGGCGGGGGCGCAGCATCTTAACCTCTACCAGCAGCGGCTGCTAGGCTATAAGGCTGCTTTGCAAGCCTATGGCTTACCAGCTGATGACTGTCTGATAGCGTACTGTGAGCCGATGACGCTGGCAACAGGCCGCCAAGCTATGGAAATGCTAGTACAGCTTCCTAATCCGCCGGATGCCGTGTTCTCGGCGAGCGATTGGGCTTTGGCAGGAGCCTTGCAGGTGCTAGAAGAACGAGGGGTGCACGTACCGCTCGAGGTAGGCTTAGCAGGTTTCAGTAATGAGACCTTTACAACCCTTACTACACCTAAACTCACTTCCGTTGAGCAGCATGGCGAGCAACTTGGTGAGCAAGCCTTTCAGCTATTTCTCCGCTTGCGGCAGCATAAAACACCCGCTGGGCCGCAACAACTCGTAATTGAGCCTTCTCTGCAAGTACGGGATTCATCGCAGCGGCTTGGAAAAGACACTAGTTAGTTTATTCGCTCTACTGAGGAGAAAGGCGCTAAGCTAGTGAGAGCCCTTACACGAGCTACGCTCAATAGCGGATGATAACGATAGCCATCGTGGGTTCGTCGCCAGGATATTCAGCGCCTTGCGCACGCTGCAGATACTGTACAAAATGTAATACTGCAAGGCTCTTGTTAAGCCCCGGCACGGAGCAGAAGAGATAGGCAAAGCAGTAAGTTTGAATACACAACAGGCAGTGTACTTACAGCACCATTTTTCTCACGATGCCTTTTCCCTTTTGGCGCACGGCCCTATTGATTAGTGGTTCTCTGGTACTGGTGTGCTGTGAAGAATCGGCTACGCCACAACAATCGAGCAGTTCTCCACCAGCCACCCCTACCCTCCCCCACGCGGGCCCAACTCCCCCTGCCGAGGTGGTACGCCGTTTTTACCGCTGGTACCTCACGGACATCTATTTAAAAGAACCTGCTTCAGAGGCGGAAGGGCCACGGGCGGTGCCCGGTAAAAACGGCTACTACTACCTCGACACGACCAAGCACCGCGCTTTTCTGCGTAAGACAGGCTATTTCTCGCCCCGCTTTTACGCTAATGAACAGCTGCTTTTTACTAATTGCACTCAACACCTGCGGCGGGTAAGCGTCAAGCAGGTCGAGGAGTCGGGGGGCTTTGCAGGTGATTTTGTGGACGGGCCGGCGTGCGACTTCCTACAGTGGATGGTGTGGACGGGCGGGCAAGGTGAGGCCCTAAACACGATAAAAATAAAAAAGACGACCTTACTGGCAGATAGTGCAGTCGTGGTAGCGGCCCTAGGAGACTCAGCGAGTGGAGCAGCTTATGAGTACAGCACCCCACGGGTTACCTTAGTCAAGGAAGAGGGAGAATGGGAAATAAGCCGTATCACCATTTCCTATGAGAGTCTTCGGAAAATAGGGATATTGGGGCTGTGGGTGGGGAACGAAAGAGGAGTCGAAAAACAGTCCTTTCCGGAAGTACTCACTAGCAGTTTCATAGATTGAGGAACATGCCCTTATTCCTGGCGGGGGTTAACCGATTCAGTACTGCTTGATATTGCTATGATAGCTGCCATCTGCATCGGGTGGTTCTATCTGTTACAGGATGTCTTCGAAGACTTATACGTGCTTTTAAACAAGGGCCCCGACCAAAGCCACTTGGTTGACTTTGGGAGTCTACTTTCAACCTAGGACTAGGGTACCAACCGCCTCGCAACGATTACATATAGCGCATTAAGCCGTAGATTATTGGCTCATTTGTTCGCAATACGTACGTTCGCTTCAGCGGAAATTATTGCTTAACATGCTCGAAGGATACGTAACAATGCCGTAGCTTTGCATCGTGCTTCAACCAAAAAACCTGTTGACGAAGCGCGGCATCCTGTCTAGCAAGGAACCGCGAGTGGACCAGAAGGTCTTCGCTTCCACTGGTTTTTCCGATTTTGCCTTTGGCATTTCCGTTGTTTTTTCTGATTGTTGCCCCTTCACCGTTTCGGATTCCGAAACGGTTTTTTTATGTCCGTTGAGGTCGTTACATGCTTTTGGGTATCACCCTTGGACGCCAAAAGCCTCTCCTTAACCGTGGCCGATGCCACTATCGTTTGGGCCCACGCCAGTAGCCAGTTTCCCCGCCGTGGGTAGTGGCTGATAAGACCTCACACTGTCCTTTTTAGCTAGTCAACCTCATTTTCCTCCACTTCGGTATGGCACGTAAAGACCTGCTCGACATCGCCTCCCTCCATCGTGAGGAAATCGAGTTCCTGCTCGACCAATCCACGTCGTTTAAAAAATTATTCACCCACTCGGTGAAAAAAATCCCTGCCCTCGAAGGCAAGTCCGTGCTCATGCTATTCTACGAGGCTAGCACCCGGACGCACTCCTCCTTCGAGGTCGCGGCCAAGCGCCTCTCGGCAGAGGTAACAAATTTTGATGTTGCCCACTCCTCTATTACCAAGGGCGAGTCGGTGCGCGAGACCATCGAGACGCTTCAGGCCATGCGCACCGATTACATCGTCGTCCGCCATAGTCACCCCGGCCTGCCCGGCATGATTGCTCGCCAAACTACCGCGTCGGTCATCAACGCCGGCGACGGAGCGCACGAGCACCCGACCCAGGCCCTGCTGGACGCCTTCACCATCCGGGAGAAATTCCCCGACCCTAGGGGCAAAAAAGTCCTCATTATCGGAGATATTCTTCACTCGCGCGTCGCACGCTCTACCAGCACGCTGCTGCAAAAGCTGGGTGTCGAGGTCGCTTACCTAGGCCCAGGCTCGCTGGTGCCCAAGTACGTTCCGGAAAGTATCCGCCGCTTCACCGACTACGAGGCGGCCATGGCTTGGGGCCCCGATGTGGTATACCTGCTCCGGGTGCAGCTGGAGCGCCAAGACGTGCAGTTTTTCCCCAGCGTTCGCGAATACCACCGGGTCTACGGCATCACGAACACGCGGCTAGCAGAAATCCGCGACCGCGGTCTCTACATCATGCACCCTGGCCCCGTGAACCGGGGAGTCGAGTTGTGCGACGCCGTCATGGACTATGAGCGCAGCCTGATTACGAACCAGGTCGAAAATGGCATCTCCATTCGCATGGCCGTGCTCGACTGGCTCACGCCGGGCGGGGAGTTCCCAAAGCAAGAAGCTTATGCCGCGCGGCAGCCGGTAGGCTCATCGCTACTCATACCCTAGGTGCCGGTCGCGCCGGCTAGCTCGATTTCTTATTTACATCTTCCATAACCCTAGCGGTTAATAGTATTTATTGCTTCATGCTTCTCCTTCAAAATGCCCGCATCGCCTCCGAAAACTCACCCGTGCTGCGCGAGGGCGATGTTCTGATTGTCGAAGGAAAAATTCAGGACATTGGCAGCAACCTAACCATCCCTGAGGGTGCCCGCGTCATCGACGCGCGGGGCCGGGTGCTGATGCCGGGCATGTTTGATGCCCACGTCCATTTCCGTGCCCCCGGCTTTGAGAACAAGGAAACCATTACCACGGGCAGCGAGGCGGCCATCAACGGCGGAGTAACCGGCGTGGTGATGATGCCCAACACCCGCCCGGCCCTCGACTCGGCGACCACCGTGGCCACTGTGCTGGAAAACGCTAAGGACCGGTCCCGCATTCCGGTGTACACCTCCGGCTGCGTCACCAAGAACCGCGAGGGCAAGGAACTGGCCGAAATCGAGGGCATGCGCGGGCTTGGTGTGAAAATGCTCACCGATGACGGCGACACTACTAACGACCCGGCGGTGCTGCTGCGAGCGATGCAGTATGCCACCGAGTTCGGGATGTTTTTCGCCAGCCACTGTGAGGTACCGGAACTAGCCGGGCCGCGCGCCCTCAACGAAGGCGTGATGAGCTACCGGCTCGGCATCAAAGGCTCGCCGGCGTGCGCCGAGGAAATCATCATCGACCGCGACATTCGCCTGGCCCGGGCGGCGGGTGCACACGTGCACATCCAGCACGTGTCGAGCAAGCTTGGTATGGAAACTATCCGCTGGTGGAAATCGCGCGGCGATGTGAAGGTGACGGCGGAAGTGGCCCCGCACCACCTGCTGTTCACCGACGAGCATATTGGCGACTACGACACCAATTATAAGATGAACCCGCCGCTACGCACGCAGGCCGATTGTGACGCGCTGCTCGAAGGGCTCATTGAAGGTGTCTTCGACCTCATTGCCACCGACCACGCGCCCCACACGCCGTTCGAAAAAGCCCAGGATTTCATCAGTGCACCTAATGGCATCACTGGCCTGGATACGGCTCTGGTGTCGCTCCACCACTTCTTCGTTGAGCCTGGCAAATTTGGGTGGGACTTGTTAGTGAAGCGCTACTCGGCTGAGCCCCGTCGCCTGATGGGTCTGCCGGTACCCGCCATCGAAATCGGTCAGAAAGCCAATTGCGTCTTGTTCGACACCGAAGCAGAAACGACCTTCACGCGGGATTTCATGAAATCCAAATCCCAGAACACGCCCTTCATCGACCAGACGTTGAAAGGCCGGGTAGACCTAGTGATTTTGGATGCGGAAATCCTGTTGGAACGTTAACCATTCATCGCCTGAGGACTTGAACTGTTCAGGATTCGCCTCGAATTTTAAGATATTACTTTTGTAGTAGGCCCCCTATGAGTACTAGGATGATTTAGTAAAAATGGACGGTTTGCGGATGTAAACCAGCACCGCACGGTGCGCTTTTCAGTTGCCTAGGCAGCCCGCTACCTGTCCATTTTTACTAGACCATCTCACCCCTGCACTGAGTGACGTGGCCTCACTGGCACTTGCCGCGCGGTCGAGCAGGCGCTGAACCTGCTTCTGGGGTAGGGCTCCTCCCCCCTTGGCGGTAAAGCCGAGGGTGTTTAATACTCCCGCGATACGCTCGCAAACTAAGGTAACAATGCCTCGTTGACTGATTAGCGCAGGCCTTCACAGCACTCCTGAAGAAGTAGATACGCTATGTCTTTTCCTCCTCCCAGATATACGGAGAGCAAAATAAGGAAATAGGCTTTGGCTATTCCTTCTCACACTTAGTCTAGCCGCCATTGGAGTATATAGTCTGCTCCACAAATTGGCCCCGGTAGCTCGGTCGTCTAGTTCATTTACCACCTGCACTTTTCGGCCGGCTATCTTGATAGGCTATTTATCGGTTTTTTGCTAGGGCCTCCCTCCTAGCTAAGTTGGTGCTCCGGCATTCTCTTCATTCTTCTTGCGCTTTCTAGCAAGCAAGTAAAGGTGTACCTACAATAACACCTCAGTAAACAGTGAGTAGCGAAGGTCCTAGAAATAGCAAAGGCCACCAGGAGACTGGTGGCCTTCTACTTATAGCATAACTTAATTAACCTTTTATCTTGCCTAACTATACAGAATAACAAATAAAATAGTATAATAATAAGATTAAAAATAAAATAATTACATTATAAGTATAGATAAATGTTTATTGCTTTAATTATAAAAATACACTATTTATTTTATAACAGACTTATAAATGTCCCTGAATAATATAATAAACTGTAGAACCTTATCGCATTACAAAGATAGGTAAATGGATTTGAAAAGTGCAAATTTAATTGCACTTTTTTATTGTTATAGAGATAAAATGTTTGTTTGTCAGATAATTATATTGTTATAAGCTGAGATTATTTGCTTGTAACAAACGATTTGGTCAGCAGTGAGGTCTGTAGTTAATCTATACAGGGTCTATTCCGGTACTCACTGCCGGGGTAACTTTTAGTTATTGCTGAGTAATTCATTAGGCTGTTCACGAGCTAGTTGGCAGAGCCTTTGCTGCGCTATTAGCCAGTCATCATCGTAGAAACAACTGATAACTGGCTATTCCGCGATATACATGGGGCCGCGTAACAATAGCCTTCGGTGCTACTTTGTGCCGTAATGCGCGCTATTGCTAATCCTGTTGCATGATTTCTTACTCCGAAGACCAGGCTCGGGCCTTCGTAACTGATGCGGGTACGCTGCAACGTGGGCAGCAACTAGCCCAGCCAGCCAAGTGGAACAACCTAGGCCGCACCGATGCCACCGCCTGGGGAGAGTGCGCGGGCAGCGGTTCCAAGCCCTACCTGACTGGCATCGACCTACGTGAGCCGGCTTTTAAGTGTTCGTGCCCTAGCCGCGTATTTCCGTGCAAGCACGGGGCGGGCCTGCTACTACTGCTGGCTCGTCAGCCCGCCCTTTTTGGGGCTACCACGCCGCCCGGGTGGCTGGAGGAGTGGTTGGCTAAACGCCAACAAACCCAGACCAAAAAAGAAGAGAAGGTAGTCGCGCCGCGCCAAGCGGAGCCAAAGCCGGCGGCCGACGCGCTCGACGTAGCTATTACCAACCCCGAGCCAACGAGCCCACCTAGCGGCGGGGTGCCGCCCGCCCGGTTGGCTCGCATGGCCCAAGGAGCCGACGAACTAGAAGTTTGGCTCCTCGACTTGGTGCGCAATGGGCTAGCCACGCTCGACCAGCAGCCCGCCAAGTTTTGGGAAAACCAGACCGCTCGCCTAGTAGACAACCAATTGCCGGGCCTGGCGAGCATTTTGCGCGAACTGGCCACACTGCGCCACACCCACGCCGATTGGCCCGTGCGGCTGCTAGCCCGCCTAGGCGAGCTTTATTGGCTGGTGCGCGCCTTCCAAAACCATGCGCAGCTGCACGCCGCCACCCGGCAGGAAGTGCTGCAACAAGTAGGGGTCACTATCAACAAAGAAGAGCTGCCCTCCTACGCCAGCCCCGTAGTGGATGAGTGGCAGGTAGCAGGCCAGTTTATCTGGGAAGAAGAGCGACTAACGGCGCGCCGCAGCTGGCTGTATGGCCTAGGTACTGGTAGCTACGCGCTGGTGCTGGAGTTTGCGTTCGGCAGCCAGGTTTTTGCGACGCCGTTAGTTCCGCAGGGCATCTACGCGGGGGGATTACTATTTTATCCAGGTCCTTCGCCGCTGCGGGCAGCCCCGGTTGCACTGACGTTTGTAGGCTCGGCCCCTTTGACTAGTGCGCCAGCCGCACAGCGACCCAGCCAGCTGCTAGAGGAGTATGCGCAGGCACTAGGCCGCCAGCCGTGGCTGCGCGAGTGGCCCGCCACCCTAGAGCAGGTGCGGCTGGCGCAGCAGCCCGCTGGCAATTGGGCACTAGTGCACCCGACCGACTCCGTGGCGCTCCCCCTCCGCTTCACCGATAGCGACGCTCCCTGGCAGCTGCTAGCGCGGAGCGGGGGCCAGCCCATGACACTGTTTGGCGAATGGGATGGGCGCGCCTTTCGGCCACTCAGCAGCTGGCCCGGCCAACCTGCAAGCGAATCTCCCGTCGCCCCGCTGCCCGAGCAGCCTGCTCAGGCTGCAGTCAGTTCTTCAACCCCAGAGCCGGTAGCGAGCGCAGAGGCTAACGCCGCAGCCCTACCCTCTAGGCAAGCGTTTCCGCCCTTCTCGCAGCTCTTGCGCATTGCCCTGCTAGGCACTCGCCAGAGTGGCGAATCGGTGCCACTGCTGCCGGGACTAGCCACCCTCACCGACAGTCCGGAGCAGCAAGTGCTGCTAGCTGCTGGTACGCTGGCGCTGATGCAAAAGGCCGGTTTTCAACCCCCTAAAGCCACCCAGGAGTCACCCTCGCCAGCTTTAGCCGATACCTGGCAGCCGCTCGGACCCCTAGGCGCCGATAGTTTCCGCACCCTACTAGCTAGCAACCAGTACGCAGCCTTTCGCACCGACTACTGGCAGCAACTAGCGCAGCACCAGCGCTTGGTGCCGCCGCCGCTGCTAGTAGCGGCGCTGAATTCGGAAAGCTTCCGGCAGTACTCGCCTGGAAATCTAGCCTTGCTAGGTGAGCGCGGCCGGTGGCTAGCGCAGCAAAACCCCGACTGGCACGCCGTACTGGCGCCCCAACTTCCGGCGGAGGACCTAGGCGTCTGGGAAACGGGGACGCTAGCCCAACGCAAGCGCTTTATCGGGCAGCTGCGCCAGACTGATGAATTGCTGGCTCGGCAGCTCCTCGGTGCCGCTTTGCCTGCTGAGCCCGCCGCCACCCAGGCCGCCCTGCTGGGCGAGCTGGCGCTGACCGTTGAGGCGGCCGATGCGGCGTTGCTGACCTCCTATCTTTCCTCTAAAAGCAAGGAAGTACGCCAAACCGTGGTGCCGCTGCTGGTGCGTCTTCCCCAGTCGGAATTGCTGGAGCGGCTGTGGCAGCGCGCCGTGCCCCTCCTAGGCCTGAAACGCCCGCTACTAGGGCGCAATAAGATGCTCGTGGAGTTACCGGAAGGCTGGGATAAATCGTGGCAAGCCGATGGAATTGAGCAGAAAACGACGAGCATCGAAGGCGGTGGTGAGCGCGCCGGTTGGCTGGGCCAACTGCTGAGTCTGCTGCCGCCCAGCCGCTGGACGGCACACCTAGGGGTGTCGGCCGAAGAGTTACTCGACCTAACCGCGGAAAGTGAGTGGCACACGCTACTGCTGCGGGCCTGGTCACGAGCTGCCTACCTGCATCAAGATAAAGCATTTGCGGCGCCCCTGCTGCTGCGCCACTTCACCCAGCCCAATTTGCTGGCCCAGCAGCAGGTTACGCACTTGATGTCATTGCTGCGCGAGGAAGAAAAACTGGCGTTGCTTCGCTCCCAATTGCCGCCCCGCACGAGCGAGCTACCGAGCTTTCTACCCGAGTTCTTGACTTACGTTTCCGCGCCGTGGCCCGCTGATGTGGTGCAGGCGGCACTGCGCTTTAATGCTACGGTGCTGGCTCCTGCCGCGGCTTACCAGTACACCGAGCCGTACCAGCGCTTCGCGGCACTGTTGGCGCGCTTGGCTAGCGGCCTACCCAACGACCAATTTTCGGCCTGCACGGCCGTACTGGAGCCCCTAGCGGTCACCTATCCGCCCGTCGCGACGCTTGTCGAGCAGTTTTTAGAGTCGGTGCGCTTCCGCCAACAGCTCACTGCCAGTCTCACTGAACCTTCCACCCCTTCCTTATTCTAAGTTCCCGCATGGCCACTCCCTTGCCGACCGACCTGCTGCGCCCCCACGCCGAAGACCTCTACGCCGAGGAGCTGGCCGCGCTTAAAGCTGCCGACGACCGCCCCAAGCCGCCTAATTGGCAGCTCTCGCCCTGGGCCGTGGTCACGTACCTGCTAGGCGGCAAGCTCGATAATGGCTTTGAGATTGAGCCCAAGTACATCGGCCAGCGGCGGCTGATGGAAATTGCGGTAGCTACCCTCGCCACCGACCGCGCCCTGCTACTGCTAGGGGTGCCCGGCACCGCCAAAAGCTGGGTGAGCGAGCACCTCACGGCGGCCATCAGCGGGCACACCAACCTACTGGTGCAGGGCACCGCCGGCACCGCCGAAGACAGCCTGCGTTACTCGTGGAACTACGCCCGCCTGCTCGCCGAAGGCCCCTCGCTGGCCGCCCTAGTGCCCAGCCCACTCTACAAAGGCATGCAAACCGGCCAGCTCGTGCGCATCGAGGAGCTAACCCGTATTCCCTCCGACGTGCAGGACACGCTGCTCACTATGCTCTCCGAAAAGGTGCTGCCGATACCCGAGCTGAGCACCGAAATCCAGGCCACTCAGGGCTTCAACGTCATTGCCACCGCCAACGACCGCGACCGCGGCGTAAACGAGCTGAGCAGCGCCCTGCGCCGCCGCTTCAACGCCGTGGTGCTGCCCCTGCCCGCTAGCCTGGCCGAGGAAGTTCAAATCGTGCAAACCCGCGTGGCCAAGCAGGGCCGGGCCCTACAGCTGCCCGTGGAGGCCCCGGCGCTAGAGCAAATCAGCCGCCTGGTCACCATCTTCCGCGAGCTGCGAGCGGGCGTCACCGACAACGGCAAAACCAAGCTCAAGAGCCCCAGCGGCACCCTCAGCACCGGCGAGGCCATCTCGGTGATGAACGCCGGCCTGGCGCTGGCCGCCTACTTCGGCGACGGCACCCTGCGCGCCCACGACCTAGCCGCCGGCCTCACCGGCGCCGTGGTCAAAGACCCTGCCCCCGACCGCGTCGTGTGGCTCGAATACCTAGAAACCGTGGTGAAGGAGCGCGACGGCTGGAAGGATTTGTACCGGGCGTGCCGGGAAGTGGTGGAGTAAGCAATTGATAAATTAAGTAATCGAGATGGCTTTTTCTGCCTTACCTCAAGTTCGTAACCTAGGGCTAGTAATGCTGCTCTTGTTGCTGTGTATATACACTGCGCTAGTCTCACTATTTGCCTGGACAGAGGTGGACGGCAGTTATACCACTATCTCGCTCAATATCGCTCATTATATAGGTTTCATAGCGGTGGCGAGCTGCGTCGTTAGCTATCTATGGCTGCGCCCATACTTCCGCTATGCACTAGGCATCACACTATTGCTGAGCCTTTTCAACTTAGTTGTTTTTCTGCCTATTACTCTGTCAATGGGCCTTTCATTCGGTGATATAAGCATAGGACTTAATCCCTTCGCATTAGTTCTTCTTATCGCCTATTACTTTCTAAATCGCTCGGCTGTCCACACTTTTATCCGAAAATACGTATTGCCTGCCCCTACACCAGCAGTGCGGGCCCGCCAGCATCGCGAGAGCATTGACCAGTTCAAAGAAACGTTTGCGCGCAAGTCCAGTGAAAGCTTGCAGCAGATGCTAACGGACAACAAGCTAGTATCTAACGCCCTGGTTGCAGCGCGCGAGCTTTTGCAAGAGCGCGGTATACTATCTCGTTAATCTTATAACTGTGTTGTTACTCATGTCTACCGCCTTCGCGGGTAGGGTAACATTACCAGCCAGCATTGCGGCTTAAGCTTCGGCCCAACGCAAGGCCTCCTATCTACCCACTAGTTACTTCGCTGCTATGGTTAACGACGCCCTAAACCACATTTCACATTGGCTAGCGCGCCATGCTCCTCGTATTCTGAACGGAAGCCTAAATCACAGCGCTTCCGAAGCTGATTTAGCCGCGTTGGAAGCCGCTATTGGCCAGCACCTGCCTGCCGATTATAAAGCTTTATACCTACGCCACGATGGCCTAGACGAAGAAGCTGAAAACTTCGGCAACTTCTTCTATGGAATGAGCTTCCTGCCCTTGGCGGAAGTAGCAGCTAACTGGCAACGCCGGGCCGACGTGCTAGTACCCGTACCGGTGCGCCACGCTTACTCAGGTCTTAAAGCCGACAACATGCAACGTCCACAGTGGCTTTGCCTAGGTTTTGATGGCTCCCACGTGTGGCTTTGCGTGGATTTGGACCCGGTGGATGGGCACCGCTACGGGCAGGTTATTCTGGTAGATGAAGAAGCAGAAACCGCCTTTCCTGTCGCCGATTCAGTCGTGGGTCTACTCATCGATTTCTCCCACGACCTAAAACAAGGCCGTTACGCGCTCGACCCCGATGCCCTGGAGGAGGACAATGAATACCTCTTGCCGAACGCCGAGATTGACCTCGTAAATTGGTCAACTGCCGCCCGCTGGGTCTCTTTTCACGCCTAATCATGCCCACCGACCTCCGCCTCTTCGGCATTCGCCACCACGGCCCCGGCAGCGCGGCTAGCCTCGTGGCTGCGCTCGATGCCTTCCGGCCTGATATTGTGCTGCTGGAGTGCCCCGCCGATGCGGAAGCGGCCTTAGCCACCGCCACCCACCCCGAACTGCGGCCGCCGGTGGCGCTGCTCGTCTACAATCCCAAGCAGCAGGGGCAGGCGTCGTTTTTGCCGTTTGCCGAGTTTTCACCCGAGTGGCAGGCCATTCAGTGGTGCGCCCGCCACGCGGCCCACGTGCGCTGCATGGATTTGCCCATGGCACTGCGCTTCGGGATAAAAGATGCGGTGGCCGAGGCCCTAGCGCCCCTTACCGCCCCCGAGCCCGCCGCTCCGGACCTAGGGCCAGCCAGCGCCGCCCCAACCGCTAGCGAGCCCGCCGACGCGCTCGAAGCTGACCCAATGGCCTACATCGCCCGGCTAGCGGGCTACTCCGACTCGGAGCAGTGGTGGGAAACGCACCTCGAACACGCCCCCGGCAACGCCGATACCTTCGCCGTAGTGCTCGACCTGATGACGGCCCTACGCGAGGAGCTGGCCCGCCCCGAAACCGAAGAAACCCTGCTGCGCGAGGCCTTCATGCGCGAAACCCTGCGCGCCACCCTAGGCCAGGGCTACGCCCGCGTGGCGGTGGTGTGCGGCGCCTGGCACGCGCCGGTGCTACGGCCCGAGCTGCTCAAGAAAGAAGACAAGGCCCGCCTGAAAGGCTTGAAGAAAGTACCCACCGAAACCACCTGGATTCCGTGGACTTACGAGCGGCTGTCTGTTAGCTCGGGCTACGGGGCGGGGGTGCTGTCACCGGCTTGGTACGAGGTGCTGTTCAGCCAGCCCCGCGCCGAGGTGCTCACCCACTGGATGGTGCAGGCCACGCGCCTGCTGCGCGGGCAAGACGTGGATGCCTCCTCGGCCCACGCCATTGAGGGGGTGCGGCTGGCGGCTGCGCTGGCCGCCGTGCGGGGCCTGGCCCTGCCGGGCATCGACGAACTGCAAGAGGCAGCCGTGGCCATCCTGGGTGGTGACTACGCCGAGCCGCTCGACCTCGTGCACCGGGCGCTGGTCATTGGTGAGAAGCTGGGCGAAGTGCCCGCTGGCCTGCCCGCCACGCCCTTGCAGCAAGACCTGGCCCAGCAGCAAAAGACGCTGCGCCTCAAGCCTGAAGCCCTGCCCAAGCCGCTCGACCTCGACCTGCGCCAGTCCACCCAGCTCGAACGCAGCCACCTGCTGCACCGCCTGCGCCTGCTCGATATCACCTGGGGTAAGCCCGAGGAAGCGGCGGGCAAGAGTGGCACGTTCCACGAGCTCTGGCAACTCGCCTGGCGGCCCGAGCTAGCGCTGGCCGTGATTGAGGCCGGGCGCTGGGGCAATACCGTGCTCGCCGCCGCCGCGGCCCGCGCCACCGCCCGCGCCGCCGAAGCTACCACCCTCGAAGCCGTAAGCCAACTGCTGGAAGAGGCCCTGCGCGCCGACTTAGGGCCCGCTATTCCGGCGCTGGTGGCGCGGCTCGAAAGCATCGGGGCCAGCACCCGCGATGTGACGCACCTGCTCGCTGCCCTGCCCCCGCTGGTGCAGGTACTGCGCTACGGCAACGTGCGCCGCACCGATACTGCCCAAGTAGCCCAGGTAGTGCAACAGCTGGTGCCGCGTCTCTGCATCGGCTTGCCCGCCGCCTGCACCGGCCTCGACTACGCCGCGGCTCAGCCACTACTGGAGCGCATCGAGGCTAGCCACCAGGCCATTCGGCTGCTTCAAAACCCTGCCCACGCCGCCGATTGGTACGCCGCGCTGACCGCCGTGCAGCGCAATGCCGCCAGCAACGGCCTGCTAGCCGGGGCCGCCACCCGCTTTCTCTTCGATGCCCAGCAAGCCGATGCCGACGCCACGGCCACCACGCTCGGCTTGGCGCTAGCCCCTGCCCAACCCACCGACTACGCCACCGCTTGGATTGAGGGTTTTCTGCGCGGCAGTGGCCTGCTACTAATCCACCACCGCGAGCTGTTTGGCCTGCTCGACACCTGGCTAGGTAGCCTGCCCGAAGACACATTCCGCGAGATTGTGCCCTTGCTGCGCCGCGCCTTCACCGACTTCTCGCTGCCCGAGCGGCGGCAGCTTCTGGAGCTAGCCGGGCATGATGCGGCGGCACCCGTGGCCAGCGCCGATGAGGTAGCGTTCGATTGGGAACGCGGGGCACTGGTGCTGCCGGGGCTCTACCAATTGTTAGCGGTACCCACGCTCGCCTAGGTTACCAGTACTACCAAAAGCTACTATGGAAACGCCTCCCTCTTTCCTCTACAGCCCCAATGCGTACGCGCTCGGCATCATCGAGCAACTGCCCATCACGTGCCAATGCTGCGGCGAGGCGCGCGATTTTCAGTACATGGGAAACCTCTACTGCACAGCCGATATAGATACGCTCTGCCCGTGGTGTATTGCCGATGGCAGTGCTGCCGAAAAGTACGAGGGGTCTTTCGTGGCTGATTTTGAAGGAATAACTCCTGGCCCGAGTGGGCTTGGACCACCGATGTCTGAGGCCTCTATGGCGCAAGTGAGCGGCCACACGCCCGGCTATGCCTCATGGCAGAGTGATGTCTGGCTCGGCCACTGCGGGGATGCTTGCATTTTCCTAGGGTACGTGGGCAGCAAAGAATTAGCCCCCATCTGGCCAGAGGTTCGCGACGATGCGGTGGCTAGCGGTTGGGGCGAAGAAATGATTCAGCACCACATGCATAAGGACGGGGATATGACAGGCTATCTATTCCAATGCCAGCACTGTGGCAAGCATCGCCTCCACGTAGACGCCAACTAAAAAGCTGCTACCTATCTATGAATACTACCCGCTGGAAACTCGTGCTGGGCAGCGCCGCCGACGCGGCCGACTCCGTGCCCCTGCCGCCCGACTACGGCCGCATGGACGAGATACTCACGGCCCTCTACGACGGCGACAAGGCCGAGCGCAAAGCCGGGCTGGGCGGCTCGGCGCCCCTCGTGAGCCGCTGGCTGGGCGACATCCGCGCCTACTTCCCCACCGAAGTAGTGGCCGTGATGCAGCAAGATGCCATGACGCGCCTAGGTCTCAACCAGCTGTTGCTGGAGCCCGAAATCATGCGCACGGTGCAGGCCGATGTGCACCTAGTAGGCACGCTGATGTCCCTGAGCCGCGTGATGCCGCAAAAAGCCAAGTCCACCGCCCGCGAGGTTATCACCAAAGTAGTGCGCGAGCTAGAGCAAAAGCTAGCCAACCCGCTGCGCCAAGCCGTGCAGGGCGCCCTGAGCCGGGCCGTGCGCAACCCGCGCCCGCGCTTCCACGAAATCGACTGGGGCGCCACTATCAAGGCCAATTTAAAGCACTACCAGGCCGCCCACAAAACCGTGATTCCGGAGCGGCTAGTAGGCTATGGTCGGCGCGGGCAGGCGCTAAAAGAAATCGTGCTGTGCGTAGACCAAAGCGGCTCGATGGCGTCGTCGGTGGTGTACGCGGGCGTATTCGGGGCAGTGCTGGCCTCGCTGAAAGCCGTAAAAACGCACATGGTGGTTTTCGACACGGCAGTGGTCAACCTCAGCGAAAACCTGCGCGACCCGGTCGACTTGCTATTTGGCGTGCAGCTAGGTGGCGGCACCGATATCAACCTAGCCCTAGGGTACTGCCAGCAGCTTATTACGCGCCCTACCGATACTATTCTGGTCCTCATTACCGACCTCTACGAAGGTGGCAACGAGCGCGAGATGATAAAGCGCGCCGCTTCCCTCAAGGCTGCCGGTGTCAATATAGTAGTGCTGCTGGCCCTCAGCGACGACGGTGCGCCGAGCTTCGACCGCCGCGTGGCCGAGCAGCTCGCGTCCCTAGGTATTCCTAGCTTCGCCTGCACCCCAATGCGGTTTCCGGAGCTGATGGCAGTTGCTATTCAGGGGCAAAAAATCGTAGTCTGACGGAAAAACACTATGTAGAACTGTAACTCATGAGTAATGCATTAATATATGACATTACTGTGGTTTAAGTAGATAGCTTTCTAACAGCTAAGTATACAGTAATGATAGAGGGGGTAATTAGATGATATATGAGGCAATGCACATAATATCCATAACATAAGTAACACTAATAACATATGGAACATTGTTAATACTACTATTACTGGTAGTATTTGTTCTTCCCTTCGCTATACACAACTGTAGCCCATAGCTTAATAGGCAATGGCTCGGCTGTCTTGGTTAGCCCCTGTGTTACCCAACTCTTTAGAAACTGCGCAAAGGTTTTGAAAGCTGGCCTCTTTCCTTATGAGGTGTACTATAAGCTAGGTGTGTAGATTAAGCCTATTCTACACGCCTAGCTTAGGCATATATAGTGGGCGTCTGCCAATTATTGAACGATGGTCCACTTTGCTCATCATGACTAACCTTAAGCAGTGATGCAAGACTGTTGGTTCAGCCCCAAAGCTTGAATAGCCATAGCTAAAGGCAAAAAACTTAGGCTAAGTAAGCGCGCTAACTAGCTCAATACTCGTCTGGTGGAGGCTATAGTAAAGGCAGGTCAAGCGTGTTATCTAGTAATAAGAGGGAGGTATCTTAATGAATATTAGATGAGCGTAACCATTTAATAGCATCCAATAACATGAGTAACACTGATAATAATAGTAATATACAAAATACTGGTAACAAACCATCTTTTTGCTTAATGTATTCGTAATTAGTTATTAATGATTATTTTGTGAAACTAAAATATATCAATGCTAGTAGTAATACCTTGTTTACTCTATAGTAAAAACTAGACTGACTGAGCAAAAATTAGGGCGTTATTTCTTTAACTCCTCCTCTACCTAACGATTTTTGGGCGACTTGTTGATGCCAGTCTAGTATGCCTATAATGGAACAGATAAGGGAGGACAAGGGTAGCTTCCTTCGTATACTGCTATGATAGTCATATACCCCTAGGGAAAGCGGGTAACGCTGGACAACTCGTTCGTTTGACTTGAGTCAGCAGCACTCTTGAGAACTGGCAAAGCACAACCAAACGACTTATGGTACCTGTCAGTTGTTGAGCAGTAATAAGATATGATTAGTTACAGCAATACAAATAACAATAGTAATATTGGTAACACTAGTAATATAAATAATACCACTGATTATCATGATATTGTACGACAGTAGTATCAACTGCCTAGCTTCTTGGTTATCAATTACGTAATTCTGGTAGCCAGTATCGCTTTAAAGTAGGAACTACTAAAAAGGCATGAGTGGGAAATACTAAGTGTCAAGGCCACTCAATTATTAGTCATACTGCCTAAGCCGTAATGGAGATATACATCGAGCTACGGCAGCGCTCCCCTCACCTTTATCAGTAAGTCCGGCATGCCGTTAGATTACTCGCCATACTTCACGCCACTGACTACCATGCTCGGTCTCTATACTGGTGGCGTATTAACCAAATCTATTGCCTATGCATAAGCGGTGGGTAGTTCTCATAATAGTGGTTAGCTATCTCTGTTTAGTCTGGAATTGGAGGCAGTGCTGGGTCAGTAAAGACTATCGCGTCAGCAGAGCCTCTTTGATTGCTCCTCACGTCAAAACTGCTACATTAACCTTAAAAGAAATCCAATTAGTAGCCACTTTCCAATAGTGACCAATGGTACATACGACACGCGAGACAGTTAACCCTAAGCCTTACCCTAACTATGTCTGCCAGTACTAATTTTAAGTGTTACTAGTGTTATTGATGTTATCCATGTTATCCATGTTATCCATGTTATCATTGTTAACAGTATTGCCTATGTTATCAGTATCCTATTGCTCCACACACTGAGTAAAGTACTTCTAGCAAAGTGGTGGCCATCGGCTAGATACAACTCCTCATTTGATTACCAGTAGTTGAATAGGTAGTAGGGCAGTGCCACTGGCTACCTGGTCGTGTAGTTTGCAATCTGTAGGCCTGAAATGGTTAGCTACTTACAAAAAGGGTTTGGTTTCGAGCAAACCCTTTTTGTAAGTAGTAGTCTTGTTAAATCATGTAGTAGCCGACCACGCACATCGCTAGCGACCAGGTCTACTACGCCAGCACCCCTAACGAATTCAGTACTGAATTATGTTGCTAGGCTGCTAGTCGATACCATTCTGCTGATAGGGTTTGGCTACTAGGAAAGTAGGGGTAATTGCCGTCGACATCCATTAGGCAATTAATGAAATCTTGAGCGTGTATAACGCTTGCTAGGAGCGTGCGCCCGGGCAAGCGAGTACGTGACTCATAAAAGTGCATCAGACACGAGAGATTGTCCAGTAGAGTATAAGAGGGGGCTGTATAGTCAGGCAAAATCTGCTCCCTAGCCCATAAATAACCTGCATAATCGAGTCGGTACCAGGCGGCCTCGCTGGAGTCCTTGGCCTATCGAAAGCGAATGCACAGGCTGCCAATTCCAGCCGTACTGTAGCCATATCGTAGCCTCAGACCGAATAGGTACGCTTGCGCAGCCTGGCTGTCTAGTACTTTGAATTAAGGGGCTAGGCTAGAAAAACGTCGTATGCTTGGCTAAGTATATAGGCCCAGCTAGCAAGGGCAAGACCATTTAAGATTGGGAGATGTGAGTTGTAGCAGGCTAACCGCTATGAGGGCGGGCTGTGATACTGAATAATCTTATACCAATAAGGCTGATTTAGGTCGTAAGAGAGACGGATGCAGCTACTATTTACCACACTCTACATAGTTAGACCTTACACCTTTTTGATAGTAATTAGGACTTTTATAATTGGTATCCTCATGACCTTCTGTACTTAATAGGATAGTAGCAAGATTAGTAACACTAGTAACATTAACAACAATAGTAACACAAATAATAATGTTAATACACATCATAAAAACAACACTAGTAACATAATTTTAGGACTGGTTCTTTATATTTGCGGTATGAGTAAGATTTTAGCGTTTACTAATCAAAAGGGGGGAGTAGGTAAAACAACCTCCACGGCAAATATTGGCGCCGGACTGGCACGAGCAGACCACAAGGTTATGCTCGTTGACCTTGACCCCCAGACTAATTTGACGAAGGGACTGCTGACTGGCAAGGTGGACAAGAATGTGTACGGAGCCCTGTTGGAAGACTATAAGGCGCACCCGTACAAAATCAGCGAAAACCTAGGGCTGCTGGCAGGCTCCACCGCTATCTCTGGCTTCGAGAAAGTGAAGGGTGATGAGGTAGACCGCGAGTACCTCCTAAAAGAGTTACTAGAGCCATTTCGAGACAAGTGTGACTACATCCTACTTGACTGTCCACCTGCTCTAGGACTGATTACGCTCAATGCCTATACCTGCGCTGATGCGCTATACATTCCGCTCGAGGCGCAGCTCTATGCCACGGACGGCGTGGAGAAAGTAATTGAACTCGTTGGGAAGGTCCAAAAGCGCATGAACCCGGACTTGCAGATAGGGGGCATCTTCTTTACACGCTACGACCAACGTAAGGTGCTGCGCCGCGATACCGCCGACCAGCTACGCACTAAGTATCCGGGCCTGGTCTTAAATGCGACCATCCGAGAAAGCATCGCCTTAGGGGAAGCTCCCCACCTAGTTCAGGACATCTTCACCTATGCGCCTAAGAGCGCAGGTGCCGCCGATTATCAAGCGCTGGTAGAAGAAATTCTGGCTCGCTAATTCCTTCTCATCCCGTTTCCAGTATTTCCCATGGCCAAAACGTTCAAGACCATCCTTGCCCCATCCGCCGCTGAGCCAGCAAAGCCAATTTCGGAGCGCGACTTTTTTGACCTAACGGATGAGCCCGTTGCCCAACCAGCAACTAAGCAAATAATAGAAGTAAGTAACACTGATAATATCAGTAATACTAAAAAAACAAAAAAATTAGTAAATACAAGTAACACTAGTAATACTACACCTGAAGTCATTGCTCCCCTGGCTCCTGAAGAGCGAGACCTGCGCCAGACATTTGTGGTAAGCAGCGCGCAGCTAGAGCAACTGCGCGATTATGTGCACGCGCGGCGAGTAAAGGGCGATTATGAATATTCGCAAAAGCAGGCGTTGCAAGAAGCATTAAGCCTGCTTTTCGCTAGCGTGCCTCAGGCACCACCTCGTCCCAGCCAAACCCGAGAATTGGAGCAGCGGCGTCGGGAGCGAATTCGGCGCGGAAGAGCAGTATAAGTAGGCAATAGGGAAGGAGGCCCAAATAGCGGGCTTCCTACCCTAGTTGATAGCAAAGTGCGCGGCTAGCTATTCCGGAAGCTGGTTATTCCTTCTGTAGCAGCCACCAAAATCAGTAATCCAGCAACGCCTAGTATCTGATGCTAGTTGGCTTTACTCGCAAAAGGCTTCTGTGAATACTTTCTCGGTAACGCTGACGCATTGCGCCACCTGCTAGTGGGCTTGAGCTTTTGGAAGCTTCTCAACAGAAGAGCCAACTCCGTAGCACCACCTAGATTGATTTAAGGCCTATCGCCTAGGTCAGGCCATAGGCCAATCCAGCTAATACTAGGCAGATAAACTACTTGGCCGAGGCAAATAGTTACACTTCAGAATAGGGAAAAAGCGGCGACTTACTGAAGCGCCTGAAACTGCGGCGGTAACTATCCTGCTACTCGGCTCGGAACGCTAAACAGCATTTCTATAGTAGGCGAGGAGGCTTTAGTTTAATTCCTATTAAGCCAGCATCTCGTTTTTAAATAGGGAAGGGGGAGATAGAATGCCCATCATTAGGCTAGAAACAGTCCCCCAGTCGATGATTACAGATGAAGAGTCATGGTTACACATCCGCAGGCTACTGAGGGCTTAGAAGGAGCTTTTTGATTTAACTCTGTCAGAGCTAGACTCAGCCCACAGAACATACTTAATCAGAACTACTGTGTTACCGGGTAACAGACCCTTGCGGTATTCGCACCATAACTACTTGACAACAAGCATAAAAAGGTAAAAAAATCCGAAAAATTTTTAACATTATTTACTTTTTTTTGCTTATCCAGCCCTACTCTACTTGGCTTTTATACCTACTACTTCAGTGTAGGGTACAAACCAGGAAACTCCGTTTTGAGCTGGTTAATAGTTGCCCCTCCCAGGTTTTCAAATACCTTATTACCCGCCTCAAAATCGCGAAGTAGGGGATGGGTCACCTTCATAAGCTTAACAAGTTTTGCCTCCTCATCACCTAGGTACTGCAAGACATGCTGCACCTGAGCAGGAGTCAGCTTCAATTTCTGCAAGCGTGTAGCAACTCGCTGCTGCACCGATGGCGAGTCCAAGGAAAGAGACATTTGCTTTTCCGAAGCCAGCGAGCTATCCCGGGTTTCGGCCTTTACCATCAGGGTAGGCGATGGCAAATCGGGCAACATTACTCCACTCTTAGCTTCCGGAATAGTAAAGCGAATCGCCCGCACTTTCTTACCCTCTTTGAGAACTACATAACTCACCATCCACCCTAGAGTATGAATCTCTAGCAGGCTTGGTTCCAACACGTAGCGTTTAAAATCGTGGAACAACGGGTAAGTTTTCTCACTGTTATCTCCCAAAATCTGCTTACGCAATACCTGAAAATCTACTTCCCAGACCCCTACATCGTCCCAAGACTTAAGCAACCAACATAGCCGGTGAGCATAGGCCGAGCGGAGTTGCAGTAGGCTTTCTAGCTCCACGTGTGTGTAATGCTCAGCTAATTGGAGTAGAAAAGGTTTTATCTCCGGGGCAAAATTACCCGTGATAAAGCCCGTTCCCTCGTTGATATCCATAAAGCTGATAATCGAGTAAGCTCGGAAGTGGTTCTTGCCCTTATTCTTCACTTCGATACTCACTACTTTGGTCATCAACCCTTTACAAGCATCGCGGATAGTTTCGTAAACACTACCGCCCTTCTTTTGCTTGAGTACTCTGCTGATTGGAATCAGGATACTTGGCAGCTCAGTTTGCCCCTGGTGAATACACCCAAGAGCCAGAGCAAACAAGCGGGCTTCCACGTTTGTAAGCTTTAGCGGAGCTCGTACCAGCGCATTAGCTTGGTAGGCCCGAGGGTAATCGACGAGTTGGGGAACCATGGTGGGAACAGGGCGACGTAGTAACCAAAAGTAGGAACAACTACGTGAAACTGATTACTTCTTCACGCAAAAAAAGCTGATGCTAAGCAAGAGTGCCATTTTTCACGCAGTACTAACCAAACGGCTTTTCTCAACCCGACTGTATCACCAGGACCTAGGTTGGCTAGGGTCGGTGCCATTTCTCACGCAGAAGGGTGCCATTCTTCACGTAGGTGCCATTTCTCACGCAGCAGAGTGCCATTTCTCACGCAGATGGTGCCATTTCTCACGCAGCAGAGTGCCATTTCTCACGCAGCAGAGTGCCATTTCTCACTTAGGAAACGTAATTAAAACCTTGAAAATAAGAGAGTTATGGAGCCTAGAATAAAGAAGAAAGAAAAGCTTTAGAAGAACAGAAGCAAAGTTCAGTTTTTTGTTTTTTTATTAATTGTTTATCTATCAAACAGTTAATCATACAAAGTGGTAGTAACTGTTTCTTGACGCCAAACCAGTTCTCGTTACATCGCAAAACCAGCTTTCAGAGATGTCTTACTGTTCCCCAGAAAGAATGCGACTAAAATTTAATAGAAAACAGTACGTATAATACGCTCATTTACATTGTTTTATGCAAAAAATAAAATATTCGTGTGGTAGCTAAAAATCTTTTAGCGCAATTGCGTGAAAAATGGCACTCCAAACAGGAGAGACAACTTGGTGCAATTGCGTGAAAAATGGCACCAGTTAGTCGACTATACTTACCATAACTTGGTAAGAGAAGCTAGGTCTTATTAAGGTAATACGCTGGGTTATATGCCACAAGAGTTAAGAAGTAACCGAGGTTTAGACAAAGGCTTACTATAAATTCTAGCTATAATTTTATTTAAAAACCCTAGTTGTAGATAGTCATGATTTGCATTATAGGAATTTGCTAAAAGTCTGGACGCTTACATAGGGACGCTAATTGTCAGCATATTGCAGATTAATCTTGAAGTAGAGCATTTAGTACCATCCGCATAAGATTTTGCGTCAGCCGAAGGGCGGTCCGACAAGTAGGTAGGAAGCATACTCCTAATGCCAGAAACGAACAAGTAGCCCCCAATTCAAGGTCTCCTTATCAAGCAGCTATAAGCGTTGTTGAACCACGCTTATACCTTAACCCGCGTAGAAATAGGCACCTAGGTACGCTTGCACATAGACTATGCCTACGGGCACCTAGGCTCTATAATGACTCTACCAACTGCCAGGTAACCAGATTAATTTGCATTTCGCAGCCCTTAGAGATGCCTTCTGCTAAATCCCGCAGGTACTGGACTTAGTGCCATGTAGACTAAGGGATTCAACAGGCAAAAAAAACAGCATCCTCCCTGCTTAACAGGGAGGACGCTGTTACGAGGATTCCTATCCTAATGCCGCTCATCAAATATCTGAAACTCGGCGATGGAAGGCTGGTGGTCGTAAGCTTTGATACGCATGCGCACCTTGCTGCCCCACACCCGGTCAAAGCGGTGCAACTTGATGCGGTTACCGTTACTGCCATCAAAAAGCGGCTGCCAAGCTACCCCGTTCCAGTAATCTAGGGTGTAGCTAGTAATGTTAGCTTGCTGCTCGGCTACTACCACCGCATTAAAACTACGGTCGTTTTTGAAGTCGATTTCAAACCACGGCTGCGCCACTGTTTTATTGGCTTGCCAACTAGTACGGTAATCGTCGTCGTTGGCGAAATCCATAATGTTCATATCATCGCTCCAGCTCGAATTAGCTGCTTGATTTTTGGCTAAGTTGCTGGCAATGATGGGCGGCTCCAACGGCGTTAGGGTGGTGGTAGGCCCCTGGTTCGTCCACAACTTCCCGATTTGCCGCAGCCCGGCTAGCGCGTTGTCGTCAATCAGGCCATCGCGGTTGGGAGCCACATTGAGGATAAAATTACAGCTGTTCTCATTGAGCGGAACGAGCGTTTCCTGCACCAATTTGGTGGGGTCGCGAACAGGCACGGTAGGAAAATCAGTTTTCCAAAACCAAGCGCTGTTGATGGGCAAGCAAGCCAACGAGGGCATACGCTTGCTGCCGGGAGCTAGGCGCTGGCCGGCACCCATTTCGTAGGTCTTGATGTCGGTGTAGTATAAGCCTTCAGCGGGGTATTTGGCACCGTTGAGGTCCATGACCAAACAATCGGGCTGTAACGACTTCACTAGGGTGTAAATGTCAGCGAAGGGCACGTCATCGTAGGAAATGCGTGACCAGGGAGCATCCCAGCCATCAATAATCAGGGCCTCAATCTTGCCATAGTTTGTCAATAGCTCCGTTAATTGGGTCTTAACCAACGCAATGTGAGCAGGCGTAATCTGGTTGGGCCGCAGCTTGTGGTGGGTATCCAGAATAGAGTAGTAGAGCATGACCTTCAGGCCATTGGCTCGAAACGCATTCACAAACTGCCGTACTACATCTTTCTTGTACGGGCTACGCATCACGCTATAATCCGTGCTTTTGGTGTCCCAGATACAGAAGCCACTGTGGTGCTTAGTAGTAAGGCAGCCATAAGCCATGTTGGCCGATTTGGCGGCTTTAGCCCATTGGTTAGCGTCGAGCTTTCTGGGGTTAAATAAGGCTGGTGAAGCTTCCGGGTCGGGCCAGTCTTGATTCAGATAAGTCGGAATGTTGAAATGAATAAACATGCCGAAGCGCAGGTCCACAAACTGCTGCTGCAACTGTCCCAGTGGCAAATTACTGCTACTAGATGCAGCCACTTGCGCTACCAATGGCGCGGCGCCAATCCAACTCAGTAGCCCGGTAAGGAAGAAAAGACGTAGAAAAGCTGTAAAGCGCATATGGTCAACTGGTTATTGGCATTAGTAGTCTGTAGTTGTTCAGAAGGTAAAAGCCGTCTTCGGCCAGTGCTACCCCCAGGCTCCCTAGTAATTTGGCCTAGGTAGCCAGGCATTACGCTGCGAAAAGGGGGCTGCGCCCCTACCATCACCTATACCTTGCTACCCCACCGGGGGTAGGCGCTGCATTAGCTGCAGGCGCAGGTGTTCGTGCTGGGCGGGTAGCATGATACTGGAGCCCAACTCATCCAGCGGCTCATCCACAGTGAAGCCAGGGTTGTCGGTAGCAATTTCAAACAGCACCCCGCCAGGCTCGCGGAAATACACGGAGTGAAAATAATCGCGGTCAATCTGCGGGGTAGGCTGTAGACCCCTAGCTACAAGCTTCTGGCGGAAGTACAACTCGGCTTCGTCGTCTTTCACCCGGAAGGCGATGTGATGGACCGAGCCGCCGGCCGTGATGGCGCGGGCTTCGCCAGGCGCTTCTACTAGGTCGATGTACTGCGCACCGCCCGGCACGGTATCAGTTACGTAGCGGCTGCGGTTAACGTGCCTTTCTAGCAGGGTATAGCCAAACACGTCGGTTAGACTTTCGGCCGTGGCTTGGATGCTGGCCAGCGTGAGCGTGACGGTATGAAAACCTTTGGTAGCAACCGCAGCGCTGACCTCGGCGGTAGCCCAGGGTGTGCGCGTATCGGGCGTTTTCGACTCAATCAGCTCAAATTTTAGCCCATCGGGGTCGAGGAAAGTTAGGTAGCGCTCGCCAAATTTCTCGCTCGGCTTGTTGTAAGTAACGCCATTTTCATCGAAGCGCTGCATCCAGAAATCGAAGCTCCCGGCCGGTACCGAGTAGCCTATTTCGGTGGCCTGGCCGGTGCCGCGCCGCCCAGTAGTGATGTGCTCCCAAGGGAAGAAGGTGAGGATGGTACCCGCCGAGCCGGTTTCGTCGCCAAAATAAAAATGATAGGTGCCAGGGTCATCAAAATTGACAGTCTTCTTCACCAAGCGCAGGCCCAGCACGCGAGTGTAGAAGTCGTAGTTGCGTAGTGCATTGCCGGCAATAGCCGTGACATGATGCAGGCCCAGAATACGTGGTTCCATTTGATTATTAATAAAATAGGGTAGGAGAAAATGCGTAGCCCTAGGTAAGTGGCAACGTGAGAGCCAACCCGTACCAGCCATGCACGAGTGGCGCGGGTTGGCCGTGGCGACGGGCTCGCCCAGTTGCGTAGGGCCCTAGGTAGCCATCGCACCGCACGAGCAAGGATGCGACCCACGCTTGGGCGGAATGAGCTATGGGGTGAAAATCAATTCGCTGGCTAGGGCTAGCTCTTGTGGCGTGATGGTGTGGCCCATACCGGGCGTAATCTGCTCCGTGACGGTGGCCCCTAGGGTAGTAAGCAGGGCCGTGGAGGCACGCACCCGCGCGGCGGGCACATGGGGGTCGGGGTCGGCGCTGGCCAGCAGGCAGGGCGTACCTGCAAAGTCACCAGCGTAGTTGTCGAGGTACAGGCGGTCGCCGAGTAAGCCGCCCGTGAAGGCTACCACCCCACCATAGCGCGTGGCGTGGCGGGCAGCGTACTCCAGCGTGAGGCAGGCACCCTGCGAAAAGCCCAGCAAATACACGTTTTCGGTGCCAATGCCGTGGCTGCCGGCTAGCGCCACAGCGCCGTCCACGGCCGCCAGGGCTGCCGTCAGGTACGGCTCATTGTGGGCAGGCGGAGCCAAAAACGACTGCGGATACCAGGTATGACCAGTGGCTTGCGGGGCTAGCAGAGCGTAGTCGGCTACTGGTAGGTAGCGGGCTAGCGACAGGATATCGGCTGCGCTGCCGCCCCGGCCGTGTAGCAAAATGAGGGCGCGAGAAGCAGTAGCTAGCGGCTGGCCAGCTAGGGTAAGGGGGGTAGTGGACATAGGGCGAGATGTAAAGAAGAAGGTGGCTACCGTGGCCAACACGGAAGAGAGTACGCTACGCATAAACCAGCGGGCGCTGGCGGCTGCGCTGGCGCCGATATTCGGTGGGCGTGAGGTGGTAGCGCTTCTTAAATTGCTTATTGAGGTGGCACACATCCACAAAGCCCAGCTCATCAGCAATTTGCGATATGGTAAGTAAACTATCTTGCAGCTGGGTTTCTACTAGTTGCAAGCGGTGACGCACGATGTACTGGTGCAGCGGCTCGCGCATATGCTGCCGGAACAACGCACTAAGGTGCGAGGGCGAGTAAGCAAACTCCTGGGCCAGGTGCCCTAGGTGCAGCCGTCCGGGCACCGCCGCATGCCGCCGAATGTAGGCCAGCACTTGCCGCACCACCCCCGCTGAGTGGGTAGCTGCCGGTCCGGGTTGCGCTGGGGCCAGCAGCGGCCCCACGGCTCGCAGCACGGTGCCCGCTAGGGGTCCGGCCAGTGGGTCGTGAGCCAAGCCGTGGCACCCGGCGTAGCAGCCAACCAACAGCGCAACCAACGCGGCCAACGCGGCCGGCACCTCGGTGGCCGCTAGGTGTCCAGCGGCCCCTAGGGTGGTGCCACGCGCCTGCAACTGCTGCCAGTCGGCAGCTTGAGGGTGGCCGCTGGTTTGGCTAGCCAAGTAGTCTAGCGAGAAGCATAGCCAAGCTAGGCGGGTGGGATATTGAAGGGAAAATTGCCAGTTGTCGGTGGGGCCTAGTAGCAATAAGGTACCGGCCGGGCACGCGAGGGCAGTGCCCTGAGCATCGCAGCCGGTGCCGGCATCTTCACGCAGGAGCAACAGGGCTAGGTAGCCACTGGGCGGGGCTGGAAGCTGGCCATCAGTAGCTACCCACTCCGCAATGTGTAGCGGCTCAGGAGGAGAAATGGCTGGAACAGACACGGACTAATTGGAAGGTGAGAACTATCCTTTTACCAGGACGGTGCCAATTTGCTGATGGTTACCCTGTGCTATGTGTATCTCATTGGTTACTATATTTTTATTGCGACATCGAGTTGTTTTTAAGAACACAGACGTCCTCCGTTATATTGGAGCATCCATTATATTGGAGGCGATTTTTGGAGATTGTTATCCAATACTCCGATACCTTGGATAGGATAAGAAAGGCTTTATCCCGCTAGCGAAGAATGCTGTGTCGCGGGTCTCAGCCCGCCATTTGCTAGGTTCGCCAGCTTTTGGCAACGCAAATCCGCACCTCTTGCACGTCCACATCTTGTTTCTATTCGCCCTATGTCGCTTCCTTCCTCCCCAGCCGAGCCATTAGCCACCGTGCTGATTGTTGAAGACGAATTCATTGTGGCTGACGACCTGAGGCGGCGGCTTACTCGGGCGGGTTACGCAGTGCTGGGGCTAGCCGCCACGGCCGCTGAGGCCCGGCAATTACTAGCAGGTGCCCCACCGGCCGTGGTGCTGGTCGATATCTTCCTGAAAGGCCCGGAAAGCGGCCTGGACCTGGCTGGCTGGCTGCACGAGCGCCAAATACCGTTCGTGTTCCTCTCCGCCAACCTCAACGACGAAGTGCTGGCCGCCGCGCAGGTCACGCAGCCGCTGGGCTTTCTAAACAAGCCTTTTCGCGAGAAAGACGTGCTGGCGGCCCTAGAACTAGCCCGCTACCGCCACGCCCACGGCGAGGAGGCTCGACTGCGCCAGCAGCGTGAGATGCAAGTAGCTGTCAACGATGCAATTGCTCGCCTGCATAACCGCGATGAGCTGTGCCAGGCCATTGCTACGCAGCTCGACCGGCTGGTACCTTTTACCTTACTGAGCCTGCGCATTGGGCTGCCCGAGGAGCAGACCTTTTACTGGGCAGCACTGCACAAAAATGCCACTGGCGTGTTCGAAAAGGTAGCCCCGCTGCGGCTGCTGGGGCCCGATGCGCCCGACGCCCTCTTGCAGCGCCTCACCGAGCAGCCACCCGATGAGGTGGGCGAGCAAACGGGCACCTTCACTGGCGCAGCTTTCGACGAGCTGTGCCGCACGCAGCGCACGGCCCATGCCGCTCGCGAAGCCTTTGGGGCGCGGGCGTTAGCGGTGTTTCCGGTGCTGCTCAAGCGCCACTCTTTTGCGAGCTTGCAGCTAGCCAGCCCCGACCCCGCTGCCTTTGCTCCCGAGCAGTATGCCACCGTAGCGCTGCTGCTGCCCCAACTGGCCCTGGCCCTCGACAACCTGCTGGTGTGCGAAGAAATCGAGACCCGCCGCCGCCAGAAAGTAGCTGAGCTGGCCCTAGTCAGCGCCTTCCGCAACGGCCGCGAGCTAGAAGCTATTGCGCCGGCCGTAGCTCAGGCTTTGCAGCCAGTGCTGCCCCTCGACCTGCTCACGCTTCATGGCGTAGACCGCGTGCTGGCCACTGTGCAAGACGGTATCCATGCCAGCCGCCAGCCTGATGGCAGCTTCCGGCTGCTGCCCGCCGCCGAAGTGGTGCACCTGCCCGATGCTGCCGCTCGCCTGGCCTGGCAGCAAGCTATGCTGGAGCTGGAAGCCCAGATGCAGCAGCCCACCCTCAATGTGGGCGAGGCCGGTGAAACTCGCCGCGCCCACAACCTAGTGGCCCGGCGTTATGGTGAGCGCCTAGGCTTGCGCTCTTCCATGTACGTGCCGCTAACTGTGCAGGGCCGGCCCGTAGCGGCCGTGGTAGTGGCCAGCCGCGCCCCCTACGCCTACACCGCCCGCGACCTGCGCCTGCTGCAAGAGTTAAGCCGCCCGCTGGCCCTAGCCCTCGAAAACCTGCTGGCCTTCGAGCGCATCAAAACCCTAGGGCAGCAGCTAGCACTGGAAAATACTTATCTGGCTGAGGAAATCCGCACCACCTACAACATCGGCGAAATCATTGGCACCGGCCCGGCTATGCAGGCACTTTTTAGCAGCCTAGGGCTAGTGGCGGGCACCGATGCTACCGTGCTGATAACCGGCGAAACCGGCACTGGCAAGGAGCTGGTGGCACGGGCCGTGCACGAGCTATCGGCTAGGGCCAGCCGCACCATGATTAAGGTGAACTGCGCCGCCCTGCCCCCACACCTCATTGAGAGCGAACTATTCGGCCACGAAAAAGGCAGCTTCACCGGGGCGACCGACAAGCGCTTGGGCAAGTTTGAGCTAGCCGATGGCAGCACCATCTTCCTGGATGAAATAGGCGAGCTGCCTCTGGAGCTGCAAGCCAAGCTGTTGCGGGCCTTGCAGGAGCGTGAGATTGAGCGCGTGGGTGGCCGCCGCCCCATCGCGGTAGATGTGCGCATTGTGGCTGCCACTAACCGCGACCTCAAGCAGGAGGTCGCCGCGGGTCGCTTCCGCTCTGACCTCTACTACCGCCTCAATGTGTTTCCACTGGCTGTGCCACCCCTGCGCGCCCGCCCCGAAGACATTCTGCCGCTGGCCACGCACTTCTTGCACCGCTTCGCCAAAAAGCTGGGCAAGCCGCTCACCAGCCTGGCTGCCGACACCGCGCAGCAACTGCTGGCCTACCCCTGGCCCGGCAACGTGCGCGAGCTAGAGCACGTGTTGGAGCGAGCCGCCATTATGGCCCGCTCGCCCACCCTATCCCTAGCCGAGGCCCTGGCCCCCGCCGCTACACCTACCCCCGCTGCACCATCAGTACGCCCCTTTGCCGATGCCGCCCGCGAGGTTATCGTGGCGGCCCTGGACCAGGCCGCGGGCCGCGTACGAGGCGTTGGCGGTGCGGCCGAGCTGCTGGGCATCAAGCCTACTACCCTGGAAGCCCGTATGAAAAAGCTAGGCGTGCGATAGGTAGCTCGAACTACAACGCCTAAGCTACTGGTATGCATCAGGCCAGCGCCATTACAAAAGAGCTGCCCCGGTAACGAAGCAGCTCTTTGTAAAACGAAATCTAACCGACTATTCCTGAATAAACGCCAGCAAGTCAGCGTTAATAGTGGCTGCCTCTGTAGCGGGCATGCCGTGGGGGAAGCCGGGGTAGGCAATCAGCTTGCCGTGCTTGAGCAGCTTGATGGCCTTGGCAGCGGCCACTTGGAAAGGCACGATTTGGTCGTCTTCGCCGTGTAGCACTAACACGGGTAGGTCTACGCTCTTGAGGTCCTCCGAAAAATCGGTTTCTGAGAATGCGGCGATGCCATAGTAGTGGGCATTAGCCCCGCCGCTCATGCCCTGCCGAAACCAATTGTCGCGCAGGCCCTGCTTCACGTTTGCGCCTTCGCGGTTAAAGCCATAAAATGGAATGCTGAAGTCCAGGAAATACTGGGCCCGGTTGGTTGCCGTACCCTCACGGATTTCATCAAATACCGACATAGGTACCCCATCCGGGTTGGTTGGGCCCTGTACCATCAGCGGCGTTACGGCGCTGACGAGCACTACCTTGGCCACGCGGCCAGGCTCGGCCCGAGCCGCGTAGTGGATGGCTTCGCCGCCACCCGTGGAGTGGCCAATGTGCACGGCCCCTTGCAAGTTGAGGTGGGCGGTCAGCTCGGCCACGTCGGCTGCGTAGGTGTCCATGTCGTGGCCATTCGCAGCCTGCGACGAGCGGCCGTGTCCGCGGCGGTCGTGGGCAATGACGCGGTAGCCCTTGGTGAGGAAAAACATCAGCTGAGCGTCCCAATCGTCGCTCGATAGTGGCCAGCCGTGGTGGAAGAACAGGGGCTGACCCGTGCCCCAGTCTTTGTAGTAGATTTCGGTGCCGTCTTTTACCGTGATTTTAGGCATAACGCTGCGTAGTAAGTAAACATGAATACCGGCCAGGCCATTCGCCGCAAAGCGCCGCGCAGTACCTCTGGCACTGCAAAGCTACCGGGCTACCTAGGGCCCCAAACGGTAAAAAAACCGGCTTTCCCAGTACTATCAGCGGATTATACTTCGCCCTGCGATAAGCCCGGTTCGGCCGTCGCTGGGCTGGCCAGCTCGAAGCGCAGGTGGGCCACCGTGCCCCGGCCGGCGGGGTTGGGTAGCAGCACAAACTCGCCGTCGAGCTGGCGGCTTAGGCCCTTCACCAGGGTGAGGCCCAGCGTGTGGGCGTGGCTAGGGTCGAAGTCGGGCGGGAGGCCCCGGCCATCGTCGGCCACGCTAAGCAGGTAGGTGGTGGGGGTAAGCAGTTGGCCGGTGAGCGTGAGCGTGCCGGGCTGGCCAGGGCCAAAGGCATGCTTCAGGGCGTTGATGAGCAGCTCATTAAGGGACAACCCTAGGGGGGTAGCCGTGGCTACGGGCAAGGCTAGCGGGGCTAGGTCTAGGTGCAGGTGGGCCGTGGCATCGAAGGCATCGAGCAGGTGCGCGGCCAGCTCTTGCACGTAGGTGGGCAGCGGCACCCAGCCCACGCGGTCGGCCTGGTAGAGGTGCTGGTGCAGCAAGGCCATGGCCTGCACTCGGTGCTGGCTTTGCTCGAGGGCAGCCAAGGTAGCGGGGTCGTTGGAGTAATCGGCTTGGGTATGTAGCAAGCTGCCAATAACTTGTAAATTATTCTTGACGCGGTGGTGGATTTCGCGCAGCATCCATTCCTTTTCGGTTAGCAGCTCGCGCTGCTCAGCCAGCAGGTGCGCCAGGTCCTGGCTATGCCGCTCTATTTTGGCTTGCTGGGCGCGCAGCAGGCGGTTGCTGCGTTGCTTGAGGCGGTAGCGGTTGTAGCCTAGCCCCAGCAACAGTAGCAGCAGCCCGGCCCCCACCAGCAAGGCGTTGCGCTGCTGCTCGCGCTGGCGCAGGCGAGTTTGCTGCAACAAGCTTTGTTTGGTGAGCAAGGCAATATTCTGCTCCTTGTGGCGGGTGTCGTACTGGATTTGAAGGCTAGCCAGCTGCTGGTGACGAGCGGCGTTGAAGACTGAGTCGTTCAGGCGCTTGTACTGCTGGTAGTGGGCAATAGCCACCGGAAACCGTCCCTGCGCCGAGTCGGCCCGAAAAAGCAACTGGTGCAGGCTGGCCGCTTGCAGCAAGTAACCCGCCGACCGGCACAGCCCGAGTGCTTGCTGCAAATGCGGGCGGGCCTCAGCATAGCGCTTGGTAGCTAGGTAAAATTTACCCGCCGCTAGGTGGGCATTTAGCCGGTCCATGTCGCTAAAGGCCGGCTGGGCGGCCTGGGCTAGTAGTTGGCGCACGCGGCGCTCGGCCGCCGGATACTGCCCTAGGGCCACGTAGCAATCAACAAGGCAGCCAAGATATACCGCCGAGCCAGTGGCCTGGTAGCGGCCAGTCACAGTTTGCAAAAACTCTAGGGCCTGCTTAGGCTGGTGCTGGCTGAGCAGCATGCGGCTGATGGCCACGCTCGTAATAGCTATTCCCAGCGCCGACTGCCCCTGGCGAGCGTGATGCAGCGCGCGGCGGTAGTAGGCCAGGGCCTGAGCGGGCTGATTCAGCTCTTTGTAAATGCCAGCTAAACTGGCGTACAGATACGTTATCGAGGTAGTATCGTGAGTAGCCTGGGCGCTTTCCACGGCGGCCAGGCCATAGCGCAGAGCTGCCTGGTAGTTGCCTACCTGCCGGGTAGCGCCTCGTAGCAGGTCGTAGGTGTAGTGCAGTTCGCGGTGGCCGGCCGCACGGTACAGCGCCAGCACCCGCAGCAACTCTTGTTCAGCCTGCCCCGAGTGGCCCTGGAGCAGGTGCATATCGGCTATGGTTTTCAGCACGTAGGCATGCTTTACGGGCTGGCCGGCGTGTTCAAATAGGGTAGCGGCGCGGGCGTAGCCAGCCAGCTTACGCGGCAGCCCGGCCGTAGTGCGAGGGTAGTGGTTGGCCAGGTAAAACCAGCCAGCCGCTTCGAGCGCCGGACTGGGCAGTTGCTGGCTTAGCAGCAGGCCTTGGCGCAGCCAAGCCCGGCCACTGGTGTCGGCCGCGCTGCTGGTCCCCGGCAATTGGCCTAGCACATACAGGCTACGAATGCGGCCGGCGGGGTCGGCAAGCTGGGTACTCAGCGCCAGGGCCTGCTGCCCGTAGTTAGCGGCGCTGTCGAGGGGGGCGGCCAGTTCTTCGTGCCGGGCCACTAGGTCATCAGCTAGCTGCAGTAGCAGGCGCAGGCGGGTGGGGCTGGCTGGGGTGCGCCACAGCTGGGCACGCAGTCGGGCCGCCTCCACTGGGGCTAGCAGCGGGGTTATGGGTTCGGCCTTGGCCGCGCTCATCACCCCGAGCAGGGCCAAGGCGATTAAATAAGCACGCAGGCACATAAGCAATAGGGACCACGAAGTACGCCCCCGCGCCGGCTGAGGCGGCCAAGAGCCAACACGTTCGCTTTAAAAGTACCGATAATTCCAGGTTTTTTACCGCCAGCCCAGCCCTAGGTGCTTCTAGGTTTGCAAGAGTAAGTGCGCGGCCGGCTGCTTGGTATCCAGGCTGCTCGGGGCTGTCGTACTCGTTCGCCGCTAAAGCGGAAATCTCTCCTAATACTTCAAACGATGAGCGTAGCGTTGTTTTCGCCACTGCAAATTCGCAGCTTGCTGCTAAAAAACCGGCTGGTTATGTCACCCATGCAGCAGTACCTCAGCCCCGAGGGCTTGGTGGGCGCCTGGCACCTCGTGCACCTAGGTAGCCGCGCAGTGGGTGGGGTAGGGCTAGTGATTACGGAGGCCACGGCCGTATCGCCACAGGGGCGCAATACGTTGTCTGACGCTGGCTTGTGGAATGAGGAGCAGGTGGTAGCTTGGCGGCTGATAGTAGAGTTTGTGCAGGCGCAGGGCGCCAAGATAGCCGTGCAGCTGTGGCATGCTGGCGGCAAGGGCAGCCACGCGCACCCCGCAGCAGGCTTTCACTACCTGCCACCCGCCGAAGGTGGCTGGGTTACCAAGAGCGCCTCGGCTGTGGCGCTCGACAAGCAGCACACCTCCGAGGCGCTGACCCTAGCCGAAATAGCTGACCTAGTGGCCCAATTTGCCCAGGCTGCCGTGCGGGCCGTGCAGGCGGGATTCGATGCCATCGAACTGCACGCGGGGCACGGCTACCTGTTTCATCAGTTTTACTCGGCACTGGCCAACCACCGTACCGATGTGTACGGCGGCAGTTTTGAGAACCGCATCAGGCTACTGGTCGAAGCGGTGGATGCCATTCGGGCCGTCATTCCCGACGCGATGCCGCTACTAGTGCGGCTTTCAGCCGTCGATTTTTCGGATGAAGAACACGCCTGGCATCTAGCCGATTCGGTGCGGCTGGTGGCCGAGTTGCAGCAGCATGGGGTAGACGTGGTGACGGCCTCGGCCGGCGGATTTGGACTGCCCGACCGCACCAAGGTAGTGCCCCTGTATCAGGTGCCCTACGCCGAAAAAATTAAAGCCGATACTGGCATAATAACCGGCGCCGTGGGCCTCATTACCACGCCTGAGCAGGCCAACGAGCTCATCACCAACGGCCAGGCCGACCTAGTAATGCTGGCGCGGGAGCTACTGCGCGACCCCTACTTCCCGCTACGGGCGGCCGCCGAGCTACACGCCGACACGCCGGTACCCGTGCCCTACGTGCGGGCTTTCCCCAGTGCCGGCCGCTAGGGGCAGGAGGTTGGTGATGCCAACCAAGACCTGCAACGCTTGGTCCTGGCCTAGGGCCTGGATTGCATAGCTTTTCCTAGGTATATCGTCACGACAACTACTTGTCTTACAATGTTAAGCTGAAAGGAATTTGTAGCGCTTACCGCTTATCGACCGTTTTGTAAGAGGTAAGTGGGGAAGAGTAATAGGCTCAGAAAAATTGGCTCCTGCTGGCGTAAGCTAAAAGCTTTTAGGCTTCACCTAGTGAATGGTGCGTTTCTTTGGTAAATCAGTACCCTGTCTATTGTGACTCGGCCACGCTAGGTTCGACCATTCTGACCCCACTCACTAGCCCTTATGCCAGGACTTTCCCATCTTCTTGCCCTTTCTCTGTTTGGTACGCTGCTAATCCCACCTGCCGCCCTGCCGCCCCCGGCTACCCCGCAGCTCGCGGCCCGCATCAGCCCAGCGGCGCGCTCAGCCACCTTCGTTAGCAACCACGGGCAACTCCGCGTGAAGGGCACGCAATTGGTAGATAAAAACGGCCAGCGCGTGATGCTGCGGGGCCTGAGCTACGGCTGGCACAGCTTGTGGCCCCGGTTCTACAATGCGCAGAGCGTGGCCTGGCTCAAGCAAGATTTTCACTGCAATGTGGTGCGGGCTGCCATGGGCATCGAAGTCGGCGAGCGCTGCTACCAGAAAGACCCAGCTTTCTCGAAGCAGAAGATATATGACATCATTGAGGGGGCCATCAAAGCTGACATCTATGTCATTGTCGATTGGCATAGCCACAACATTAACTTGGCCGAAGCTAAGGCATTTTTTGAGGAAGTATCAAAGAAGTACGGCAAGCGCCCCCACGTTATTTATGAGGTGTTTAATGAGCCGGACCAGGAAAGCTGGGGCGAGGTGAAAGCTTACGCAGAGGAAATTATCAAAACGATTCGACAGAACGACCCCGATAATATCATTCTGGTTGGCTCGCCGCACTGGGACCAGGACGTGAACCTCCCCGCCGCCGACCCCATCCGGGGCCAACAGAATCTGATGTATACAATGCACTTCTACGCGGCTACGCACCAGAAGGCCTTGCGCGACCGCACCGACGAAGCGCTGAAAAGCGGGCTGCCCATTTTCATTTCTGAGTCAGCTGGTATGGAAGCAACGGGCGATGGCCCGCTCGATTACAAGGCTTGGCAAGAATACATCGACTGGATGGAGGCGCGTGGCCTGAGCTGGATTACTTGGTCGGTGTCGGACAAGGATGAAACCTGCTCCATCCTCCAAAAAACGGCCAGCTCTACTGGTCCTTGGAAGGACGAAGATTTAAAAGAATCTGGCCTGAAAGTGCGTGCGTACTTACGCAAGTACAATGTCGAACAATAGCTCCCAGTTAATAGGCCACGTTTACACCACCCAGCAAACGTGGCTTATTCTTCACCTGCGGTGCGGAGCTGTTAAGGAGGTAGTCAGGTAGGTGTAGACCGGATAGGGTAAATACCCCAAAAAAGCCCCGCCGAGGTATCGACGGGGCTTTTTAGTACTTCTGAGACAACCTGCTAGTAAAAGGACCTAGATAGAGGAATGGGGAATTGTTGGACTGCAATAGAGTGAGGCAAAGGTCGGCTGCTAAGCAGAGCAATAAAAAGGAAAGTATGCTATTTTATAGAACATTAAGCAGATGATATGTAGTGCGGTTAGCATCCTGTTCTCTCTTGCTTGAGTGCCGCTTACCTGCCTTACCACGCTGAAAAAGGCACTTTGCTTTGCGCGCTGGCGCGCTAAACGAGACATAGCAAGGTTTTGCAGGAGGTTTTAGTAAGACGGAGAAGGGCAGGGCTCAGCCACGCAACAGGTCGGCTACGTGCTAGCGTACAGCCATTTTTTGAGGGATATTGTCCTGTTACCGGAGTGCCTGATAGAAGAAACAGAAGTAACTCCACCAGCCGCTACAACAAGCTGCACTGTACTCGCGTATGCTGCCGCTATGCCCGACAAAATCATTCTTGATGAGCCCTATGCGTTGGTGCGGGCTGACAGCATCGTACCGTGCATCATTGTGCAGTTGCGTGCCTTCGCTAACCGCGAGCAGTTTAAGCAGCTTATGGCCACGGGCCTAGCCTATTACAAGGCCCACAGCCAACCCACGCGGCGCTGGGGCTGGATTGCCGATACGCGCCACATGAGCGCCATCCCGCAAGACGTGCAGCAATGGCTGGCCGATGACTGGAATAATCAGGCCTACCAAGCTGGGCTACGAGAAATAAGTATCGTGCCCGCCGCCAATATCCTAGGTCGCCTTGCTACCCAGCAGTATGCGGAGCAGGCTGTATCTCATCCGGAACGTTACGTTTTGGAGCCGGTGTATTATGAGGCGCTAGAGGCCGCCAAGCGTAGTGTGGCTCAGCGTTGCGCTACGCTGAGTGCTGCAGCGGCGACTCCGGCTACTCCGCGTTTCGGCGGGCCGCCGCGCTAGGCTTTCCCCTCTTTTCTCTGCTTGACCGCCTGCTCACTTACTTATGCAAACGCTTTATAGCACGCCTTACTTACATATTTATTTACATCATACAACCCACGCTACACTGGAACTGCACTGGCTAGACTTTGTGCCTAGCGCGGACTTCCGGGCTTCATTACTCGAGCTAATGCGCTTGGCCCGCCAGCACCAAGCCCGGGCCCTGATTGCCGACAACCGGCTCTTGCGAGCCTTACGCCAAGCCGACTTGCAGTGGAGTGGCGAGCTCGTGTTTAGGGGCCTAAGCGAGTTAGGTGGCCGCCGGTTTGCGGCGGTAGAGTCGCTGGACGCCATGAATCGCATGGGAGTCACAGCATTGGTAGCCACCGTCATTCCGGATACCCACCTGACCAGCCAGTTCTTTGCCACTATTGAGCAGGCTCGGGCGTGGGCAACGGCACCCTTGGCGTAGTCAGCGCGGGCCGCGGCTAAGTAACAAGAGTACTTGCTTTTGAAACCCACTTGTTGACCCGTAAGATGTGGCTTTTAGTTAGTGTTGGGTTAGACCGTTTCTCGGTGTCCATGACATTGGGCAATGGGCTTTGCTGCCGTCCGCCTTTATGACGGCATCTTCGAGCTAGCTATTGCGTTGCAATCCTACCCTTACTATCCCGGTTCACCTAGTCTCTCTTTTCACCCTATGTGGCAGCGCTTCTCCTGGTCCCCGCCGATTGGGGCTGTGCTCATCTTCGTGGCCCTGGCCTGTGGTCAGCACCAGTGCGCCGCCCAAACGAAGGGCACGCCGCCGAGGCCCGGCGTTCATCCGGCTACTCGCTTAGCCGACCGGGTTCAGGACACGCCAGCAGCGGTGGTTCGGCGGTTTGAAGACGCTGGCATGTCTCCTCAAGTACATGTACTCACGGGCCGCGAGCGCCGCCTCGTTGCTCAGGCCCTCGCGGCCCTGCCTCCGTTGCACCGGCGCGTGTTGAAAGCACGTTTACGCAGCCTGAGCTTTCTGGACAATATGCCGAACACGGCGCTAACTTCCACGGTCGAGTCTGGGTCGCCAGAACCGCTCTTCGACATCACCATTCGCGCCGGCATTCTACAGCAAACGGCCAGCGAGTGGCTTACTGAAAAAGAGCGGACCTGCTTTGTGGCCAACGATTCGACGATACAGGTCGCCATCGAGGCTGGCGTGCGCCCCGCGATTGACTACGTATTGTTGCACGAAACCACGCACGTGGTGGATGCCACGCTGAAGCTGACCCCGGCGTCTTCCGAAACGGGACAACTACTCGACAGCGCCGCGGCTAAGCCCTTTACCGCTGGAGTCTGGCAAAGCCGCACCGTCCCCACTCCAAGCTGGCGGCACGAGCTACTACTACAGATTCCGTTTCGGCGCGGCAAACAGGCCTTGCCTATCGCTGATGCAACTCAGGTCTATTCCTTGCTCCAACAAACGCCGTTTGTTTCTCTTTATGGCAGCGCTGCCTGGACCGAGGACCTAGCAGAATACCTGACGGTATACTACTTCACCCAGAAGCTGCGCCAACCGTTCAAGATTGTGCTACGCCAGCACGCGCGGGAAATCTGGGCGTACGAACCCATGAAATCAGCCTTGGTACAACGTCGTATTTGGCAGATGAAGCGCTTGCTGGGCTAGGTGCCCCAAAGCTTGCTTGAAGCAGGGATTGGACTCCTGCTTGTTGTGCACCGACCATACTGGAAGCAGCTTATTCTATATCGTATAGGGCTAAGTGCGATACAGCAGTGGGAGAGGGCGTACCTTCTAGAGACAGGGGTTAACCTACCTAAATAGCTGCCTTTCCTAGGTCACTGTGGGGAGGAGGAAGCTAGCTCGCCATCTTTATCAGTAGGTCAGCTAGCTGAAGACTTTCCGCACTCGGTGCTGCACTAACTGCCCCCGCTTAGCAAAAATCATATACCGCGGATGGTCATGAGCCGGTAGTGCCGGAAAAAAAATTCGCCTTTGGACGCCTGTGCCGTGCAGCGCGTCGTGCAGGCGAAGCGAATGGGGTAGCGCGTCGCGGCACGGCTCACGCCAACTAGCCCGAAAATCGACCTAGACCACTTTCTCAGCATGCCGCTGTAGCAGTTACGTGAGCGTCCGCCTTGTGCCTTGTTGGTAGGATTACCACCGAAGAGGTGTCGCTACGGCTTACCTCAAACTCTAGTGCATAGGCCGCCCGCAGTTTGCGCACGAGCGCTGTATCGTCTACATAGTGAGGCTTGCTCGGCAAGGCTGCCACTTGACTCCATCACCTTGGCCGTCTAGCTAAGTCCGGAGAAGCGGCGCCGTCTACCGCGTCGGTGTCAGATGGTGGGCACTTCGGCTGCGACAGGCACTAAGCGTCGGTTTGTACTCGGCCAGCCTCATTTACCAGGGACTTTGCGGCTTGTTTGTCCCGGCTAGGAGAAGCGTCCTAAAGAGTACGCTTTGCTAGGGTAGCCCATTGGCGACCTCATCTGGCTTAAGCTGCTTTTAAGCGCTATCTGGTCGCTATAGATAAGCTCCTTTATAATGACGAATGCTGAGTTTTTTGTGAAGTAAGTGGCCGTTAGCCGTAAATTTTTTAATAAAAAATTACATAATTCTAATATAATTCTATTTGGTCAAAATAGGGATAATACATTCGTCTTCCGGGCTAAAATGGCCTGTTGACTTAATTATTCTTAGATATTACTATTTTCTGCCTATTCTCTCTCCCTTTTTTTATGATTTTACCCCTATTTAATATGATTTTACCCCTATTTAAGCGGCAAGTAGCACGCTGTGCTCACACCGCTAAACCTCGTCTACTTGCGCGGCTAGTACTCCTTTTGAGTTGCCTAAGTATGCCGTGCGCAGTGTGGGCTCAGGTACTGGTAAACGAGAGTTTTCGAAACACCGCTTCTTCCGCTTTCACGCTACGTGGCAATGCTGTACTGACGGCTAACTCCGCCTCTGGCGTAGGCGATACGGATGGCAATGGCTACCTACGCCTGACTTCAAACGCAGGCAACCAACGGGGAGCCGTAATTAGCAACGCTGCTTTTTCGGCGGCCCAGGGCTTTAATATTTCTTTCGAGTTTTTCGCCTATGCCAACGCTACCGGTGGGGCCGATGGGTTTAGCATCTTCTTGATTGATGGAAGCACGCCGGTAGCCAATTTTACGCCGGGTGCCTTTGGTAGCTCGCTGGGCTACGCCCCCGCTACCGTCGGCACAACTACAACTGCTGGGGCTACGAACGGCTATATCGGGATTGGACTAGATGAATACGGCGGCTTTAACACAAGCAACGAGGGCCGCACGGGCGGCGGCACGGCTTTTATACGCAATACCATTGCCGTGCGCGGGGATGTCGCCAGCAGTTACCGGCTGCTCACCCCCGTACTCACGGCATCCAATACGGGCAGTGCCCTAGGTGTTGCGACCACCCGCGCTCAATCGGGTGTAGCTGATTACCGCCGCGCTACTATCAATGTTACCCCCACCGGGGGCACGTTTCGCATCACCGTTCGCCTCCAAAATGGGACGGGTGTTGTGACGGCCATCAACTCTTTCTTGCTGCCCACGCCGCCGCCCCTTACGCTGCGCCTGGGGCTAGCGGCCTCTACGGGGGGCAGCACCAATACCCACGAAATTCGCAACCTCTACGTAGTGGTGCCACCCACGGCGGCTGATGATAATGCGGTGACCCCTAACAATACCCCCATTACCCTCAACATCCTCGGCAACGACAACCCAACTAGTAGCAGCTTTGATTACAATACGATTGACCTGAACCCAAACACCATTGCCATTGACCGGTCAGTGGCGGTCACCGGTGGCACCTTCACTGTGAACACTACCACGGGCACCGTCACGTTCACACCCAGTAGCTCAGCAAGTGTAGGTACGTATGCTATCCCCTATACGGTGAGCACAGTAGCAACCACAGGCCCCACCTCCGTACCCGCTACGTCTACCAATCCGGCGACCATCACGGTGCAAGTAGGGGGCGCCGGGGCCGACATTGCGACCAGCATCAGCGGGCCCGCGACTGTTCAACCGGGTACTAGTATCTCCTATACCATCACCACGACAAACGTTGGCACGCTTAACGCCAACACGGTGGTCCCAAGGCTTACGCTTGACCAGGACTTGGTATTGACCAGTGCGCTGCCCGAAGGGGCAACTTATACCAACAGGGTGATAACATTCCCGACCACCAGCTTGCTGGCAGCTACTGGCAGCGTGACTTACACGGTAACCTTCACTGCCCCCGCTAGTACCTCGACCGTGGCGGCCACCGCCACCGCTACCACGACCTCTACTGACGTGAACGCGAACAACAACAACGGTACGGCGGCTAATAGCAAAACCAGCACCGATGTGAGCCGCCCGCTGGGCGTGCAGCTAATCAGCTTCCAAGCTCGTGCTATTGGCTCCGCCGTGCACCTAGTGTGGCAGACGGCCTCCGAAAAAAACAACGCGCATTTTGTAGTGGAGCGCTCGACCGATGGCACAAGCTTTACGCCCCTGGCGCAGCTAGCCGGGCAGGGCACTTCGACACGGGAGTCCAGCTATACCTACCAAGACCAACTAGCTGCCCAACTCACGGCTACCACCCTGTATTACCGGCTAAGGCAAGTCGATTTGGATGGTACAGTCACCCTGAGCCCCGTCCAAGTTGTTAGGTGGAACCCCCAAGCGCTCAGCGACCAGGACCTTCACTACTACCCTAATCCCATGCATGGCCAGCTAACGCTGGACCTAACAAATTGGCCAGTTGCTCCTTGCGTAGTCCAACTGCTAGACTTAGCTGGTCGTAGTCATTATCGGCAAGTCCTCTCTGGAGGGGGCATACAGCAACTCGCTTTTCCGTCTTTGGCCACCGGCACCTACGTGCTTCGCGTGCAAGGGTCTGACCGACAGCAAACCAAGCTATTAGTACAACAGTAGCGGCCTTAGCAAAAGCCAGTCTTGTGGCTGGCTCACTCGCCCGTCCGGCTTCCCCTAGGCGACTGCCAAACATGGCCTACGGCTAGTAACACAGCATGAGTGTGAAAAACTACTACGGCTGGGCGGCCTGCTGGCCGTAGGGGTGCGGTCCGACTAGCCGCAAAGAGGACAAGCAGTAAACTCTTGTCGCCACTTTGCGTAAGATGGCTTCCTCGCTTATCAATGTCTTTTCTTTTGAGTTAACTATCATGATTAAGACGATTTTAACAGCCTTGGTTGTTTCTGGTACGCTCAGCTTCGCGGCACAGGCACAAACCACCTCAGGCACCGCTCCCGCAGGCAGCCGCCCGGCGGGCACTACGGCTGCTCCAACCAGCAAAACCGGTCAGAGTAACTCTGGCGACACCGCGCCTAACCGGTCTAGCACGGCTGGTAACCGCACAACGGCGACCTCGAACAACCCGGTAGACGCGACTGGCAAGCCAGTTGGCGCTACTCAGTCGAACACCACAAGTACCGGCAAAGCTCGAAAGCCTAAAAACTAGTGCTTCTAACCAAGTAGAAGCTAACAAAGCTTTGCTAACGCACTAACCTTAGGAATGACCTAGGAAGCCCCACGCCCCACAGGCGCGGGGCTTTTTGCTGCCTGTTTGGGCGCTGTGCAATACATCTTGTAGCCTGAGGCACCAAAACCTTGCGCTACCCGAGAAGTAAAATCTGTGTCACACACGCCTGGCGTGCCAACACTTAGTTCACGAAAAACCCTCGGGCTAAAAAATTGCTAGGTTCTAAAATAGGTTGACCTTACTTCTAGAAGAGCTTGCGTTGTCGCAGCCGCACTTGCTTGGGTTATAAGGAGTAGTGCGGAGTTGGTTTGCTGCGCTCGCCTGTTAATTTAGCTCTCGGGCAATCGGATACTGCAAGACATAAGGGTGGCCAGGGCCCGCGTGCTCGTAAAACCAGGCGAGCCTAGCGTTCGGGTCGGCGGCGAAGATGGGCTCGGCGCGAAGCTTGGCCTCGAACGCCGCTTTTACCGCAGGCTCGGTCGCTAGTAGGCGCTCCCCCAGCGCGGCGAGTACAAAGGCATCCGTGCTGGGCGCGGGGGACAGCATCTCGGGAAAGAACCCCCAGGCTAGAAATGAATCCTGGCTTTCTGGCTCTAGCAACGCAGCTGCTAGCAGCCCATTAGGCTGGTCGGCGGGCACGCGCACGCTGCCAGCGGGCAGCACCTGCTCACCGGGCTCATGCACGAAGGTGGCCGCCAGTGGCACGCGCCCCTCACTGGGCTGCAACAACTTGGGGTTCAGGAGCCGCACCTGGTCGAGCTGTAGCGTTTGCGACGTCCCGATGGTCTCGAAGGCGATGCCGTGCAGGCGCAACCGGTCAAGTACTTCTGTTTGGGCTGCGGGCACCCACCAGGCCTTGGGTAGCCGTACCGACTCGGTTGGCTGCTGCCCAATAATCGGCATGCGAAACGTAATTGGCTGGCCTAGCCAGCGCTGCTCCAGCCTACCCGAGGCGGGCGATAGATACGTGTCGAAGGCTATTCCTTTAAACTGCTCAACCCAGCCAATTGGCTGCGGCGCCGGGGTCCAGCGCGTGAGCAATTCAGTGGGCCGGCTTGCGCGGTCCGTCGCCTTGGCCGCGGCGATGCGCCCCGCATCTGCCGCCGCAATCTTGAGCGCAGCTTCTAGCAGCACATAAGTACCGAGCACGCGCTGGCGGTAGGGCTTAAGCATGTGGTTCTCGACCAGCACAGTCGGCACGCTGGTGAAGTCACCATAACCGGTCGAATAGCGAGGGCCTTCCGGGCTGTAGCGAATGCCCTTGGTCGGCTCGCGCGTATCAATCGGGCTAGGATAAATAGTGGGCGTATGGCCCGCCTTGGTCAGCGCCTGCGTCACGGCTGGGCCAAAGCGCCCCTGTAGCCAGTCGGCCGTTGCCCGGTGGCGCGCATATTTGCCCCAGCCTGCGTAGGTGAAGGTCACGTCATATTGCATGTCGAAGCCTTCGCTGACGTGGCAATCGATGTATAGAATGGGGTCGAGCTCGCGGAGCAGCCCAAGCATGGCGCGGGTTTCGGGGGCATCTGCTTTGCCGTAATCGCGGTTTAGGTCAATGTTGCGCGCATTGGCCTCGCGCCCTTTCTCGGCGGGGCCACGCAGATGGGGAAAATTCCACGCGCTCAGTTGCTCGTGGCCATCAATGTTATAAATCGGTACAAAGACTAGGTCGACGCGGTCGAGTAAATTGTCTTTGCCACGCAGCGCAATGTCGCGCAGCAGCATCAGCCCGGCATCCTTGCCGTCAATCTCGCCCGAGTGAATGCCCGCCTGCACCAGCACAACTGGCTTGGCCGGCCCGCCTTTGCTGGCGCGCACGTACAGCATATCGCGCCCTTCTCCCGTACGCCCGAAGGTGTGCAACGTTAGCAGGGGAGAGGCAGCATCGAGCTTTTCCAGCCAGGCCCTAACCTCGGCGTAGCGCGGCGTGGTCTTAAAGTCGGCTGCCTCGGCCGGCGTAATCCATTTATCACCTGGGTTGACAAGTAGGCGTTCGCTGCGGCCGGACCACGGACGGGCAGGAGGTAACTCTAAAATGTTCTGTGCCAATGCAGGTACGGATGCGGAATAGATAAGCCCCGTGACGAGAGCTGTCGTACGGCAAGAGATAGTAGTCATTGGTAATCGCTCAAACAAAACGCAAACACCTACTCAAGAGCAAGTGTAGAAAATGGGTAGACCAGTTGGAAATAGCAAGCGAGACACAGGCGGAGCTATTAGGTCCGTTGTGTGCTACTCCCTGCCTGGTTTTGGGTGGCAGCTGATGGGTCTACCGCTACCCTTGGCGCCCAGCTAATAAGCCAGAGGTGTACAGTAGACGCTTGGCCAATCCTGCCCAGCTGTGCAGCGAGTTTGTTATTAAATAAGTGATAAAGCTATTCGCGCAACTTATGTTCACTCGTAAGCGGGAGTATTCCCCGCTTGAATCATAAACAGCCTACTATTCAGCTCAGAACAGAGTTTATAGCTATTTTAATAGTAGTACAGATGTGAAATGAGGTTGCATTAAGCTTAAAAAGCAATTCGCTATGGAGCGCTGGTCAAAGCTTTTCGCTAAGTAGCTGCATTAGCCGATATCTTCTAGTCTGACCGTAAGGCGACCAAACTACTTTTTGCTAGTCAATACAGCCTGCTCGCGGCACTAACCTTCACTGCCCTGGCCAGTGGCGACCCTAACTGAGCATGCTGCCGCTCGTTCTGAATACAGAACCTACTGAGTGTCAAAAATCTGCGCAGCGACAAAGCTACCTAGCCCAGTAGTAAAAAAGCCTCTCCCATGCGGGAGAGGCTTTTTACTACTGGGCTAGGTAGCCTGCGCCATTTACCGCCCTAGGTAGCGCCGCTTACTTCTTCAATAAAGCGGCGTGGTCTTCCTCGATTTTCTTGTGGTCGGCTACAAGTTTTTGGTGCTCGTCCTGCATTTTCTGGTCCTCGGCTTTTATCTGGTCGTGGTCGGTTTGCATTTGGGCATCGGTCATGCCACCTGCGGCATGCTTTTGCTCTAGTGCAGCGTGGCGCTTGAGCACCTCGTCGTGCATGGCTACTACCTGCTTGTGACGGGTGATAATATCGCTGTGGCTTTTTTCCAGGGTAGCAAATGCGGGCGTACCGGTTTTACCAGCGGATTTAGCTGCGGTAACTTCCTGTTGGTGGTCAGCTTCCATTACTGAGTCAGCAGCGGCCATGGTGCGGTGGTCAGCTTCCATTTTCTGGTGGTCGGCTACAAGCTGCGTGTGGGCAGCTGTGGCCATTTGGCTGGTTGTATCGGCGGCCGCAGCAGGAGTCGTTTCTGTGCTTGAGGCTGCTGTATCAGTTGCTTTGTCGCCGTTGCAGCTAGCGAGCGAAGCAGTAAGGGCAACAAGTGCAAGGAGCGTAGTTTTTTTCATGCTATACAGTATGTGGTTTTTTTGAATCATTGATGCAAATATCAGTTATAAAATTTATAGTTATTATAACTGAACAATGACTTTTTCGGCCTATAAGCATATAAAATCGCCTAAATAGGGTACCGGTGCCTTAGATAAGTAAATGCAACTTAGTTTTATTTATAGTCGATATGTCACTAGATTCAGCTAGGTGTTACATTAAGTCAGTGCTAGCTCAGCAGGTAGCCAGTGAGCAGTTCGCCGCGTGTAAGCGAGCTGTTATCTTGCGCAGAAGGCAGGTGCGAAGGAAGAGCTAGCGGGCATCCCCCTAGGTCTTCCTTCGTCACGCAGTAGGTGCCGCCTTTCGCGTAGTTGGGAAACGCGGTTGGATTTTAATACTGGTCGAGCCGGTAGATGCTATCGAGCCGACAGGGCACCTACTGCCGCATGCAGTCATGGCGTAGCACCTCAGTGAAGGCACCCACAGCCGACTCACCTAACTATGGCAAGTCAGCTTACTAGACTCAGCGTGGCTTGCCCTAGCAACCTGTCGGCTTGCTGCTGGGCTTCATAATCCTTGAATACCAAAATATTAGGCGAAGATTAGCTCCCGGTTGAGCATGGCCCCGGCCATCATGCCCGCTGCCACAGCCGTTGCCACTGCTCGCATGGGGGTAGTAGCATCGCCAGCCGCGTAAATACCCGCCACGCTGGTTTTCTGAAAGCCATCGACCGTAAGGTGACCCGCTTCGGAGTGAGTGCAGCCTAGGGCCTGGGGTAGGGTACAATGCTGCGTGAAGGGCAGCCGGGCGTAGAGGGCGGCCAGGGGCAACTCGCGGCCATCGGCTAGCCTTAGGTGCGTGAGGTGGCCGGCCTGGTGCAGAAGCCGTTGCACGGGCGTTTCTTCTACGGTGATGCCACGGGCGGCTAGTAGTTCGCGCTGCGCGGGCTGCAGGGTAGCGGGTCCGTTGGTGAAAATGGTGAGCTGGTTGGTCCAGTTGCGGATGAGCGGCCCCATCTCGGCGGCGATGTCACCAGTAGCCAGGATGCCGGTAGGCTGGCCGTGGTACTCATAGCCGTGGCAGTAGGGGCAGTGAATGGCCGAAATACCCCAGCTCTCGGCAAAGCCTGGCAGGTCGGGCATAATATCCCGAATGCCGGTGGCAAATAGCAGCTTGCGTGCCCGTAGCACCGTGCCGCTGGCCGTGGTCACGGTAAAATTACCGTCCTCACCAGTGGCGTCTACCGCGGCTTCGTTGCGCAGCTGCACGGTGGGGTAGGCCAGCACTTGCGCGCGGGCTGTGGCCGCCAGGGCAGCTGGCGTGCTGCCATCCTGGGTCAGAAAATTGTGCGAATGTGGCGTCTGCCGGTTGCAGGGCTGGCCGCTGTCGAGCACCACCACGCGCCGCAGGGCCCGGCCCAAGGCCAGAGCGGCCGATAAGCCGGCGTAGCTGCCGCCGATGATAATTATTTCTACTTCTTCTGCTTGGTTCATGATATAACTTGTTGTGGAATAGCGGTAATCGTTCGCCAAAGCGGTTGGCTTGGGCTAACGGCGCGTGGGTACTGCCCAGAAGACTCCTTTTAAAAGTTGGGCCATGGGTCCGCAAACTGCCCACCGCGCTGCCACTGGCTAATCTCAGCTTCGGTGCACAGGCACGCCTCCAGTTCCCGGCGGATGGCTGGCTCCTGCATATCCTGGCCAATGAAAACGAGCTCGTTTACCCGGTCCTGAAAGCGCTGGTCCCAGCGATTTAGTATCAGTTCTCTGTTTTCGCGGAAGGCGGGGTGCAACTCGGGGCGCTCGATGCTGGCCCACCATGCGCCGGCGCTCTCAGCGCGGAGCGAGCCACCGGCCTGGCCCCAGTTGAGGGCATCGTCGGGGCGCGAGGCGAGCCAGAACAGGCCTTTGCTGCGAATGACCTCGGGTGGCCAGCCTTCGCTTACGTAGTCCCAGAACCGGACGGGGTGAAAGGGGCGGCTATCGCGGAAAACGAAGCTGCCGATGCCGTATTCTTCGGTTTCGGGCGTGTGGTGGCCCTTGGCTAGCTCCTCCTGCCAGCCCCTGCTTTGCTCGGCTTCTTCGAAGTTGAAGAGACCGGTGTTCAGAATATTGCGCAGCGGTGTTTTGCCAAAGCTGGCCTCTACTACCCGAGCGGCAGGATTAAGCTTGTTCAGAATGGCCTTTAATTCGCCTAGGTGGTGGGCGCTTACTAGGTCGGCCTTATTGAGCACGATGACGTTGGCAAACTCAACCTGCTCGGTGAGCAGGTTCACAATGGTGCGCTGGTCTTCGGGGTCGGCCTCATTGAGCTGGCGGTCGAATAGACGGTCGAGAGAGCCGAAGTCCTTGGCAAAGTTGAAGGCATCGACTACCGTTACCAGCGTGTCGAGGCGGGCGTGGCGGCCTAGGTCGATAGTACCGTCTTCACTTACGAATGAGAACGTTTGGGCCACCGGCAGCGGCTCGGATATGCCGGTGCTCTCGATGAGCAGGTAGTCAAAGCGCTTTTCGCGGGCCAGTTTAGTAATTTCTACCATCAGGTCCTCGCGCAGGGTGCAGCAGATGCAGCCATTACTCATTTCTACTAGTCGCTCCTCTGTGCGCGAGAGGCCGCCCTCGCGGGCTATCTGCTGAGCGTCAATGTTAACCTCACTCATGTCGTTGACGATGACAGCCACCTTCAACCCTTCGCGGTTGTGTAGCACATGGTTGAGCAAGGTGGTCTTGCCCGCACCTAGAAAGCCGCTGAGCACGGTAACGGGAAGCTTTGTCGCCTTGGCGACGGAGGCAGTGCTTTTTAGGTCGGTCGGCTGCATAAAAAACAGGCTAACTGGTAGTTGGTGAAATAGATTGACGCTGGCGATTAGTAGGTTTGACGCGGCCAGAGGTCAGCGAAAAAGTGGTCGCTATGGTAGTCGCGGCTCCTTTCGAGCGGCGTGCAGAAGCAGGCGCTTGGATGGGGGGCAGCTGTGACGCCCCAGTCTAGCAAGCTGGCCCCTAGCAGCAGGCTGGTCCGCACGCAGCCAGGGGCTAGGGCTAGCCGAGTGGGCTTTTTCTGGTATGCATCAGGCTGGTTAGCATCGTTCCGTGAGCGGCGTGCTGGCTGGACTGGCATCAGGTGCTACCTCAGTTATCCGTAGGGCGGGCTGTTGAGCTAGCAGACGACTAAGCAGGGGAGTTCTGCCTGTGCCAGCTGAGTTGGATACCAGTATCATGGGTGAGAATGGCCGCCCTGCTGAAGCAACTGAAGGGGCCACAAGTGTAAGCTGGATAAGTAGAGGAATGCGGCTTGTAGGCATAGGAGCTCTATACAAAGCACAAATATGCAACAATGTTGCGTAAATGTGCTGAAATAAATTAGCTCTACTCTATTATTGCCCATTTAAGCGACAGTAGTAACCGGCTGCATTGTAAATTAAAGTCGGAACTGATAAGATAATATTTGTAAATAAAAACTTATATTACAAAGTATTATACTTAGTAGACTTGAGCATTTTTTCGATTAGATTCGCATATTAGTTGTCTGCATATTGATATGCAACAAACGTGTAGATAGGTGGCTTAATCATCATCTATCTACACGTTTGTTGCCCCTAGGTGCTACTAGGATGCTATCGGCTCGTAGCGTCTGCTGAGCTATCTCGTGCGATTATGGCGATTCAATAGCCTAAGCTGTTCAGCGTAACTGGACCACCTAAGTGCCTCTAATGATATACCTTGGCCGTTGAAGTAGCTTTTTTTCAGGGCCTACGTTAAGTGCTATATGCAGACCACTGACTCTCTCGCTATTCTGGGCCAGCAGTTACGCGTGCTGGAAACGGTACCCGATTCCTACATCGTGGTCTCTCCCGAGCTCGTTATCCTCACTGCAAGCAACGCTTATCTGGCCGACACGCTAAAGCAGCGCGACGAGTTAGTCGGCCGCTACTTGTTCGACGCTTTTCCCGATAATCCGGCCGCGCCGGAGGCGAATGCCGTGCGGAACTGGCGCGCCTCGCTCGCACACGTCATAGCCACGGGCCAGCCCCATCAAATGGCTCCCCAGCACTACGATGTGCTGGACCCCGAGCGGCCCGGGCACTTCGTGGAACGCCACTGGCTCCCGCGCAATACGCCCGTGTTCGATGCGCAGGGCCAGCTGAGCTATATCATCCACAGCTCCGTTAATGTCACCAAGGAAGTGCAGGCGCAGCGCGCTATGGTGCAGGCGCAGGACCGCGCGCACGAGGCCCTGCTCGAAGCTGAGCGGGAGCGACACCGACTCAGCCAGCTGGTACTCCAGGCTCCGGCAGCTATGTGTCTGCTGCAAGGCCCAGCTTTCGTGTATGAACTCGTTAATCCCAGCTACCAACAGCTATTTGCCGGCCGCACGCTGCTGGGCGAACCGCTGCTGGAAGCCGTGCCCGAGCTGCAAACGAGCGTGGTCTGGGAGTACTTGCAGCAGGTGTACGCTACTGGCCACTCTCGCCACGACCAGGAGATGCCGGTTTCACTTCTGCCAACCACCGAGGGCGAGCCAGAAGTCAGGTATTTCAATCACACCTTTCAGGCACGCTACAACGAGCATCAGCAGGTAGATGGGGTCTACATATTCGCCTTTGAGGTGAGCGAGCAAGTGCGGGCGCGCCAGCAGGTGCAGGACCTCAACCAGCAGCTCACGCGCGTGAATGCGGACCTAGACAGCTTCGTGTACATGGCCGCTCACGACCTGCGCGGCCCCATCAATAATTTGGAGGGCCTCGTGCAGACGCTACGCGAGGAATTGCCCGCCCCGCCAGTGCCGGTGGTGGGCACGTTGCTGCACATGATGCAGGAGTCGGTGCAGCGGTTTCAGCGCACCCTAGACCAACTCGGCGAAGTACTGCAAGTGCACCAGGCCGCTGACCAGGCTACCCCGCCCGTGGAGCTGGCGGCCGTCGTGGACGACGTGCGCCAGGACCTGCTCCCCGCGCTGCAGCAAACGGATGGCCACCTGGAGGTAGACGCGGCCGCGTGTCCGGTAGTAGCTATTCCTGCCAAAAGCCTGCGCTCAGTGCTGTATAATCTGCTGAGCAATGCCCTCAAGTACCGTCACCCCGACCGGCCGCCGCATGTGCGCCTGAACTGCCAAACCTTGGACGGATACTGGTGCCTGGAGGTGCAGGACAATGGCCTAGGCCTAGAGGAGCGCCAACAAGCGGCCTTGTTTGCTTTATTTCGCCGCTTCCACCAGCACGTGGAGGGCTCGGGCCTGGGCCTGTACACGGTCAAGAAAATTGCCGAAAACCTAGGTGGCCGCGTCGAGGTGCAAAGTGAGGCGGGTGTGGGCTCCACCTTTCGCGTATATGTGCCCCGCCCCGCTCGCTAAGTGGTAAGGCACTAGCCGAACGGGACACCCAGCCGCAACGCTTGTCAGCTAGGCGGCTACCTGCCTGCCAGTCGCGGGCGGCTTGCCTACCCCTGACAATTCGGGCATCTTAGTCTGAGTCAACAAAGTATGCCTTGCGGTGCTTAGTGCTCGTAGAAGATACGTAGCCTAGTATGAACGCAGCTGCTGTAGGCTGTGGATAGTCTTATATTCAACACTTACTTATATTATCTTCCTCCTTATGCCTACTACTTCGGCCGCGCAACCAACAGGCGCTGCCACTGCTGACGATTTGGCTCAGGTGCTACTGGAGGTGTCGCTGACCGGCATTATTCTGTTTCGCCCGCTCTACGCCGCGCCCGGTGGGCCTATCCAGGATTTAGCCTACGAGCACCTGAACCCGGCGGCGCAGCAGATGCTCCGCTTGCCCGAGCGCCCCACCGACACGTTTCTGACGCTCTACCCAGGCGCTCAAGAAACGGGCATCTTCGCCTTTTACGCGGCGGCTTTTGCCTCTGGCCAGACCGAGCGCTATCAAAGTAACTATCAGTACGATGGGCTCGATGGCTATTTCTGCCTGGTGGCCCGGCGACATGGCGAGTTGCTGGTGGTCAGCTTTACCGATACCAACGACCAGCCCCGCTCGGCGGTAGAAGAGGCATTGCGCCAAAGTCAAGCGCGCGAGCAGCAGGCCCTAGCTGAGGCCCAGCGGCGGCGGGCAGAGCTGGAGAGAGTGTTTGCCCAGTCGCCCATTGCGATAGGCCTGCTACGTGGCCCCGAGCTAATCACGGAGATGGCCAACGCGGGCATGGCCCAGATATGGGGGCGGCCAGTGGAGCAGGTGCTAGGCCGGCCGCATTTCGAGGCCCTACCAGACCTAGCCGGCCAGGGCTTTGAGGAAGTCATAGCGACGGTACTGGCCACCGGGCAGCCTTATGTGCAGCCAGAGCAGCTCATTACCGTTACGCACACGCAGCAGCCCTACCAGAGGTACTTGAACGTCTCCTATCACCCCGAGCAAGATGCCAACGGCCAGCCTACGGGCATCCTGGTGTATGCTAGCGATGTTACGGAGCAGGTACTGGCCCGCCAGCAGGTACAGCAACTCAACCAGGCGTTGGCCGCCAACAATGAGGAACTGGCCGCTATCAATGAAGAATTAACGGCTAGTAACGAGGAGTACTTGTACGTAAACACAGCTTTGGCCGAGGCCCAGCAGCAGCTGCGCCAGCTAAACGCCGACTTAGAAAGCCGTGTGCAGCAGCGCACTCAAGAGCTACAAGCCAGCCACCGCGCCTCCGCGGCACTGCAAGCCGAGTTGCTGGCTGCCGCTCAGCGCCAAGTACAGGTGCGGGAGTCCTTCTACCAGGTCTTCGAGCAAACCCCGGCGGCCGTGTCGCTGCTGCGTGGGCCGACGTATCGCTTCGAGTACGTCAACCCGGTTTACCAGCAAGTATTTGCCGGCCGCCAGTTAGTGGGGCACGACTTTGCCGAAGCCCTGCCCGATGCCGCCGCGCAAGGCTACTTAGCCTTGCTAGATGACGTGTACCACACGGGCGAAACGTTCTTAGGGGCCGAGGTACCCTTTGTGTCCGAGCAGCCCGATACCCCGACCCACACGGTCTACTTCAACTTTACCTACCAGGCGTATCGGGAAAACGGCGAGATTGTGGGTATTTCCACCTTTGCCCTCGATGTGACAGAGCAGGTGCTGGCCCGCCAGCAGCGCGAGGCGCAGCAGGCAGAGTTGCAGCGCCTGTTCGCGCAAGCGCCCATGGCCATTATCGTGCTGCGCGGCCCCACCTTCATTATTGAGCAAGTAAACGAGCGCGCCGAAGCCATCTGGGGCCGCACCGCAGCCCAAGTGCTGGGCCGCCCGCACTTTGAAGCCGTACCTGACGCAGTTGGCCAAGGCTTCGAAGAGCTGCTAACGGGCGTGCTAGCATCGGGCGAGCCTGTGGTGCTGCACGAAGTGCCTGTCAAGCTGAACCGCGCCCACGCGGGCCTTTCCGCTGTGGGCTATTATAGCATCATCTTCAAGCCCCTGCGCGACGAACACCAGCGCGTCAACCGAATTGTCGTGATGTGGACGGAATCAACCGACCAAGTCATGGCGCGCCAACAGGTGCAGCACCTCAATGAGGCACTTGCAGCTACCAACCAGGAGCTGCACGAAAGCAATACGCGCCTCACGCGCACCAACGCAGACTTGAGCACCTTCGTTTACACGGCTTCGCACGACCTAAAGGCGCCTATTACCAACATTGAAGGCCTTATCCTGGCCCTGCGGGCTACGCTGCCAGCCGCAGTGCAGCAAGACGAGCTGGTGGCGCACCTGCTAGAACTGCTCGATACCACAGCCCACCGTTTTGTAACCACGATTAGCCAGCTCACCGACCTCTCGCGCCTGCAACGCGCTTATGAGGAGCCGGCCGAATCGCTAGCCCTGGCACCGGTGATAGACGGGGTACTGGCCGACCTTGCCCCAGCCATTGCCGAGGCGGATGCGGCCATTCAGGTGCAAGTGCCAGCCGAGCTGCGCGTTTCGTTCGCGCCCGCCAGCCTGCGTAGCATCGTGTACAACCTGCTGAGCAACGCCGTCAAGTACCGCGACCCCCAGCGCCCGGCGCAGGTCTGGGTACAAGCCGAGCAGCAGCCGCAGGGCCTTGTATTCACCGTGCGCGATAATGGACTGGGCTTGACAGCCTCGCAGCAGCAGCGTTTGTTCCACGTGTTTCAGCGCCTGCATACTCACGTGGAAGGGTCCGGCGTGGGCCTCTACATGATTAAACGCCTCATCGAGAACGCCGGCGCCACTATTGCTGTTACCAGCACCATAGACGTGGGCACCACGTTTACGGTTATCTTTCCCGCCTAACTCACGCTTCTACGTTGCCTAGCCTACCCTTGACCAGTGTGCTTTTAGTCGATGATGACAGCACGGCCAACTTTCTTCACCAATTGCTACTGCAGAAGACGCTCCGTGTCACGGAGCGAGTGCTTGTGGCCGAAAACGGGCAACAAGCCTTGGCCCAGCTCGGACCGGGGGCTTCGCCCATGCCACAACTCATCTTGCTCGACCTAAACATGCCCGTGATGAACGGCTGGGAGTTTCTGGCCGCCTACCAGCTGCTGCCACCCGTGACGCCCCGTCCGCTCGTTGTGCTGCTCTCCAGCTCAGACCACGACTTGGTGCAGGCCCGCGCCCAGCAGTTACCGGTAGATGCTTTCTTACCCAAGCCCCTGACGCGCGAAAAAGTACAGATGCTGTTGGAGCAGCACTTCCCGAGTCTGTAGCGGTGGCACCAGTCGGGCGCTGCTATAGTACTGCCTGAAAACCCCTCTACGCATTGCTTTTTAGCTGCCAATAGACTATGCCGCCGTGCCCAAGCTCTAGCTTCAGCCTGGGGGCTAGCAGCTGGTATCCCTTACTCACTGAATGGGTTAGCCGACGATAGGGGGCCTAGTTGGCCAGTAGTTTGCTACCTAGGCCGCTGCCAAAAGGGGTTCTAGCCTACCTTTGCGGCTGCTAGGGTTCTCTTTGTGAAGGCTTTTTTCTCCTACCTACTCATTTCGCTCGTGCTGCTGCAAACGTTCAGCCGCGAAGTGTTGGTAGTGGATTTTACCTTGAATCGGGCCACGATTACGGCGCGCTTTTGCGTCAACACAGCCCGGCCGCAGCTACACTGCGATGGCAAATGCTACTTTGCCAAGAAGCTCAAGCAACAAGAAGAGCGGGAAAATAAGGTACCTAGCCCCCTGAAAGACCAGGTGGAGATGCTGCCCATTGCCTTCCAAAGCTTAGTGCCGACTGCCCCTGTGCGCTGGGCCAGCGCGCCCGTGGGCTACGGCCTATACCAATCAGCGTGGGTGCCGGCCAACGCCGCGCAGAGCGTATTTCGCCCCCCGCAAGCCTAGAAACCACCTTTTGAGGGTGTAGCCAGGAGGCCTTGGCTGCTTTACTGCGCGCCTTACGCGCGCCTCTTCTTGCTGCCCGCGCTGCGCCTGGGTAAGGTGTACAGCCGCACCCCTTGGTGGCAGATGGCCTAGGGCCCAATGGCAGCTCTTCTTCCTAAAAATCTATTCTTAGGGGCAATGCCTTGCTGGCTTGCCTACTGTTTGCCTACATGAAACAGTTTGTATTCACGGGCGTCTTTTTACTGCTGACCTCGCTCGCTTTTGCCCAAACGGTGGTGCGCGGCGTGGTGCGCCAGACCGATGGCCCGCAGGTGGGCGCCGCCCTCGGTGGGGCTACCATCAGCAGCCCGCAGGCTAGCCTGACGGCTACCACCGACAGCACCGGGCACTTTGAGCTGCGCGGGCGCACGGCCATTACTACTATCACGGTCAACCACCTAGGGTACCTGCCGCAAACGGTGCGCGTAGCTGATAGCCAGCCGCTCACTATCGGCCTTACGACTGATGCGGCTACCACGCTGGGTGAGGCCGTAATCACGTCGAAATACTACCGGCAGTACACGTCCAAGACCGTATCGAGCGCGCTGCGGCTGCAAACGCCGCTGCTCGAGCTCTCCCAAAATATTCAGGCCGTGACGCCAGAGGTGATTTTTGACCAAGGCAGCTTCAACCTGACCGAGAGCGTGAGCCGCAACGTGAGCGGCGTGACGCGGCTGGAAATTTCCAACAACCTAGGACCCTACCTCTTCATGCGCGGCGGGCAGATTGCCTCCCTGCGCAACGGCGTGGACCTGACGCCCATCTACCGCGGCCCCGTGCCCGACGATGCAGCCATTATCGACCGGATAGAGTTTGTGAAAGGGCCATCGTCATTCATGAACAACATCGGTGACCCGGCCGGCAGCTTCAACACCGTGACCAAGCAGCCCACCAGCACGCCGCACTACGGGCTAAGCGCCATGCTGGGCAGCTATGATTTTTACCGCCTGGCCGCCGACCTAGGCGGCCCGCTCACCAAATTGGGCAAGCTCCAGTACCGCCTCAACGCCATGGCGATGCGCAGCAACTCCTTCGTGCAGGGCGATTTTAACAAGCGCCTGCTGGTGGCCCCGGTGCTGAAATACCAGTTTAGCGACCGCACCTACCTAGCGGCCGAGTATACTTTTCAGGCGTTTAGCTACGGCCTGTATAGCCCCATCGTGATGACGCCTAATGGCTTTGGCAGCCTACCTAGGGACTTCACCATCAGCGAGCCCAGCCTAGGGCCCATTCGGGTGCAAGACCACTCGGGCTTCCTCACGCTGGGGCACCAGTTCAATACCAACTGGCAGCTCACGGCGCGGGGCGCCTTTTTGCTCGATAAGGCGGAGGGCATTTACCTCTGGGTGACGGGCGTGAACGCGGCCAACCCCAACGTGCTGCTGCGCAACCCTAAGTACGACCTCAACCGCGCGCAGGTGTTCTCGCAGCAGGCTTTTGTGAATGGTAAATTCAGTACCGGCCCGCTCACTCACCAGTTGCTGGCCGGGGTCGATGCCAACCAGAAGAAGTTCTTGGCTGACAGCTATGTGGAGTACAACAAGACGGCGACCGGCGCGCTCATGTACTACCCGCTCGACGTAAATAACCCCCAGTATGGCACCGAGGTACCCGGCTACACGGCCCCCAACGGGCTAGCCTCTCGCAACACCGAGCAGACCATCACCTATTACTCGCTATACGCCCTCGACGAGGTGGCGCTGCTGGCGGACAAGCTGCGCATTACGCCGGGGCTGCGCTATACCTCTGTGAAAACCAATAACCTGGTATCGGGCGTGGCGAACAGCTCTAGCGACCAGGTGGCCACGCCGCGGCTAGGCATCAGCTACAGTTTGCTGCCCAGTTTATCGGTGTATGGGCTCTATGACCGCACGCTGGTGCCCCAGGCCGGCACCACGAGTACCGGCGCGGCCATCGCCCCGCAAAAGGGCGCCAACCACGAGCTGGGAGTCAAGAAAAACTGGCTTGACGGGCGCTGGACCTCGGCCGTGGCCGTGTACTACATCACGCGCTCCAGCATCATCGCCACCGACCCCAACAACAGCCTCTACCGCATTCAGGTGGGCGAAAACCACGCCCAAGGGGTAGATTTGGACCTCGTGGGCCAGGTGGTGCGGGGCCTGAACGTGGTGGTGAACTACGCCTACAACGACTCCAAAATCGACCAGGACGTGAACCCGCAGCTGGTGGGCGCACGCACGCCGCTCTACGTCAAGCATATCCAAAATACTTGGCTCAACTACGAGCTGCCCGCCCGGCTGGTGCGCGGCCTAAGCTTCTCCCTAGGATACCAATACCAGGCCGGCCGGGCAGGGCGCTACGCCGTGGCTAGCCCCTACACCATTCCCGATTACTTCCGCCTCGACGGGGGCGTGGGCTGGCAGTCGGCCCACCTCAAGGTGAACCTGCTGGTCAACAACCTGCTCAGCCACGACCTCATTGCCTCGCCCTGGCTGCGCAACGGCCTCTACTACTGGGTGCCCCAGGCCGGCATCAACGGCCGACTCTCGGCGAGCTACACATTTTAACGACCTGTCATGCAGAGCGCAGCGAAGCATCTCGCGTGGCGCAGTAAACCCTGGCGCAAACAACGAGGCGAGCGAGATGCTTCGCTACGCTCTGCATGACAGTCCGTTAACTTATCATTCTATCTGATTAATTCTCCATGTTAAAAGCCGAAAAACTCACCAAGCGCTTCGGCGCGCACCTGGCTTTGGATAGCCTCGATTTGGATATTCAAAGCGGGGAGGTGTACTGCCTGCTGGGCTCTAACGGGGCCGGCAAATCGACTACCATTAATATCTTCTTGGGCTTTTTGCCCGCCACGAGCGGGCGGGCCCTCATCGACGGGCTCGAAGTATCGGTGAACAACCACGCTACCCGCAACTTGGTGGCCTACATCCCCGAAGTGGTGAACCTCTACCCCACGCTGACGGGGCTCGAAAACCTGGCTTTCTTCAGTGGCCTTTCGGGCTACGCCTACTCGCGGGCCGAGCTCGCGGACTTCACCCAAACGGCTGGCCTGCAGGCCAGTGCCCTCGAACAGCGCGTGGGTGGCTACTCGAAGGGCATGCGCCAGAAGGTGGGCATTGCTATCGCCCTGGCCAAGCAGGCCAAGGCGCTGTTTTTAGATGAGCCCACTTCGGGCCTCGACCCACACGCCAGCAACGAGTTTGCGCAGGTTATCACGCGCCTCAGCAGCCAGGGCGTAAGCACGCTCATGGCGACCCACGACCTGCTGATGGCCAAGAACCTAGGCCACCGCATCGGTATCATGCACCAGGGCCGCTTGCAGCAGGAGCTGCGCTCGGAGGCCGTGTCGTACGCCGAGCTCACCGACCGCTACCTCACCACTGTCAACCAGCTCGCCTAGATGATTCAGCTTATTGTCAGAAAAGAGCTGACCGAACTGCTGCGGACCACCAAGGTCACGTGGCTGCTGCTGGGCCTGGCCGCGCTGCTGGGCCTGGCCCTTTATAATGGCTATGCGTACTCGACCACTCGCAGCGCATTTTTGCGAGAGTCGCAACGAACTACTTATAAACAGTTTATTTCGCAGGGTGACAAAAACCCGCACCTAGGCGCGCACTTTGGCTTCTACGCCTACAAGCCCACCGCCGACCTGGCCCTGGTCGATAATGGGCTGGAAGACTACACTGGCAACTCGTTTTACCTCGAGCCGCACCAGCGTGGCGTGGTCAAGTTTCGGGAGGTGAGCGATGCCACCGGCCTGCGCAGCTTCGGCTTTCTGAACGTGGGCTACTTCGCGCAGTTCATCCTGCCGCTGTTCATCTTCTTGCTGACGCACAGCATCTTCGCCAAGGAGTGGGAGAACGGGACCATTAAGATGGTGCTCAGCACGCGGGTGCGCGCTCGGCAGCTTTTTGTGGGCAAGCTGCTGGCCTGCGGGCTGCTGGTGGGCGCGCTAGTAGCGGTGCTCACGCTCGGGGCGCTAGCCCTGCTGCTGGCCCAAAACGGGCTGGCCGGCCTAGGTCGCCTGCTGCCGACTTATGGCTGCTACGTGGGTGGGCTGCTGCTCTATGCGCTGCTGCTCACGGTGCTAGGCGTCGCCGTGTCGCTGCTGGCGCGCAGTTCGGCGCTGGCGCTGGTGGTGCTGGCGGGCTTCTGGCTGGTGGGCGTGTTTCTGGTACCTAGGCTAGCCAGCGAGCTGGCGCGGCGCGCCCACCCGTCCATCACGGCGGTAGAGTTCGACGACCAAACGTTTCGCGACAAGGAGTACGGGGTCGGTAACGAGGGCACTAAGGACTACCGCCGGGCACTGCTCGAACAACGCACCCTGGCCCAGTACCACGTCAAGCGGCTGGAGGACCTACCGGTTTTCTACATCCCCATTACTATCGAGTACTTCGAGGATACCGACGGTCAGGTGATGGACCGGGCCTATGCAGCCATCGAGCGCAACGAGGCCCGCCAAAACCAACTGGTGCTAGCCAGCGCCGTGCTTTCGCCCTTCTTGGCGTTCCGCGATTTTTCCCTGCACCTCACGGCCACCGACATGAATACCCACAACGACTTTGCCCAGCAGGCCGAGGCGCATCGCCGCCGGGTGGGCGTGGTGGTCGATGCCTTTTATCAGAAGAACACGGTGGCCAGCAATGACTTCTGGAAGACCGTGCCGCAGTTTGCCTACGTGGCTCCCGGCCTAGGCTGGCGCCTGGCCAATGCCGCCGCGCCGTTGGCCATTCTGCTGGGCTGGCTGGGGGCCGCGGGGGCCTTGGCCGCGCTGGCTTACCGCCGCCTATTGGCCTAGGGCTGCCCACCGCTTCTTACTTACGGCTAGGCCCTGGCGGCCCCGCCTTTTACCGTATTTTACCATGCAGGCTTCCCTGTTTCGGGTGCTGTTTCGGCACGAAATCATTTCCTTATATCGTAACCGGGTGCTGGTTACACTCTTTTCCATCTTGTTCGTGCTGCTGGTGGGCGCGCTCTGGATTGGCAGCAGCCTGCTGGGGCAGCAGCAGCGCACCATGGGCCGCATACGGGCCCACCAGCTAGAAACCCAGGATAGCCTCACGGCCCGCATCCGGCGCATCGAGGCCCACAACATGCGCTACCCCGGCTTTATCTGGGACGACCCCACGTTTGCCTATAACACGGCCCGCAACGAGGGCGCGCAGTACGCTGTGAAGCAGCCCTTTGCTTTGCAAGCGCTGGCCACGGGCCAGAGCGGCGTGCAGCCCTTTTACTACAAGGTGTACATCACCCGCAAGCAGTATTTGGTGCACGAAAGCGAGATTGACAACAGCTTCCTGCAATTTGGGGGGCCGTTCGATTTCTCGTTTGTGGTGGTGTATCTGCTGCCGCTGCTCATCATTGTGTTCACCTACAACTTGCTTTCAGCTGAGAAAGAGCAGGGCACCTGGGTGCTGCTCAAGACGAGCAACCAGTCGATTGCCCGGTTGCTGCTGGGGCGGCTGCTCATTCGCTTTGGGCTATTCACGGCGTTTTTCTGGGCGGTCGTGGTGCCCCTATTGGCGCTGCTGATTGGGCCGGGCTTCCTAGCTAGCCCCAACTGGTGGTGGGTGGTGGCGTTCGTGTCGCTATATTTCGCATTCTGGTTTGCGCTGGCGTTCTTAGTCAACAGCTTCTCGCTCAGCTCCAACCTCAATGCCATGAGCCTGATATTCTTGTGGCTGCTGCTGGGCCTGCTAGTGCCCAACCTGCTGCAAACCGGCCTGAGCCGCACCTACCCCATCCCGAGCCGCATCGCCCTCACCACGGCCGAGCGCGACGCCACCAACCGCTACTTTGAGAAGGACGGCCAACTGCTTACCAAGGAGGTGTTCAATAACCCGCGCACGCTCATCCGGCAGGCGTCCATCGTCACACCGGGCATGGTGTATGGCTACGGCGTCATCGTTTCTAAAAGCCAAATAATCAAGGACCAGGCAACCCGCGTGGCAGAGGACAAGCTCTACGGGCAGATTGAAAAGCAGCAAGCTGCCATCCGACGCCTCCAACTACTGAGCCCAGCACTGCTGCTGCAAGAAGTGCTAGCCGCGCTGGCCGGCACGCACTGGCACCAGTACAACGAGTTTAGCCGCGACGTGGACACGTTTCGGCTGCGCACCCAGCAGTTCTTTTATCCCAAAATGGCTTTAGAAAGCACATACCACACTTTCACAGTAGCCGATGCCCAAGCCATCCCCCAGTTTCGCCCGCAGGTGTACGCTGGCTATACGTGGCTGCACTTAGGGCAGTCGTGGGTGCTCTACGCCGGCGTGGTGCTCGTACTGGGGCTACTGGGCTACCGGCAACTGCTCTATGCCAGCCGCTAGGGGCATTTAACCACGTGCTTGCTTTGCGCTGCTGTTCGTTGCTGCAGGTCAAGTGGGAAGGCGGGGTAGCGTTTACCCTGCGAAGTATAGCGTCGCTTTATCTTAGTGAGGGCCCTGTTAGCAGTTACTATTTTGTCATTCATCTTAGCAGGCCTATTACCCCTCGTTCATGTGCACGCGGGTAGGGGAGCCATTGCCCACCCGATAGCTCGTCTCTAATCATTTAGACTACCTCTTTCTTCGTAAAGGCGAACTTTTGTTACACTAGGTACAAACCGAAGAGTTGGATGGTAGGGGCCATGACTACCAGAAAGCTGTTAGCCTGCTCGGCTAAAAGGCATCTGTACCAGTCCCCAAATTGACCTCTTACTTACGGTAGCGATGCCTCTTTTCCCGCGGGGATGCCAAATACGCTTGCTTGGTGCGCAATGCCCCACGCTATCATTTGGTCGAGCACCTGTTTGAGCGCGTAGGCCGAGGGCGTGAGCTGGTACTCGACCAATACCGGTAAGGTGTCGTGGACCCGGCGCTCCACGATGCTGTTGAGCTCCAGCTCGCGTAGCTCTTTCGACAAGACCCTAGGTGTGATGCGGGGCAAGGCTCGCTGGAGGTCACTAAACCGTTTGGTGTCGTGCAGTAGGGCCGTGATAAGGGGCAGTTTCCATTTGCCCCGCAGGGCGTTCATCGTGTCATTGACGGCCCGCAGGTAGTGCACCGGGCAAGATTCTATTTCGGTCAGACTGAGCAGCTTGTTAGCCATGAGCAGGGGGTGGTAAACGGGTGGGTAGGGTAAAATGCACTATCCTTTAGGATAGTGCTATATGTTTGATAAACAGGATGCTATAGGTTTGTATTACATAACGTTTTTTAAACCTCTCGCATGATTTTAGTAACAGGCGCCACGGGCCACCTAGGCAAGCTTGCCATTCAATTTCTGCTTACCAAGCTTCCCGCCTCCGAACTGGCCGCGTTGGTACGCGACCCGGCCAAAGCCACCGACCTGCAGGCGCTAGGTGTGGAGCTGCGCGCCGGTGACTACTTCGACTATCCGTCGCTGGTGCAGGCCTTTGCCGGCATCGACACGGTACTATTCGTATCGTCCGGCTCGCTGGAAAACCGCGTGCAGCAGCACACCAATGCCATCAATGCGGCCCGCGAAAGCCACGTCAAGCACGTAGTCTACACGAGTATGGTTAACGCGGCCGAGGATATGAAATTCCTCACCGGCTCCGACCACTACCACACCGAAAACTACCTCAAGCAGAGCGGGCTAGGCTACACCATTCTGCGCAACGCGTTTTACCACGAGGCGCTGTTGGGGCTGCTGGGAGGGGCCGCTAGCAGCGGTCAGTGGTACTACCCCGGCCAGGGGGCTACGCTTAGCCCGGCGGCTCGCGCCGATTTGGCCGAGGTGCTGGCCCTAGTTGGGCTCGACCCGGCCACGCACCAAGGCCAGACCTACAACCTCACTGGCACCCGGGCCTACACGTTTCCTGAGCTGGCGACCGAGCTGAGCCAGGCCGCCGGCCAGCCCATCGCCTACGTGCCCATTTCACTCGAAGACTTTCGGTCGGCACTGCTGGGGGCGGGGGTGCCCGCGCCCTTTGTGCCGCTGGTCGTGAGCGTGGCCGAAGCCCAACAAGCCGGCCAGATGGGCTTGGTTGATGAGGCCCTGCCCCGCTTGTTGGGCCGTACCCCACAGCCCCTGGTGGCTACCCTAGGGCCGCTGCTGAGCGCCTAGGTGTAGTGAAAAAGACCTGAGATAGGGCACAGACAGGCAAGTGGCATACTTCTTAGCGTTTACTCCTTGCCTGTCTGTACCCTACCACTCGTAGGAGGCTTGCTTCGCAAAACAGCCCTAGTTAAACGATGCCCGAAAGGCCAACGGCGACAAGTTGGTTTTGGCCTTAAAAAGCTTGCTCAGGGACTGCGGGTGCTCAAACCCGAGTGCGTAGGCAATTTCTCCTACCGATAAATCTGTGGTCGAAAGCTTTTCCTTTGCTTTCTCGATGACCTTGTTTTGGATGTGCTGCTGCATACTTTGGCCGGTGAGCGTTTTGAGCAGCCCGCTCAGGTAGCTGGCCGACACGTGAAGCTGCTCGGCGAGGCCTTTCACGCTGGGTAGGCCTTTGTTGAGTAGGTCGGGGCCGCAGAAGTAGTCTTCCAGCAGCGCCTCTACCCGCGCCAGTAGCTTGTGATTTGTGCTTTTGCGGGTGATGAACTGCCGTTGGTAAAACCGGTCGGTGTAGTTGAGCAGCGTTTCTAGCTGCGACAGGATGATGCGCTGGCTAAAGGTGTCGATGTTGGAGTGGTACTCCTGCTGAATACTCTGGATAATACTGATAGTCAATGCTTCCTCCTTTTCCGACAGGAACAAGGCTTCGTGCATGGCGTAATGAAAGAAATCATAGCGCTTGATGGCAGAGGCCAGCGGCGTGTTCCAAAGAAAATCGGGGTGAATAAGTAAAATCCAGCCCGAGCGCTTTTCCCGGTTTATTGGTTCCTGCTCGATGCGCAGCACCTGCTGAGGCGCCATACAAAACAGCACGCCCTCATCAAAATCGAGCGACTGCTGCCCATATATCAGCTTGACGCCTAGGTCGCGCTTGATGGTGATGGAGTAGCAATCCAGCACCACGGGCTGCGCAGGGTTTACCAGCGAGTGGTCGATGTCGGCATAGTCGACCACGCTGAGTAGGGGATGCGCCGGTTTAGGTAGGTTCCAAAGCCTGTGAAACGCTGAGATGGTGGCTATGCGAATAGGTGAAAGGTTTTCCATAACAGCTAGGTTGGGGCGCGAAATACGAAAGGCGAGCCATACCGAACGAAGAGAAGCAACTCCACCACTCCGTGAGGCTCAGTGATGGAGTTCAGTAAGTAACCAGCAATGGCCCAGCCTTTTTCTGTTACTTAAATAGCCCGTTTTTGGCCAGGTTCATAGCGGGCATGTAGTCACTCTGCGCTTTTTCCTTTGGAAGGATACGCTCAATACGTGCTAGGTCATCTTCGGTCAGGCTAATGGTTAGTGCCTTGACAGCGTCCTGCACTTGCTCCGGGGTTCGGCTGCCCACCAGAGCCAGGATATCCTCTCCTTGAGCTAGCACCCACGCAATGGCTAGCTGGGCGAGGGTGGCATTTTTCTCGGCGGCCAGGATCTCCAAGGCTTCCGACAGCGCGAGGTTCTGGTGGAAGTTTTCTAGCATGGCTGGCGTCAGCATGTGCTTGATGTGGTCGAGCTTCTGCTGCGGGTTGCTGCCCCCAATCAGGCCAGAGAGCAGCACGCCGAAGCCAACTACCCCCACGCCCAGTTTCCGGGCCGTCGGAATAAGCTCTTCTTCGATTTTGCGGCTCATCATTGAGTAGGTCACTTCTACTAGGCTGAGCGGGTGCGTGGCGTGGGCGCGGCGCAGCGTAGCGGCATCTACCTCCGAAATGCCGATGGTGCGCACGAAGCCTTTGTCTACTAGCCGGGCCAGGGCCCCGATGGTTTCCTCCACCGGGATGTGCGGGTTGATGCGGCATGGCTGGTAAAGGTCAATATAATCTACACCCAGCCGCTTCAAGGAGTAAGTTATGTAGTTCTCAATGCCTTCGGGCCGGCTGTCGATGCCATACATACCCCCATCAGCCTTCAGCAGCCCCCCAAACTTGACGGACACGAATGCTTGGTCGCGGGCCTGTCCTTTCAAGGCTTCGCCCACAATCAGTTCGCTCTCCCCGGCGTCGTAGAAGTCGCCTGTATTGAGGAACGTAATGCCCGCGTCCAGTGCAGCATGAATGGCCTTGATGCCGGCTTTTTTGTTGCCAGGCATCCGCATGGTACCTAGGCCCAAGCGGGAAACGGTGGGCGGTAAGGCGGTATTGCCGCTGGTGATTAAGTTATTCATAGTTAGAATATTGTTGAGTTAGCCAGCGTTGTAGATACGGGCAAAATCCTGGGCGAAGTCCTCGATTTTGACTTGGCCGTAGGTGATTTCTGCCCGGTGCTTGGCTAGGTCTTCGTACAGCGTGCCGCTGTTTTTGGTCTCGTTGAGCTCGGCAAATCCGTGGGCTGCCTGCGGGCTCATGCCGTAGCCTTTATAAGCTTCTTCCAGCGCGGCGTGGGGAATAGTAAGCCACTGCACCGACTGGCCGATGGCCTCGCCGAGCACGCGCGCCAGCTTGTCGCTACTCACTTCGTCGCTGATGATGTAGCGCACTTTGCGCCCCGCCGCTGGCGAGCCCAGTTCCTCGGCGGCTACCGCCGCAATATCCAGCGGCGACGCCCACGGCTCGGGCGTGGTGGCGTGGTAGCTGGTAATGATGGCCCGTTGCGCTTTGATAGTCGGGATAAACGCCAGGATATTGGTGTAAAACGATACTGGCCGCAGCGTGGTAATGACTACCTCAGCCGGCAGCTTTTGCAGGGCCTGCTCGGCATAGTAATGGAAAGCCAGCATGCCAGTACCGGTGCTCGAATGCCCCCCGACGCTACTCAGGTGAACGATGCGCTTTAGGCCGGCAGCCATAATAGCCTGTGCGTATTTTTTGCAGATGCCCTCGTAGTGGTGTAGCAAGTCCACGGTCGGGTCAAACAGATTCACGGTCGGCTCCATGAGGTAGGCCGCGTCTGCCCCGGCAAGGGTTTGGATAAGAAACGCGACATCTTCGACGCTGCCGATGGCCGCACGGGCCCCGAGCGCCTCAATGTGTTGTTGCTTATCGGCACTGCTGCTAACGATGGTGACTTGGTGCCCCTGCGCCACGAGCTGGGTGGCGAGCGGCTTACTAATGGGCCCTAACGAGCCGGTTACGACGATATGCATGGTACCTAGGGCGTTGCTTGGTTGGTTTTACAAAGCTCTGCCTAGGCGTACTGCCAGGTGTAGCCCAATCCACTTTTGTTGTAGCCCAATGCGTGGTGCTAGGCTTTAAGCCGAGAAATCTGGAGAGTAACCGGGCAAAGGCGCTTCTGCATCAGCCCGAAGGCGTGGAACCCGGGCGATACTATAGCCGCCTTTTCTAGGATGAGTACCGTCTCGTTTGCTGGACTTGAAAATCCTACGTGAGGAAGCATCCCTGAAGGGTGCCCTTTCTGAGCTAACCTTTACCAACTGTTGGCCCGCCATATCGGGGAAGCATTATAGCACTTTTCTGTAATGGGCCCCGCAGCGCCTACGATACAGCAGCCACCTCAAGATTACTTTGCTCTCTTTCCCGCTGCCCGTATCCACCAGCGCCACCTCCTCCCTGCCCGCGCCTTGGTAGCTACCCCTATTTCTCATGTGGACTTCTTCCCGCACGCGCTTACGCCGCCTAGAGGCGAACTGGCACCAACCGGCTGCGCGCTCTCCCTACCTCTCCTTAGTGGCCCGCTACTACGACCACGTGCAGCACGAGCCCGCCTACCAGCGCCTACCTGACCAAACCTGGGAGGACTTGAACGGCGACATGCTTTTTGGCCTGCTCGATGCCACGGTGAGCCCAGTCGGCCAGCAATGCCTTTACCACCGCCTGCGCAGCCCACTCGCCGACACGGCTGCCTTGCACGAGTTCGATGCGGCCGCGACCCTACTAGCGCAGCAACCCGGGGCCCGCGGGCAAGCCTTGCTCGCCCTCGACCAACTGACGGCCGATGATGCGTACTTCCTGGCCGATTTGCTGCAGGGGCAGCCCCTGCCTACGTTGCCCGGCGCGCGCTTTGCGCCCCTGCTCGTGTTGGGGCTATTGACCACGTTGCTCGGGGGCTTTTGGCTCCCCGTGCTCTGGATGGGGACGGGCGCGCTTGCCCTCACCAATGCCGTGTTTCACTTCTGGCAACGTTCGCGGATTAAGAACTGTGTGCGCCCGCTGCTGCAATTGGGCCGCTTGCGTCGGGTGGGCCAGGCTTTGCAAGGGGCGGCCCTGCCCCTGCGCCCGCTGCAGCAGCTGGCAGCGCCCCTGGCCTGGCTGAGGGACATCATGTGGCAAGTAGCGTTCTTTCAGGTGGAAGACAATTTGCTGCTGCTCGACGTGCTCAAGATGCTGCTGCTGCTCGATGTGCTGCTATATGCCCGTTGCCGGGTGGCCGTGCAGCAGCACGCACCCGCGATTCGGACGGTCTTTGAGGCCGTGGGCTACGTCGATTGTGCGCTGGCGGTGGCCAGCTTCCGGCAGCGCTATGCCACCTGCGTGCCCCATTTTGAGCCGGCTGCTGAGGGCATCGAGCTACAAGCTGCCTACCACCCACTAGTGCCAGGGTGCGTGCCCAATGACCTCACCCTAACCGGGGAGGGCGTCTTACTCACCGGCTCGAACATGGCGGGCAAAACCACCTTTATGCGCACGCTGGGCGTGAATGCGCTGCTGGCCCAGACAATAGCTACATGTCCCGCCACCGCCTACCGCGCCCCATTTTGCCGGGTGCTCACCAGCCTCAGCCTGGCCGACAGCCTGCCCACGGGCAAAAGCTATTACTTGGTCGAGGCCGAAACCATGCGGCAGCTGCTACTGGCCTGCGACGCGGCTCCCGGCAGCTACTTGCTGCTGCTGGATGAGCTGTTCAAGGGCACGAATACGCAAGAACGCATCGCCGCCAATAAAGCAGTGCTAGCCTACCTGCAGCCGCGTAGCTGGGTCGTGGCGGCCACCCACGATGGGGAACTGGGTACGCTCTTGCAGGCGTGTTTTGTTGAATACCACTTTTGCGAGACGGTCACGGCGGACGACTGGTATTTCGACTACCGCCTCAAAGCCGGGCCGCTGACCACGCGCAATGCTATTCGGTTGTTGGCGCGCCTGCACTACCCGGCGCAAGTGGTAGCCGCTGCGCAGGCACTTAGTGCCACGCTGGCTACGCGGACGCAACCTAGCGCGCAACCAACCACACCAGGGGAACCTGATACTGCGGCTGATGCGCCTAGCTGCGAGAAGAATTTAGTAGAATGACATGACTAACAGCGCAGTCTAGCTGACCTTGATTGGAAGCTTAGCCCACTCAGTAAACAAAAATTGTAGCATGACACAGACGTACGTCATAACTATGTCGTATATTTACAACATACTTCATTGAAAACTATCTGTTCACCTATTGTTGTCGGTAGCTCATCTGGCTGCGTTCTGCTGAAACAGGTTTCGCGTGTGGAATACCTCATTTTAGAAGGCATGCGGTCCTTACTGCCAGGTATAACGGCTTACCAAGCGTTAGGAGAAGAAGAATGGCTGAAAACCGCCAAGCTACGCGCCAACAGCTGGGCAGCTGGTCCCGCTCGCTACACGCCTGGCTGCTAGGCCGAGGCTTCAATCACTGCTACTAGCTTGTCTTACTCCCTATGACCTACGCTAAAATTGCTGCCTTCACTGAGGAGCAGCAGCAACTCTCTCGCCTAGCCAAAGCCCTGGCTCACCCGGCGCGGGTAGCTATCATCCAGTTTCTGGCTAGCAAGCAGACTTGCATCTCGGGCGACATCGCCGCTGAGTTGCCTCTTTCGCGCACTACCGTTTCGCAGCACCTGCAAGAGTTAAAAGCACTGGACTTAATACGCGGCGAAATAGACGGGCTCACCGTCTGCTACTGCCTCAATACGGAGCTGCTAAATAAGGTGCATCAGCAGTTCACGGCCTTCTTTTTGGAAGCTACCGCCGGCGCGGCTTGTACTCCGGATGATGCCTGCGCCTGCTAAGTATTCTGGTATCAGGCATTGATAGTCAAAATTCTAATAAGTAACGTCATGAAAATTTCTGAAATAAAGCAAGCCCTGGCGGAAGTCGCTACCGTTAGTTTTCGCCTGCCCACGGGTGATTACCTGCCTGCCCACTTCCACGTGACGGAAGTTGGTTTAGTAAGCAAGCATTTTATCGATTGCGGTGGGGTTGAGCGCCAGGAGAAAATAGCCAACTTTCAGCTCTGGGAAGCTGGCGACTACGACCATCGGTTGGCTCCTCAGAAGTTCTTGCACATCCTAGACTTATCGGAGAAAATTCTAGGTAGCGAAGACCTGGACATTGAAGTGGAGTACCAGCAGGCCACTATCGGTAAGTTTGGCTTGGTTCGCGAGGGCGACGACTTTGTACTAACCCTAAAGCAAACGGCCTGCCTGGCGCAAGACGCCTGTGGAATTCCAGCGGCTCCCTCTTTTGCCCTGCCCCAGTTGCAGATGGCTACCTGCACGCCGGGCGGCGGGTGCTGCTAATGCTTGGAGTGACACGGCGGGCGCAACCGACCTAGGTCGAGGCCGCCGTGTCACCTTGTTGGCGCAGTCAGCCTTTTGAGTAAGTAGCTGGCCCATTACTCACTTCCCTGGTGTACGGTCAGACTAGAATTTTGGGCCGGCGTTGTGGCAGCCTTTCGCTGGCCTAGCTCCTGAGTGTGCTGTTGCTGATGATTGGGGCTTAGCTGCTGAGTTTCTACTGCGCTGTCAGGCTCGTGGCCAGCTTTGCGGCTAGCAAGCACCTAGGAGCGAGCTATTCCAAAAACGTATCCATTGCCTCCACGGTCATCGGCAACATCTTCGACCTAGGTATTGCTGTGGCCATGGGGGTGTTTCAACTTTACTCCGGACAGGCCTTGGCTGGCGTCATTAGTTCATTCAGCTACTGCTAGTCCCGATTAACCTAGTCTTCTGATTGTGCCACTGCTGGTACCTGATAGTTGTACCCAGTGCCTCACAGGCCTAGCGGCTTTCGGGTAATTCTTCTCTTCGCTACCGTTTCCTTTCCCATGGCAATTCCTACCATTCTGGTGCTCTGCACTGGCAACTCCTGCCGCAGCCAGCTGCTGCACGGCTACCTCAACCAAGCGTTAGGTGACCAAGCTACCGTGTACAGCGCGGGCGTGGAAGTACACGGCGTTAACCCGCGTGCTGTGCGCGTGATGGCGGAGGACGGGGTGGACATCAGCCACCACACCAGTAACCATGTGGATGAATATGCCACCGTGCCGTTCGACTACGTGCTCACCGTGTGCGACCACGCAAATGAAGTATGCCCCGTCTTTCCCTCGTCGGCCGAGAAGCTGCACCATAACTTTCCGGACCCCGCCAAGGCCACAGGCAGCGAGGAAGAAATAATGGCGGCTTTTTGCGCTGTGCGTGACCAAGTGAAAGCTTACGCACGAGAGTTCGCGCAGACGAAATTTGTCCAGCGCTAGTCTTTGTCAATGCCTACGCAAACTATTGACGTAGTAGTACTAGGAGCTGGGCAGAGTGGCCTGGCCGTGGGCTACTACCTGCGGCGCACGGGCCTCTCATTCGTGTTGCTCGATGAGCAGCCCCAGCCGGGTGGGGCCTGGCAGCACGGCTGGGATTCGCTGCATCTGTTTTCGCCCGCCAACGCTAGCTCGCTGCCCGGCTGGCTGATGCCCCAGCCAGCGGATAACGCCTTTCCACGCCGCAATGCGGTCATCGACTACCTTACCCAATACGAGCAACGCTATGCCCTACCCGTGCGGCGGCCCGTGCAGGTAGAGGGCGTGGAGGTGGTGGCAGGTGGCTTTGTCGTGACGACCGGCCAGGGTACTTGGCAGGCGCGGTCTGTAGTTTGTGCTACGGGAAGCTGGTCTCAGCCCTTCATTCCGACCTACCTGGGTCTGGATAGTTTTAAGGGCCCACAACTACACTCGGCCTTTTACCAAAACGCTACGCCTTTTGCGGGCCAGCGCGTGCTCGTAGTAGGCGGTGGTAACTCCGGGGCTCAGATTCTGGCCGATGTATCGCTGGTAGCAGCGACTACTTGGGTCACGGAGCGGGAGCCGCATCTACTGCCCGATGAAGTAGACGGCCGCGTACTATTTGCCCAGGCCACCCAGCGCTACCACGCTGGGCCGGCCGCCGCCGTGCCGCCTAGCCTAGGTAACATCGTCATGGTGGACGAGGTGAAGCAAGCGCGGGCGCGGGGTGTGCTACACAGCGTGCGGCCCCCGGCCAGCTTCACCACCACCGGCGTAGTGTGGGCCGATGGCCGGGCCGAAGCCTTCGACGCCATTATCTGGTGCACTGGGTTCCGGCCGGCGCTGGCGCCGCTCCGACCGCTGGGCGTGGTGCAGCTCGATGGCCGCGTGGCTACGGCTGGCACCCGCGCCACGGCCTGCCCAGGCCTGTGGCTAGTTGGTTATGGTAGTTGGACGGGCTTCGCCTCGGCTACCCTCATTGGGGTAGGGCGCACGGCACGCACCACAGCCGAGGAGATTAAGGCCTATCTCCTAATGGCCGAAAGCGAAAAGCCGCCGCACTAGCCCGTTAAGGGTTTCGGATGCCGTTGCGCCAACGCAGCTGGCTAGCGCCTTAAAGCGTGGGTGAGCTAGCGGGCCGCGTGCTGCAATTGTTCCTGCGGCTCGTTCCAGGCCAGGAAGCTAATGGTCGGGTTGCCTTGCTTGAGCGCATTGACGGTCCATTGGCTGTCGGCCAGCAGCACGGGGCGCTGGTCGCGGTCGTAGGCCACGCTGTTGGTGCGGCGAGCCACGAACTGCCGCAATTCGGCGGGGTCAGTGGCTTCCAGCCAATAAGCTTTGAAGATGGACAGCGGCCGGAACGAGCAGCGCGCCCCGTACTCGTGCTCCAGCCGGAAGGCCAGCACGTCAAACTGCAGTTCGCCCACTGTACCAATGATTTTGCGATTGCCGGGCTGCTGCGTAAACAGCTGGGCTACGCCCTCTTCCGTGAGCTCGCGAATGCCCTTGTCCAGCTGCTTGGTTTTCATGGGGTCCTCGTTTACCACCTCGCGCAAAATCTCGGGAGCAAAGCGCGGGATGCCCTGAAACACCAGAGGCTCACCCTCGGTGAGCGTATCGCCGATAGCAAACTGGCCACTGTCGTAGAGGCCTATCACGTCGCCGGGCCAGGCCTCGTCTACCACGCTCTTGTCGTTGGCCAAAAAGGTGGTGGGGTTGGCAAAGCGCAACTTGCGACCTAGGCGCGTGTGCAAGTAAAAGGCATGGCGCTCGAAGCGTCCCGACACGATGCGTACAAAGGCAATCCGGTCGCGGTGGCGCGGGTCTAGGTTGGCATGAATCTTAAATACGAAGCCCGTGAAGGCGGGCTCCTCGGCCCGCACAAAGCGCGACACTGCTGGCTGCCCACTCGGGGCCGGGGCCAGTGCCACAAACGTATCGAGCAGCTCTTGCACCCCGAAGTTGTTGCTAGCACTGCCAAAGAAGACGGGCGCCAGTTCGCCCCGGCGATAGGCAGCCTCGTCGAGCGGGTCATAAATACCCTCCACCAGTTCTACGTCGTCGCGCAGCTGCTGCACGTAGGTGGGCAGCAGGTGGGCTTCTAGGGCCGGCGCGTAGAGGTCGGTGATGCCGGCAACCAGCTCCGAACGGCTGGTCTTGGCGGGCCGAAATAGGTTAAGCTCCCGGCTGTATAAGTTATACACCCCTTGGAAGCTGCGGCCCTGGCTGATGGGCCACGTGAGGGGCCGCACCCGGATGCGCAGGCTCTCCTCCAGTTCGTCGAGCAGGTCAAAGGGCGGCTTGCCGTCGCGGTCGAGCTTGTTGACAAATATCATTACCGGCGTGTTGCGCAAGCGACACACCTCCATGAGGCGGCGGGTCTGGTCCTCCACGCCCTTCACACTGTCCACCACCAGAATTACGCTGTCTACGGCCGAGAGTGTGCGGTAAGTGTCCTCAGCAAAGTCACGGTGGCCGGGTGTGTCGAGGATAGTGACGCGGCAGTCCTTATAGTCGAAGCCCATGACAGAGGTAGCCACCGAAATACCGCGCTGCCGCTCAATCTCCATAAAATCGGAAGTAGCCGTTTTTTGGGCCTTATTCGACTTCACAGCCCCGGCCGTCTGGATAGCTCCGCCAAAAAGCAGAAACTTCTCGGTCAGCGTGGTCTTGCCCGCGTCGGGGTGGGAGATGATGGCAAACGTGCGGCGGCGGGCAATTTCAACGGAAGCAGACATGGATAGGGGGGAGCAGTAGCACGTAAAATAAGATGTTGATAATCAGGCTGGGCACTAGTGCCAATAGGTGATGCGCCCGGCATAAGGCGGTGAGCTTGAGGCATAGCGACGGCGGGCACTGCCTAGGCCCTCAAGTTGCTGCCACGCTGTTTCTTAGTAAAACGGTACATTGACGGGTAACCAGACAAGGCAGCCACCTAGGTCGGAAGCCCGGCTAGGGCCCGCCCATCTAGCGGTGGACACTGACCAAAAGAGGGGCGTACCAAGGCGGACAGTGGGGGAGGGCCAGAAAACGCGCATCGTTGCGGGAAACCAATCAACTGCCCGGCAGCAGCCGATAAAGCTAAGAATCGGCCATACTAGGGGAGAAGCAATCTGCAAAATAAAGCACCAGCCCGCGAAAAGGTTGCACCCTAAGCCAGCGGGCGCCCGCCGGCTTAGGGTGCAAAGTTAGGCGGCACTGCCGCCCGGCGCATCGTGGCGCTGCAAGAGCACAGGTGTAACGGCAGGCGTCGGATTTGTGACGCTGCTGGCGCTGAACAAGCACCGACGTAGTCTAAGCCTGCTACTCTGTCGGCGTTGCTTGCGGCCGTCGACCTAGGAGTTGGGCTGCCGCAGGGGAGCTATCGCTACCGAGAGTTGTGGCTTGTTGCAGGCCTTAGGTAGTGCTGACTGCCGCCTGCGCTGCGCAATTATGCAACAATAGTCCTACGCAGAAGGAGTTGGTGAGGAGGGGGGCACGGCAAGAAACTGCTGCATTGTGGCGGCTACCTCCGCGGGCGCCGTCATGTGCGGGGAGTGGCCAGTGGTCGTTGTGAGCGTTACTAGCGTAGCGCAGGGCAAATGAGCCAGCAGATAGGCGCTGACTTCTTCTGGGACCGCGGGGTCATCCGGGCATTGCAGGAGCAGCGTGGGCTGCCGCAACTGGGGCAACTGCGGCCGAAAGTCGCCTAGGAAAGCCAGCTCTACTACCTGAGCGGCAAGCGCAGGGTCGACCTGCGTGGCGCATGCTACTAGGTCCTGACTGAGGGAGGGGGCCGCGTGCTGCCCGACCAGCATAGTAGCAAAGGTGCTGGCCCACTGCACATAGTTGGCGTGCATCGTGGCTAGTACCTGGCGTAGGTCTGGCAGCTCAAAGCCCCCATAGTAGCCTGGCTCATTGAGAAAGTGGGGCGACAGATTCAGTAGCACCGTTGCTGTGACAATAGTGGGAGCCTGGATAGCGGCCAGCATCGCTACCGTGGCGCCAGCCGAGTGGCCGACAAGCACCACGTCGCGCAGGTCGAGGGCCTGGCAAATTTCGACCACATCCTGCGCATAGCCATCCAGGGTAGCGTAGCGTTGCGGGTCGTAGGCCGAGCGGTCGGATTGGCCCACGCCTAACTGGTCGAAGAGGATGAGCTGGTAGTGGTCAGCCAGCGCTGGGGTGAGGTAGTGCCATACCTGTTGGGTACAATTAAAGCCGTTGCAGAACAGCAGAGGCCGTCCCGCGCCTATTACATGCACGTGGTGGCGTCGCAACACAGCCTGCGCGGCTATGTCGGTGGTAAGCTCAGTAGCCGGAGTGGACGGAAGGTCAAGGAATTGCATGAACAGGAGAGGGTGATAAGTGTAGGCAGGCCGTAAAGCTCGCCTAGGATGTGGATAAGCCATCAGGCATAACTACTTGATTTACTACAAAAGATACGTGTATCTACCCCTATGCACCTAGTTAAGAAAATGACAGCTTTATGGGGGACACTTATCTTTGTATAATTCATAATTGATTAATGATTAAATATATTGGATAAATAAATGTTAAGTTTTGCTTATTCTACTGCTGATGCCACTTCCTGTCCCCCAGTAGAATGGGCAGGTACAGCCGCTAGTTCCGAGGAGCAACGTCAACGCCTACTAGAGCGCCACAGCGTTCGGGTGATTGGGCAAGGTAAGCCGCCCATGTTACTCTGCAATGGTTTTGGTTGTAGCCAACGTATCTGGCAGCATGTGACCACGGCCCTAGCCGTGCATCACCAAGTAATTGTCTTTGATTATGTCGGCTCGGGCGCGTCGGACCTGAGCGCCTATGACCCGCAGAAGTACGCCACCCTGGAAGGCTACGCGCAGGATGTGGTCGAAATTTGCCAGGCCCTCGACTTGCGAGAAGCCATCATAGTCGGCCACTCAGTAGGAGCCACCATTGCCTTGCTAGCGGCTAGTCAAGCACCGCAGCATTTTGCCAAAGCTGTGCTGCTGGCGCCCTCTCCTTACTACCTAAACGAGCCGGGGTACTACGGGGGCTTTGAGCGGGCCGATATGCTGCAAGTACTAGCTACGATGGACGCGGATTATCGCAGTTGGACAACCGCCTTTGCCGACCTTTTGCTAGGACCTACGAACACCTCATCGCTGGGGGCAGAACTCGCTGGCTTCTTCTGCGAAACGGATTCGACCATCGCTAAGCAATTTGCCCGCGTCACCTTTCTCTCCGACCACCGGACCGACGTGTCGCAGTTGGAGTTGCCGACCTTACTGGTACAGTGTACCGATGATGTAGCCGGGCCGCCCGAGGTAGGCGCTTATCTGCTGCACCACTTACCCCAGGCCCAACTCGTCACCCTAAATACATCTGGCCACTGCCCACATCTGAGTGCACCCCTGGAGACCTTGGCTGCTATCCAAGCTTTTGTGCGGTAGCACAATGGCTACCATACTAGTGCTTCCGCACTGCGGCTAGTAGGGCCTCATCGAGCCAATAGTCTAGTAAGGTGTTTTAGTTGAAGCGCACAGAGGTCAGATGGAATTTTCAGCGACAACAACCAGTGCGATGTCTGTGAGTAGACCTAGCAAGCGCCGTAAATACGGCGAGGTCTTCAAACCTCGTATTCAGCATACGTCGCATTGCTGTCCGGCCTAGTTAGACCAACCTAGGTTCATCTAGTTGCTAATAATGACGCGCTATGTGGATTATATCCTGCAGCCGCGAAGATGTCTTTAAAACGCAGGTTTGGGGCATTTTTGCGGCTGTTTTAGGATGTTACCTGCTGCCTTTGTAGTCGAAAGCTAATTCTATTATGCCTAGCTGCCAGTTAGTTGCGTCATTTTTGTGGCGATAGGAGTCACTACACCGACGAGCCAGAAGATAAACTAATTGGCCTCATTGTAAAAGATAGTATATTGACGGTTAGATAGTTGACAACATACGCTAAGCTTCTGTCGCGTCGATGCGTCGCTGGTCAAATGTCTGCCAGCGTACACCGAATAAATGGTTGAGGTAATCATATGTCAATGAAATGCGTGCTGAGTGTAAGCGTCAAGCGTCTGTAAGATAGATTATTGTGAAGATGATACAAGCTCGTGTTAGCCAATAGTATTAGTAAGAGGCTGGTTAAAAAATGTATTGCTAAAAAAAGCAAAACTATTTACTAATAAAAATAGTAATAAGATGAAATCATGCCTAATATTGCAGCACCATTTAGGTAATTAATCGTTCGTCTTACTACTCTTATTAGTTATGATTGCTCCTGCTCCCCTCTACCGCCACGGCGATGTATTGCTGGCTGCCGTGCCTACACTACCCATCGATGTCAAGCCTAAGGTTGGCTTGATTCTGGCGCATGGCGAACTAAGTGGTCATGCGCACCGCATCCGCGAGGCAGGGGTAGCTCAGCTCTTTACTCAGGGTTCCCTCCTCTACCTGCGGGTCACGGCAGCAACGGCTACTTTAGTACACGAGGAACACCGTCCTATCGTGTTGCCTACTGGTGTATACCGCGTGTGGCAACAGCGCGAATACTCGCCCGAGGCCATTCGCACGGTGGTTGACTAAGCTGCCGACCCGGTCATGTTTCGCATCAACGCCCGAGGCCGTCAAGCAGTCCGGCCCACTACCCCGCCACCTCCTAGCGTGACAGTGGTGAACCCAGCTGGGTACCTTACCCAAGAGCGCGTAGTAAGGCCCCTCCTCGCTGCTCCCGAGGCCCCTCTTACTGTAAGCCCCGACCGCGTGCGTGCGCTGCTACTCGCTGGTCCGGTGCCCGACGCTTTGGTGGTGACGGGCCCGGTGCGGCTGCGAGGCGAGGCGCGCTTGCGCGAGCTACCTCGCTCGCTCGACTGCACGCACCTCGACGTACGGGACTGCCCTAATCTAGCGCTTTTGCCCGAGCACCTGCGGGCCCTGAGCGTACGAGCCACCGGCACCGCCGTGCGCGAAGCCAGCGGAGACTGGCTAGTACGGGAGCACCTCGACCTGCGGCGCAGCCCCCAGCTGCGTCAGTTGCCGGAGCGCCTCACGGCGCGCTCGCTTGACATTAGCGAGTGCCCCCACTTGCGACAATTGCCAGTCAGCCTGCACCTCACGCACTGGCTAGAAGTAGCGGGTAGTGGGCTAGCTGCCTTGCCCGCCGGCCTGCGGGTGCCCCTGCGCTGGCAGGGCACGACGGTTGACGAGCGTACGGCCTTTCGCCCCGACGAACTGCGCGCCACTGACCTGCTTCAAGTACGCAACGTGACGCACCGGCGAGTACTTATCAGCCGCATGGGCCTAGAACGCTTTCTGCGCGAGCTAGGTGGCTTGGTGCTCGACCGCGACCGCGATGCGGGCGGGGAGCGCCAGCTGTTGAGCGTGCCGCTACCCGACGATGAACCCATCCACGCGCTGCGCGTGCGTTGCCCTAGTACCGGCCACGAGTATGTGCTGCGCGTGCCGCCCCACCTACGCACCTGCCACCGGGCAGCCGCTTGGGTAGCTGGCTTCGACCAGGAGCAGGACTACCGCCCTTTAATCGAAACCTAAGCCGCGCACCTAGTTGCTTGTGCTCCTAGGTGCGCACAACTACCTATTTCTTAACGCTGTCTTGCGGGTTCGTAACTACAGTGCTGGGACTATATTGCCAGCCGTCAGCCGTGATTTTTCTGACTAAGCTGCCGCTATCTTTTTGATTTTCTTTTCCTTCACGCTCTCTTTTCACTGATGCAGATTACCCAGCAACCCGCCCAGGCCGTGCTCCTCGAACACACCGCCGACACTACCCGCCTGCTGCTGAGCTTTCGCGAAGACGTGCCCAATCCGCAGCGGCAGCCCCTCAACGTAGCCTTGGTGATGGACCGCAGCGGCTCTATGGCCGGTGCCCCTCTGCGCTACGCCCAGCAGGCCGCCGCCAACTTTGTAGACCGGTTGGCTCCTGAGGACCGCCTCAGCATTGTAGTGTACGATGACCACGTAGACACGCTGCTAGACGCTCAGCTCGTCACCGATAAGGAAGCCATCAAGCGAGTTATCAGCGGTATTCGGGCCGGGGGCCTTACCAACCTCAGCGGGGGCTGGCTGCGCGGCTGCGAGTTAGTAGCGGCTCATCGGCGCGACGACCAGGTCAATCGGGTGTTGCTGCTTACTGATGGCCAAGCCAACGCGGGCATTACGCAGCCCAAAATCCTCATCGGCACGGCCGCTAAGAAAGCGGAGGAGGGTATCTCAACTACCACCCTGGGCTTTGGCGAACACTTCGAGGAGGACTTGCTTATCGGTATGGCTCGCGCAGCGGGCGGCAACTTTTACTTCATTCAGTCGCCCGACGACGCGGCTGATGTATTCGAAGCCGAACTAGATAGCCTCAAGGCAGTGGCGGCCCAAAACCTGACCGTGACGCTTGCGCCGGTGGGTGCGGTAAACATCGAAGATGTGCTCAGCCTAGCCCGCACCGAGCCGCAGGCAGATGGGCGACTGGCCATCCGCCTAGGTGATGTATTTGAGAACGAAGACAAGCTGCTGGGTCTGCAGCTTGGCATCCCTGCGTTGCCGCCCGGCCAGCACGCGTTGCTCACCGTCAGCTACCGGGCCGATGTTATCCGCAACGGAGCCGTAGAGGCCGTCAGCGGTGACTATACCGTGCAGATAACGGCGGGCCCTATCGAAGCCGTAGCAGCCGCTACCGATAGCCGCGTGACGCTCGACCTGGCGCTGCTGCGCATCGGGCGCGATAAGGAGCGGGCGGTGGACCTAGCCGATGCTGGCCAGCACGCCGAAGCGGAGGCCTTGTTGCGGCAGGTAATAGCTGACCTCACGGCCACTGGCCTACACGAGCATTTCGAGATTGCCGAAGAAATTGACCAGCTCACCCACTACGCCGAACGCATCACCAAGCGCCACCTCGACAATGCCAGCCGCAAGGAGCTGCGTGACCAAGCATTTCAAGGGCGGCAGGGGCGGCAGGCCCTAGGTGGCCGAGGGGTAAGCGTCGATGCAGCGGCCTATGCTCTACCCGTAGTGGCCGATGCCACCACGGGAGGGATAGAATTGCAATGCTTCCGTGAGGGCGGCAAACTGCGCATGCGGGTCATCAGTCCCGGCTTTGCTGACCTGAACGTGCAGTTTCCGCGTGACCTGCGTGCGGAGGGCGCGCACTACTTGGTCGAAACCTTGGAGCCCAGTGCCGATGGTAGCTTCTACCGCGCAAAGGGGACCATTCAGCGGCTAGTGCGAGCCGGTGAAGCAGACCCATTGGCTGGCCGGCAACTCGGCAATAGTGCGCGCACACGGGCTACCAGTTCGGCTACTGCGCACGTAGCTCGAACGCCCAAAACGCTGGCCGACTTGCAAGAGACGGATACCGTAGGGGGCGGCATTCTGGTACAGGTCGTGAAAGACAAGAGTAAGCTGCGGGCCCGGGTGGTGAGCGATGGCTTTGAGCCCGACTGGAACATGCGTTTCCCGCGTGACATCCGTCAGGAAAACACGCTCTACGTGGTAGACCACGTCAATACAGCTCCTGATGGCAAATCCTACATCGCCAGCGGCGACATTAAGCGCTTTGTGCAACTCTCTTAAAGGGCTGCTTGAGCATCTTACTAGTAAGATGCTCAAGCAGCTATTAGGGTTAGAGGCGGCGACCAGCTACAAACCCCTTGACCACGCGCTAGCATTTACTTAACCACACTAGCTTACTTATGGACACGCTAAAACTTCCCAGCGACTTTGAGTTTCTGCCTGATATGTACGCCGACGACTACTTTCCGAATAGTGAGGTAGATAAAGTAAGAGCGGCCATTCAAACAGTAGTAGCCTTTTTAGAAAAAGGTAGTGTCCCTACAAAGAAGGTGCAGAAGAAGCTCGATGAGATGACATTAACCATCAACGAGCTGCAAAATGATTTTGCAGACCACGATAGTGAAATTGAAACGGGGGCCCGTGAGTCGATTGCTGAAACGGTAGAACGCGTCCTAGCGCACTTCCATGTGGCTATCGATATTGAAGAGGCGTTGGGAGAGCGCGATTGGTAGTAGGGCTACCAGAATAGCGTTTCCAACAGAGTAAAGCCGGTTTTTAAGTTCAGCAGGTTCCTTTACGTAAGGGCTATAGCTGGGTGTAACGTCAAGTAATACCTGGGTTAATAAATGCTGTAGGATAGCCTTGAGAGAATAAGAACTTTTGTCCGTGAAACGGGCGCTGTACCTATTTCACTTCAAGCCTTTTCTTTGCCACCATCTCAACTAATAAAAGGTGCTGGAAGAGCTATGCACAGCTAATGTATTCTTACCTACGTGCGTAGTCGTTAATTAAGCCTTTCCAGCTTGTTCAGGAGCGTGCTGGCGCTGCTGATTGGATGTCTTCGCACGCTTCGTAGCCCTCTGTTGGCTGGCCAGCGGAGCCCGTAGGCGTTTTGCAGGGGCGGCGCTTACTTTGCCCTATGAACCTTCCGCCCGCTGCTGCCCCAACGGCCCCACATTTTGTCGTCTTGGATGGCTTACGCGGGGTGGCTGCTCTCGCTGTTGTGGTCTTCCATTTTATGGAGTTTGTGGTGCCCGACTATACCCACAGCTTTATTGCCCACGCCTACTTAGCAGTTGACTTCTTCTTCTGTCTCTCCGGCTTTGTCATCGCCAGCGCCTACGATACCAAATTCGCCCAGCTTGGTCTCGGCTCTTTTCTGCTACGGCGGCTCGTGCGCCTACACCCTTTGGTGCTGCTGGGCTCGGTAGTGGGCCTAGTGACGTTCGTGGCGGACCCCTTCAGTTCCCTCTATGCTACGTATGGGCCTAGCATTACTGGGCGCATGTTCCTAGCCTCGTGCCTACTGGTGCCTTATCCCGTGGTGCACGAGCGTTACTTCAACTTGTTCCACCTCAACCCGCCCACCTGGTCCTTGTTCTGGGAGTATGTAGCCAATCTGCTCTACGCCTTGGTACTGGTGCGCCTACGTCCGCAAGCCCTCGGGGTGCTCACAGTCCTGGCCGCCGGGGCTTTGTGCTACGAGGCTTCTCATGCGGGTAACTTAGCCGTGGGCTTTGACGGGGCCACGTTCGGGGGCGGGGGCGTGCGTATGGCAGCCTCCTTTTTAGTAGGTATGGCTCTGTATCGGGCGGGTGGCATCTGGTCTACTCGGCTGGGGTTTTTGGCCCTTGGCACACTGCTGCTCGGGGCCTTCGTGATGCCCTTTGTCCCTGCCTGGAATTGGCTGGTTGACCCCTTGCTGGTGCTACTTTATTTTCCAGGGCTGGTAGCCCTAGGTGCGGGGGCGCGCGTTTCGATGCGGTGGGCTACAGTCTGCCGTTGGAGCGGCGAGCTTTCGTACCCGCTTTACATGGTCCACTATCCCTTCCTTTGGCTTTTTCTCAGCTACCTAGAGCAAGCAAAGCCCACGTTCCATACACAGGTTCTTCTAATTCCGATAGCGACCAGCTTATTGCTTCTCCTTGCTTATCTGGTGTTGGTAGGCTTGGATGCGCCCCTACGTCGGTACCTACACCAGCGCCTAACGAAAGCAACCTATTAAACCTAGATTATCGCTGCAGCACGAGTGCCTGCATAGCCTCCACAAACGAGGTGGCGACGGAACCGTAGACCGGGCGAAACTGTGCTGACTTGGTAGGGGCGAGGAACCCGGCTAAGTGCGCAAACTGGGCTGGCGAGAGCGTCTGAAAAGCCAAGGGCCACTCGGCAAAATAGCGGTCCTCAATGGGATGGTGAGCGACTTGACACAGATGCTGATGGCGCGGGTCCTGGCGGATGCGCGCATAGGCAGCTTCAAGCGCACGCTGCTCGCCCTCAAGCAGCTGGATAAAGCGCTTATTGCTGTAAACCAAGACTCCGGTAAGGTGCTGCTGCGCGTTCGCTTGCCGGGCTTGTTCGACTAAGCACGTCAAGGCCTTGGCCGACAGTGGCCGCGTTGCCTGACTCAAATAAATAAGGTGGTGCATGCTACGCGATGAATACTCTTTTTTGCTGCTCAGAGCAGAGCCGCAAAAATACTAATCAACGTCAAGTTATTTGAGGTTGGGAGTGCATTGTGACTGGCGCGCTTAGCGCATAGCATTGAGTAATATATTGAAGGGGTATCAATTACAGGTAGCGGTGCTGGGCTTTTTAGCAGATCCTCGCGCATTTGGCGTGTTCGTAGCGAGCGAAAAACCGACGTACGGAGTACGTAACCAGTATAGTCACCAAAGACAGGACGGGGTTTTCGTGCTGAGCTGTTGTCGTGTTCCAGTAGCCTTGCTCCAGCAGTACACGCATGCGCTGCTGAGGCAGCTTGAAATGCTCTTCGTAAAACCTGTCTTCGGGCTAGGAGAACCATAAAAGCTTCAGGCTATCAGGAACTGCCTGTTCATCTTTTCTCATGCTGGCTACCGGGCCCGACTGCCCTCAGCTACCCTCCAAAAGAGTGTCCGATGGTACCGGAAAGCTGCCGCCATTGGCCTGAATAAAATTACCCTAGTAAATTCTCGGCCGCGTAGCCATCGGCCGTAGCAGAATTAGTGTAGAGCTGGAATTCAATAGTAGTAGTAACCTACTGCAATTATTGATTTACTTGCTTCCTGCTTACGTCATCTCATAAAATAAAATTTGGATTATATGGTAGTTATATATTTCTGTCCGGCGTTGGTCACTCCGTAGCTCATTCCTAGCTCGATTTTATTTCTGAATTAGCTGCTTATTATTTCTTTTCGATAGCACATCTATCAGAACTGTCTATGCTAGCCTTGCTTAGACGTCTTGGCATTCAACCCTTATTAATAAATACTTTTATCCAGAGATTGTCATTGAATGACAGCTAAGTACTATAAATAGCATTTAGCTGCCGTGTTACCAGATATGTCCTGAGATTGCAACGAGGATTACGCTGTTTGTTTATCTCCTCATACCCTAATTAAGCTACTCATTCAAAAAGCATGAACATTTTTCTAGGTAGCTTACTGACTCTGGTAAGTCTGAGTCAACCCATTCTAACGTCTAAACAGCCCGCCAAGGCCAAGCCCCAAGCCATCTTTGACGGCAAAACCACCAAGGGCTGGCACACCTACCTCAAGCCCACCGCCGAGCCGGCCTGGGAAGTAGTCGAGGGGGCCTTGCAGCTCAACCCGCAGGCCCCCGGCCAAGGCGACCTCGTGACGGATGCCGAATACGAAAACTACGAGCTGGCCCTGGAGTGGAAAATCGCGCCCGGCGGCAACAGCGGCATCATCTTCGGGGTGCACGAAGACCCCAGCTTCAAGGCCACCTACGAAACCGGCGTCGAGATGCAGGTGCTCGACAACAAAGAGGCCGAAGACAACAAGAAAGCCAACCACCTGGCCGGCTCGCTCTACGATATGCAGGCCCCCGCCAAAGACGTGGCCAAGCCCGCCGGCGAGTGGAACCAGGCCAAGCTACGCAAGCAAAACGGGCACCTCACGTTCTACCTGAACAACGCCAAGGTAGTGGACGTGCAGATGGGCAGCCCGGAGTGGAAGGCCCTACTCGAGAACAGTAAGTTCAAGACCTGGAAGAACTTTGCTGCCTACCCTAAGGGCCACATTGCCTTGCAAGACCACGGCCATCAGGTGGCTTTCCGCGCCATCACCATCCAGCAACTGTAACCTTCGACCTAGGAATGGATAATTTTCAGATAAAGAAGTCTGCAACAGTATACGACGCCATTGTGGTAGGTTCGGGAGCTGGCGGCGGCATGGCGGGCTACGTGCTAGCACACGCCGGCCTGAAGGTATTGATGCTGGAAGCCGGGCCATTTTTCGACCCTAGGGAAGATGCGCAGCAGCTCAAATTTTCGTACGAGTCGCCGCGTCGGGGCGCCTCCACTACCCGGCCCTTCGGCGATTTCGACGCCGCTTACGGCGGCTGGGAACTGGAGGGCGAGCCTTACACTACAAAGGACAAAACCGAGTTTAACTGGTTTCGGGCCCGCATGCTGGGCGGCCGCACCAACCACTGGGGGCGCATTTCGCTACGTATGGGCCCCAACGATTTTAAAAGCCACCACATCGACGGCCTGACCGACGACTGGCCCATCACCTATGAGGAGGTCAAGCCCTTTTACGACAAGGTAGACCGTCTAATCGGAGTGTACGGCACGGTAGAAGGTCTGGAAAATGAGCCCGATGGCATCTTCCTAACACCCCCCAAACCTCGGCTCAACGAGCTGTTTATCAAGCAAGGCGCCGCCAAGGCCGGCGTGACGGTGCTGCCCGGACGCGGCTCAGTGCTCACAGAGGCCCTGCCGGGCAACAAAGACCGGGGCGTATGCTTCTTTTGTGGGCAGTGCGGGCGCAGTTGCAAAATCTACGGGGACTTTTCGGCCTCGTCTTGCCTCGTGATTCCGGCCCTCAAAACCGGCAACCTAAAAGTCATTCCCAATGCCATGGTGCGGGAGGTGCTGACCGGTGCCAATGGCCTAGCTACCGGCGTATCCTACGTGGATAAGAGTGACTTGCAAGAGTACGAGGTGAAGGCCAAAATTGTGATTCTGGGCGCCAGCGCCGGCGAGTCGGCGCGGCTGCTGCTCAATTCCAAGTCGCCGAGCCACCCCAATGGCCTAGCCAACAGTAGCGGTGTGGTGGGCAAGTACATCCACGACTCGACGGGCGCCAGCCTAAGTGGCTTCCTACCCCAGCTTATGGACCGCAAGCGCTATAATGAGGATGGCGTGGGTAGCGTCCATATTTATAGCCCTTGGTGGTTGGATAACAAGAAATTGGATTTTCCGCGTGGCTACCACATCGAGTACGGTGGCGGCATGCACATGCCGGCCTATGGCTTTGGCAAGGGTATTCAGAACCTGAATGGGCTGGTGCCCGGCCGCGATGGCAAACCTAGGGAAGCCGGTGGATTCGGGGCCGGACTAAAGGACGACTACCGGCGCTTTTATGGCACGCAGGTGGGCATGGCCGGCCGGGGCACCGCAATTGCGCGAGAGGACAACTACTGCGAAATTGACCCCGATGTGGTGGACAAATATGGCATTCCGGTGCTGCGCTTTCATTATAAGTGGACCGACGCCGAAATCAAGCAAGCCAAGCATATGCAGGAAACCTTCCAAGCTATTATGCACGGCATGGGCGGCATCATTACTTCCAAAATACCCGGCGCTGACACTAACTACGGCCTAGAGGCCCCAGGCCGTATCATTCACGAGGTAGGCACGGTGCGCATGGGCGATGACCCCAAGAAATCAGCCCTCAATAAGTGGTGCCAAGCACACGACTGCCGTAATCTGTTTGTGGTGGATGCGGCGCCGTTTGTGCAGCAAGGCGACAAAAACGCCACCTGGACCATTCTGGCCCTCTCGATGCGAACCAGCGAATATATCCTAGACCAGCGCAAGCGCTTAATCTTGTCGTAGCTCATTTCGTGTTTTATGAAAAGACGTGATTCATTAAAAGCCATTGGCTTAGCAACACTAAGCACCGGGCTGCTGCTCGATGGCTGCCGCCCCGAAACGGCCAAAGCGCCCGCTGAGGCCCCCAAAGTCGCCGACGCCCCCGCCAACGAAGTAGGCCGCCAGCCTTACGAAATAGCACGCGACAAGAAGCTGCACGCCGAGACGTTCTTTACCCCCCACGAGATGGCTACGATAACCGTTTTGGTGGACATTATCATCCCTAAAGATGAAAAGTCTGGTAGTGCTTCCGATGCCAAGGTGCCCGAGTTTATCGAGTTCATCGCCAAAGACATACCCGAGCACCAATTGCCTCTGCGCGGCGGCCTACGCTGGCTCGATGTGCAGTGCGCCAACCGCTTTGGCCAGCCATTTGTGAAGTGCACCTCGCCACAGCAGCTGGAGCTAGTAACCAAAATAGCTTACCCTAAGCGTGCCACACCCGATATGCGGGCAGGTGTAGCATTCTTCAATCGGATGCGCGACCTTACGGCCAGCGGCTTCTTTAGCAGTAAGATGGGTATGGCCGACATCGGCTACGTTGGTAACTCGCCCAACCGCTGGACGGGCGTACCTGCCGATGTGCTGAAGCAGTACAACATGGAGCATAGTTAACAGCCATCCTGCTGCCGACGGCCCGTGATGTACACTCAGGCGCCGGCTTCAACGAGGCGCTTCGCCGAACCAAATCCAACGCCGGTCGTGTCACCGGTCACTTGGGCGACGCTCCCTTCAAACGCTTGCGTTTCCATGTGATTTTATGGGCAAGAGGTTGCTCTTAGGTGGCGTAGCACCATCCGCAAGTTGCCTATACTGACAGCACCCGTTGTGGCTTGGCAGGCCACAACGGGTAGTCCTTTACTGTCTTTATTTAATAATAGCGATAGTCAGGCTAGCGCCGGTATGCTTGTATAAAGGCTTATTGTCTGGTGCAGATGAGCCAGTAGCCTTTCTAGGAAGGTCTCTTGCCTATTTAACTGTGCCATAGGTTACAACTCTATTACTCTGCCGCATTTGTTGTGGTGCCACCAGCGGCCTGGCTATTGCCCAAATCCTAGACCTGGCTCACCAATCAGGTTGGTGTTCCTGCTTGGCACGTGACGCCCGCGGGGGCTGTGCCTACCTGGCAGGCCTGCCATCGCGAGTGTGCTTGGTAGCAAGGGTAGTGGTAAAATATAACCCCTTGGCAGGCAAGTTAAAGTTTATAAGTAGGAAGGCAAGCGGCAGGGCGTGCCTAGCAGCTGTTATCAGCCGCGGCCAAGCAGCGGCGGCAGTGCCGCAGGTTAAGCAAGTGTACACCAATGAGGCCGACCGAAACGGCGTATTGTACATGCTCCAGTATCGGGTAGCAGTCGGCCAACAGCACCGTAGCGGCAAATAGTGCGAGTCCGCCCCCTAGGGCCAGGCGTAGCTGCCAGGTAGAGAGCTGACGCGTAGCCAGCAGCCCTAGGCCTAGGCTCAGCAGCAAGAAAAGCCAATCTCCGTCCTCGGCTGTTGACCGCACTCCCCACCAGGCCAGTAGCACCGGTCCCGCTGCGCAGTGCAGCGCGCACAAGACAGCGCTCAGTACGCCGCCATAATCGGCTAGTAAACGAACACGAGAAGTAGTTTTAACCATGATAAAGAAATGAACTACATAGATTATTTTGCAACAATGTAGCTAGAGTAGAATGTAGAAAATTCGAATAGGAAGCTTGATAATAAGACATTATTTTAGATAAGAATTATAGGGTGGATATAAATTTAGTATTTTTTGCATCAATGTTGCAAATATAGTATGTGATTTGATAAGTTTGCCTTCCCCACTTCTATTTTCTCTTTGGTTTAGTGTGTCTGTAAGCGTTTGACCTCACGAAGGCATGGTAGAGGCGGCCCACGCTACGGGGCCTTAACCTATGTGTTGCGCGAGGATGAGGGTTTTTGCCTGCTGGGCCAAAACGGTTCGGGCAAAACCATGACACTCAACCTGCTGTTGGTGCCCGCAGTAGCCAGCGGACCTAGTTCAGCCGCGTAGCGGGTCAGTAGGCTGAGTCCTTGGCTACTGCTAAATAGAATGCGGATACCCGCTTTTACGCTCTTCTAGGCGAGCGCCTTGCCAATGTGGTTCAACCCAGTAAACCCGATAGTTATGGGGGATGGTAGAAGTCTTCCGAAGAGAATTAGGCCAATCCCGCGGCAGAGCCTCGCTGAAAGATGTTGATGAAGTTGCCGTCCGAATCTTGAATCATCGTCGAAAAGGCCCCACCGCCCGTGAGGTATGGTTTTCTCTAGGTCGGAAACGGTAAATGCTAGGTTGAGCAGCGATAGGCTCTGAAGGCCATTTAGATGGTCACCCAATTCTAAGAGGTAAATGCGTAGCGCGTCTTCAAGTCGAGCAGAATCAGGTCTGGGCACTGCACCCTGCCTAGCGACAGACGGACAAAAAAACGGTTGCTAGTGTGCACAGGTCCTGTACCCCGTCCTCGGCCACCAACAGGTGCTCCGTTATGCCGGCCCGCTGAATGAGCAGCTTATTTAGAAAATTGGCGGTCGCGTCATCATCGATTAGTAACACACTCGCTAGGTGGGGCACAGATAGAAATAACTCCTAACAAGCCGGTTCCTAGGCCGGAAAGGTGAGGGTAAACGTCGTGCCGACGTCCTGCTGACTCGCGACGGTGATGGTACCGGCCGCATTCTCCACGATTTTTTTCACCGCGTACAGGCCAACGCCCGAGCCCTCCACGTGGGCATGCAGGCGCTGGAAGAGTTGAAACAGGCGCTGCTGCTGCGCCGGGCTCAGCCCCAAGCCGTTGTCCTGCACGGTGAGTACCAACGAGTCGCCAGCTGGCTGGCAGCGGATACGCACTTGGGGCACCCGCTCGGGGTGACGGTACTTGAGGGCATTACTCAAGAGGTTGTACATGAGGCTGCGTAAGTTCTTGGGGGAGAACACCCGGGGCTGCGTGCCATTAACGGCTACGTCGAGTACGGCCCCAGTTTCGAGAAACTGGAAGTGCAAGTCCTGCCGTACGTCCTCGATGATGGCCGCTAGGGAAAGGGTCTCGGCGGGCTGGGCAAACTCGGCTTGCAGCTGGCTCACGTCGGTCAGGTGCGTGATGGTGCGCCGAAAGCGCTCGATGGACTCCTGCATGCGCTCCAGCACGGGTGCCACGTGCTCATCGGTTAGCACAGTGTCGGGCAGCAACTCCGGCAAGAGCGCCAGTAGCCCTTCAATGTTGGTGATGGGCGCTTTCAAGTCGTGCGAAGCTGTATAGACGAAGTTGTCTAGGTCGGCGTTGGTGCGCACCAATCGGCTATTGGTTTCGTGCAGTGCCTCGTTGGCGGCCGTCAACTCTTCATTCAGTTGCTGCACCTGCTGGCGGGCCAGCACTTGCTCGGTCACTTCCACCGCTACTTCGAAGATGCCCTCCACCTGGCCCGCCGCGCCGTAGAGCGGCTGGTAGACCAGGTTGTAGTAGGTGACCAGCGGTTCGCCGTTGCGCGTGAGGGTGACGGGCAACTCCTGGCCCACAAACGGCACCTCGGTCGTCTGCACCTGCCGCATCAAGTCGTCGAAGCCCTGGCCCTGCAACTCGGGCAGCCCTTCCAGCAAGGGGCGCCCGAGCAGCTGCTCGGCAGGCACGCCAAACAGAAGTGCCATCGGGGGGTTGAGCGCCGTAATGCGGAGTTCTTCGCCCACAAACAGCCCAATAGCCACCGGCGCCTGCTCGAACACCCGCTGCAGTTCGCCCTGATGGGCTTCGCGCTCGCGCCGGGCAAGCACCCGCGCGGTCACGTCTTGGGCATAGGTGATGAAGCCATCAATCTGCCCGGCCTCATTGCAGCGGGCCTGGTAGGAGAGGTCGAAGTAAATGTCTTCTATGGGCCCTACCGCGGTACGGGCCAGGGGCACCAGTACTTCGCTGGCCTCGAAAGGCTCGCCCGTGTCGTAGACGCGGTGCAGAATAGCCATTAAGGGCTGGTCGGCTACTTCGGGCAGGGCCTCTACCAGGCGCTTGCCCAGCAGTTCGCGGCCCGGAAACATCGCTTGATAGCCCGGATTAACGAACTCATACACCCAGTCAGGGCCGTCGAAAATGCAGATACTGGCCGGGGCTCGCATGAAGAGCTCGTGCCACTGCTGCCGCTGCCGCTCCGTCGCCTGCTGGGCGGCTTCGAGTTGGCGGGTTCGCTCCTGCACCCGGGATTCTAGTTTCTGGTTGAGCTGCTGCAACTGGCGGCGGGCGAGCACCTGTTCCGTAACGTCGTAGCTGAAATCAAGCACGCCGTCGATTTCACCCTGGGCATTGCGGAGCGGGTGAAGGGAAAGGTCAAAAAAGAGTTGCTCTGGCTTCCCATTGCCGCTGAAGTCGAACCAGCCTTCTAGCTCATGGCCGTAATACGGCTCCCCTGTTTGGTACACCTGGTCGAAGAGCGCCACTACCCCTAGCCCCACGGACTCAGGCATACCTTCGCGCAAAAGGCGCCCGAGGAAGGTGCGGTGCGGGAATCTACGCTGATAGTTTGGGTTGACGAACTGGTAGTGATGGTCTGGGCCGTGGTAGACGGCTACCTGGGCGGGTAGCTGCATGAGCACGTTGTAGAAGCGCTGGCGCTCGGCCCGCTCCTGCGCTTGGCTCTGACGCAGGGCCTCCTCGACCGCCGAGCGGGGCTGGTCGTTGGTATCGGTGAAGCTCACCACCAGCCGCTCGCCGCTGCGCCGGGCCACCAGGTGAAAGTAGCCGTCGAGCCCCTCATGCTGGTAGTTAGCCTCGTAGCGCTCGGTCTGGCCCGAAGCGAAGGCCCCCGTGTAGAAGGCGAAGATACCCTCCCCGCGCGCGTTAGGGTAGCGCGTGAGGAAGGACTCGCTGGGACGCTCCGGCAGCTGAAGCAGGCGCTGAGCCGCCGGATTTAGGTACTCGTAAGTAAAATCCTCAATAGCAGCGGCTGCCGCGTCGTAAACAGGGCGAAACAGAATAACGCCGGTGAGCGACACTTCCAGTAGGTCGTACAGCAGGTCGTCGGCAGTGGGAAGGGGAGAGCGCGAGGAAGCCAAAGGGTGGGCGGCACGAATAAGCGTCGTGCAGTCCCGAAGATAATCTGCTTACCATGCTGACCACTTATTTTCCGCCTGTATCCCTGCCAGTATAATCTGCTACAGGATGGTTCATGGCAGGAATAGCTCGGTACAGGACAGGGCGAACTAGTTGACCTTGGTTGAAAAGAGTAGCAGTAGGCAAAGGCACCTCTATTAAAGGCCTAGAAGGGATTAAGACATTTTTCAACCGTTCGTTGAAGTAATGTTTTAATCCGTTCTAGCCAATTATTGAAGTCTGGCTGACTAGTGTTGTGCTGCATGCGTTCAGCAAAGCTTCCATTGTGTTTCTAACGAGCATTTTAATCCCACTAGCTTACTATACACTACCTGCTCCTAGTTTTAATGTCGCATGATAATGGATGCGATTTCTCTGGCCAGGACAAGTTGACTAGCTCTAATTGCCTACTTTATTCATCACCTACTTCGGCCTGGGCCTGGGCTTCCTGCCAATGACGCTCACTTCGGTCCACGGCGTGACCTAGGGGCAGGCGGGGGTAGCCTCAGCCATACTCAACACGTCGCAGCAGATTGGCGCTGGGCATTGCCGTGCTGGTCACCATCTCGATTATCGCCACCCGTAACCAACTGCTAGTGTGTTACAGCAAGGCCTCGCGCACCAAGACCAGCACCTAGTGATGACGGCCAACGCCGTGCTGACCCACGGCTACACGGTGCCCTTCCTCGCCAAGGCCGGTCTGCTGCTGATTGCAGCTTTGGTGGTGCCTGTAACTGTCACCCTATCGCGTAGCTAGATAGCAATCAAACAGTATCTTATAGACCAGCCCGCAGCGGCTTTGTAGCCGACTTAAAGTTGGACCGTCACACCGAAAACAATGGAAGGTGTGGCTACCGGTTGCCTAATCAGGACTGAAAGGGGCACCTAGGGTAATTGCGATGGGCATAGGTAGCCTGAATCTATTTGCCACTAGCTAGCTTACTTTCGAAAAACTGAAAACGGGTTTTGGACCGAACGGTTCTTAATCATAACTTGCGGCCTCTAAGCCGAAGCATTCTGCCTTCTTTCCCGTAGCCCCACTTCGCCAGACGATGCCGCGCCCCCAAGAATTTGATACTACGGAAGCCCTCCACCAAGCTATGGGGGTATTCTGGCGCCAGGGCTACGAGGCTACTTCCCTCACCGATTTGCTGGCAGCAACGAGCTTGAGCAAGAGCAGCCTGTATGCCACATTTGGGGGCAAGCGCGAATTGTTCATCGCGGCGTTCGACGCGTATCGCCAGGCGCGGGCTCGCGACGCGCACCGGGTGCTGGAACAAGGCTCCGCTCGCCAGGCCATCGAAGCTTTTTTCCACCTGCTCTTTGCTGACGTGAACGCCGTTGAGCCCGCTTTAGGCTGCATGAGCATCAACCAGGCCGTCGAATTGGCCCCCCGAGACCCCGAGATTCGCCAGCGAGTCGTGCAGGACTTGCACTCGATTGAGGAAGCGTTGACCCGCGCCACCGAACGCGGGCAGCAAGAAGGCTCGCTCACGAGCCTGCGCCCGGCTCGGGACCTTGCCAAACTGCTGGTCCTTGCCTTCCCCGGGCTACAGGTCATGGCGCGGGCGGGCTACTCGCGCCAGGAGTTGGATGAGGCCCTGCAACTGCTATTGACTCACCTAGAGCGTTGACTTAGCCAGCGCGCTCTTTTTTTGCTTTAATCGGGACCGATTGGTCCTAAATACTGCCCTTTTTCATCATCCCCCATTCCCATGAAACTTCAACTCGTTCGCAACGCCACGCTTCGGCTCGACTATGCCGGTGTTCGATTTCTAATCGACCCGTTTTTGGCCGAGCAAGGCATCGCGCCTGCCTTGCCGGGCACCCCCAACCAGCACCTGAGTAACCCCACCGTGGGCCTACCCCTTCCCGTAGCGGAACTCACGCAGGTAGAGGCAGTCATTGTCACGCATACGCACTTCGACCATTGGGACGACGCGGCGCAGGCGGCGCTACCCAAACATCTCCCCATTTTCACCCAGCATGCCCAAGACCAATCCCTTATTCAGTCGCAGGGCTTTACCGACGTGCGCCTGATTCAGGGAGCTACCTTCAACGGCGTTTCCCTAGGTCAGACGCCGGGCCAGCACGGTAGCGACACGGTGATGGCGGCGGTGGGCGACCTCATGGGGCAAGTGTGCGGCGTGGTGTTCCAACATGCAGCGGAGAAAACGCTCTATATCGCGGGCGACACTGTGTGGAATCACTACGTGCAGGATACGCTGCAACAGTACCAGCCCGACATCGTGGTCCTGAATGCAGGCGATGCGCAAATCACGGGCCTAGGCTCTATCATCATGAATAAAGAAGACGTGTACGCCGTGCATCAGGCTGCCCCGCAGGCCACGCTCATCGCCACGCACCTAGAAGCCGTCAACCACGCCGTGTTGACCCGGCAGCAACTAAAAGAGTTTGCGCAGCAGCAGGGTATGGCTAGCCAGTTGCTCGTGCCGCAGGATGGAGAGTCCTACACCTTGTAATGGACCATTCGCACTAACCCACTGCCTTGTATGTCCGAGGAAGCCCAAGCCGCGCTGGAAGCCAACAAAGCGCTTGTGCGTCAGTTTTACGCCGCCATTGCACGGGGAGACTACGCCACGGTCACCCAACTCTGCCACCCAGACTTCGTGTTTTACTACCAAGTAGACACCCCCATTATGGGGGCCCAAGGATTTATCAATTCCGAGAAGAAGAACTTTGACTAGTTCGAGGACTTTACGTTTCGCATTCAGCACCTGTTGGCCGAAGGCCCGCAGGTCGCCGCCTACCTGCTGTTCGACGGGCGGCTCAACGGTGCCCCCGCGGGTAAGCGGGTACGCTTTTCGCTGATGATGTTGCTTACCATTGTCGACGGCAAAATCAGCGGGAAGCGGGCCCACTTTGACCGGCTGGATATCAACCAGCAACTGACGAAAGTGAACTGACTTTTGCGGGTAGACCGGCAGCTACTTTCCTAGGGTAAGTAGCTCATGCAAACCAACGCTTTGATGCCTGCTGCTGCTCTCTGAGAGGCAGTAGGCATCCTTGTTCTGCGCCGGGTCTGCTCCATGAGAAACGCGTAGGTGTAGGAAGACGGCTTTCTGTGCTAGAATGAAAAGCAGAGACCTAGCTGCTGGTTTATAAGCAGCATTTCTGCGCTAAATGTGGCAGCGGCCAAATTTGGCACAATGGTCCACGCGATGCATCATTGGCTATTAATTCTTGGATAGATACGCAATATGTCTCATAATTGAGACATATTGCGTATCTTTGCTCCTGATGACACGCAGTACTGAGCAAACGATTGTCGAAGCCGCTATTCTCGTCCTGAATGAGGATTACTCGGCACCTTTGGAAAAGGTGGCCGAGCGAGCAGGCGTTACGCGCCGTACGCTGCATCGCTATTTTACCGGCCGGGAAGAGTTAGTGGCCTGCTGTGCCCGCGACATGCAGCGCAGCTGCCGAGAGGCTTTAACCCAAGCTTTAGCCAGTTCTTCCGACCCCGTGGTCCAGCTCGAACAGGTGCTTTATGCGGGCATCGACTGCGGGGCCAAGTACGCCTTTTTTACGAAGTTTCATACCCGCTCCGAACACCAGCACACACCCGGGCAGGTTGCCGATTGCACGGAGTACGACATCTTGCAGGCCCGCTGCCGCGCCGTTATCACACGTCTACAGCACGAAGGGCGTATCAGCGCTCATCTCTCGGCCGATTGGGTGCTGCTACTGCTCAGTGGAGTGATAAAAACCGCAATCGAGGCCCAAATGGCGGGCGCGACGGGCGACCATTTACGGCAATTCGCTTGGTTTTCATTTAGCAAAGGCATTGGCCTTTAACCTTTTTTTGTTTTGCCATGTCTCAAATAAGAGACATTTAATATCCTCTCAACTAATGGGAAATACGATTGATGTTGAAGTAGTCATTATCGGCGGCAGCTATGCTGGCTTGTCGGCAGGCCTAGCGTTGGGCCGAGCCTTGCGGCAAGTACTAGTGCTGGATAGTGGCCGGCCGGCTAACCGCCCTACGCCGCACGCGCATAATTTCCTGACCCAGGACGGAGCTAGCCCCGCCGCCCTCGCTGCACAGGCCCGGTCACAAGTGCTAGCTTACCCTACGGTACGCCTAATGGCTGAAACGGCAGTGGCCGCCACTGGCACTACTGGCGATTTCACCCTGACTACGGACACGGGCCAAGTGGTACGCGCCCGCAAGCTGCTCTTCGCCACTGGGGTACGCGACCACCTGCCCGCGCAACCCGGTTTTGCGGAGTGCTGGGGTATCTCGGTTATTCACTGTCCGTACTGTCACGGCTACGAATACCGTCAGCAGCCTACTGGCACGCTGCTCAACGGGGATGAGGCCCTGCAGCATGCCCGCCTATTGCGCCAGTGGACCACGCAACTGACCATTTTTACGAATGGCCCGGCCACGTTCTCCCCTGAACAGTGGGCACAGATAGCTCACGCGGGTATCAGCGTGGAGCAAACGCCGGTGCAGGCGTTGCAGCACCACGCGGGCTACCTGACGCACGTTGTGCTAGCCGATGGCCGACTGGTGGACCTTGCGGCTCTCTACCTACGACCGGGAATGTCGCAGCACTGCTTGTTGCCACAGGGGCTGGGCTGCGCCTATTCGGAGGCGGGTTATCTTCAAGTAGATGGCATGCAGCAAACGAGCGTGCCCGGCATTTATGCAGCGGGCGATGCAACCACACCCATGCGAACATTGAGTATGGCCGTGGCTGGTGGCACTATGGCTGGTGTTGCCCTCAACCACGAATTGCTTTCCGGCTGGTAAGTGGCCACCCATCGGTAGTAACAGCTGGCTAACTGCGAACTCCGGTAACCATGCGAGCCGGAAGCAGGCCTTACTACTGAAAGAGTAACTACTACCTTTTTCAATCTAGTAGGAAGGCGCGTGCCAACAGGATTTCTTTTTAGGATTAAATTTATATGCTTTCCTTTGCTTCCCTAGGGTGCCCGCTGCCCCATCAAGAAAACAGGTTTTGTGGCCTGATTCAACGAGTATTCGACTATGGCGTGCACGCCCTTATGGCGTCAAGGACTGCCGCTGCCAGTGGAGCGAGGGCCTGGGAAGCTGAGCCCGCCATGGTGAGACCTAGGTGCTATGTAGTGCGCTATCAGCTTACCGGGGCGGAACTGCACGAGGGCCGGGTCGTGGCCTCTTACGTGGCCCCGTGCGTACGCTTATTCGATACCGATGAGCTGAATGTGATTTGGGCCGACTTGGTGGACGAACTCGGTACCTCGCCCTACCGGCTAGGTCTAGAGATTTTGTCTATTGATACCTGTTCACCACCTGTTTCTCCACTTACCCCCCTAGGTAGGCCCGTAGCCCCGGGTGCCGACGCGCATCACGTCGAGGAGCTGTCGGTTTTCACCGTTTTACAAGCCCCTTACTGATGGCCTACCGGCAGGTATAGCCAGTCGCGCGGAACGGGGTGCGGCCAGCAGGCAGCAAGTCATTACCACTTTATTTACAAATATTTACTCTATTGGCGGGGGTGTATTACCTAACCAAAAGTCAGGAGATTTCTATTTGGGCAGGGTGGCCTTCGTATTCTTTGAAAGCTTACTGAAGTCTTGTGCGACGATGGTGGACAGTATTGCAGCGATGACATCGCCGCAAGGGCTAAGCGAGTCTAAGTAGGGTTCGGTGTATGATTTATAGTTTACCCCATGGGCGCTCAATTCCTTCAAGTGGCGAAGGGTAGCTAAGGCCCCTCCGGAGCTGAAGCGATTTAAGGACCAGAAGACTACTAAGTTGAATTCTTTTTGGTAAGCAGCTCGCAGCAGATACTTGAAGCCGATACAATGGGTCTTACCACCTGATTCTTGGTCGACGTAAACCTTATAGATAGTCCCATACTGCTCCGCGAAAGCCCGCAGCTGACGGAATTCGTGCTCAGTATCCTGCTTGTTGTTGCTGGTTGACACTAAGGCATAAATAGCTACTTGCACAGGTAGGGTCACTATAGTTTTTCTTACTTCTCTAAAGGTTTATCTCCCAGGCTGACTTACTTGAGAAAAGCTTGCCCTTTTTTCGCGGATGGTAGCTAAGGATGCACTAGGGCCCAGCCTTCCGCTTGGCGAATAATCAACTCTCCATTACCGGTCGGCACTACGGAGATATAAGGTAGCAAGTCAGCTTTCGTTAAATGCTGATTATCCAAAGAACTCTGACACTGCGCCAGCAGTACGCCTGCCTGCTGCAAGGCCAAAACATCCGCCTCGTAGGGCTGATTTTTCAGAAATACTACTGTGCCCCCCGCAAAAACAACCAATTCCAGTTCTAGCTTATCCTTCAAACGGGGGTCTCCCAAGGCATTGCGCATGTGGCGGAGTGTTCTGGCAATGAGCTTAGGGTCTTCACTATCGAGCTGATAAACGGCGCGGTAGTGTGCTTTAGGCGCCGAGGCGCCCTTAAAGGCAGCTGCTCGCGCAGCGAAAACTGCGTTGGGCGACGAGAGTTGCGGAGCTGGGGAGGCAGGTAGCGTTTGGGCAAAACTACTCAGGGGTATTACGCTGAGCAGCAGCAATAAGCATATGAGGAAAGAGGGCTTAACGTTCATCAGGCAAGGATATTAAAAGAAGAAATAGGGAATAACGATACCGGAAACCTACTCACCACTTTTCACGCGAGGTGCCAGCTCTGCGAAAGGTCCGAATTGATGCTGGTGCTGGCTAAAGTGGTCCGCGTAGGGCGGATAGGGGCAGTCGACGGGTTTTTTCTGACGGTTGGGGTAGTCCCGTTCAAGGTGTTCTAGGTGGGGTCGTGGCATGGAATTGAAATAAGCGGCGACGTCGTACGCCTCCTCATCGCTGAGGAGCGGATGCGTTGCGGTCGCCCCGAAAGGCATGTTGGCCTTCACGAAGCGGGCAGCGGTTTGCAGGCGGTGCATGCCGGCCCCATCGTTGAAGCTATGCGGCCCCCAGAGCGGCGGATACAGGTAGGTGGTGCCAGCCTTGGTGCCCTGACCATCAGCTCCATGGCAACTAGCGCACTGCCGGGCAAAAACCAGTTGGCCTCGGCTAAGGTCCGCTTCTCGATTAGGCATCGTAAACTTGACAAAGCCCTGGCCTGGGACCTTTTCGCCCACGGGCACGCGGCGACCCAGCCACTTCATATAGGTGAGCAGCGCTTTCATCTCTCGCCCGTCAAGCGGCAGTGCACGGCCATTCAGGCTCCGGGTCATACACCCGTTGATACGGTCTTCCAAGCTGCTAATCGCATCTTCGCGCCCCTTATAAGTAGGATAAATACCCCAGATACCCACGTAAGGGGCCGCGTAGGGTTTCTGTCCGGCCTGCAAGTGACAATTTTGGCAAGCCAAATCACTGCCTGCTAAGCGTAATAGTGGCTGCTCCGCCTGCGGCCCTAGGTAGCGGGGCGTATGCGCAATGAGTTCATGCCCGTAGCGAATCAATTCTCCCTCGGGACCAACTGGCACGCTGTCTAGCTGAAAGCGAGCTGGCAGAAAGTACGCGCTGCTACCCGCCCGCAACTGGCCAGTTGGGGATATGTCTGCCGTAGTACGAACCGGTTGGGGTGCTCCGCCATCCCGACCTAGAGGAGGGAAAACGACTACGTAGAGGATAATGCCCACTAGCACACTTATCGAGCCCACCAACCAGGGAAGTAGCGCAACGCTCTTACGCAGCAGCAATTCCTTTTCTGTATGTACTGAATGGTCGTCCATAGAGCTGATGCTGAATAGAATAAACAGGGGCCGGTGGGCTCAAAGTGATTTTTGTATTAGTTAGAGGGGTTTAGTGACAGCTGGTTCCAGATTACACACTTGCCGAGTGGACATCGCGACTCTGCTGCGCGGCCTGCCGGTAGTGCAGCGGAGTCATACCCATAATTTGCTTGAAGTATTTATTGAAGCTCGAAAACTGATTGAAACCGCTTTCATAGCAAACCTGAGCGATGCTCAGCGGCCCGCTTTGCAGGAGCTGACAGGCATGGCGCACCCGCAGCTCCAGCAGAAAGCGTGAATAGGACTTGCGGGTATGAGCCTTGAAATAGCGGCAAAAGGAGTGGACGCTGAGGTTGGCCACGGCGGCAATATCAGCCAGCGGAATGGCCTGCTGGAAGTGGGCGAGCGAATAAGCATAAATACTATTGATGCGCTCGGTATCACATTCATTGCCATGAGGATGATGAGGGCTGGAGGCGAGTAGCTCTAGCTCATCGGTAGCGGCCACCAGCGTCAAAATTCGGAACAATAACGCCAATCGGGTCACCCCCGTGGCGGTCAGTAGCCGAGCCAGCAAGCGCCTGACGGCGTCGCGCACTGGGCCATGTAGCCGGATGCCCCGCGTGGCCTGCTCCAATAGGTGGGTCAACTGTCGGCTTTCAGGCAATTCTAGTAGGGCGGCGCCCCAGAAATCGGGGCGAAAATGCACCACGGTGGCCTGGGCCTGTAAGTCCGACTCCGGAGCAAAATAATCGGCGTCGCAGCGCCAATAGTGCGGCAGGTTGGCACCTACCAGCAACACATCACCCGGCGCGAAGCGCTGAATGCTGTCGCCCACAAACTGCGTACCACGGCCCTGCTGAATATGCACCAGCTCGACTTCGGCGTGGTAGTGCCAGCGGTTGTAGAAGTGCGGTACTACGTCTTGCCGGATGCTAAAGGAGTTTTGCGAAGGAAGCGAAATCTTCAAAAGCTGGGGCTTCATACGGTCGAGTAGGCTGCGTAGAGTGTGAAATGACCTAGACCCTAAAAGGTCCCTAGGCCGTACCGCCGATTAGTGGCTGCGCGGAGCCGGTGTTTAAGGTCAGGGCACGGGCTAAGCCTGCCCGCAGGAAATAGTTGCGCAGTACCTTGTCTTAACCGCGCCACTGCCATTGACCAACTGGGTAAAGGTCACAGCATCCTGTCACGAGGCCAAGAAGTTCACCTGTTGGTTACCCACTTATTCATCGTATCGACATGCGCCATACCTATCGAGAAGTAGATTCCTGCGGGGTGAGAGTAGCGCTACAGCTGCTAGCGGGCAAATGGACCCCCATCATCTTATTTCATTTAATTCGCGGCCCACTGCGTTTTACCGAATTATGGCACGAGATTCCGCGGGTCTCCAAAAAGGTGCTGGTGGGCCAGCTGCGTCACCTGGAAGACGCTGGCTTGGTGGCGCGCACGGTGCACAACGGCTTTCCGCCCGAAGTCAGCTATGAGTTCACTCCTAAGGGGGCTGCGCTGATTCCGATTATGCACAGCCTCGACCAGTGGGCCATGACTCACGTGGCCGAGGCCGTACACATCTCTTAAACTGACTGCTGCTCACGCAAAGCAGGTAGCCGCGCACTACTTCCAATTCCTCATCGTATTGGGGTAGCCGCTGCCGAAAGCATACCAATTATCGGATAACTTAGAAGCGTAGTAGACTACCAAAGGGTCTTTACTAATTATCGAATTAGTGGCTCAGCTAACCAAAAAGCGGGGTCCTGGCCTACATTTGCGGCTTCTAATCGGGTTTTCTTGAAGACGTTTTTCTCCTACTTGCTCATTTCGCTCGTGCTGCTGCAAACGTTCAGCCGCGAAGTATTGGTAGTGGATTTTACGCTCAACCGAGCCACGATTACGGCGCGCTTCTGCGTCAACAAAGCCCGCCCTATGTTGCACTGCGATGGCAAGTGCTACTTTGCCAAGCAGCTCAAAAAGCAGGAGGAGCGGGAGAGTAAGTCGGCGGGACCGCTCAAGGAGCGGCTGGAGATGCTGCCTGTTGCCTTCCGCGGTCTGGTACCCACTGCCCCGGCCCGCTGGGCTAGCACGCCCGTGGGCTACGGCCCGTACCGGTCGGCCTGGGTGCCGACTACTGTCAGCCAAGGCGTATTTCATCCTCCCCAAGCCTAGGGGGTTGCTTACCTTTTAAGGGAACTATCAAGGGCTACCTGCTCTAGGTAGGCCGTAGGTGCAGCGCGTGCCTACGCCGCTGCTGGGCCGTGCGTATTCACTTTGATGCATAGCCGCCTTGTACCATCTTCTTGGTGAGGTTACTGGCTAGGAACCGCGCATTAGCAGGTATTGCCAGGGGCAGTGGGTGGCGGAGTCACGCGCATTGCAATACGACAGGGTATAGCACGGCGTGGTACTGGACAAGATAGGGATTTCTTCACAGAAGTTGCTGACGGCTAACGTAGTCCGTGCGCTCGTGCGCCAACTGGTCTTAGCGGATAAGCAGTATCCGTTGTCCACCGGCCGAAGCGTAGCCTAGACCTGCTACTCTCCCTAATCGCCGGGACAATTTCTGCTGCCATCGCGTGCAGTACGCGCAAACATGAGCGCCCTAGGGGTCAGCAAGAACCAGCCGTCACCAACCACGGCCGGGCCTAGCCAATGAACTGGCCCCAATCATTTAGCTACTGATTTAAAATGAATAGATTTAGTATAGTAGTGCTCGGGCTCTGTTTAGGGCCTGCGCTGAGCAGTTATGCCCAACGCGGCCCCGACTCGGCCCTGGCCCACGCCAGCGGCACACTCACTGGCACCGTCACTACCACCGACGGGCAGCCCGTACCCTTTGCCACGGTGGCCGTGCTCAATTCGACCCTAGGAGCCACGGCCGACCAGGGCGGCAAGTTTTCACTTGCTAGGGTGCCGGCCGGCCGCCAAACGGTGGCCGTGAGCAGCGTGGGCTACGCCACGCGTACCCACACCGTGACGGTGGGCCCCGGACTAAGCGCTCCCCTTACTTTCCAGCTGCTAGCCAGTACGGCGGGCCTGGGTGAGGTGGTGGTATCGGCTCAGAAAGATGAGACGACCTTGCAGCAAACCCCCATGGCCGTGTCGGCGCTGGCCACCCGGCAGCTGCGCGAATACCGGGTGTGGGATTTTAAGGACCTGACCGCCCTGGCCCCCAACCTACTGGTGATTGAGCACGCCAATAGCACGGGCGGTAACTTCCTGAACATCCGCGGCGTGATGGGCTTCAGCAATGAGCAGGCCGTGGCCACCTACGTGGACGGGGTGTACCAGTTTGACTATTACTCGGCCCCAACGCAACTGCTTAATGTAGAGCGCATCGAGGTGCTGCGCGGGCCACAGGGCACGCTCTACGGGCGCAATGCGCTGGGCGGGGTGGTGAACATCGTGACCAAGCAGCCCACCAACACGCCCAGTGGCTACGCCGAACTGAGCGTAGGGAACTACGGCCAGCAGCGATACGCCCTGGCTGTGCAGACGCCAGTGGTCAAGGATAAGCTCTTTTTGAGCCTAGGTGGGCAGTACGGCCACCGGCAGGGGATATTTAAAAATCTGGTAACCAACGCTGACTTCGATACGCAAAGCTCCTGGCTTTTCAACGGCACGTTGCGCTACGTGGCCACCGACCGGCTGAGCTTCGCGTTGAGCGCTTACAGCGAGCACAACAACGACCGGGGGGCGTATCCGTGGATGCCCACCCGCCAGCAGGTCGAGCAGCAGCCCTGGCAGATATACAGCAACTACTCCAACACCGAGCAGCGTCGCAACCTCAGTACCTCACTCAAGGCCACCTACCGCCTGCCTGGAATGACACTGAGCTCCGTGACAGCACTGCAGAACTACGACGGCAAATTTGCCGACCGCTACGACTTCGACTTCACGGCCCAGGACCGCATCAGCGGCACCGTATTCAATGTGCAGCGCAACTTTACGCAGGAAGTGCGGGCGTCTTCCAACCCCAGCATCGAACGCCGACTGAGCTGGACGGTAGGCAGCTTCGCCTTCAGGCAGCACACCCCAGCTGGCACGCGCGGCGTCTTCTACCTGCGCACCGATTCGCTACTGCTGGCCGCCAACGAGCAAGGTCTCGTAACCACAGGTAGCGCCTTGAATCGGGGCATCGCGGGTTTCGGGCAACTGAGCTACCAGCTCACCGACCGGCTGAGCGTGACCGGCGGGCTGCGCTACGACTACGAAACACGCGAACTTGTCAACGGCTCGGCCTTCACGCTGGGCGGCGGCCCAGCCACGGTGACACAGGCCGACACCACCTTTCACGCCAACTTCCGGGCGTGGTCGCCCAAAGGCATTCTTAGCTATCAGGCTAGCGAAAACGTGCTGACTTATGCCAGCTACGCCCGCGGTTTCCGGGCTGGGGGCCTAAACGCAACGGCCCCTACCCGGGCGCAAATTCCCTACGACCCCGAAACCAGCGACAACTACGAGTTGGGCCTGAAAACGACCCTGCCGAACCAGCGCGCGCGCCTCAACTTAGCTGTGTTCTACTTGCAGCAGCGCAACCAGCAGATTGCTACCACCACCAATGGCTTAAATACCGCCATCCTCAACATCGGCCAGATGAACAACTTTGGCGTGGAGCTGGAGGCGGCAGCTGTGCCCGTCAAGGGCCTGGAGCTGAGCTGGAACGCGGCCTATAATCACGCCCGCTACGCCAAGCTACCCCTGTTCAACTACGCCGAGAATCGCACCCAGGAGTACGCTGGCAACCAGCCCATCAACACGCCCGTGGTCAGCTCGATGCTGACTGCGCAGTACACCTACAACCTGGGCCTGGGCAAGCAGCAGCCGGCCCTATTTGTACGGGGTGAATGGCGCTATTTAGGGCAGTACTACTTCGACTACTACAACCAGGACAAGCAGCCCGGCTACGCCCTCTTCAACGCCCGCGCCGGCGTCAGCTCGCGGCACCTGGAGCTGGCCTTTTGGGTGCGCAACGTCTTTGAGCGCAGGTACCTCACCTACGGTTCGCTCAGCCCCCAGGCGCGCACTTACATGCAGAGCCTCCCCCGGCTGGTGGGCACCACGCTCACCGCTAAATTTTAACCTGCCCTGCTCGGCCGCAAGTGCGCGATGAGCCGGGCAGGTGCTTAGCCTTTCCCTTATGAAAAATTCAAGCTACGTGGCCGGCCTAGCCCTGCTGGCCAGCTGCTCGTCGCCGACCGCTGAGAAAACGGCTAAAACGCCTACCGCCCAGCTGTCGCCTGATAGCCTGCTCACTACCGCCACTCAGGAGTTCGGGCCGCTGCGAGTACCGGTCAAAACGGTGGGCATCTTGCTCTACGACGGCTACACGCCCCTGGATGCCATGGGGCCCTACCAAGTGCTGAGTGAGATTCCAGGCGTGGAAATTAAGCTTATTGCCAAGCAGAAAGGAGTGAGCAAGAACAACCTCGGCCCAGGCATTGAGGCCACTGATGCGCTGGCCGATGTGCGGGCGCTCGACATATTGGTAATTCCGGGTGGGCTAGGTGGCACCTACCAGGCGGCCCACGACACGACCATCGTGAATTGGGTGCGCCGCATCGACAAAACCACCAAATACACTACTAGCGTGTGCACCGGCGCCTGGGTGCTAGGTGCGGCGGGCTTTCTGAAAGACAGGCCTGCCACCACGCACTGGTACGGCAAGCAGGTTCTCGAAGCTGAATACGGTGCGCACTACCAGCCTAAACGCTACGTGCAGGCGGGCAAGTACTGGACCTCGGCCGGCATCACGGCGGGCATGGACATGGCCCTGGCGCTGCTCAACGACGTTGCTGGCGAGAAATACACCCGCGCCGCAATGCTAGACTTGGAGTACGCCCCCAAGCCTCCCTTCACGGGTGGCACCGAGGCTACCACCGCGCCGCGAACCACTGCGTGGCTGCGGGCCATGTACGACCGAGGCCTGAAGGCGAACAACGGGCACGCCCAGCCCGCTATGGCCACCGGCACGGCCACCGACCCAGTGTGCGGCATGGCGGTAGGGGCGGGTTCCCGCCTCACAGCCACGCACCGGGGAAAAGTATATGCCTTCTGCTCGGGCACCTGCCGCGCCGCTTTTCTCAAAAACCCTACTGCCTACATCGGGCACTAGCCCCCTTTGGGTAGTTCGCAGCAAGCCATCACCCAAAGGGGACTAGCTGCTAGCCGGAATGGCTATCTCCGGCAGTTGACCGGAGTATTTTTTCAATTCTTCTGTTCCCTTTATGAAATTTTGTGTGCCAACCCTACTGCGTAGTGGGCTGTTTAACTTGTTGTTTTTGAGTGTATTGCTGATTGGCTGCGAAGCACCACCCGTAGCTCGCCGCCTGCCGCACCTGGGGGAGTCCGACGTAACGGCCGCTGGCGATACGATTTGGCCTACAGTACCCGACTTCCGGGTGCGTGACCAGGATAGTGCCCTGGTGCGCCCAGCCACCTTCGCAGGCCAGGTGTACATCGCCGATTTTTTCTTTACCACCTGCCCTACTATTTGCCCGGGTATGCAGCGGCAGTTGCTGCGCGTGTATGCGCATTACAAAGGCGATAAGCGTCTGGCCTTCCTGTCTTACACAATTGACCCCGACCACGACTCGGTTTCCGTGCTGCGCACGTATGCCCGCCGCCTAGGGGTGCCCACGGCGCAGCAGTGGCACTTTGCCACGGCCCCGCGCGATACCATTTTCACCCTGGCCCGGCAATACCTGGTGTCGGCGCAGCGTGACCCCAGCGCCCCCGGGGGCGCTGTACACAGCGGGTCTTTTGTATTGGTGGACGCGCAGCGTCACATCCGCGGCATCTACGACGGCACCAATCCGCAGGAAACCGAGCGCCTGCTGCGCGACTTGCCGCTGCTACTGGCCGAGGTGGCCCCAGCGGCCCAAAAGTAGATAGCTCAAAACTACGCCGCTGGTATGGTCAGTGTCCAACTCATAGTGCCTACTTAACGGCAAAAATTTACGCTGATTATCAATATTTTATATTAATGCCTAGTGCCAGTTTGGCCTACTCACGCATGACTAAATACTTTTTAGGAGGATGCCTATTGGCTCTTTTCGCCACGGGTTGCAACTCGTCGTCCACTCCCAACAGCACTGCTACAACCACTCACCCGGACGCTACCAACCACGGGGCGATAGACCACACGACGGGCATGAGCAGCTCGGTGCCCACCGACAATAGCCCCCGCGCCCAAGCCATGCGCCTGCACGATGCGGCCATGAACAGCATGGATGCGCTCGCTAGCGAGCGCCAGCGCCTGGCCGGCCGCCTGACTAAGCTTGGCTCCTCAGACCCAAGCGCGCCGCGTCTACAGCGCGCCATAACACAGCTGCAACAGTCTGATAAACAAATGATGGACTGGATGCACAACCTCCACGAGCCAGATTCGACCAGCCAGCCCCGCGCTCAGGTCGATGCCTTCTGGCGGCAGGAGCTACCCGGCTTGCAGCAACTCGACCAGCGCATTAAGGCCGCGCTCGATTCGGCCAAGGCAATCCATTAACAAACACCCTTGCTGGGCACGTGCTTGCGTGCCTAGGATACTAAGTTTTTCTGTGCCCCTTCCCAAGCCCATCAAGTAGGTAGGCTTGGGAAGGGGGCATAAGGTGCCAGAGAGCCATGGTAGCAGCACACTAGATAAGGCTTTAGGAACGTGGCCCTAGGGTAGCACAACGTTTGCTTCCGGCAACTCGGCACTACTTGCCATTGTGCGTGGGCACCCAAAGGGCGCTCGTTCCGGCTCGGTGTAATGGAGCACTCGGGCGCGGTGTTTTAGGCCCCAGCCGCGCAGCGTGGCGATGGCCTCCTCCAGCGTGTCGCCATACGCCGTCAGGCTGTACTCCACCGTTGTGGGTACCGTATCGCACACGGTGCGTTGCACCAACTCATTAGTCTCCAATTCTTTTAGCTCCTTAGAAAGCGTGCGGGCCGTAATGCCCTCCAGCAGCCGCTCCAGCTCGTTGAACTTGCGGCCTTCCTGCGTTAGAGCCACCAGAATGGGCACTTTCCACTTGCCTGCCAGCAGCTCGAGTGTATCGCGCACCGGCCGGATGTAGTGCATGCATTCCTCTTTTTTCGGCATAAAGGTTTTCGTTTGGGTGGTGATAAGGTCGGCCCTACTATCCTCTAGGATACTACTATCCTGCCGGATAGTAGGGCCTCAGCCGGGGTAAGCGGGAAATAATTTTGTGTCGTCATCAGTCTATTTGACCTCACTACATGAAGGTACTAGTTTACGGAGCCACAGGCTCCCAACAATTCTCGGTTCTTGGCGCGCTGGCCCGAAAAGGCGCGCAGGTATATGCTACCACCAGCTCTGAGGCGGGCGTGGCCAAGCTCACGCAAGCTGGGGCTACGGCTGTACTGGCTAACATGGCCGATGCGCGCCGGCTCAACGACATAACCCAAGGAATGGATGCGGTGTCGCTGCTCATTCCCGTCTCGCTGCCCAACCCGGCCGATGGGGTGCAGTACGCCAAGAATGTCATTGATGCCGCCAAACAGGCGGGTGTCAAGCTACTCGTCTGGAACACCAGCGGCTTTCTGGTGCCGCAAAAAACCGGCGACCCTACCATCGACGGCAAGCAGGACATCAAGGCGTACCTGGCCGCGAGTGGCGTGCCCTACCTCATCATCGAGCCATCGGTGTACGCCGAGAATCTGCTGGCACCCTATACCGTCAAGTACATCCGGCAGGCGCGGCAGGTGGCTTACCCGACCTTGGAAGAAATGCCCATCGGCTGGATTACCTCGCACGACGTAGGCGCGCTGGTCGCCGAGGCCCTCTACCACCCCGAGCTGGCCGGGCAGTCCTTCCGCGTAAGCGGGCTCGACAACCTGACCGGTAACGCACTGGCGGCCAAGTTCACGGCCGGCCTAGGCGAGCCCATTAGCTACTATGCCATGCCGCCGCGCGAGTTTGGCGACATCTTGGCAACCTTCATCCCCGAAAACGCGGCCAGAGGCGTCGAAGGCTTCTATCAAAACATGGTGGATAATCGGCCGTTCCCGACCTTGTTCTCGGCTGAGATGCCCAGTATTTTGGAGAAGCTGCCCGTAACCATGACGCCCATTGAAGAGTGGGTGAAGCAGCATAAAGCCGCTTTTCTCGGCTAGCCAAGGAAGCGGATGGCTAGTAAAAATCGGACCTAAAACAGGCCGGAAGCAGCGGCGTAATTTCCTGTTACTTTCGACCTGTTCCAGGTCCGTTTCTTACTTAGTGAGTGACCTAATATAGAACTTGCGCAAACGTCGTCTGTCATTGCGAGCGCAGCGAAGCAATCACACCCAGCGAGCCGTTCGGGTTCTGTTCAGGGGCGATTGTTTCGCTGCGCTCGCAATGACAGATGACGTTTGCGCAAGTCCTACTATAGCAAAGAAACTATTCTCTCTTTTGCTGTAAGCCATTCAACAGGAAGTAGATGGCTGCTACAGTACCGAAGACAGCGCCAAGCTCATCTTGCACTACCGCTTAATGGTCAGCCGGTTGCCGGTGTAAAGCACTTGCTTCTGAGGGGTGCCAACTGCGGCACCTAGGCCGTTGGCCGCATGGGGCCACACCAAGTTGAATACCCGCCGCGGCAGCGCGCCGGGATAAGTGCCCTGCCGCGGGCCAATGGTCAGCGTCTGGCGTTTTTCATCCCAAGCGAAGTCGATAAGGGTGTGCTGACCCTGCTCGTAGCGGTAGCTGTCGCCTTCATCCTCGTAAAGCGCAAAACGACCGTCGGCCCCGGCGTATACTCTGATTTCTAGTGTGTCAGCCGTTTTCTGCCCGGTGTATTGCAGACGTTTGCCTAGGGGCACAATGGCGCCGGCCTTCACAAAAACCGGGGTCGTGGCCAGCGGCGCAGGGGCTACCACGGTTTGCCCACCCGCGTGGCGCTGGCCGGTCCAGAAGTTGTACCACCCGGCCGACTTGGGCAAATAAACGGGCCACTCCGTCACGCCGGGCTTGGTGACGGGAGCCACCAGGAAAGCAGACCCAAACAGGTACTCGTAGGCTTGGTGCGTGGCTGCCGTGTCGGTGGCAAAATCCATCACCAGCGGGCGCATCAGCGTCGAGCCCTTCTGGTGCACCTGCCAAGCCTCGGAATAGAGGTAAGGCAGTAGGCGGTAGCGCACATCGAGCAGTTGCCGGATGTTGGCTTCCACCACCGGGCCGTTTTTCCAGGGCTCGGTTTCGGTCTGGTAGCCGTGCACCCGGAAAACGGGCGTGAACGTGCCCCACTGGTACCAGCGCATCAGCAGCTCGTTGTATTGCGGGTCGGTGTACTGCCTGGCGCCAGGCCGGAAAAACCCGCCGATGTCGGTGGTCCAGTACGGCTGGCCCGTGATGGTAAAGTTGAGGCCAGCCGGAATCTGGCGCTTAAACGAGTCCCAGGTGCCGCCAATGTCGCCCGACCAGTTGATAGTGCCGTAGCGCTGCTGTCCCAAAAAGGCCGAGCGGGTGAGGATGCACACGCGCTTATCCTGGGTGGCGGCACGCTGGCCTTCGTACACGGCCTGGTTCACGAAAAGCGGATACGTGAGGCGGTAAAAGTCGCCCGGCCCCACGAAGAGCTTTTTGCCGTGTAAAGCGTCATTTTCCGGTTCGGTCGCGTCCAGCCACCACGAGTCTACGCCGTAGCCGAACAGGTGCTGGTTCATAGCCGCCCAGTGCGCCGTGCGAGCCGCTGGGTTGGTAAGGTCGAGCCAGGGGCTATCGGGAATGTAGAAATTGTTGGCCACGTGGCTTTTGCCAATGACCGATTCCTTGTTTAAATTCTCCCACACCGAGATATTGAAGCGGGCGTGCTGGGCGTGCAGGTTCTGCATCAGGGCGGCCGGGTCGGGGTACTTGGCCTCGTCGAACTGCATGACGCCCCACCCGTACTTGCCCCAGTACTGCCAGTCCTGCACAATCACGTCCATCGGAATCTGGCGCCGCCGAAACTCTTGCACCGTTTCCTCTAGGTGCGTGCTAGAGGTGTATCGCTCGCGGCACTGCCAAAAGCCGTAGGCCCACTGCGGCAACATCGGCACCTGGCCCGACAGGTTGCGATAGGTCTGAATCACGGCCTCAGCCTGCGGCCCGTAAAACACTACATAGTCGAGTAGCTGGGCATTGGGCGAGCGAAAGGTGGTAAGCCCATCCACCCGCTTGTAGGTGATGCGCGGCGTGTTGTCGGCCTTGCACACCACCTGGATAGTATGTGAGCCCGCGGGCAGTTTTACCTTGGCGCTAGCCGTGGGGGGCAGCCAGAAATTGCTGAAGTCAAGGCAGGCCACGCCGTCAATGGCCACGTAGTGCCGGTTGCCCATGGCCCCTAGGTCGAGCATGACGGAGTATTCTCCCGCCGCCGGCAGCGTGAACGTGCCGGTGTAACTGGCCTGATTTTGGGCCACTTTTTGCGTGCCGTTGGCCGTAGTAGCATCTATAGCTTGGCCAGCTTGCGTTACGGCCACAGCCTGCTTTTGCAGCGCGATGGGCGAGTCGGCCGGGTTGAAGTCGGTGAGACCGTATTGGTGCCAGAGCAGACCATAGCCCTTGCTGGAGTAAATGAAGGGCAGGGCAATTTGGGTGTTCACCTGCGTGAGTTGCCGGGTAATGCCGCGCAGGTTGAAGTGACCATCCTGAAACTGGCCCAGCCCCAGCAGCAGCTCATCGGGTGCGGTCTGAAATTGTTGCTCGGCCACTACGTTAGCTTCGCCTAGTACGGGCGCGGCGGCTCGCAGGCGGGTGGTGGGCTGCTCCTGCAAAAACACGTGGCCCTTGTTATCCGCGTAGCGCACGGTGCCGGTGGCTTTGTCTACCAGTACCTTCACTTGCTTGGTGGCGAGCTGCACCGCTGTGCTCGTTTCCGTTACCTTAAACCCTGGCACCTTCGCCGGACTCGTCAGCACCAACTCGGGCAACGTTGGCGGTGCGTCCTTGCTGAACTGCACCCGAATGGCATTTTCGGCCAGCGGCCGCAATAACAGTTGCCCGTCGGCCGTGGTAATCGTCACTCGGTCGGGGGCCTGGGTGTAGCGCTGCACGTAGCGCTGAGCAGGGGAGTGCGGCTGCGCGGCCGCTGCTTGGGTCAGCATCCAGGCGCTAACTAGCAGGCAGGAAAAGAAACGAGGCATAAAGTCAAAGAAAGGTAGCTTCAAGCAATATCCTGCGTTGATTGTCTGGGACATTTAATGCAGGATAGCGCAATTTGCACGGATATCAACATCCAGCCTCAGGCCAGTAGCTTTTGGTGGCCTAAGGCTGGATGTTGGCAGTTTTTAGGCCGGTATAATCTTGAGCGCGTAGGCAATGGCGTTGGGTTTTTGGGTGGGTAGCACTACTACCAAACCCTCCTTGGTGTGCTCAAACTTGAGCTTGCCCGGCGCGCCCAACAGCTCCACCTGCTTCACCTTGCCGGAGTGATGCGGCCCACCTAGGGCTAGCGACTTCAGCAGCAGCCGACCGTTGGCGGGCCAGCCCAGGGCGGTGGCGAACAAAGTTTTGCCTTTGGTAACGTAGCGGATGTCCTCGGCCCCAAAAGGCTTGCCCTTGCCTTCATTGAAGCCTTGTGCGCTGAGGGCAGCGGCATTCTCCTGTGCTGGGCCTTCCCCAAATAGTTTCCAGGGCCGGGTGCCGTAGATGCTCTCCCCGTTGACTTGCATCCAGGCGGCAATGCCTTCTACCACGGCCCGCTCCTGGTCGTCGATGGTGCCGTTGCCGCGCACGGGCACACTCAGCAGCAGGTTGCCGTTTTTGCTCACCACGTCGATGAGGGTGTGGATGACGGTTTGGGCGCTTTTGTAGCCGTGGTTGTCGTAGATGCGGCGGTCGTAGTGCCACTGACCGATGCAGGTGCAGGTTTGCCAGGGCAGGGTCTCAATCTGGTTGCTTTGGCCGCGCTCGATGTCCCAGACCAGGCACTTGCGCTGCTCCGGGGTCAGGATTTTGCCTAGAATTACGGCCTCGTTGCGCCCGCCGTGGCGCTGGGCGCTGGTGTTGTACATGTGCGCCGCAATGCGCAGGCCCGCGTCGTTCACGGGCCACAGCGGCAGGGCCGTATCATCGAAGTACACCACGTCGGGCTCGTACTTGTCCAGCAGCTCGATGGTGCGGTTGTAGAACTTCTCGCAGTACTCTTTGCTGGGCGGGGTCACGCCGTTGCCCCAGTTCCACTGCTTGTGTATCATGCCGTTGTCCTGGCTGTTTTCGCTCAGGGGGTGGTTTTGGGCGTAAAGGGCCTGCGGGTCGTAGCCCTGCCACCACTTGCCTTGGCCATCGGCGGTGGTGATTTTGCCGTCGTAGGGCACACCGGCCAGTGGGCCGTTTTTGTCGGCGCGCTGGGCCGTTTCGAGCCAGCTCCAGGTGTGGGCGGCGTGCACACTCACCCCGAAGCGCAGGCCCTGCTTTTTGGTGGCTTTGGCCCAGCCGCCCACCAGGTCTTTTTTGGGACCTAGGCGGGTCGAGTTCCAAGCTTGGTGGCTGCTGTCGTACAGGTCGAAGTTGTCGTGGTGGTTGGCCAGGCACACAAAGTACTTGGCCCCGGCCTTCTTGTATAAAGCCAGCAATTCATCCGGATTCCACTCCTCGGCCTTCCACTCGTTTATCACGTCTTTGAAGCCGAACTTGGAGGGGTGGCCGTACTTCGCGACGTGAAACTTGTACTGGTCCGAGCCCTCCTCGTACATGCCGCGGGCGTACCAGTCGCCGCGCTCGGGCTGGCACTGCGGCCCCCAGTGTGCCCACAGCCCAAACTTAGCGTCGCGGTACCAATCAGGCGTTTGGTATTGCGCCAGTGAGTCCCAGGTAGGCTGAAAAGGACTACTACTAGGGGCCAGCGGGCTCCAATTGAGGCCGGCTACTACCCCGGGTAGCCAAGCGGCAGGAGCGGCTAGGGCAAGGTTTTTGAGCAGGGTTCTTCTATTCATTATCACGTAGTTGGGGGTGGGATAAATGGCGGCAGAGCTGTGGCACTACTTTAGTATCCTGGGTTTTGGGTCAAGTTTTTATTCAGGTCGCGCTCCGACTGCGGGATGGGCCACAGCTCGTTTTTGCCGGCTATAAAGTTGCGGCGCTTGTAGAGATAGTAGCCCTCAGCATCGACCGGGTAGGCGGTGTAGGTGCTCGGGGTATTCGTGAGCTTCATGCCCGTGAACTGCCGTTGGTTTTCGGAGGCGATAATACCCCAGCGCAGGCAGTCGAAATAGCGAATACCCTCAAAGGCAAACTCCACGCGGCGCTCGCGGCGCAAGATGGTGCGCAACGCGGCTTGGTTGGTGGTCGTCACGACGGGCATCTTCACTGCCGTCCGGCCCCGCACCTTATTAATAGTAGCATCGAGCAGCGCCTGGTCGACAGGGGTACCCGCTTCCAAACGGGCTTCCAGGTACCCTAGGAGCACTTCCGCGTAGCGGATAAGCGGCATGTTGTTGCCGTCGTTGGAGGTGGTGGCCACGGCCGGGTCGTCTTCCAAAAACTTATAGATGGCGTAGCCGCTCCACACGCCCGGGTATTGGTTGAGGCGGTCGGGCAACGTAGTGCCCGGCGTGGCTGAGTAAGTGCGGCCCCGAAAGGTAGTGCGGTCCGAAATCATTACGGTGAAGTCGAGCCGCGGGTCGCGGTTGGCGTAGGGGGTGTTGGGATTATAGAGCGGCGACTGCGTAATCGGCAGCCCATCGGTGCATTCGTAGGCTTTCACCAACTCATTAAAGGGCGAGTACTGGTGCCAGCCGCCCCAGGTCTCGGGCGTCAGGTATTGCAGCAGCGCGTGGTTGTAGGTGTCGCGGATATACTGTTGCGACATGATAACCTCGTGGCTCAGCTCGCCCGCATTCAGAAACAGCTCGCGGTAGCGTGGGTCGATGACGTAGTACCCAAAGTCGATGATGGTCTTGTAGCTGGTGGCAGCATCAGCCCATTTTTGCTGGGCCAGCTGCAAGCGGCCCAAAATGGCCAAGGCGCTGGCGGCCGTCATGTGGCCCTGCTGGGCATCGGGCACCGAGGGCGGCAGCACGGCGGCGGCGGCCTTTAGCTCGGTTTCGCAAAAGGCCCACACCGCGGCTTTAGGGGCACGGGTTACGCTATTGGCCTGCTCCACCGTAAGCACGTGCTCGATGAGGGGCACGTCGCCAAAATAGAGCCCTAGGTTGAAATAATCGTAGGCCCGAATGGTGCGCACCTCGTTGACCATGATGGCCTTCTGCCTGGCATCCATCGACACCTTGTCGATGTTGTCGAGAAAGTTATTGCAGCGCGTAATCTGGCGGTAAGCCTGTGAATAATACGACCCCACGAAGCCGTAGGCTGAATTTAGCGTGCCGTCGGTAAACTGGTCGGGAATAAGCTCTTTTTCCGAGCCATTGCCAGCCATCAGGTCAAGATTCACCATGGAGGTAGCGGCCCAGAAGTTATAGCCCGTGAAGCCAGCCCCGGTGTCGTACACGCCATTCAGGGCCAGGGTGGCGTCGTTGGCGGTGCGCCAGAAGGTGGCGTCGGATATTGAAGAGAGCGGCTGCTTGTCAAGCAGGTCCTTTTTGCAGCCGGGCACGGCCAGCAGCAGTAGCCCGCCGGCCAGGGCTGCGGTCAGGCTTTTACGGTTCTGATTCATATGATAGCGGGGTTAGAAATGCAGCGAAAATCCGGCCTTAGAGCTTGATGTTCAGGCCAAAAGTGTAAATGGCCGTGAGCGGGTAGAAGCTGGGGTTGTCGCCCGAGCCCTGGCTGTTTTCGGGGTCCCAGCCCTCGTAGAAGCTATTGAGGCTGAATAGATTCTGGCCACCTGCAAATACCCGTATCTTACTGATGTGCAGCTTGCTGAGCGGGCCACCTGGCAGCGTGTAGCCGATTTGCAGGTTCTTGAAGCGCAAGTAGGTGCCCGAGCGGTTCCAGAACGAGTTGGTTTGCACGTTGGCACTGCCCTGGCTCAGGTTCGTGATGCGCGGGTACTTGGCGTTGGGGTCGGGGTTGTCGGTGGTCCAGGCATTGTCGGCTTGCCACTGCTGAATGTTGCCGCCGTTGTAGTAGGCATACGCCTGATACGACGACATTTGGACGTTATAGCCACCCAGACCCTGAAACAGCATGGCCAAATCGAAGCCTTTGTAACCGGCGTTGATGTTGAGGCCGAAGGACGTTTTAGGATTGCGGTTGCCAATGATGGTGCGGTCGTACGTAGCGTCCACTTTGCCGTCGGGCACCCCGTCGGGGCCGCTGATGTCCTTAAAGCGAATAGTGCCAGGCTGCCCGGCGATGGGCTGCCTAGGGTAGGCGGCCACGTCGGCCGCGTCCCTGAACAAGCCATCGGCCACGTAGCCGTAGATAGTGTTCAGCGGCTGGCCCACGAAGAAAGTCGGAATCACCGACTGCAAGTCGCCGGCTATTTTGGTGACCTGCTGCTGATTATAAGAGAAGTTAGGCGTGATGGCCAGGCGCAGGCCGCCGGCGGTTACGTTGTAGGTCAGGCTGGCCTCTAAGCCCCGGTTGCGAATCGAACCGGCATTCACGATGGGCGCGTCCAAGCCCAGCGCTCCCGACACGGGCACGCGGTAAAGGATATCCTTGGCCGTGCGCTCGTACACATCGAACGAGCCGCTGAGCTTGCCCTTCCAAAGGCTGAAATCCAGGCCAATATCACTTGACGTGGTGGTTTCCCACTGAATGTTGGCATTGGCCGCCGAGGTTACGGCCGCGCCCGGCGCAATGGTGCCCCCAAACGTGTACCTAGGGCCCGTGCTGTAGGTGTATTGGTAGGGGTAGTTGGCAATGTTCGCGTTGCCGAGTGTGCCGTAAGAAGCTCTGATTTTCAGTTCATCGAGCCAAGTGGTCTGGTCTTTCAGGAAGCGCTCTTCCGACAAGCGCCAGCCCGCCGACACGGCCGGAAACAGACCGTACTTGTTGCCCGGCGCAAAGCGCGAAGACCCGTCGTAGCGCGCATTAAACTCCAGCAGATACCGCTCGTTGTAATTGTAGTTGAGGCGCCCGAAATACGACCGGAAGGCGTACTCGCCGGCCGAGCCCCCGTTTTGCTGGTTGGTGGTGGCACCCGCGTCGAGCTGGTACAGTAGGTTGTTGGGAAAGCGGTCGCGGGAGGCCGAAAACGAGTTATCGCGGTGGTCTTCCTGCTGGTAGCCCAGCAGCAGCTTGAAGTTGTGGTTGCCGAAGGACTTATCGTAAGTCGCCAGGCCAATCAGCGTTACTTCCTGGCCGTCTATCGTGCCGTTGTAGAGATTATTGGGCCCCACGTAGGTGTTGCGGTCCAGGTAGATGTCGGGCCGGAACGTGGTAGTAGTGCTGGTATAGTAGTGGTAGCCCGCCGTACCGCTAAAAGTCAGCCCCTTGATAGGTTCAAAGGTGAGGGCCGTATTGCCGTAGAAGTTCTTGGCCCGGAATTTATCAAAGCCCTCCGCATCGAGCCAGGCTTCGGGTGCGAAGTAGTCTTGGTGCCCGTAGGTGCCATCCGATTTGCGGCCCGCATACGTGTTGGGCTCGCGCACCGCAAAGCCAATAATACCGTCGATGCCCGCCGAGTTGGACACGGGCTGGTTGCGAATCTGCGAGTAACCTAGCAAGCTGGTTTTCAGGGTCAGGTTATCGCGCAGCTTGCTGTCGATATTGGCCTGGAAATCGTAACGCTTATTATCAGTCTCGGCCGTAATGCCATCCTGGCCGCGGTAGCTGGCCGAAAACAGATACGTTGTCTTTTTTTCGCCGCCCGCAAAGCTTAGGTTGTGGTACTGCTGAAAGCCTGAGCCTGAGTTGAGTAAATCACGCAAGTGGTAAGTATTCGGGTAGTTGTCGGCGTCAGTACCTGCCTCGTAGTTGGCCACGGTCTGGGCCGACGCGCCCGTAAGCCGGGCGTAGGTAGCCGAGTTCACAAACTGCGGCAGCTGCGTCACCTTTTCCCACCCCACGTAGTTGTTGTAGCTCACCTCCAGCTTGCCCGGCTGCCCACGCTTGGTCGTGATGAGGATAACGCCATTGGCCGCCCGGTTGCCATAAATAGCCGCTGACGCCGCATCCTTGAGTACCGTGATGGTACCAATGTTGTCGGGCGCTACATCGTCAATCGAGCCCGCAATACCATCAATCAGCACCAGCGGCGCACTGCCCGAATTGAACGTGCCGATGCCCCGTACCGTGATGTTGGCCCCATTGGCGCCCGGCCGGCCACCGGGTTGCTGCACCTGTACGCCGGGCGCCAAGCCCGCCAGCGCCTGCGACGCCTGCGTGATGGGCCGGTTGTCGATATCGCCCGACGAAATCGTGGCCACCGCACCGGTCAGGTTTACTTTTTTCTGGGTACCGTAGCCCACTACTACCACCTCGTCGAGGCCCTTAGCCGAGGCCCTTAGGGTCACGGCCAGCGTGGTTTGGTCGCTGATGAGGGCTTCCTGGGTGGCGTAGCCCACGAAGGAAAATACGAGCGTGGCCGGCCCCGCCGGCAGCGAGATGCTGAACTTGCCATCGGCCCCCGTGCTCTGGCCGTTGGTGGTGCCTTTCTGGAGCACCGTCACGCCGGGCAGCGCGGCACCGGTATTGTCGGTCACGGTGCCCGACACCGTGCGGGCGGCCTGGGCCTGGGCCATCAGGGGCACCAAGCCCAGGCCAGCTACCGCCAGGCTCATCGGCCGGCATAAGGACAATTGAAGCAGGTATAAGATTCTCATTGGTTGGGGAGGGGGTTGAGTGGGGCTTTCGAATGTATAAGAAGCTGGCAACGTGTCGCTTACTTGCTTGATAAATGACTCAATCGATTGTGCATCAGGGCGCAAAAAGCCCCGTGCCTTCGGGAGGCGGCACCGTTTCATCAGATTGTGGCTACTGGCAAGGGGCTAGGCGCCCAGCTGGTAGATGCGGTCTAGGACCCGCCATTTTTCGGCGGCCGTGGCGCTAGCCTCGGTTTGCTGGCAGGCGGCCACGAAAGCTTCCCACTCTGCTTGGTGGCGCTTGGTAGCCAGCACTTGCATGGCGTGGTCGTGGTCGAAGTCGGGCACCGTATCCATTATCATAAAGGCTTGGTTGCCGGACAAGTAGATTTCCATGGCCAGAATGCCCACCTCGCGCATTCCCTGCCCTATTTCGGGCCAGACCGCTGCCGGCGCGTGCACCTGTTTATAAGCCTCGATGAGCTGCGCATCGTCGTGCAGCCGCAGGGTTTTGCAATAGCGTTTGAAGGCGGCCGGCGGCTGGGGTGTGGGAGAAGACATTGGGTGGGAAAAGGAGGTGTGTTTAGAAGGAGTTAGCGCACCAGTTGTGCCCTAGGCGCAGGCCTAGCCCGCGTTGGCGAGGGCGCGGTCAAGGTGCACGTAGCCGCCATCGACGTGCACTAGTTGGCCAGTGGTGTGGCTGGCGCGGGCTGACAGTAAGAAGGCAACTGTGCTGCCGATTTCCGCGGGGGTAGTCATGCGGCGGCCGAGCGGAATGCGCGCCACAATCTCTTGCAAAGCCTGCGTGGGGTTAGGTAGCGTCTGAATCCAGGTTTCGTAGGCGGGTGTCCAGCATTCGGCCACTACTACAGCATTCACCCGAATGCCATACTTGAGTAGCTCCACTGCCCACTCGCGGGTAAGGGCATTGCGACCGCCGTTGGCAGCGGCATAAGCCGAGGTGTTGCCCTGGCCAGTTTCGGCGGTTTTAGAGGTGATGTTTACGATGGCACCACCCGCTTTCTTTAGCTCAGGCAGGGCGTAGTGAGCCATTAAGTAGTAGTGCACCACGTTTTGGTGCAGGCTAGCCATGAAACGAGGATAGTCGCCGTGCTCTAGCCCCACGCCGTCGTTTGTGCCTGCATTATTTACCAAGCCGTCTAAACGACCAAACTGCCTGATAGCCACCTGCACCGCCTGCTGGCAGGCCGCTGGCTCGGTTAGTTCAGCTACTACCTGCCCGGCTCGGTATCCTTCGGCTTCCAAAGCAGCTACCAGGCGGGCATTATCGGCGGCATCGCGTCCTATTACTACCGGAATCGCCCCCTCAGCTGCCAGCACCTGGCAAATGCCCGCACCAATGCCCCGAGCACCACCCGTAACAATAACTACTTTATTACTAAGTTGTAAATCCATCGTTGTTTGGTTAGGCAAGCTCTTACCCATGCTGCCCGTAGCAAAGGCCGCGTTAGTAGCTAGGGCCGATAGGCGGGTGGATGACTAAGTGCGTATTGACAAAATGCGAGTGGGCGATAAGCCATAAGCCGCGGTTCGTACTGAGGTCCTATCCTTATAAATTGACATCGCGCTGCCAGGGAATAAAATCGTCTTGATTGAGCTGCTCGGCTTTAGTTAGGTACTCGCCCGATGCTAGCCCCACCAGCCAGTGCAGGAGGCGTTCTCCATTTTCGGCAATGGTTTCGGCCCCGGCCACCACCGGGCCAGCATCAAAATCGATGAGGTCGGGCATGCAGGCAGCCAAGCGTGAGTTGGTCGAAATCTTCACTGTGGGAGCGATGGGGTTGCCCGTAGGCGTACCCAGACCGGTGGTGAACAGGATGAGCGTAGCCCCCGAAGCGGCCATGCCGGTGGTAGCCAGCACATCGTTGCCGGGGGTGCAGAGCAGGTGCAGGCCGGGGCGCACTGCTTTTTCGGTATAATCGAGCACGCCGGCCACGGGTGCGTAGCCCCCCTTTTTGGCTGCCCCCGCCGACTTGATGGCGTCCGTAATGAGCCCGTCCGTAATGTTGCCCGGCGAAGGGTTCATGTCGAATCCAGCGCCCACGGCGGCGGCCTGCGCCGCGTAGGTATCCATCAGCTGCACAAACTGCTGCGCGTCTTGCTCATCAATGCAGCGGTTAATCAGCTCCTGCTCTACACCGCACAGTTCTGGAAATTCGGCTAGCAGTGTGGTGCCGCCTAGGGTTACCAGCACGTCGGACAAGTATCCTACGGCTGGGTTGGCGGAAATGCCCGAAAAGCCGTCTGAGCCGCCGCATTTCAGGCCAATAGTCAGCTTGGCTAGGGGCGCGGGCTGGCGGGTTTGCTGGTTGAGCTGCGCCAACCCCCGAAAAGTCTGCCCGATAGCAGCAGTCAGCAGTTCGGCTTCCGTGCCATAAGTCTGATGGTTGAAGTACAGCACTGGCCGGTCGAAAGCGGGGGAGCGGGCCACAATAGCTGCTTGCAGCATGCCTAATTGCGATTTTTGGCAGCCTAGGCTTAACACCGTTACGCCCCCCACGTTGGGATTGGTAATGAAGCCCGCCAGCACATCGCACAGGCGCTGGGCATCGGCCGCGGTGCCTCCACAGCCCATTTCGTGGGTTAGAAACTTGACGCCGTCGACATTGGGAAATAAGGCCGAGCGGCTACCCGGCTGCTCAGCAGTGGCCGTAGCGGCGGCATCTGGCTCATCGAGGCGGCCGGCGCGGTAGGCATCGGCCAGCTGCTGCACTTGCTGGCGGTAGCGGTCGGTTTTGCCGTAGCCCAACGCGTGCTCGAAGGCATCCTGCATCATGCGGATGTTGCGGTTTTCGCAAAACACCAGCGGCACCACCAGCCAATAGTTGCGCGTGCCCACGCTGCCATCGGCCCGCGGGTAGCCCTGAAAGGTAGCAGTTTGCCAGGCATGCACATCGGGTGGCTGCCAGGTCCAGGCCTGGCGGCGGTCCAGGCCGTACGCCTCAGCCTCGTGCCGCACATTGGCGGTCGTGAGAACTTCGCCAAGGGCAATAGGCTGAGTCGCTTGGCCTACCCGCACCCCATACATGCGTACCGGCGCGCCGGCAGCCAGCGCCTCAGTTACGACTTTGTGCTTGGCCCGCGCCAGCTCCGGCAGTACGATGGCCTGGCCCCGGTGCACCAGCGCCGTGCCCGCGGGCAGGTCCTGCAACGCTACCAGCACATTATCAGTCGGATGAATCTGAAGGTAAGTATGCATGACCCGCTTTTGGGTCATCGTGGGTATGCTCATAGGGTGGGAAAGGAGAGCGGGATGAATAAACGAAAACCGAGCTGGCCGCACCGTCTGCGGAATTGCTCCCGCCACCAATAAGTAATGCTGGCCCTTTGGGCCGGTGTCTAAACCCAGCAGCACACCTAGCCAACGGGCAGCAGACGGAAGACGCAAATCGGGCTGTTATTTCAAGCTGAATGCGTGCTCAAAGTAACGGCGGCGGCTAAGGCAGAAATTAAGACTGATTAACCACTTTTACCGTTATCTTGGCAAGCTGGCACTAGCTACCCACTGTAGTATCCTATCCTTAGCCAATAGTGAGAAACCCTACCTTTTCTTACCCATGGCTAAAAGGTAAATTATTGGTTGCTAGGCCACCAGCTGGTACAGGCCCCTAGTGACTTTCATTAATGGCTATGCTTGGCAAGTCGCTACCTAGGTCAAACAAGCTGCTATTACACCTACGCAGAGTACCTCACCAGCACTGCTAGACCGCAGGCCATTGGAATAAACGGTACGCTGTAGCGCTGAGCGCAATCGCACGCACGAGTTCAGCGGTGCTACTCGACATACGTCACCGGCGGGTGGGGCTAATTAGCAACGGCTCGGGCAGGGTGGAGCTGTTTGCGCTTTTCTACTCCGAGCCTTGCGCAATAACCATGTTTGGGTTCGAAGCCTGCACCGAAGGGCTGCGGCAACAAGTCCAAGCCTAGGCCATCAAAATTGTCGCCGTGTTGCCAGGCACCTTTTCTACGGACACAGGCGCCTCGGCCGCTTATTATGGGCCCGACCGGTTGGAGGTAATCACCCTCGACTAATAGGTCATTGCTGACTTAGCTGAGGCAGTGCACCTACCGCTCTGCTCCCTATCTACAGGAAGTAGGTAGCCGTACAATCTTCACGATTTCCAGTCCAAGCAGTGTAGCGGAGGGCCCTACCTCCTCATAGAGGTCAGCCAAAATGATAGTTAACTCAGCGGTAGAGAAGCGCCGCGAACCGCGGGCGACAAAACGGTTCACGACTCGACCGTAGCGCAATTCGGCAAGGGTCAGTTGAAAGCAAATCTGGTAAACCAAGCCCCTACGGGGAGCACAAAAATCAGGAAGCATAGCCTTGAGCAATAAATGGAAAAAGCAGCAACTGCTAGGCTCCACTTTGAGCAAGCACTAGTAGGTGGTGCTAGAAGGGGCACGGTTACAAAGGTCTCGGCTCTGCTAACTATTGCGCTAGCACAATTGAGGCTAAGAATAGGATAAACCAAGCGTTTTTGCTCACTAGTAAGCGGGCGGTCTGCTTCGATTAAGAGATGCCTTCCACGTTAGCGCTTGAACACTCAAACAGATGGCGCGGTCATCAGGCTTAGTTATCACTTCGGGAGGATTAGCGGCTCGGAGTAATAAGCAAACGGGGGCTGCCACCTATCCGCTGCGTATTATAGCCCGAGGTACTGAGCGGCATTGAATCCTTGACGTCGTCGAGGCGAGCGTAGCGCTCAATCATGACATTGGTCTTCTGCTTGGTCTGGTTCTTAATAGCCTTGTTGCTCTGACCAGCCTCCACGGCCACTGTCACAAACGAAGCGTGCAAAAAGTGCGCGGTATAGGCCGTCTCTAGGTGCCGCTGCACGAGGTCATTCACGCTTTAACCGGCGAGCCTGGCTGCGCGGCTCGCCGGCTGGTGCCGCGGCTCACGTGGGTGAAGAGCAGGCCCGTTGGCCGGCTACTGCCCCGTGCGAGCCAGTCCTGCATGACGCGCACGGGGCAGTAGTCGGCCGACGGGCGCATAAAACACCGCTTCGCCTTATTCTCCATACTGAAGCCTGCCTCCACGTACCGCCCCATGGAGGCGGGCATCTCGACTAAGGAATGCGAGCGAGTCAGCACGAGAACGGGTAGCCGCGACAATTTTTTCAAGTAGCCTATATAATACGGAGTAGGCTGCCAATTTCAGATGTCTAACAAAGATATCGACTTAGTACCGATAATCGTTAATTATCGGTACTAAGTCGATGAATCCGTATATCGCACCGAACCGTCAATTCCACTCCGTATTATATAGGCTACTTGGAAAAGGCGACTTTCCTTTTCATTATTGTATCTACCTACAGTTACTCGTTAATGTAGATGCCGGCTTCGGATAGCCATTAGGTGGAAGCTAGCTTGTAAGGGGCAATCAATATCAAGCGGGGCTACTCAGCTTCGAGGGTTACTGCCAGCACCACCAACTTGGCTACCTGCCCGCCGAGGTCTCGACCGATGCCGGCTATGTATTACAGCTTGCGTGCCCAGAGAAGAAGTACGCGACCATCAGCCGGCACGTGGCGGCTATCACCAAGCTACACCAACTCGCGGGCCAGCCCTCGCCCACTAGCCACGAAGCTCTGGGGGTAGTACCCGACGGGGTAGCCTTGGTGCAAAGCGAGCGCCAGCACCAAACTCCGCAAACTAAAGAAAGCTATTCGGGCGCTATACTAGACCGCCCCACTGGGCTACTCGGCTGGGCCTTGTTGCTCCTAGGATTCACCGGCGCGACTCGTGTCCCGGAACGTGGAGGACATCAAGCTTACCCGCATGAGCCGGGGCACCAGCCGGCGAGCCGCGCAGCCGAGCAAGTGTGAATGACTTCGTGCAGCGGATAGGTAGCGATGAGCTTCACTGGTCGGTGCCTATTTGAGCTAAGTAAAACCAATAATTTCATCTACCGAGTCAAGCTTTTTTCTATTGCCAAGTGGCTTGTTTAGGCGAGAAGCTGACACTTACACGCTATCCTCCGCTGCCTTGGCCGCCCCCGCCGCCTTTGATGTCGTCGTTGCGGATGCTTTTGCGCTGGCGCGTGGCCTGCTGCTGACCAAAGCGATAGGTGAAGCCTACCCGAAACTGACGCTGCTGATTAGTAAAGCGGCTGTTCTGGGAAAAGGCGGGCGTAGTTGTCGCGTACGCAAACGTGCGTCGCGCCGTGAAGGGGTACTGGGCATTAAATGACAAGTCGGCTCGGCCCTTGAGCAGCGTTTGGCGCAGGCCCAGCCCGTAGTAAATAAAGCCACTGTTGCGCCCTTGCAGCACCGGCCGCGCCAAGCTGTGGTAGAGATTGCCCTGCAGCGTCAGCGTTTTGGTCGCCTTGTAAGAGGTGTTGACGTTGTAATTGCCCGCGAAGCCGCGCCGCGTCAAATCCAGCGCTGTGCTACGCAGCAGCAGGTACTCTATGTTACCACCCAGGCTGAGGCTCCATTTTTCGGTAGGCTTGGTTGACATATAGCCGTTAAGCTGGAAGGCAGTATTGCTGGCCACGTTGGCGCTGGTTTCCAGCACTAGGTTGGGGGCGGGTATAATTTCGTCGGGCACGGGCAGTAGCGGCTGGGTGCTGGCAAAGCTCACCCGTTCGATGGAATTACCGGTGCGCAGCACCGACAGGGCCACATTGAAGGACGTCGTCTTGATGAAATTATTGTAGCTCAACTCGACCGAGTGCGTCAGCTCGGGGTCCAGGTTGGGGTTGCCATAGGAATAGCTAATGGGATTGCTGCGGTCGACGTACGGGTTAAGGTAGTAGATGTAGGGCCGGCTAATGCGGCGGCTGTAGGCCAAGCGCAGGCTGCTGGTTTTGCTCAGCGTGTAACTCAGGTTGGCATTGGGCAGCGGCGTCACGTAGCTGCGGTACGGAATGCCAGTGTTAGTATTGGCAAACTCGGCCCACAGGCCCGTGCGCTCCACGCGCCCGCCCAGACCTATCTGCAGCTTCTCCGAGGCGTTGAAGTTGTACGTGGCATACGCCCCCTCCACATCCTGGCGGTAGTCAAAGGAAGTGCCGCGGTACCGGGAAGAAGCAAAATCGTTGGCCTGAGCCGGAAACAGGGTGTCGACCTGTGCCTGCGAACCCGTCAGGCGCACAATACCTTTGAGACCAAACTCAAGGGTTTTCTTCTCCCCTAGGGGCAGAGTGTAGTCGCTTTGCAGGGTGTACTCGTGGCCCGGCAGGCGCGTGAGGCTACGTTCGCGGTAGCTGGCCAGGCTCACGTCGAGCGGCTGTTCGGAGTTATTAAACTGGTTAAACTCGTAGCCGTTGCGATTGCCGTTGTAGGCGTATTGCAAAATGGTGCTCCACTCGCGCCGCTCCTGCTTGTAGGTACGGGTGTAGGTACCGGTCACCTCAGCGTTGCCGCCATTGTAGGTCGAGCGCGTGTCGCGCAGAAAAATGGGTCCGAAGCCCGGTAGCGGCGTGGTGTAGCGGTTCACGTTGCCGGATTGGCTGGTGCCGCCGTAGCTGAAGAACGAGCCATTGAGCGACAAACTGTGGTGCTCGACGGGGTCGTAGTCGAGGCCCAGCGAACCCGAGCCGTAGTAGCCAGTGTTGCGGCCAGAGCCATCCTGACGCAGCGTGTCGTTGCGGGTGCTGCGGTAGGTCACTTGCTCGCTGCTCGACGAGCTGCGATTGTTGTAGTTCAGCCCGCCGTTGAGCGAGGAGGTGAAATTAAACTTACCTTGGCGGAAGTTGAGCGAGCCGTTGCCGTTGCTGCCGCGGCTCCCAACACTGGTTCCCACTGTGCCGTTAAGACCCTGCTTGGCCCCCTTTTTGAGCACGATGTTGATGATGCCGGCCGTGCCCTCGCCGTCGTACTTGGCCGGAGGCGTGGTAATCACCTCCACCGATTTAATCTGGTCGGCCGGAATGCTCTTGAGGGCTTCCTTCAGGTTGGCAGCTAGCGTGGGAGAGGGCTTGTTGTTGATGAGCACCTTAAAGTTGCTGTTGCCGCGCATCGTCACGTTATCATCGCCGTCGATGGCCAGCAGCGGGGCCTTGCGCAGCACGTCCTGGGCTGTACCGCCGGCGTTGGTCACGTCTTGGTCGGCATTGTAGACTAAGCGGTCGGGCTTCACTTCCATGAGCGGCTTTTGAGCCACCACTACCGCTTCGCCCAGTTTTTGGGCCGTGGCGGGCAGCCGGATAGACCCAAGGGCCAGCCGGCTATCGGTCACCGTGACGGGCTGGGTCCGCACGCCGTAGCCCACAAAGCTGATGCGCAGGCGATACGTACCAGCCTTCAGCTTGGTGAGTTCGAAGCGCCCCTGCTCATCCGCCGATTGCCCCGCCGCGGCTTTCTCTGAAGGGGCTGGCAACAGGAGCACGATCGAAGCGAAGGGTACCGGCCGCTGGGTGAGCGAATCGAGTACTGTGCCCGTAAGCGAGCCGCTTCCCACACTAAGTCCTGGCGTTTGGGCAACTGCCCGCTGGCCAAGCACTAAAGAAAATAGCAGCAGTAACAGCCCGCAGGCCCCAGCGGCAGAGTGCTTCATAAAAGTAAGCAGGTTATTATATAAAATCCTATTAACCAGAATATTAACGCTAGGACGCATTGCCTATCCACAAAGCTAGTCATCGGCGCAGGAGTAACTAGGGCACTAGATAAATATTGTGTTATTTATATGGGATATAGTAGAGAAGAGCAACTTGTAGATTGAAATTTCTGGCATGAGTAGGTCTCTGTCAACTCCGCACCGAGCCAATAAGGACTGTTGCCTTATTGGCTTGGTGCGGAGTTCAGTACTAGTTCTACCCGAAGGGTAACGCTGACACCTGCCTACACTATACCTAGTACATGCCACTACCATGCCGCGCAAAGCCTTTAGGCGCGCAACCTATTTCCATCCAATGCGCTCCTTCCTATATGGCTCATTATAGATGGTACATAGGGTGGTTAGCACTAACGCTGCCAATCGGCGCAACAGCGCAGGTGCCGACGGGCAACGGGCTACAAGGCGCGTATTATGCGGGCCATAACTTTGAGCAACATTTGCTGACGCGCCGAGATGCGACGCTCAATTTCGACTGGCATGGACGCCGTCCGGTAGCTGGGGCCGGGGCCGAACAGTTTTCCGTGCGCTGGACAGGCTGGCTGGTACCACCTATGACGGGCCGCTATGTGTTGCATCTTAGTGTTGATGATGGCGTTCGCCTGTGGGTTAATGAGCGCTTGCTGCTCGACGATTGGCGCGACCAGGGACTCAATTACTATCAAGTGGCTATTGACCTGCACGCCGGGCAGGCATACCCCGTGCGCCTAGACTATTGCCAAGCAACTGCCGCAACCCGCGTGCGCCTGGCATGGGAGCTTCCCCCTGCGCCAATTGCCCGAAGTAAGGGGCACAACCAGCGTAACGTGGCTGTGGACAAAACAGAAGCGGTTGTTATTCCCACCCGCTATTTATTTGATTACTCCCCACCCCTACCCCCAATTTCGCTATTGGCGGAACCGGTGGCTCTTATCTCTCCGCCAGCTGTACAGCCTTCCACCCTCACAAGCGTTTTGCTTGGGCGCTCGAGTGCTGAGACACCGGTAAAACCCCGACCGCGCAGCTACCTACCCCTAGTGGTGCGTGCCCCACTCGCGTCCCCTGGGCCTAGGCCTATTAATTCGGCGCGGGCTTCGGCGGTAGCATCCCGCCTAGCAGAGGGCCACAGGGTGACGCTACCGGCGCTCTACTTTACGCAGGGCCAAGCTGACTTACTACCGACTGTGCAGGCGAGTCTTGACACCCTAGCGCAGGTGCTAGAGAGCTATCCGACTTTGCGCCTGGAAGTGCAAGGCCACACCGATAATCAGGGCGACCCAGCTATCAATCAGCGACTTTCACGGCAGCGCGCCGAGGCGGTTTGCGCGTACCTAACGGCTCACGGTGTAGCCGCTAGCCGCTTGCGCGCGGTCGGGTATGGGGGCTCGCGTCCAGTGGCAGATAACACTCAGCCTAATCAACGACCCCGTAACCGGCGCGTCGTCCTGCAGCCATTCGGACAGTAGCGGCCTATTTTATTAGCTGTAACTTCGCGCTGTCCTTTTTCATTTTGTCTAAAAAGAAAGGGTTGCCCCCCACTACTCGAAACCCTGACTGTTTCACCAGTTGGGGCTTCTCTTTTTGACGAAGAGCGTAGGGCTAGGGGCCATACTCCAGTGCGAGTTGGATAAAGAAAAGGCGCCAGATTCACTAGTAAGGCGAGTAGGCGCTAGTTTCTGAGTTGGGCATAGTTATCGCCCGAGCTATAGCCAGCATCAGCCACGACGTGGTGCAGTACGGGGCCAAATTGCCGTAACTGCTGCGGCGTAGGGCCCGCCGGCGGCATTACATAGTGACTGTCGCGCCCGTCAGCAAAGCTGGCCTGGATATGGGTGAGGACATGCTGCGCGGCATTGTCACTTCGGGGTGCCCGCTCACTAAGCCCTGTTGCACACCCAGGCCCACCACGTGCGTGAAGCAGGCCTCAAAGAGAATGACTGGTAAGCAGAGAAAAATAAGTGTCAGTTCGAGCTTTTATTTTTGGTCAGTTAATTACTTACAAAATCAAGAAAGCGCTGACCGAATGGTCAGCGCTTTCTTGATTTTGTAAGTAATTAACTGATTTACAAGACCTAGGTGCTGTATCGCAGTTTAGCCTGCATCATTTGCTATTGCTTAGTCAAACGCCGGGAGAACTTCAGCGCATCATTCGAGATAAGCACCACATAGGAACCACTGGGCAGATTACTGACCGCAAGCGAGTGGGTTTGCCCGCCTGCTAACGTGTGCGTCTGCAGCAAGCGGCCCGCCAAATCCAGCACTTGTACTCGATATTGTCCGATGGGGAGCGCTGTCAGGTCGAGCGTCGTTTGCTCGATGGCGGGGTTGGGGTAGAGCGATACGCTAGGAGCAAGACTTTGCGGCGCGAACGCTACCACTCGCACCGGGCTGTAGCTGGTTTTGCCATCTAGGTCGCGCTGCTGCAAGCGGTAGTAGACGGTGCTGTGCTGCTGCCCCACGCCGGCATCTACGAAGGAGTAGGTATGCGCCAAGATGCTGGTGCCCGCACCAGCCACAAAGCTGAGCGCGGTGAACCCAACCCCATCGAAGGAGCGCTCTATCTGGAAACCGGCGTTGTTGCGCTCCTGGGCCGTAGCCCAGCTCAGCTGGCCATTCAAGTCTGCGGCTTGCGCCTCGAAGCGCGTCAGCACTACCGGTAGAGGAGAAGCGCCAATTTGTAGGGGCACGGTTTGAGTAGTCACGCCACCGTTAGCATCTATAGTGGTGATGCTCATAGGATAGGTGCCCGCCACGAGCAGCGTACGGTCAACTACCGTTATCCGACCAGTAAGGGGGTCTAGCTCGGTGCCGGCTGGCAGGGCATCGGCGCTTACGCTGGCGGTGCGCACGCCATTGTCGGCGACGGTGGCTGTGGCGTTGTAGGTGCCGCCGTTGGCATCAAATACCTCGGCAAGAATATCACCATCCTGGTAAGGATTGGTGCCGCCCTTGACCGGGGTAGTTGTGTACACCGAAGCATTATCCTGGCCAACTGCAATCGTATACAGAGCGGGTGCCGATACTACCCCCTGGTTGTCGGTAGCCGAATAAGTAAAGAAGGCATTGCCCACAAAGCTGGCCGCCGGGTCAAACGTGAGGTTAGCGGCGTCGGCGTTGCTAATAACTTGGCCTACTTGCACGGGGGTACCGTTGAGTGCCAGCGTGCCAGTGGCGGGGGCGGGTAGCGTCGTGATGCTGAACGAGGTCAGCGAACCGTCTAGGTCAAAGCCCGTGAGCGCCGAGAGCGGTAGCGCCGAGGCCGTATTGCTTTGGGGCGCTTGCAGGCGGTTGGTGGTTGTATTAGCTAGTGGCAGCTGGTCGGCTAGGGTTGTCGTCACGGCCGCCGTATTGTTAGCCGTAACGTCATTTTCGTTTGTGCCACTCGTTACGGTGCCCGTGAGGGTGGCCGTGGTGGTAGGGAACAAGAAGCTGATGCTATTGGTGACTTCTCCGTAGCTGCCCACGGCCTGGGTGGCGATTTGGGGGAACGTTACGACGCCCGACGAAGCATTGTAGCTGCCCCCACCCGATACGGCCACGTTGCCGAGGCCCGTAGGTAGCTGCACGGTCTGCACCACGGCGTTGGCCGGCGAAGGGCCGTTGTTGGTCGTTATCACTTGGTACGTGGTCAGGCTGCCGGGCAGCGCAGTGACGGGGCCACTGAGGCGGGTAGCCACATCGGCCACGGGCACGATGGTCACGCTCACCGTTTGCGTATTGTTGGCCGGCACAGGGTCCGAGGAAGGACCGTTGATGCTGGCCGTGGCCACAAGCGGGTCAGTGCTAGGGTTGTTGACCGTAATCTTGTACGTGAGCGTAGTACCAGCCGCTTGGTTAGTAACGGTTGGGAACGTGACTACGCCACTGGCAGCGTTGTAAGCGCTAGGTAGCAGACTGCCATCGAAATTGAGCACGACTACATTGCTGAGGCCGGCCGGTAGGGTCACCCGCTCGCGTAGGTTCGAAGCAGTGCTGCCAGCGTTCACGGCTTTGATAGTGAGCTCAATGGGCTGCCCAGCTTGCTGAGAAGTCACGTTCGAGGCAATCGTCGTTTGCAGGTCTACCTGGGTGCTGGTTCGGGGCCTTACTGGAATAACCAGGGTAGCCGCGTTGTTAGTAAGGTTAATGTCATTGGCCGCGTTATTAGCCGCCGCCGACACCCCGATGATGGGCCGGTCGGGCACCAGCAGCGTGATGGTATTAGTTATAGCACCTGTCACGCCGGGCACCTGGTTGGCAATAGTGGGGAAGGTGACAAGGCCCGTCGTAGCGTCGTAGACGCCACCGCCGCTGGCCGTCACGTTGGAGAGGCCCGTAGCAATGCGCACGGTAGTAGTCACATTGCTGGCCGTGGCTGGCCCATTATTGATAGTCGATACCGTGAAGGTGACGCTATTGCCAAGGATGGCAGTAGTAGGACCGTCCACTGCTACGGTAACGTCAGAATTCCACTTGATATCGGTGGCCACAACCGCCGTGTTGTTGCTGCTCACGGCATCGGACGTGCCGGCTGTCACACTGGCTCGGCTTACGATGGTGCGCGGGTTGTTGGCATCTGTCGAAAGCGGGGCCGGAGCTACGTAGCTGTAGGTATAGGTTTTTACTTCTTCTACTCCTAGCGAAGCTACCGTAGGCCACGTGATGAGGCCAGTAGCTGGGTTATACACACCACCGTCACTCGCTGTCACGTCGGCCGGAGCAAAGCCCGACGGAATAGCTACTGTCTGCACTACGTTGGCCGCGGGTACGGGGCCCCGGTTGCTAGTCGTCACAGTGAAGGTTGGCACCTGTGTCGAAGCCGCTACGCCAGGGCCTACCAGGGTCGTGGCAACATCGGCCGAGGTAATGATATCGACGTTGCGAATCACCACGTTGTCGGCCGGCACGGGGTCCGATGTGGCCGATGTTACGCTGGCCATTGCCACTAGTGAGCCAGTGGCTGGGGCCGTGAGTACTACCGTATTGGTAACACTAGCGCCGCTAGCCTGGCTGGCGATGGCAGGGAAGGTAACCAAGCCAGTAGTGGTATTGTAGGTGCCACCATTGGAAATGCTGCTAACAGTGAGGCCAGGGGCCAACGATAGTTGTTGCGCCACATTGAGAGCCGTATTAGGACCGTTGTTGCCCGTCACGATGGTGTAGGTGAGTACGGTGCCGGGCACCACGCTCTTATCCGAGAATGTTAGCTGGGTATACACGTTAGCCTGGTCGGTGGTCGTGGCAGCTGGGCTAGTAGTGGCCGCTGTTGCGGCATTGTTGGCCGAGGTGCCAGTGGCTTCGCTCGTGGTAGTAGCTACGGCCGCCGAGGCCGTAAAGGCTGCGGTAGGCATGGGGAAGCTAACGGTATTATTGATTACCGCGCCGTTGGCGAGCGCCGCCAGGGTCGGGAAGGTAACGACCCCCGTGCTGGCATTGTACACCCCGTTGTTAGAAGGGAATACACCACCTAGGTTCTTGGGCAACTGCACGGTCTGCTCTACGGCGGCTGCAGCCGAGGGACCGGTGTTGGCCGTAGTGATAGTGTAGGTAACCAGGTTGCCCGCAACGGCCGTGGTGGGGCCGCTGATGGTAGTCGCCACATCAGCGATAGGAGTTACGACGATGCTAGCCGTGGCCTGGTTGTTTTCGAAAATGCCCGACGAGGCCGAGCTGCCACCGCCACTCAGGCTGCCGCTGATGCTGACCGGACCCACGGCGGGCGCCGTGAACGTGACCTTAGAAGGGGCAGAGGCGCCAGTAGCCAAGGCAATAGAAGGGTAGGTGATAATACCCGTGGCTGGGTCATACACGCCGTCGTTGGTGACGGACACTCCGCTCAAGCCGGGCGTGAGCTGGGCGTAGCGCAGGGCGCTTGGCGCATCGGCTGGGCCGTAGTTGATGAAGTTCAGCGTGAAAGAAGCCTGCTGGCCCGGTGCTACTGCGGCAGCCGAAACCGCTACCCCATTGGTAGCTAGGTCGGAGGTCGCATTGTTGGTGACAGCGAAGGCAAACTGGTCGGGCGCGGTATTAGCACCTTGGCCTTTGGTCGTAGTGATAGTGCTGATGATGTTGGCAATACCACCCGTAGTGGAGGCCGTGTAGCCAAACTGGAAAACGCTCGCCGCTTTGCTGTCCAGCGTAGGTAGGGTGCCAAAGTTGATGAGCATCGTAGCAGGGTCATAAGTACCTCCCTGGTCCGTGATGGTCTTCAACTGCGCACTGGTGAGGCTAGCGCCGGTCGGCAGCGTTACGGTGCGCGTCACGTCAGTTGCCGCAGCCGGGCCGTTGTTGGCAAACACAGCAGCGTAGGTGGCCGTGGCTCGGCCCGTCGTGGTAGCGTTCAAACCGAAAAGGGCAGTTACCACATCGGCATCACCGCTGATGGCCGTGGTGGCCGTGCTCGTGTTGTTATCAGTTATCGGCTCAGCAGAGGCAGTCGTGATGGCCGACGTAGTCGACACGCTCACCGTACCAGGAGCCACGTAGGAAATACCGAAAGAAGTGCTACTACCCGCCGCTAGCGATGCAAGGGCAGGGTACGTAATAGTTACGGCCCCCGTGGTAGCGTCGGGGCCACTGATGTTAGTGCTGCCCGGAGCCGTCACGCCGGTAACCGGGTTGTTCACATCGCCGGAGCTTAGCGTAACGGTGCGAACAACCGAGGTCGCCGCCACGCCGCCATTGTTAGCGAAGCTAACCGATAAGCTTACCGTTTGGGCGGCCGTAGCCGTGCCTGGAGTCGAAATGGTCGTGGTTACATCTGTGCTGCAATTGATGCCAGCCGTGCTGCCCGCAATGCTGTTGCTGATTTGGCTGCTGGCAATGCCGGTTACGCCAGCCGATGCCCCGAAGGTCACGCCGCCTGCCGTGGTACCGCTGGCTCCACCAGCTACACTAGTGCTGCTAGGAGCTGCATTGGTGAGCACGATGCCGCCACCGCCGCCGCCGCCTGGGCCATGTGCCGCGCCGGCACCCGTGTTGGTGCCACCGGTGCCGCCATTAGCGGCTAGGGTGAGGCTGCTGAGGCTGGCTGTGTTGTTGGCCGTGATGAGGATGGAGCCGCCAGCCCCGCCGCCGCCGCTGCCATCGTTGAGTACCGCGTTGCTGGCGCTGGCGCCATTGGCCAGTACCGTGCCCGAGCCACTCACCGAGCCGGTGCGCACCAGCACGATGCCGCCGCCAGCCGCGCCGCTGCTGGCATAGCCCGCGCCACCGCCAGTGCCGTCGTTGGTGACGCCGGCCCCGCCGCCGCCACCTAGGATGAGGCGGCTGGTGCTGGGCACGCTAAAGGGCGAGCCTATTTCGCCGCCTATAACTGCGCCACTGCCCCAAGCGTTGCCGCCGCGGCCACCACGTGCGCCGTTGCCGCCGCCACCGCCGCCCGAGTTCTGGTCGTTGCCGGCTGGGTTAGAGTCGGTACCGCCGCCGCCACCGTTACCGGGGGCGCCGCGGCCCGCGCTGCCGCTGGGGTAGCCTTCTACCCCCGTATCGAACCGGGCACTGCCCGTGTTCACGTAGCGCGGGGTACCCACGGTGCTTTCGCCCTTCATAGCGTGGGTACCGGTAGTAGTGGTAGCCGAGGTGGGCGCCGTGGCCCGGTAGTCGGTGCCAGTGTAGCCAGTAGCAGTGCCTACGCCCGTAAGCCGCTGGCCTGCCCCGCCCCGAAAGCCTAGGCCCGAGGCATCGAGTTTGGCCCCGCTGGCAAAGGTGAGCTGCCCCGTTACGTCCAGGGCCAGAATGCCCCCCGTGCTACCGTTCCAAGCGCTAGGAGCTACGGTACCGCTGATAGTCAAGTTGGTGTACTGCGGAATGCGTACTACCTGAAAGCGCCGCTGCCCGGCAGTAGTAGTGGCATCAGCATTCAGGTAGCTGTTCTTAAGGCCCGTTGTGGTTGTGAGGGTACCACCGCTCACGGGTACGTCGCTGGCCGCAACCACGTACTCGTACTGGCCAGCCGAGAAGTTAGTGTTCAGGATGCCGCTAGCTAGGCCACCAGCTACGCCGTCGCCATACGAGTCAGTGTTGGTGTAGTTGATGTCGGCTCCCTGCATCTGGATTACCAGCAGCAGGTCGCCCTTTGCGATGGGGGTAGCACCTAGGGCTGCGCCTACCGTCAGCGAGGTAGCATTAGCAGCTACCGTCTGGTTGGTAGCTGGGTAGTAGGTATTAGGGCTGGCCGTGATAACTGGTGAGCCATCGCGGCCGGGGGTGGCGCAGGCACTGGCCGCGCCTGCTGGCCCGATAGGCGAAACAGCCACGGTGAGGATAGCAGCAGCAGCCGTACCATTATTGTTGGCTGGCGTAGGGTCAGCGGTGGCACTGGTGTTGGCCGCCGTCACCGTAAAGCTGCTCGGCGAGGCAGGTACCGCTAGCGTAAAGGAGTTTACCACCGAGGCACCGCTGGCCAGCGAGGCCGTCGGGTTGAAGGTAATAATGCCCGTAGTAGCATCATAGCTACCGTTGGTAACGGTCACGCTGCTAAAGCCGGGCTTGCTGGAAAGCGTTAGGGTCGGCACCACGTTAGTCGAGGTAGCTGGCCCGTTGTTAGTAGTTGTGATGCTAAAGCTTTTCGACTGGCCTTCTACGCCCACAGGCTGGCCGCCCACGGTCGATACTAAGTCAGCCCCCGCCGTCACGGGCACCGAGTAGGTAGCCGTATTGGAGCCGATGCCCACGTCATCGGTAGCGCGATAAGTAAAGGTGGCAGTGCCCACAAACGTGCTATTGGGCACAAATGAGAGCTGATACCCAGGGTTGCTAGCCGTGGCCGAGGTGGGCACGGTAATCACCTGCCCGGCCGTGGCGGCCGTGCCGTTCACGTACAGCGTGCCTTGCGCAGCTGTGGGCAGCGATACGATGGTATATGAAGCAATAGTGGTGTTGCCAGTGGTGGCATCGGGGTCGCTAGCATTGAACGAGGTGATGTTCGTCTGGCTGGTGCTATTACTCAGAATGGCTGGCGAGTTGGTAACGTCATTGGCCACCGGAGCCCGGTTTTGAGTAGTAGCCAGCGTTACCGTATTGTTGTTGGTCGTGTTATCGAGCACCGAGCTCGTATAAGTAGCCGTTCCAGAAACCGAGTTCGACGCCGGCATGGTAAAGGAAACGGTGTTGGTGACGGCCGCATTCACCGCCAAGTTGCTGATGGCCGCAAACGTAACCAGACCCGTAGTGGTGTTGTACGTGCCGCCGTTGCTGCCCGTCAAGCCGGTCAGGCCGGTAGGCAGTTGCAACGTTGGAGTCACGCTGGCGGGCACATCAGGGCCGTTGTTAGTGGTCGTCACCGTGTACGTGACCTGGCTGTTGGCCTGGGCCCGCACCGGGCCCGTGAGCGTAGTAGCAATGTCAGCCTCCGCACACCAGCCAAAGGAGGGAATGCCAATGGCCTGCTGCGCGGGGTCCGTATTAGCGGTCTGTACGTTGCGATACGTTATCGTCAGCCTCGTAATAGCCTGGGGAAACGTAACAATGACGTTGTCGGCGGCGCTGGCAGCGCTCTCCGCAGTGCCCGTAACCCGGTTATTACCCGAGTAAACGTTTGTATTACCTAGCTTAATATTGCTGGCCGTCAAAGCGATGGGCGTATTCGAGCCACTCACATAGCCATCAAACTGTACTTGGTCGATAAAGCCTGCCGTGCTCAGTGTCGAGCTGGTAGCATCAATGTCTTGCACCACAATAGAGAAGCCCGAGAGTGCTCGGCTGTTCCCCTGTGGCCCGCTGAACGTATAGGTCACCTGCGAGGTACTGGCCGTATTGCTGTTATAGTCAGTAAACCAGGTAAGCGCGGTGCTTTGGCCACCTCCCTGCACGTTTTCTATCCGAAAGCGGTCCGTGCCCGCGTTAGCCGAGTAGTCGCTCGTGGCAACGGTCACATTGCTGACCGAGATAGACTGTGCTTTCCAGTCTTCGTTTAGTGTACGATTCGAAAAGTTAAAGGCTGCTGCTTGCACGCACGTAGCCTGCCCCACTGATAAGGCATAAGTAGCTGGGGTACTCGTACCAGAAAAGTCGGTAGCCGTGAAGGTAAAGGAGTAGTTGCCGGCTGTACCCGACGGCTTAAAGGAAAGCTGGGTGGCCTCAGTGGTCGTTAGGCTGCGAACCGCCGTAACAGCAGTGCCATTTACATACAATGTACCGCCTCCTGGCAACGACGTAATGTTATAGCGGGTGGGAGTACCACTGCTGACGGTCAGATTGCTAATGGATGTCCGGGCTGCATTGGCAGGCAGCACGGGGGTTGTCAGACTGACAACCCCCGGTGCCGCCCAGGTAGGCGCCGCCGCCGCTAGCACTAGCGTGATTGCTAAAACCCAGGTGGATAGAGGTTTTTTCATTGACTTACAAATGGATAAGCAAACCTGTAAATGGAGAGAGCTATGGAGGAATTGTGATAAAAATCCTAGTTGTCGCGAGGCCTAATAGAAAATACTATACTTTATGAATGGTAAATAAAATTTGCACTAAATTAATAAACATTTAATTTTTTAGTATAATATAAATTATAATATATTCTGCGAATATTCGCTTATTATGCATAAAAAGACCGTTTATGACATATGTATTTTAGCTCACGAACTAGACAAAACTAAGAACAACAAAACGTTTTTATGTACAATTAGCAAGCTTGTAGAGCAATTATTTAATAAGGCGATAAATTGAAAAATTTATAATTATAATTTTTTCAATAAATATTTTTTATATCGGAGTATTTACCTCGGCATTAAAAACATTAAAGTGCATTGTATTAAGTGAAAGGAAATTTTGCGTTTCTAGGTGAATTTTTCTTCCTATTCAGCCTTTATTTTATTGTAGAATAGACCAGTAGATGATGCTATAGTCCTTGTAGAACCTCGGTATCCACTCAGTTATAAAGCTGATTTGAGGGTGTACTAGGTAATCAAGCATCAAAAAGCTGGATAAAACCATAGTAGCGCTGAGTAAAGGACACTAGCCACGTAAATGGTCTACTTCGGCTAGTGTTAAGTAGCTTCTGTATAGTGTAAGCCATCGAGCGCCAGTGCATCGCACAGATGAGGAGCGTCAGCGGCGGTGCTCCGCAGCACACACCACTATGCGGGTGGTAAGGCACACCTTTCTTTAGAAGGCGGCCAGGAGCTAGCAACGGCAGAAGCACGCCAGAAACGTCAGGTCAAGCCTACCTTTGCGCTGTTGAGTGGTGTGCTTTCGCTTGCGAAAGCGCTTAAAAGGGAATCCGGTGCGAATCCGGAGCAGTTCCCGCTGCTGTAAGTTCAGCCCCCGCACCTAAGTATATGCCACTGTAGCGTTCGCTATGGGAAGGCCTTAGGTGTTGAACGAGCCAGAAGACCTGCCAGTCAGCTTTACCTCCACCTCGCTTTCGGGAGAAAAGCCGTGGGTTGCCAGTTCAGTGCCGCCTAGGTGCTGTTGGTTGCTCGTTGCCTTTGCCCTTAAGCGTCAGCTTTCTCCAAGCTGACAGACTTGCGGCTACTCATGGCAAAAGACCTTTCCCTCGTTCAGCGCACTGCCTTTATCTGCAACGGCGACTCTTGCCTGAAGAAGGGTTCGGGCGACACCACCACGCAGGTGCGGGCGGCCATTGTGGCGGCGGGGGCCAAGCCAACCCTGCACACCGTGCGCACCCAATGCACCGACCAATGCCCGCACGGCCCGGTGGTGTTTGTGCATCCCGAAGGCACCTGGTACCAGCACGTCACGCCCGACCAAGCGGCGGCATTAGTAACGCAGCACTTGCTGGCTGGCGAGCCAGTGGCTGCCCTCGTTTTGCACCAAGGTTAAGCGACAGGTATTATGGCAGCTACTCTCGCTACTATTGTGCCTATGCAGGCAGACGACCAGCGCATTAGCGTGCTGGGTGGCGGCTGGCTGGGTCTGCCGCTGGCCCAGTACCTCGCGGCCCAGGGCTACGCCGTGCAAGTGTCGCGCACCACCGCGGCGGGGGTGCAGCAGGTGCGTGAGCTTGGCCTAGGTGCTCAGGAGGTAAACCTGGCGGCCGAGGCGCCATTGGCCGATGGTCCGTTTTGGCAAGTACCGACGATGCTCATCGCCGTGCCGCCCCAGGCCGGTCAGCCTGCCGCGCAGCAAGTAGCCCCGTACCAGCGGCTAGCCGAGCGGCTGCGCACCAGCGGCATCCGGCACGTGTTGTACGTCAGCTCGACTTCCGTGTATGGTGAGGCCAATGCCGAGGTGACGGAGGCTACCCCCCTCGCGCCCCAGAAACCAGGCGGCCAAGTGGTGCGGGCGCTAGAGGAAGTATTGCAGCAGGAGCCAGCCCTGCAAACCACCGTGCTGCGGTTTGGCGGGCTCATTGGCTACGACCGGCTACCGACCGATGCGGCCGCCATCGGGCGGCGCAGCCGGGCGGCCGATACGCCCATGAACGTCATTCACCGCGACGATTGCGTGCGGATTATCCACGAAATCGTGCGCCAAAGTGCCTGGGGCGAGGTGTTTAATGCCTGCGCTGATGCGCATCCCACCCGCCGCGAATACTACGCCGTAGCCGCGGCGGCGCGGGGCTTCGCTCTCCCCGACATGGGGCCGGTGCAGGCGCTGCCGTACAAGGTGGTGAACTCTGCTAAGCTAAAGGCCACCTTGAATTACCAGTTTTTGTACCCGAACCCACTGGCGGTCTTCGACGCCCCTAGGTCACCCCTCACCCACTAACCGGACGCATGGCAACCAAGCAAGGAATTTTGATTTGTGGGCACGGCAGCCGCGACAAAGAGGGCACGGCCGGCTTTCAGGAGCTGGTGGCGGGCCTGGTGCCGCGCTACCCCGACCGGATTATCGACTACGGCTTCTTGGAGTTTGCCCACCCCATTTACGCCGCCGCCGTGGAGCGCATGTACCAGCAGGGCGTGCGCAACATCACGGCTATCCCGGCTATTTTGTTTGCCGGTGGGCACGCTAAGAACGATATTCCGTTCGAGATGAACTCGCTGCAACAGCAGTACGCGGACCTCAAAATCACCCTAGGGCGGCATTTGGGTATTTCGGCGCCGCTCTTGCAGCTGGCCCGCCAGATGGTGCAGCAGGCCGAAGCTGGCCACCCGCCCGTGCCCCGCGAGGAATGTTGCCTGCTAGTAGTGGGCCGCGGCACTAACGACCCCGACGCTAACTCCGAAGTGGCCAAGCTCACGCGCCTCGTGTGGGAAGGGCTAGGCTTCGGCTTCGCTACCACCGCCTACGTGGGCGTAACCAAGCCGCTGCTCGCCGACACACTGCCGCTGGTGGAGAGCCTGCCTTACCGCCGCGTGATAGTACTGCCTGTGTTCCTGTTCACCGGTGTGCTGCTCAAGCGCATCTACAGCCAAGTGGAGGCGCACCAGGCTACCTCGGCCAAGGAATACATATACACCTCCTCTTTCGGCAGCGACGAGTTGCTGCTGCAAGCCGTGGATGAGCGTATTGCCGAAGTCGAGTTTGGCAGCCCCAATATGAATTGCCAGCTCTGCAAGTACCGCACCCAAATGATTGGCTTTGAAGACGAAGTAGGCAAGGAGCAAACCGGCCACCACCTCAATGTGAAGGGCATACTCTTCGAAGAAGAACAGAAAATCGGGGCGAAGAAAGGGCTGCTGCCGCAGCTCAAAAACCTGCTTGGCATCTAGCGCATGGCCCCTACCCTAGCCCCTGCGGGCAAAATCTACGGCGTGTCGCTCGGCCCTGGTGACCCCGAATTAATTACCGTCAAGGGCCTGCGCGCCTTGCAGCGCGCCGACCTCATTTACTACCCCGGCTCGGTGCAGGCCGATGGGCAGCAGAGCAGCTACTCCCTAGGTATCCTGCGCGAGCTGGGCTTAGCCGAAGCCAAGCTGCGCGGCTTGTTTCTGCCCATGCGCACCGACCGCACGGCAGCGTTACAAGGCTATGAGCAAGCTTTTTACCACATAAAGGCCGATTACGAAGCCGGGCGCACGGTGGCCTTCGTGAGCGAGGGCGACAGCACCTTTTACAGCACCTTCGCCTACCTGCTGGCGCACCTGCACGAACACCAATTGCCAGTCGAAATCATTGCTGGCGTGCCTTCCTTTTTGCTGGCTACGGCCGCGCACCAAGTGCCGCTAGCGGTGCTGCGCGAGAAGGTAGCCGTCATCCCGCTGCTGGCTAGCGCGGCGGCCCTCGAAGGCTACCTGCGGAAGTTTGAAACCGTCGTGTTAATCAAGGTGCGGGGCGCGCTCGACCACGTGCGGCCGGCCGTGGCGGCGGGCCATGCCACGGCCTACTACGCCGAGCGCCTGGGCACGCCCGCGCAGTACCTCACCACCGACCTAGGCGAGCTGGCGGGGCGCGAGCTACCCTATTTTTCCCTCCTTATTTTGAAGAGCTTGCTATGCAATTAAGCGTCATCGGCATTGGCCCCGGCTCGGATGCGTACCTAGTGCCCGCGGCGCAGATGGCGCTGGCCGACGCCGACATTGTGATAGGGTATCACTATTACTTTCAGTTTATTAACCACCTACTCAAGCCCGGCTGCGTGAGTTTGGGCCGCGAACTTTCGGAGGAAGAAGCCCGCGCCGAGCTGGCCGTAAACAGCTGCCAACCGGGCACGCACGTAGCCGTCATTAGCTCCGGCGACGCGGGCATCTACGCGATGGCCTCGCTGGTGTACGAGTACGCGGCGCGCCAGCAGCGCACTGATATTCAGCTACAAACGCTCCCCGGCATCAGCGCCTTCCAGGCGGCGGCGGCGCGGCTGGGCGCGCCCATCGGCCACGATTTTTGCTGCCTCTCGCTTTCTGACTTGATGACGCCCTGGACCACGATTGAGAAGCGCATCACGGCCGCCGCGGTGGGTGATTTCGTGACTTCGCTCTACAATCCGCGCAGCCAAAAGCGCAACTGGCAGTTGAGCCGGCTGCGCGAGATTTTTCTGGCGCACCGGGCGCCCACTACCCCCGTGGCCATTGTGCGGCAGGTCACGCGGCCCGAGGAAACCATTCACCTCACCACCCTAGCCGAGCTGGATGTGACGCTGGTCGATATGTTCTGCCTCGTGCTGATTGGCAATTCGCAGACCTACCGCTTCGGCGAGTTTCTGGTGACCCCTAGGGGCTACCTGGCCCGCAAGCCCACCACGGGGGCTGAGATTCAGGATGAGAGCTTCCGCCAGATTTGGGCTGAGTTGCAGCGCACCGACCTCTCGGCGGCCGACCAGTGGGCCGTGGTGCGGTGCATTCACAGTACTGCCGACTTCGAATACGAGCAGCTGTACTATGCGCAAGACCAGCCTCTGGAGCACTGGCACGCCTACCTAGCGGGCGGCGGCACGGTCATCACCGACGTGACGATGGTGCAAGCTGGTATCACCCGCGCCTACCGCGAGCAGCACGGCGTAGAGGTGCTGTGCTACCTCAACGATGCGCGCGTGGCCGACCTCGCCGAGCGCGAAGGCCTGACGCGGAGCCAGGCCGGGATGCGGCTGGCCTTGGCCGAACACCCTACTGCCCTATTTGTGGTGGGCAACGCGCCCACGGCCTTGTTTGAGCTGGCCGAGCAGGTGCAGGCGGGCCGCTGCCAGCCAGCAGGCATCATCGCGGCGCCGGTCGGCTTTGTCAATGTGGTGGAAGCCAAGCTCAAAACCAAGAGCCTGCGTGGCCTGCCGCTCGTTATCATCGAGGGGCGCAAGGGAGGCAGCAGCGTAGCCGCTAGCATCGTCAATGCCGCTTTCACCTTGCAGCAAGCTTTGTAAGCCAATTGTTTTGTGATGCGACACTATACCGTAGTTGGCCTGCCTAATACCACGCCCGTGGAACTGCCCGCCGAGGTGAGCCGGCTGGTAACGGCGCACGCAGTATTCTCGGGTGGGTGGCGGCACCATGAGTTAGTCAAAAGCTTATTGCCCAGACCACATACTTGGATACCCATCGGCGGCGATATGACCGCACTATTCGCTGAATACCGGACGACAAGGGCGCCGATTCTGGTATTTGCCAGCGGCGACCCACTGTTTTTTGGCATCGTGCGCACCATTCAAACGCACGATGCGGCGGCTACCCTAGCCGTGTACCCAGCTTTCAATAGCGTGCAGCGGCTGTGCGCCAAAATCGGCCAGCCCTACGAGCAAGTGCGCCACACGTCGGTGCACGGCCGCAGCTGGCAGCAGCTCGATGAGGCGTTGCTGGGCTATGAGCCGCTCATTGCAGTACTTACCGATGGCGTGCGCACGCCGGCTGCCATCGCCCAGCGGCTGCTGGACTATAATTTTCGCCACTACGAAATGCTAGTGGGCGAAGACCTCGACGGCCCGCACGAGCGCCTAGGGTGCTACGCCCTGACCGAGGCCGCCCAAGCCGAGTTTCTGCCCCTCAACTGCGTGTTGCTGCGCCAAACCTCGGCCCCTACCCGCAGCTGGGGCCTCGACGATGCGGCCTTTGT
>Ga0160429_1000037_pt1 | contig 182939 bp, 153 predicted proteins | sample SolpanmetagenomR_FD_108199 | JGI IMG/M metagenome (GOLD analysis project Ga0160429, IMG submission 108199) | Solar panel surface microbial communities from Lawrence Berkeley National Laboratory, California, USA - R | ecosystem: Engineered > Built environment > Solar panel > Unclassified ... | reverse complement strand
TGGCGCGCGAGCTTTCGTCGGGCTACGCCTACAAGCACGACCTGCTGCGCACCTACCTCTGGGAGCTGATTCACCTGGTGCAGAAGCTACAGCCGGCCCCCACGCCGCTGGCTACGCACAGCGCCGCCGCACGCGTGGCTACCCAATTCACGGAACTGCTGGAGCGGCAGTTTCCGCGCCAGAGCCCGCAGCCGCCGCTGCGCCTGCGCACCGCCACCGACTATGCCGACCAACTGGCCGTGCACGTCAACCACCTCAACCGCGTGCTGAAGGAAACGACCGGCCACACCACCACCACCCTCCTCAGCCGCCGCCTGGCGCAGGAAGCCAAGCTCCTGCTGAAGCAAACCGCCTGGAGCGTTTCGGAAATTGCCGATAGCCTAGGCTTTGCCGATGTGGCGCATTTCTGCACCTTTTTCAAGCGCCACGCCAGCCAAACGCCGGGGGATTTCCGGCGGCTGGCGGTGTTTGGGGTGTGATAACTGATAGTGCAGATGGCGCGGGGCTCTGCCCCGTGTCTACTAGTAGCAGGCCTCTGGCCTGCGTCGCAGAGATAATAATCGGTTAGCGTCCGCAACGATTGCAGGCCAGAGGCCTGCCACTAGTAGACACGGGGCAGAGCCCCGCGCCATCTGCAACTCCAGCATGTTTGAAATGTAAAACAGATGGGTTGACTGGCGAAGTTTACCCCTCTCCTACCGCCCGGACCTTTGTGGGGTACTTACTCGCCTCCATCCCCTAGGAGGCCAAACCCACAGGCAACATGGCAAATCAGAAAATAGCGCTGGTCACTGGCGGCAACAAAGGCATCGGCTTCGAAATAGTGCGGGGGCTGCTGCAAGCGGGCTGCCGGGTGTACCTAGGTGCCCGCGAGGCCGCCAAAGGTCAGCAAGCCGTAGCCGAGCTAGCCACCGAAGGCGACGTTCGCTTCCTCGAAGTAGACCTGGCCAGCCAAGCGACGCTCGACGCGGCAGTGGCGCACCTGCAACAAGAGGAAGGCCACCTCGACATCCTGGTCAACAATGCGGGCATCAATGTGCCCGGCGATGGCTCGCCCGTCAATGCTGACGTGCGCAGCGTAGAGCAAGCACTTCAAACCAATTTCCTAGGTACGCTGGCCGTGACCCAGGCGTTTTTGCCGCTGGTGAAGCAGGGCACAGCGGGGCGCATCGTCAACGTGTCGAGCCCGCTGGGCTCGCTCACCATCGTGGGGCAGAATGATTGGGCATTGCTCGGGTACTCGGCCTCGAAAGCCGCGCTGAACATGCTCACCGTGCAGCTAGCCTTCGAGCTGCGGGATACGGGTATTAAAGTAAACTCGGCTGCGCCTGGCTACACGGCCACCGACCTGAATGGCTTTGCCGGTACCGACACGCCCGCGCAGGGCGCGGCGGAGGCCATCCGGTTGGCCTTGCTACCGGCTGAGGGGCCTACTGGCACGATGTCTTCTTCCGACGGCATTTTGCCTTGGTAAAGGCTAGCAATTAGGGTGACTTCCTACCTACAAACTTATAAACGGCTGTCATGCTGAACGCAGTGAAGCATCTCTATCGCACCGTCTGGTTTTGCCCAACGATACAGTAGAGATGCTTCACTGCGTTCAGCATGACAGCCGTTTGCTTTTTTAACTTCAGGACCAGTTCATTAGCTAGCCCACGTATGTTGTCCCCAACCTGGCGCGAGCTTATAGCTCGTGCCTTTTCTTAGGATGGAGGTTATACCTCCATTGACGCGTAGCGGCAAGCTACGCTAAATCAGCTTTGCTCTCCTGACGGTTCCTGCGCCGGGAGGCACAGCCTCCCAAAAACATAGGCGCGAGTCTAGCGCAGAGTAACTCACGCCAGTGCGGCCGGTGTAAGTGGCTGAAAAGGCAACAGCTAATAGCTTGAGCAGCTTCTCTAAAACGCAAGCAGGAGCATCTAGGTCGGATGCTCCTGCTTGTAGAGATAGGTCAGTAGCGGAGGGGCTATTTCTTGCCGCTTTGCTTCGAGGCTTCGGAGTCAAAGTTCATCTTCCCCATTTTCCGAATCCGTTTTTTATCCTGGCGGCTCATGCCTGGTGCTTTTTCATCGTGGCGGGAGGCGCGGGGGCTACCACCGTCGCGGGTGGCGGGCGATACGACGGGCTGGGCACCCGGCACGGTGGCCGGCGTAATGGGCACGCCAGTAGTAGGCGACACCGCTCCGGCTGGAGCTACTGCGCCCGATGGCAGCACGGTTTGGGCGTGGACGGAGGCGGTGCCGAGCAGGCCGGCCGTAGCAAATGCGAGTAGCAGTTTCATAAAACGAAAAGCAAGGTGAAAGTAGCTGCTACGCATAGCGCCAGCTTTCGGACATCAGCACCCCGCCCGGCCGGGGCTGTGTACCCTAAGCAGTAAGGCACCAATGCTCCCTCAAGCTACCTTGCCTGGCGGCCGGCACCTAGGGGTGCTACTCGCTGCGGTAGCCTCTAAGTACTACTGTCGTCTTCATCGCCGCCTTAGGCCTGGCCCGCCCGGTCGGCACGACGAAACAGCCACCCCGAGGCAACCCATATACCCGCAAAAATGGTATTGAGAGCTATTACGTACAGCATCCCTAGGTTGACTTCGGGCCTCCAAATAAGCGCGGCTACCAGGGGCACAGCAAACTGCGTAAGTGCGGCAGCAAACATGGCCCGCGCCATGCCCTGCGACCGAAAGCGCGCCATCAGCGCTCCCACACCAGCCACGGCAAGCACCGCACTATAGAGTAGGTTGGCTGGGTTGTCTTCGTTCCCGATGAAGCCCACGGCCAGGTTCCCCCAGATGAGCAGCAGCCCAGCCGCCACCGCCACGCCCGCCCCTAGGCGGTACGAGCCATTGCTACCCATTCGGGACACGAGCACATACGTGAGGCCCGCACCGAACAGCAGCGCGCCCATGATGATAAAATCCGATAACGTCCAGAACACCTCTTTCGTGAACTGCATCGCTACCAGGGGAATGAGCAGCAGACAGGCCGTAGCCAACGCTAGGCGAACAAGGCTTTTGGTGAGAGTCATGGCAGTAGGTTTTGGGGTTGAGGCGTGAAGGAAAGAGCTGTGAAAGCAAGCAGAATTGGCGACTGACACCTACCCTAGCGCCCGCCGCAACCTGGCTAGGCTACGGCCCAAACAGTAGTACTAGGCTCAACTTGGAGTAAGGTGAATACCAACGACACAAAGCAAGCGAAAGAACTTTGTATTTCAAAGCTACCTAGCAAAAAAAATATTACAACACTCTATACTTCCTATATAGCAAGCTGCTGGCCACCTGCGCTACACGCTTGCCCATGCGGTCAGCAGCTAAAGCGGCTTCGCAGTTAGTGCTCGGCTACAGAATCGCCATGCGTCGCGTCTGACGCTAGAATACGCTGCTCAGCAACGCCAGATGCAAGGCATTATATTTTCACGACAGCTGACAATCAGCACAATGACTTCTACTTACTTGCAACTCTCAACCTGCCTTTACACTTCCCACTCTCTTGCCAGCAAGCGCGGCAGCAACTCGTGTACGATGCGGTAGGAAGCGCCCCAGAGGTGATGCGGCCCCACGCGCCAGAAGTCTATCAGCTCGGGCGCGGGCCAGCCGGGCAATTGCCAGCTTTCCTGGCCGGCGTTGGCGGGGTCGGCGAGGTAGCGCACGGGCACGTGTAGCACCTCGGCCACTTCGGTGGGCTGCACCTGCCAGGTGGGCGGCGGGACGATGCGGCCCAGAAACGGCGCGATGTGAAAGGCGCTGGTGAGCGTCTGCACGGGCGGCAGGGCGGCTAGCACCTCTATGGCCGCCCTAGGTAGGCCCACTTCCTCTTCGGTTTCGCGCAGAGCCGTGGCCAGCAGTGAGGCATCGGTAGGCTCGCGCTTGCCGCCCGGAAACGCGAGCTGCCCGCCGTGCACGCCGTAGTTGGTGCGGCGCACCAGCACCAAAGTGAGTTCGCCGGCTGCGTCGCGGAATACGGGCACCAGCACCGCCGATTCGCGCAGGATGGGAAGATTGGTCATAGGTAGCAGCGAGGCTAGCTTTTGCTGTTGAATGGTAAGAAAATAGGCTGACGTGCGGGCCATTGCAGCCTCAATAGGGTACCCCGGCCTCCCACTCACGGTGCAGACGGCGGGCATTGAAATACCACACCACCACAGTAGCCAGCGCCCACGCCACTAGCAGCACAAGCGCTGCACTGGCATTGTTGCGCACAGCAGGCAGCCCAAATGCGAGCAGCGGCAAGGTAGCCGGCACCAAGCTGTAGCCAAGAAGCCAGCGGCGGAAGGTGCCAAACTCAGCGGGCCGGCCGGCACGGGTACCGGCCGCGATGAGCAGGTACTGCAGGAGCACCAACATGAAAAAAGCGCCAACAATGGCAACGCCCATTGCTACCAGCATCAGCGCAAAGAAAGAGGTCACCACCATCGGAATGGTGACGTCGGCATCAAGCAGCGGCGCGGCTACTGCGGCCAGTAGCAGCAACAGTACAAAGGCCCCGGTCATTTGAAGCCACAAGTAGATAACGCGGGTACGAAACATCGGGGCGAAGTACTCTACTAGCCGGCAAGTGCTTGGCAGATGCTGGGCTACGAGCCGCCTTACTTCCGCGTCGCCAACACCTCGCGCACCTTGGTCCACTGAATATCAGGGTAGCGGTCGTTGTCGAGGGCTTCGAACTTGGGCAGGCCGGTGAACATGTTGTGCAAATACTGCATGCCCTGCCAGGGCGGAAATACCTCCTTAGGGGCGGGCACCAGGCGGCGGGTTATTTTAATCATCAGCTTGAGCAGCCACAGGCCGCCGGCGCGCAGGCGCCGAAAGGGCTGGCCGGTAGCTGCGCCGGCCGCCGCCTGCAAATCGCGGACGGTAGCTACCTCGCCGGCCACGCGCAGGTAGCGCGGCGTGGTAGGGTCGAGAGCGGCGGCGGCCGTGTATTCGGCCGTGTTGGCGATGGTAGTGAAGTCGAGCGGCTGGTCGGCCGAGCCCCAGTACAGGATGCGCTTGAGCTTGAATAGCACCATCGGCGCCTGCCCGGTGAGCAGGTCCATGAACATGCCGTTGAGGATGGACGTGGCCTGAATAGGCATCCGGTCGAGGTGGCGGCCAAACTCGCGGCGCAGGTCGAGGTTGCGGTTGCTGCCGGCGGGCAGCTTGGTAAAGTCGATGGAATAGTCGGACGGGATGAAGCGCGGCACGCCGGCCGCCACGGCCGCATCGAGCAGGTGGGTTTGGGCATCCACAATTACGTTGCGCAGGCCCGAAAGCGCCGATACTACGCAGGCTGCGCCCGCACAGGCTTGGGTGAGGGCAGCCGCGTCTTTGAAATCGACCTCCACTATTTCGCCGCCTCGCGCCCGCAAGGCAGCAACTTCGGGCTTGGTATTGCCGGGCCGGACAAGTGCGCGTACCCGGGCGCCGCGGTCGAGCAGTGCCAGCGCGATGCGGTGGCCTAGGTCGCCGGTGGCGCCGGCCAGCACGATAAGCGTGGGGTCGGCCACCGAGTGGCCGAGAGGAGAAGTGGGAGTGTCGGCCAAAATAGTAGGAGTAGCTAGTAGAAGAGGATAAGTTGGCTAGTAGTACGCGTCCCTGGCCCGCCAGTTAAGCAGTAGCTTGGACTTTGTAGTCCGAGCGCGAGCGCAACGAGCATCCGGCGCCTAAGTACCCCGAGGAGTAACCGCGCTGCTATAACTGTTCGCTAGGCTCGCGCTCGGACTGCGAAGCCCAAGCTACTGCGCAGCAAAAAGCCTCTGCCGGTAAGAGCAGAGGCTTTTTACTATAGCTAGTTGCGAGCGGCGACTACATTTTGGTTTTGGTCTTCATCGAGCCGTCGCTGCTCTTCATTTTGCCGCTTTTGCGCATCATTTTCTTGTCGCTGCGGTCTTTGGACATCTTGCCCATGGGGCGGTCAGTGGTTGTCATGGTTTGGTCGGGGGTGCCGGCGCTGGGCATGTTAGAGGGGTTACCGGTTTGGGCGCCGGGCGCGGTGCCGGGGGCTACGGTTTGGGCAGTGGCGGCACTGGTGGCAAGGGCAAAAGCGAGGGCCAGAATGGAAGTGGCTTTCATCGGAATCAGGAGCTAGGGGTGAGAAAAGGCAATCGGCAGCTTGGCTACCGTGCAGGGCTATACGGGGTACTGCGCCAAGCGTTTACGTCAGCTTGCTTTAGCCGCCAGCGCCGCAGTACCAAGCCAAGTTTTTCTCAGCGGACAGCCTGCATTCGCCCTAGGCAGCCCCAAATGTTACACCTGACTTTAGCAAGAATCCGGTCTTATTCGGCCGCCAGCCAGGCGGTGGTCCAGTACTGGCCGGGACCGAGAAACAGCCGCAGTATCTCGTCCGTGAGCTTGTTGCCGTTGTTGCTATTGGTCAGAAAAACGAGGCTTTCCTTTTTGCCGGGCAGCACCAGGAAGAAGCAGCGAAAGTCGCTGTTGTCGCCCCAGTGCCAGAGGGCGGGGCCTTGGCTGGTAGCGACCAGGCCCACCCCGCAGGCCCAGGCGATAGCCGGGTCGGCGGCGCTGGCCGGTGTGCCACAGCGGTCGGCCGTAGTGGCGGGCGTGGTGAGCAGGCGGGCGGTAGCGGGCTTTAGCCCTCGGCCAGCCAGGAGCGCTTGCAGAAAAAGGCCGTAGTCGGTGGCTGTGGTGAGCAGCGAGAAGGCGCCGTAGGGAGCAGCAAATTTCTTGATAGCAGTGGGCTTGCCCTTATCGTCGTGGCCAGTAGCCGCGACGGCAGTGAATCGGTCTTGCCACACAAAGCTGCTGTTTTTCAACCCTAGGGGTCGAAAAACCTCTTCCTGCGCCAGCACCTCAAAGGACTTGCCGGTGAGGTGCTCCAGCGTTTTTTGCAGCCACACGTAGCCCTCGCCCGAGTAGTGCCAGCAGCTGTCGGGCGCGTACTGTAGGCGCAGCACCGACGTGGGCCAGGTGGGCGCCAGCGGGTAGTCGGCCCAGGCGGGGAGGCCCGTGGTGTGCGTCAGCACCCGGCGCGCCGTGATGCGGGCGGCGCGCGGGTCGGGCTGAAGCCTAGGGTAAGGTGCATAAGCCAGCAGCGACTTGTCGAGGTCGAGCACGCCGCGGTCGTGCAGGCGCAGGGCCACGTAGGCCAGCACCACCTTGCCCAGCGAGGCCGCCTGAAAAATGCTCGTGGCCGTTACGGCCTGGGTGGTGCCAGCCTGGCGCAGCCCTAGGGTATAGCTTTTGGTGGTGTTGCCTTTGGTATAGCTGAGTTGCAAGCCCGGCACGTTTTCCTTTTGGAGCAACGCCCTGAGTTCGGCTTGCTGCGCCTGGGCTACTTGGCCAGTCAGCACCAGGAGCAACATGACTACTATTCTCATACGGGACGGGAGGCGTACACATCAATGGCCTCTAGCGAAGCATTTTCGCCGTGGGTAGCCAGATAAGCTTGCGCGCGGTGAAGGTAGCGCAGCTGCTTTTCGTAACTCACGAAGGGGCTGAATAGGGGCGTTGGCTCCCCTACCCTAGCCAGGGCGGTAAAGGCTAGCTGTTCCACCGCCACCGGCTCGGGCTGCACTGCGGGCTGGGGCCACCTAGGGCCAAAGTTGCGCACCGCCAGGTACATAAGCTTGGCACGGCCGCGGCGGGTTCCGCCCGCCAGGCAGGCCAGGTAGAACATGTAGTGGGTATCGCGCCAGGGCCGGGTGCGGGTGTCGCAGGCCACATCGTGCACGATGGACGCGTACACGTAGTCGCCGGTGAAGGGCGAGCCCACCAGCGACCACAGCACCCTCGGGATGCTGGCGCCGTTGACAATGCTGCCCTCCGGCGCCGCCCACACGGTGCCATTGGCCGCCTCAGTGAACGTGAAATCGTCGATAACCCGCACGTTGCGGTTGGGCGCATTGGGCGTGTCGATAAACTCTATCTTGGGCGTGTCAGAAAAAACGCCGGCCGCGGGGTCTTCGGTGATAGGCATTGGGTGGGAGGCTGAAGCAAACTTAACGGCTGAGCTAGGGCGCGTTGGCCTCCCAAAATAGCAGTAAAAAGCTAGCCATTGGCCGTTGGGGTGCGTACCTCTAGCCTAGGGCCTCCCCCACTTATTACTATGCAAAAACTATTTCTCAGCCTAGCGTGCAGCTTAGGTACCGGGTCGGTAGCCTGGGCCTGCCCGTGGTGCCGGCCGCGGGTGCAGGCCGGTATTTATACCCCCGCCTACACCACCAATGTGCTGCTGGTGCTCTTGCCGGTGGCAGTGCTGCTCGCCCTCGGCCTAGCCTTGTTTTACTGGGATAAACTACGTCCTTATTTCGGCGTCAGCTATGGCAAGTCCTAACACCGTGGCGCTACGCCGCACGCCGCTGGTAGCGGCTGGCATCTTGCTTGGGGCGGGCCTGGGCGGCTTTGTCGATGGCATCTTGCTGCACCAGATATTGCAGTGGCATAATATGCTTTCGGGCCAACTGCCGCCCGATACGCTGGTGCGCGCCAAGGTCAATATGTACTGGGATGGCCTGTTTCATGCGGCAGTGTGGGTGCTCACGGCCGTGGGCCTAGGCATGCTGTGGAGTGCCACTGGCCGGCATGATGTGCCGCACTCGGGCCGCACGCTCCTGGGTGGCCTGCTGCTGGGCTGGGGCTTGTTTAATGTAGTAGAAGGCATTATTGACCACGAAGTACTCGGGCTGCACCACGTGTATGAGTACACGCCCAACCACTTGCCGGCCGACCTAGGCTTCCTGGCATTTGGGTTGGCGCTGCTGCTCGGCGGCGGGGCGCTGGTGCGGGCCGGCCGAATCCGGTAATAACCTCAAAGTCAAGGCAAAGAATTCATAGCTAGACGCCAGCCGTTGCGGTGGGCCTTAGTAGCTAGCAACGACGCGACGCAGCGTATTGCATTTCTACGCCGTTCAGCAACTGGGCACTTTCCCGGAAACTGGTCTAGTTCCGGTTATCGGTCCAGGTTATGCGTACACGGACCTAGGCGCTTCATTTCTTCGCCTCCCTTTTCCGATGTCAACTTTCACCGTCGAACGGCTTTCCTTTCAACATCTTTCCGAACTACCCAACGCCTGGCAACCGGCCGATTACTTAGCCCTGCTTACCAAGCTGGACTACGATAGCCCCGAGGCCATCGCGCCGGCCGAGCTCAAGGAAATGACCCAAATGGCTATCACGGACTTGGAGCCCGCTGAGGCGGCCGAAGTTGTGCTTGGCCACCTCGTGACCGATGAGCTCACGGCCGGCCAGCTCGACCAGCTCGCCCACCAGATGCAGACCGAAAAGCTGTGGGAAGAAAATCCCAACTTTGCGCTGCACCAACGCTTCTTCAACGCCACGCAGCTGCTCTACGACGCCTACAACGGCAAATTTCCGCACCCGCAGGCCGTCGAGTTCAAGGTAAAAATCACCGCCACTGACCCCGCCGACCTAGCGCTGCTCGACCAAGACTCGGCTGCTACGCTGCTGCGCCTACTCGGCCCCGGTCTCTCAGACCGTGCCTTGCTGCACCGGTTGTTTAGCGACCAGCTCGCGGGCGGCGAGTTTCCCGAAGCCAATTCCATTCTGTGGCAATTCACGCCCAGCGAGAAAACCGATTCCAGCGTGGTGTACGACATCATCAGCTCCGACTATTGGCTCGAAGACTTCAAGTTCGCCGACACCTACGAGGCGACACTACCAGCGGCTGAGTAAGCTCCATTAGACTGGCTCTTACGCGTAGACCCCACCCCCGACCCCTCCCCTCCGGGAGAGAGGAGCTTGACGTTCGCTTACGTCTGCTTATAGTCGGCTCCCCTCTCCCGGAGGGGAGGGGCCGGGGGTGGGGTCCCTCACACCAGGTCATAAAAAAAGGTCGCTCCTAAATAGGAGCGACCTTTTTTACTTTAACAAAAGCCAACATAGGACCTAGCCATTACGCTGTTTCCATTCGTCGGCCAAGCCGAGCTTTTTGGCAATGTCCTTGAACATTTCGGGGTCGAAATCATCTTCGCCGGGTGCGCTGAGCTGGGGCTCTTCTTCGAGCACGGGGTACGGCACGCCTTTGATAGCGCCTTCCTTCACGATGAGTTGCGAGCCATCCTCGGGGTGCTCGCCGTTCCAGATGAGGCCAGCTTCCTTATAGGCATTGGGCGAGAACGTGTACAGCTCGCGGTGTAGGCCGTGCTCCATGAACTTCACGGCTTCCGGAAATTTCGAGTTGGAGAGTGGCGGCACGGGCATTATTTTCTTCACGTCCACGCCCGTAATTACCTCTAGGGCTTTAGCGTAGGCATATACGTGCAGGCCACCGCGCACCAGCAGGTAGCCAATCATGGTGCGGGCAGTGGGGTCGGTTACGGTCTCGTAAGCACGAATCTTGTTGGCACGGGCACCGCACTCCAAGAAGAAGTTGTGCAGCAAGTCGAGGCGCAGGGTGCCGGTGCTGTTCACGTACTGGCCGGTCCAGGGGTTGCCCATCGAGTCGAAGGGCAAGGCGGCCTGGCCGCTGGCCAGGAAGTGGTACGAGTTGCGGGCATCGGCTGCACCGGCCAGCGGGCCGGGCACGGGGTCTTTGCCGCGCTCGGTCACACCGGTTAGCAGTAGGTTGATGGCGTAGCTTACGGCTTCGATGTGCGAAAACTCTTCGGCCGCAATAGCCGACGTAAGCGCATAAAACGGGCGCAGGCGCTCGCGACCGCGGAAGTTGAACGACTGGAACGTGTAGTTCATCAGCGTGCTCATCTCCCCGAATTTACCCCCTAGCAATTCCTGAATGGCGGCGGCATCGTTGGCCGAAGGATTTTTCGGCTTTGGCAAGTCAAGGGCCAGCTCGTCGAGGCGAAGTATCATACGAAAATGGGTATAAGGGGTGAAAACCGGGTAAGCAGCACAAAGCGCCACCTCTTTGGTTTACGCAGATGAGAAGTGAATGAACGTGCAACTTTTGGTTACTCAACAGTAGCTACTCATTGGCAATCTAGTGCTTACAGCTAAGCTTATTTGTATTTTACCACCAGCGTAATCGGCAAGGCTACTTCTTAGGCAGCCTCTTAGCTTTGGGTTGCTAGGTGGCCTGCTAACAGCCATATTAGCCACAGAGGCCCCTTATTATTATTCCGTTAAAACTCAGCTTCAGGCATTTTTACGCCCTCAAACGCAAGCAGCCCTGGCCTCTTGCGAGGCCAGGGCTGCACGTACTTGAATGCTAAGGCTGAGCTAACGCTTTAGCGGCTGCGCTGCCACGCCCTCCGTCGTCAGTATTACGGGTTGAATGGCGCCCTTGGCGTCGAAGTGCATTTCTTCGAGGCATACCACGCGGTGGTTGCCATTTTTGTCGCCGAGCGGGTGGCGGTGATAGGCAATGTACCACTTATCGGTGCCGGGCACGTTGATAACTGCATGGTGGCCAGCGCCGGTACCTACTTTGGGGTCCTGAGCCAAGATTTTGCCTACTCGCTGAAAGGGGCCAAAGGGCGAGTCACCTACGGCATAGGCTACCGAGTAGTCGGGGCCAGTCCAGCCGCCCTCGCTCCACATAAAATAGTACTTCCCATTGCGGCGGAACATGATAGGGCCTTCCACATAGCCTTGGGGGGTAATTTCCTTGAACACCTTGCCATCGGCCATTGGTAGGAAGCCCGTGAAGTCGGGCTTGAGCTTGGCAATATTGCAGTGCTGCCAGCCGCCGTACACGAGATAATATTGGCCGTCTTTGTCTTGAAAAACAAACTGGTCGATGGGCTGGGCGCCGTTTTCGATGGTGCCTACCAGGGGCTTACCTAGGTAGTCTTTGAAGGGGCCGGCGGGGTTATCGGCCACTGCTACGCCAATGCCCCCTGGGGGCTCGTTGGGCTTTTCGGGGTGGTAGTCATTGGCCCCGAAGAAGAGGTAATACTTGCCGCCTTTGGCTACGATGGCGGGTGCCCACATGGCGCGGTGCGCCCATTTTACGCTGGCCGTGTCCAGCACGCGCGGGTGCTTGGTCCAGTGTACCAGGTCGGGCGACGAAAAAGCGTCGAGGTATACCTGCTGCTCGTAGGGTGCCGAGTATGTAGGGTAAAGCCAATATTGCTTGTTGAAAATAGCCGCGTCGGGGTCGGCGTACCACCCCGGGAAGATGGGATTGCCGCTGGTGCGCGGCTTGGTAGGTTGGGCTTGGCTAACTAGGCCAGTGGCCAGCAGCCCGGCCGCTAGGAGCATTGCTTTCATGGCCGCAAGGTACTGGCGCGGCGCTAATTGAAAAGCTCGACAGGCCACAACCACCGCCTGCGCGCTACAACCCGCCTAGGTAAGGCGGCGTACCATCAGCATCCTTTTCTACACGCCCTATGTCTACCCTACCCCCCGCCGAACTTTCGCGCCAGCTGCGCTTCGGCTACAGCCCCGACCTCAATCGCCGCCGCTGGATTATCGGCCTCTCGCTCGTGACCGTCGCGGCCGGCCAAATCGTGACACTCTACCAAACCGGTGTCATTTCGCACCTGCCCGACCCACCCTTGGCTATTTTCGACTCCGACAAAGTCGATGCCTCGGACTATGGCTACAAGCGCCTGCAAATGCCCGACGCCCCCGCCATGATAGTGACCGGCGGCATCACGACCATCCTTGCCTCGGCCGGAGGCCAGGAGCGTGCCTCTACCCTGCCCTGGCTACCTGTAGCACTGCTCGGCAAAACGCTCATCGACTTGGTTACCAACGTGCAGCTAGGCCGCGAAGAGTGGCAGGAGAACAAAAAGCTGTGCTTCTACTGCCAAGCCTCAACGGTGGCTGCTACAGCCGCCGCCGTATTGGCCGTACCCGAGGCCATTAAGGCTTTTAAGACGCTATTTGGCAAGAAATCCGCCGCTTAGCACATTTCGGAGACTATACAAACCCGCCCACCCGTTCTGCTTCGACAAGCTCAGCAGGAGGGGTGGGCTTCTGTTAGATATCCTTTGCCGGGCGCACCTAGCAGGGCATGAAAAACTCCACTTCTTGCAGGCGACCCTTTTTAAATAGCAAGTTCAGGGATTCGTCCGTTTGTTTGCCTTTGTAATAGAAGGGCAGGCTCATCTCTTCGCCCGGCCGGCCGGTGCTCGGCACATCCGCTTGCTTGGCCGACTTGGGGAAGATACGGCGCACGTCTTCTAAAGTAGTGTTTTGATTAAGAAGAAGTTGCCCGAGCTTGCCCTGAAACTTACCCGTGGTAACATCGAAGCTGGCTAGAATGGCATGGGTGCCGCTCACTTCATACATCGTGTTGCCATAGTACCAAAAATCACCAGCGGGGCTATCCATCCTATTCAGGACTTCTAATGCGGCTCCGCACTCCACGGCACCTTTGGCGATGCTGTCGGGGCGGCCTAGCTGGCGCCGCAACTGGGTAGTGGTGAGTTCCTTTACTAACTGCCCATTGACGGTAAGCATGTCCGACTCGATATACTCCGGGTTGCCCAGCGCGGCGTTGGCCTGCCCTTGCTTAGGCGGCGCAGGCACGGCAGCCGGAATAGAAGGGCTGCTTTGGCAAGCGGTCAGGCAAACCAGCAGGGAAGCTACTTGTACCAACTGTTTCATGGGTATAACGGTGTATTTGAGGCGCCGATAGGAGGGCTTGCCTGCCTTAGCGTACCTCAATAGTACAGCAGGTACTCTACTCGCTCAGGCTTGCACCGACATTTCTCCCCCTTGCTTTCAATCAGCCTTCGCTTTTAAACTCGCGGCAATAGCTTTTTACTCCGCCAACTCACCTAGGGACGTCGGCACCACGTGGGGTGCGGGTACCGAGCCATCAGGCCTAGCCCAGGGGTGAAGGGGTTCCAGCGGCAATGTAAGCAGGCGCCCCACCGTCTGAGCGGCGGGGTCGGGGTAAGCAGGCACGCCGATGGTAATGGTTTGCTGCGGCACGTCGAAGCGCCGTGTTCTATGAAGGAAATCCCAGGCCATGAGCACGACACCGAAATTGCTATCCGTTTCGCGCTGCACCACCGAATGGTGAATGCCATGCAGGCGCGGCGTCATCAGCCACGGGGCCAGCCGGCGCTCTAGGGCAATGGGCAGGCGCCAATTGGTGTGCTGAAAGGCAGTGAACCCTTCAAAAACCACCTCGTAGCCCAGGGCCGTGGCCGGGCGCACGCCCAGCAGCGCGGGCAGCCCTGCCCGGTACGGAATGCTAGCCAGCATCTCGCCAAAGTGAAAGCGCCACGCCGTGGTCAGGTCCATATCGAGGTCGTTGTGGTGCACGCGGTGCAGCCGCCACAGCACGGGCGAATGCAGCAGCCGGTGCCAGGTATAGGCCAGGTAATCAAGCACCAGCACTTCTAAAATCAAACGCGGCACTGCGGGCAGCCGGGCGGCCAGTTGGGCCATCTGCCTAGGTGCCGCTAGCCGCCCCAGGCCCACCATAGCGGGCAGCAGCGTCAGGCGCATGGCGGGCAGCGAGGGCGCGGCCAGCAGCACGTTGCGCCGCCAGCGCTCGGCGCGCGGGCGAGTGCGGCGGCGTAGCGGACGCGTAGTTTCGAGCAGTAGCAGTCCCACGGCCAGGGCGCCTAGCACGGGGCCCGCCCAACGGTCGAAACGCTTGAGCAAGGGGTGATTGACAGGAAAAATACTCACAGTGGGGCTAGCGGTCTAGAAACAGTTTGGAAGTTGGCAGCTTCAAGTTGCGCGGACTTTGTAGTCCGCGAGCGATTGCTAGCTGCACACGGACTACAAAGTCCGCGCAACCTGGACCCTAGCAGTACCCCCTAGGGCACCGGCGGGTTGCCGGGCGCTAGTACTTTCGGGCCGGCAACGCACCCCAGCGGCGCGGCCTTCTTAATACAGCCCTTGGTTAGCATCATAATTCCTACCTACAACGAGGCGGCAAGCATCGGCGACCTACTGCGCTATCTGCGCACGGCCGCGGCCGGCGCGCCCGTACCCGAGCTGCTCGTGGTAGACGGCGGCAGCACCGACGCCACCGTGGCCCTGGCCCAGCAAGCCGGCGCCACCGTGTACCGCAGCCCGCGCAAGGGCCGCGCCGCCCAGCTCAACTACGGCGCCGAGCAGGCGCAGGGCGACGTGCTCTATTTTCTGCACGCCGACTCGTACCCACCGCCGGGCTTCCTGGTCGACCTAGGGCGAGCCTTGGCGCAGGGCTACGAAAGTGGCTGCTACCGGCTGGCCTTCGACCACGGGCACTGGTTTTTGCGCTTCAGCGCCTGGTGTACCCGGTTTCCCTTCACATTTCTACGCTTCGGTGACCAAAGCCTCTTCGTGCGCCACGAACTGTTTGCCCACCTAGGCGGCTACCGCGAAGACTTGCAAGTGATGGAAGACCAAGAACTAGTGCACCGCCTGCGCATACAGGCGCCGTTTGTGGTACTCCCGCGGGCCGTTACGACTTCTGCCCGCAAGTATCTAGCCAATGGCGTGCTGCAGCTGCAAGGGATTTTCACGCTTATTGTGCTGCTGTATTGGGCCGGTGTATCGCAGGATAATCTTGTGCGGCTCTACCGGCGGCTCATTCGCCAGAGCAAGCTATAACTAAGATTAATTACTTGCGAATTAGCCCAGTACCCTCCCTTCACTGTCATGCTGACGAAGGAAGCATCTTGTCACGCCAGAGATAGCTAAGCAACCCTGATAAGATGCTTCCTTCGTCAGCATGACAGACCGAGGCCTTCCGGTTAACCAATGACCTTTCCAGCACCATAAATGATTGAACACCTGCTCATCTTCGCCCGCGAACCCGTGCTGGGCCGGGTCAAAACCCGCCTAGCGGCCGACATCGGCCCAGAAGCGGCGCTGGCTACTTACCGCGAGCTATTGGCTATAACGGCGGCGGCCGTGCAGGCCGCCCAGGTGCCGGCCACCGTATGGCTGGCCGAGGCACCTGCGGCCATGGCCCTAAGTACCCCCACCAGCGCCGACCGCCTCGAGTGGCCCGGCCTACCCTGGCGGGTGCAGCCCGCCGCGGGCTCGCTCGGCGAGCGCATGGCCCACGCCTTTGCTGAGGCTTTTGCGGCGGGTGCGGGGCGCGTAGTCGTCATTGGCACCGACTGCCCCGGCCTCACGGCTGACCTGCTTCGGCTAGCCTTTGAGCAGCTTGCCACCCACGACCTAGTAGTTGGGCCAGCGGCCGATGGCGGCTATTACTTACTAGGGATGAATAAATTACATCCTAGCTTATTCGCCAACAAGCAATGGAGTACTGACTCGGTGCTGCCTGCCACCCTGGCCGATGCCGAGGACCTAGGACTGCTAGTAGCCCAGTTGCCAACCCTAACCGACATAGACTCGGCTAGCGACTTAGCTGCTTGGCGGGCGGGCCGCTAGCAGCAGCCACCGCCGTCGTAGAAGTACGTGGAGGGCGATACAAATACGTCATCTCGACCTAGGGCCAGCAGGGCAGCGGCGGTTTTGTCGCACACGGCCAGGGGTTGATTTTGCAGCAGCACGTGGCCTTTGTGGTCGTCGAAGTACTCGTCTTGGCCGTAGTAAATAGCGGTGCGACCCGTGAAAATGCACGGTCCATCGGCCGGCATCGGGTCCTTAATGGCGCACACCTCCACGCTCTCGATGAAAATCAGCTCGTCGGTAGCGTAGTGCTGGGGCGAGAGCACCCGGTAGGCGCGGCGAGCCCGCACTTCCACGGTGCCAAAACCTACTTCAGTTATCATGTCTAGGTACTCTTGCAGCGGCAGCGAGCCTGTGAGGCACAGGGCGCGCAGGCGCTCATCGGCGCGCAGCTCGTCGCTCATGGGCTGCTCGCAGGTGGGGTCCGACATTACGAGGCGGCCATGGGGGCGCAGCACGCGGTAGGTTTCTTGCAGGGCTTGGCGCAGGTCGTCGGCCTTAAAGATGTTGAACAGGCAGTTTTGAGCGGCCACGTCCACGCTCTCGTCGGCCACGGGCAGGCGCAGGGCATCACCAGCGCGCAGGTCGATGTAGTCGGGGCTAAACCAGTCGTTCTGGCGGGCCGCTTCCAGCATATTTTCGCGGGACGCATCGAGCATTTCCGACACCACATCGACGCCAATGACGGCGCCCGGCCGGCGGCTGAAGTAGCTGAATTGCAGCAGTTCCATACCGCCGCCCACCCCTACGTAGAGCACCGTGGGGCTGTTGGAGAGGTCGCGCGGGTTCACAGTACTGCCGCAGCCATAGTTCATGGCCAGCATACGCTGCGGAATGCGCAGGCCCGGCAGCTGCCACACGGGGTTGGTGGTGCAGCAAAGGCCCACTTGCGGCTCTTGGGCGGCTTGGCGGTACACGTCGGCGGTGGTGGCGAGGTAGCTCATGGGATGGTAAGCAGCGTTTTTGTGCAAAGGAAACGTGGTCTTGGTCAAACGGCCAGGCGCCCTCGATGTTATCTTTCCTATTAGGAACCGCCCTAGGTGGTTTGCTTTCTCCTACCCTTTCGTCTCCCTTTTCTTAGCCCTCCATGGACTCGTACTACAACCCCGCCGACCTCAAAAAATTTGGTAACATCGCCGAGTTTCAAAAAGAATTTGCCGATAAATTCTTCGCTTACTACGGTGCTGTTTTCGCCGAAGGCGCTCTCACTGCCCGCGAAAAATCACTCATCGCCCTGGCCGTGTCGCACGCCGTGCAGTGCCCCTACTGCATCGACGCCTACACCAACGACACCTTAGAGAAAGGCTGCACAGAGCCCGAAATGATGGAGGCCGTGCACGTAGCCGCTGCCATCCGGGGCGGGGCCACGCTGGTGCATGGCGTGCAGATGATGAATAAAGTAAAAGAACTGTCGATGTAGTTATCAGTGCTTTAACGCTGATTAGAGATTCACCAAAAATAACGTTTGAGAACGTTTGTCATGCTGAGCTTGTCGAAGCATCTCTACCGCACCGTTGAAAAGCCGCTCGACGGTGCGGTGGAGATGCTTCGACAAGCTCAGCATGACAAGACGATAATTCTACTTGCGTATTCGTACTCAAGTTCCTAGCCTGTGCTCACCTCATGAAATCACTTAAAGCGACCGGCCACGAGCTAGCCGACTCGGCCTTCCAGCTCACGGTGCTTAGCCGCGAGGCGGCGGCCACGGCGCACCTGCCGCGGTTTCACCAGCAGTTAGCGGGTGCGGGGCTGCTGCCGTTGCGGCCGGTAGAGCCGGCTGTGCTGCAAATCAACGTGGGCAAAATGTGCAACCAGGTGTGCCGCCACTGCCACGTCGATGCCGGCCCCGACCGCAAGGAAATCATGACCCGCGCCACGATGCAGCAGTGCCTCGACGCACTGGCCCGCACCGACATCCAGACCGTGGACCTCACGGGCGGCGCCCCGGAGATGAACCCCGACTTTCGCTGGTTTGTGGAAGAAATCAGCAAGCTCGGGCGCAAGGTACTGGTGCGCTGCAACCTCACTATCATCGTGGCCAACAAGAAATATCACGACCTGCCCGAGTTTTTCCGGCAGCACGGCGTGGAGGTCGTGAGCTCGCTGCCGTTTTACAGCGCCGACAAAACCGACCGGCAGCGCGGCGCCGGCGTCTTTGCCGACTCCATTCGGGCCTTGCACATGCTCAACGCGGTGGGTTACGGCCAGCCCGGCAGCGGCCTGGTGTTGAACCTAGTGTACAACCCTGGGGGCGCCTTTTTACCGGGCGCGCAACAAGGGCTAGAGCAGCAGTTCAAGCGGGCGCTGCTCAAAGACCACGGCATTGTGTTTAATAGCTTATTCGCCATCACCAACTTACCCGTGAGCCGCTACCTCGACTACCTCATCGAGTCGAACAACTACGCGGGCTACATGGAAAAGCTCGTGACGGCCTTCAACCCCGTAGCCGCGGCCGGCGTGATGTGCCGCAGCACCCTCTCCGTAAGCTGGGACGGCGGCCTCTACGACTGCGACTTCAACCAAATGCTCGACCTAGGGGTGGCCAGTCCGGTGCAGCACATCCGCGACTTCGACGCCGCCGCGCTGGCCGAGCGCGCCATCGTCATCAACGAGCATTGCTACGGCTGCACGGCCGGCAGCGGCTCCAGCTGCGGCGGCACTACGGTGTAACAAGCAATAACCTGTTACTTTTCTGTCATGCTGAGCTTGCGAAGCATCTTATCACGTTAGAGCTATTAATCCAGCGTGATAAGATGCTTCGCAAGCTCAGCATGACAGACGCTTTTGGGCTGCTTATAAACGCGTTCAGTTCAGCCCGACTTTCCCCTTCATGGACTCAAACAGCTTGGGCGAATCGAATCCTACGCCGTGCTTGAACACGATTTCCATTTGGCGCAGCTGGCGGATATCCTTTTCGGGGTCGCCGGTTATCAGCACCAAGTTGGCTTGCTTGCCGGGTTCGATGGTGCCGATTTCGCGGTCGCGCCCTAGGTATTTGGCGCCGTTGAGGGTGCAGATTTTGATGGCTTGCAACGGCGTGAAACCGCCCTCGACCAGCAGCTCGATTTCGCGGCGGTTGGCGTAGCCCGCAATGGTGCGGCCCGCGCCGGTGGGGTCGGTGCCGGCCACGAGCAAGCCGCCCGCGTCGTAAAACTGCTTTTCCCAGGCCTGCTCTTTCTTGAACAGCGCCACGCTGGCTGTGTCCTTGCCCTGGTTGCTCTTCCATGTAGCGGTTTCGCGCTCTTGCAGCTGCGGCACCAGCGCCTCTAGGCCACCACCTAGGACCACCTCGCGGCCGGTGTAGGGCTCGAACACGGGTAGCGTGGAAGTGAGCGCCACATTCTTGCTAATCAAGAGCTTGATGAGGTCGGCCATGGCTGGGCTACCTAGGGGCAGGCGCTGCAAGGCTTGGCGGGCGGCGGGGTAGTCGCAGGCATCGGCGGCCTTGCCGGCCACAAAGTCAGAGCTGGCCATGAAGCCGTGCTCTAGGTTGTCGATGCCGGTTTCGGCGGCCTCGCGGTAGGTGATGGCGCAGAGGTGGCCCGTCACTTTGAGGTGGCGCTGGTGGGCCTCCTGCACCACGGCGGCCAGGTCGGCGCGGGTGGCGTGCATGTACATCTTGAACGACGTGCAGCCCCGGTCGGCCCAAAACTTGGTCGAGGCGGCCGCGTCGGCGGGGCCTTTAATGGTATTTAGGGCCGGAATATCCATGCCGGGCTCCTCCATGTAGGGCGCCGTCACGTCCATGTCGGGTCCGATGAATTTGCCCTCGCCGATAAGACGCTGAATGGCTAAGTCGGTCTGCGGCTCGATGCTACCCGCCGTGCGGATGGTGGTGGCCCCGCCCGCCAGGTAGAGCCTAGGGAACGAGTACGGCATCTGGGCGATGTTGAACAGCCCGCCCGCTGGCATAGTGTAGTAGAGGTGCTCGTGCAGCATTACCAGCCCCGGAATCAGTGTTTTGCCAGCGCAGTTGATGACCTCGGCACCAGCCGGCACCTTTACTTTTTTGGCGGCGCCCACCTGCTCGATGCGGCCATCGCGCAGCAGCACGGTTTGGTGTAGCAGCGCAGGGCGGCCAGTGCCGTCAATGACTTTGGCATCGGTGAGCGCTACCACGGGCGCGCTTACCTTGATGTATTCCTTGACCTGCGGCGTGAAGGGCGGCGGGGTAGACTGTGCGGCAGCAGGTGCCACCGCCGCGAGCGCCAGCAAGGCAGGCAGGTGGTAAGGAAGTAGATTTTTGCGTGGCATAGCAGGCGAGGCGAAGTGGTACTAAAGCGCAGAAGCTACCCTAGGGGAGGGCTGCAGTCAAATATATCTTGGCAAAAGCCAGCTGGCATCACTCGCGGCAGATTTGCGTAGAAACGGCATGCGCGTTTCCTACTCTGAGTTGCACCAAGAATTCAAGCGCGTGCTCCTAGCACTCAACTTCCCCGAAGTCAAAGCCGAGCAGTGCGCTACACTCTTTGCCGATAATAGCCGCGATGGCGTGTACACCCACGGCCTCAATCGCTTCCCCACTTTTGTGGGCCACGTGCGGGCGGGCCTAGTGCACCCCGCCGCTGCGCCTACGCTTGTCGAAACCAACGGCCTCGTGGAGCGCTGGGACGGTAACCTAGGACCCGGCCCCACCAATGCCGCCGCTTGTATGGCCCGCGCCATTGAGCTGGCTCAGCAGCACGGCATCGGCTGCGTAGCGCTGCGCAACACCAACCACTGGATGCGCGGCGGCAGCTACGGCTGGCAAGCGGCCGAGGCCGGCTGCATTGGCCTGTGCTTTACCAACACCACGGCCATCGTGACGCCCTGGGGCGGCACCGACCCGCGCCTCGGCAACAACCCGCTGGTGCTGGCCGTGCCCCGCCCGGCCGGGCACCTGGTGCTCGATATGGCCATTTCGCAGTTCTCCTTTGGCAAGATGAGCACCTACGCGGCGCAGCATGAGCCCCTGCCCCACCCCGGCGGCTACGACCAGGCCGGCCACCTCACCACCGACCCCGCCGCCGTGCTGGACACCAAGCGCGGCCTGCCCATTGGTTTCTGGAAAGGCTCGGGGCTGGCGCTGATGCTCGATGTAGTGCTCACGGCCCTAAGCGGCGGACGCTCCACGGCCGACATTACCGAAGCCGGGCAAGAGTCGGGGGTGTCGCAGTGCTTCATTTGCATCAAGCAGCCCACTATGCACGAAGCAGTTATCGAAGAAATTCTACGCTTTACCAAGAGCAGCCCGCTCGGCACCAACAGCACCGGCATCTTCTACCCCGGCGAGCAATCGCTGGCTACCCGCCAAGCTAACTTAGCCGAGGGTATTCCAGTCGAAGAAGCCATTTGGCAGGAGGTTTTATCAATGTAATCAGTAACTCAAGTGCGCGATTGTCCTTGCGAGCACAGCGAAGCAATCGCAAAAGTTAGGCTGCCATTCGGGTGCGATTGCTTCGCTGCGCTCGCAAGGACAATCGCGCACTGAATTTGAAATCGTTCTACCAATGCCTACTTACCATATCGGCTGCTCGGGCTACCACTACCGGCACTGGCGCGGCGTTTTCTACCCCGAGAAGCTGCCCATGCGGCGCTGGTTTGAGTTTTATAGCCAGCACTTTCACACCCTAGAGCTGAACGTCACGTTCTACCGCTTTCCGCAGCTTTCCTTTCTCGAAAACTGGTACATCCAGGCGCCCGCCGACTTTCAGTTTGCGGTGAAAGCGCCCAAGCTCATTACGCACTACAAGCAGTTTCACGGCGTGGGCCAGCTGCTCGGCGACTTTTATGATACCACCGGCCGGGGCCTACTCGAAAAGCTGGGACCAGTGCTGTTCCAGTTGCCACCCCGGATGGCCTACGAGCCCGACCGGCTTACGCGCATCCTCGACTGCCTCGACCCGAGTTTTGTAAACGTGCTGGAGTTTCGCCACCCCAGCTGGTGGCGCGACGAAGTGTACCACGAACTGCGGCAGCGCGGCGTGGTATTCTGCGGCCAGAGCCACCCGCTGCTGCCCGATACCGTGGTGGCCACCGCGCCCACGCTGTACTACCGCTTCCACGGCGTGCCCGACCTCTACGCCTCGCCCTACCCTAGCGAGGCCCTAGGGCGCCAGGTGCGGCAGCAGTGGCCGCCGCACCTGGCGTTGAGCAAGCCTATCTATATTTCAACAACGACATCGGCGGCTCGGCCATCGGCAATGCGCAAGAAATGCGCAGCCTGCTGTAGCTTGGAGCTTTCGCTCCAAGCTACTCTCTAGACCTATGCTCGACCTCATTATTGATGCCCGCCCAGCGGCTCTTGCGCCGGGGTTTGCGGTAAAGCGCATCCTCCCCTACCGGCTGCGGCGCATGCTGGGCCCGTTCATTTTTATGGACCATGCTGGGCCGGTGCAGGTAGCGCCAACCCAACTATCGAACCTCGACGTGCTGCCGCACCCACACATCGGGCTGAGCACGGTGAGCTATCTGTTTGGCGGACAGGTGACGCACCGCGACAGCCTAGGGGTCGAGCAAATCATCCGCCCCGGCGAAGTAAACTGGATGACCGCCGGCAGCGGCATCGCCCACTCCGAGCGCTTCGAAGACCCCGCCGCGCTAGCCGGCGGCGCCCTCGAAATGCTGCAAACCTGGGTAGCCCTGCCCGAAGCCGATGAGGAGCAAGCGCCCACTTTTCGTAATTACCAGCCAACTGAACTACCTATCTTCACCGACACCGGCGTGTGGATGCGCCTGATTGCCGGCGAGGCTTTTGGCCTCAAAAACGGCGTAGAAACACATTCGCCCTTGTTCTACCTGCATGTGGTACTGCAAGCTGGTGCCCGCTTTGGGCTGCCCCGCGGCTACCCCGAGCGCGGCGCCTACGTGGCCAAAGGCAGCGTGGAAGTAAACGGCCGCGTGTACACGCCGGGCCAACTGCTGGTATTCACGCCAGGCCTCGACCCAGTGCTCGTGGCCCGTGAGCCCAGTACCCTCATGCTGCTCGGCGGCGAGCCCCTAGGCGAGCGCTTTATCTGGTGGAATTTCGTATCCTCCCGCCGCGAGCGCATCGAGCAAGCCAAGGCTGACTGGCAAGCCGGCCGCATCTTACTGCCGCCCAACGACAACCACGAGTTCGTGCCCTTGCCCAGCGACCGCACCCGGCCTGCTGGCTCGGGGTCGCCGCCTCCACAGGCGCTGTCCTAGGTCGACATTCGACGCCTTTAGGCGCAGAACCCCACCCCCGGTCCTTCTCCGCTTGATGCGCGGAATCCTCCGGGAGAGGGGAGCCGACCGCACGCAGACGTTGGCGAACGTGACCAGTCGTCAGGCTCCCCTCTCGCGGAGGGGAGGGGCCGGGGGTGGGGTCCTACGAGCGCCGAGCAGCACGCTGGCAATGCCTATTTCAAAAACAAAAAGCCCTCTGCACGTATGCAAAGGGCTTTTTAACGGCTTCTTATATCCTATACCTAGCGGCTGGTTTTACCAGCGCCGCCGGCAGACTGCACAGCGCTCACGCGCCATACTTTATTACCAGCGTCGTCGGTTACGAGCAGGGCGCCGTCGGGCATGGTTACCACACCTACAGGGCGGCCATGGGCTTTATCCGAGTCGCCACCGACTAGGAAGCCGGTGAGGAACGGCTCGGGCTTGCCGGCAGGTTTGCCGTCTAGGAAGGGCACGAAGGCCACTTGGTAGCCGGAGTACTGCGAGCGGTTCCAGGAACCGTGCTCGCCCACGAAGGCGCCGTTCTGGTACTTGGCAGGAAAGGCTTTTTTGTCGTAGAAAGTGAGACCTAGGGCGGCCACGTGTGGGCCCATCGGCACGTCGGGCACGAGAGCGGCTTTCACGAGGTCGGGGCGCTCGTTTTTGCGGCGCGGGTCTTCGTTTTGACCATAGTACGAGTAAGGCCAGCCGTAGAAGCCGCCTTCTTTCACGCTCGTGATATAATCGGGCACCAGCTCGTCGCCTAGCTCGTCGCGCTCATTCACCGCGGCCCACAGCGTAGTGGTGCCGGGGTAATACGCTAGGCCAATGGGATTGCGCAGGCCGCTGGCGAATACTTTCTCGCCCGAGCCGTCGGGGTTGATTTCAAGAATGTTGGCGCGGCGCTTCTCGTTTTCGGGGCCGTGCTCCATCACGTTCGAGCCCGAGCCGACAGTTACGAAAATCTTCTTGCCATCCTTGCTGGCCAGCAGGTTGCGGGTCCAGTGGTTGTTGTAGCCGCCCTCAGGCAGGTTCATGATTTTCTGGCCAGCGACCGTCATCTTGGTTTGGCCGGCTTGGTAGGGGTACTTCAGCACGCCATTGGTATTGGCCACGTAAAACGAATTACCCATCACCAACATGCCAAATGGCTGGTCGAGGCCAGCCAGAAATACGGAGCGCAGGTCGGGCTTACCGTCGCCGTTAGTATCACGGAAAAGCGTGATGCGGTTGGCACTGGTGGGCTGCAGCGAGCGCGACTTGTCGAGGCGCAGGGCGGCAGCGATATCCTTTTTCAGGCCCTTAGGTAGCGTTGCGGCTTCCGACACAAATACGTCGCCATTGGGCGCTACATAGGCCCAGCGTGGGCTTTGCAAGCCACCCGCAAACTCCGTGACCGTGAAGCCCGCTGGCGCCGTAGGCGTTTTGCCAGCCGGCCAGTCGATAACATCGACGCGGTGGGTCACCGACTTACTCTCGTAGGGCGCGGGCAGATGCACTGCCTCCTCCTTGGGAGTAGTAATGGTTTGGGCTGGGTTATCAGCCTGGGCTTGCTGCTTTTCTTCTTTGCTGGGGCCGCTGCTGCACGCGGCAAGCAGGCCGAGAGCCGGCAGCAAATGGGCATATTTAGGAGTCATAAAGCACAACGTAAGGAAGGAGCCAACGCGAAGGTTGGCTAACTATAAGAGTTGTGCTTTTTACTAGGTCGAGCGGTATTAGTTACGTAGCGGGCGCATTATTACTCATTCTTTTACCACCTTGGCGGTGCCCACGGTGGCACCGCTTTCGCTTTGCACTTTCAACAGGTAGATGCCCGGCGATAGGCTACCGAGCCCTAGGCTAATAGTGCCGGTGCCGCTAGCCTGCGCTACCACTTGGCCAGTGGCGCTGTGCAGCAGCCCTAGGCAGCGCCCAGCCGGTAGGCCGCTCACCGTTACTTGGTCGCGGGCGGGGTTGGGGGCTACTAGCAGCGGGACGGCGCCGCAGCTAGCCAGGGTCACCACGGGGCTAAAAGCCGCCGTGCCATCGATGTCTAGCATCCGTAGCCGAAAGTAGCGCAGCTCGACCCGCCGACCCACCCGAAACGAATAGCTGGCGCCCGTAGCACGGTTGCGGCTGGGCACGGTGCTCAGGCGCTCGTAGGCCTGCCCGTCGCTGGAGCCCTGCACCTCGTAGGCGTAGCTGTTGCGTTCGGTGGCCGTTTGCCAGGTAAGGGTGGCGGTGCAGTCGTCGGGGGCCACGCGTCCACTAAAGCTGGTAAGCGTGACGGGCAGCGGCGCCGCGCAGATGAGCGGCTGCAAAAACGCCGCTGCTTCGTTGATGATGCCGCCTAGGTTAGCTTCGCTCACGGGGCTACCGTGGGTGCCGCCCGCTATGGGGTGCAGCTGGCTGGAGATGCCCGCCGCCGTGGCTCGCGGCTGTAGCTGGCCACTGCCACAGATGTTAAACTGCGTGTATTGGATGGTGCCACAGTTGTAGGGCACTACCTCATCGGCATCGCCCTGGGCGCTGTAGAGCGGGGGGTTACCGGCGCTCACAATGCTGAGATTATTCACACCCCCCGCAATATTCACCACTCCCGCGATACCCGAGGCGTCGTAGGAGGGCAGCAGGTTATTAGGCGCGGGCAGGTCGGTATTGCCTTCTAGCCCGCCGTTGTTGTTGTAGGCAGTGGTCGTAAGCGGGTTTTCGGTAATGCCCTCCGTATAAGCTACTTGCAGCGCCGTAATGGCGCCCGCCGAGTAGCCACCCACGAAGATGCGCGTGGGGTCGATGCGGTACGTGTTAGTCGTGGCAGCATCGTGCTTGAAGTACCGCACGGCCGCTTTCATATCGGCGGCGGCCCGTATTACGCCATCTATCAGCTTGGTCTGGTCGGCGTACACGGCCGCTAGGCTGAGAATATTATCATCCAGAAGGCGATAGTCGACCGCAGCGGCCACGTAGCCTTTGCGAGCAAACGACTGGCAGATGCTCACTATTTCGGCATCGGTGCGAGCCCCTTTTACAAACGCGCCACCAAAGGCAAAGAGCAGCAGGGGGCGCTGCGCAGCCGCATCACCCGCGGGCTCATACACATCGAGGTAGAGAGCTGCGGGCGCGCTTTCAACGCCAGTATAGTAGTTTCTAGTGGTATTGTAGCCAAAAGTGATGTTGGGCGTGACTTGCACCTGCACTCCTGGCAAGTCATTGACGTAGCGGTTATTGCCGCACGCCAGAGCCGCGCCCTGGCCGTGAGCCGACCACGCCCAGCCAAGCAAGCAAACCCAAAGAAAGACTATTTTTTGCATAAGCCAACGGCGGAAAACAAGGGGCAGCCAGCGCTGCGAAGGGAAACAGCAACGCCTAGGTACGCTAATTATTTCAGCCGGTAATGAGTAAGGTCACTAGTGCTTGCTCGTAAACCCAAAAGCGGCCCGCACTACTAGTACGGGCCGCTTTTATACTACTTTGGCTTGCACTGGACTAATAGCCAGGGTTCTGCGTCAATTTGCCGCCGCTGAGCTGAATCTGGCTGAGCGGAATTGGGAATACCTCATTTTTGCCGGCTACAAAGCCGCGGCTCCGCAGCACGGTGGCCGCCCTCCCCTGCCGCACGAGGTCGAAGAACCGGTCGCCGTATTCGAGGGCCAGCTCCACGCGACGCTCTTTCCAGATGGCTTGGCGCAGCGCTTCTTGCGAGAGCCCACCGGGCAGCGGGGCCAGCCCAGCGCGCACCCGTATCTGGTTGATGCCATCGAGCGCTTTTGCCGTCTGGCCCAGCTCGTTGGCGGCTTCGGCATTGAGCAGCAGCGTTTCGGCGTAGCGCAAGATGCGAATGTTCTGGTCAGCGCCGTAGAGGCAGGCTTTCGTTACGGAGTTGGGCACGTAGGCCTTCATGTTGTAGCGCTCGTTCGAGTTTTGCAGGCTGATAGAGTCGCCCTCGGGCGTGGTAGTGCCCCGGTACATAATGGTGCCCGCCTTGCGCTGGTCGCCGGGCTCAAACGCGTTCTCTAGGTCGGCCGTGGGCGTGCAAAAGCCCCAGCCAAACTGCGGGCGCGGCGCCTGGCTCAGAGCCCAGTACGAGTTGGAGGCGTCGCAATTGCCGGGCAGCGTAGTGCACTGCACTTCAAAAACTGACTCTGGGCCGTTCTCACCCCGAATGCGGAACATCTCGTAGAAATTGGGCACCAGGGAGTACCCTAGGGTCAGCACCTGGTTGGAAGCGGCCAGCGAAGCGGCGTAGTTTTTTTGGTAGAGCTGCACTTTGGCCAGCAGCGTGAGGGCCGCGCCCTTGGTCGCGCGCCCAATGTCGGCCGTGCCGTAGGCGGCGGGCAGGTTTGCCGCGGCCGTGGTCAGGTCGCTGATGAGCAAGGCATAAACCTCCTCGCGGGTGGCACGGGCGAGGTTGAGTTCCTCCGCCGTTTCGGCGGGCTTGGTGTGCAGCGGCACGCCGCCAAAGGCCCGCACTAGGTTGAAGTACGCCAGCGCCCGCAAGAACTGCGCCTCGCCCACGTAGCGGGCGCGCAGCGTGGCATCCATGCTGATGCCCGGCACGTTCTGAATGACCTGATTGCACAAATTAATTTGCTGGTATTCAGCCGTCCAGATACGCTCGTGGTCGCCCGACGTGGCCGTAAAGCGAAAGTAGATGTAGTCGTTGAGGTAGTCGCCATCGCCGGGCGTGCTGCCTTTGTCCACGTCATCGCCCGGGTACACAGCCACCGAAAACCAGTTGAAGGCCACCGTGTTGTACTCGCGCATTTTGGCATAGCACGAGGCCACGGCATAGCTGGCATCGTTCTGGTTTTGAAAGAACTGGGTGGTAAGCGGCTGCCCCTGCGGCGCCACTTCCAGAAACTTGCTGCACGAGGAGATAGCCCCCAGCGCCAGCCCGAGCACGGCCAGGGCCGGCAGCCAGCTGCGCCGCTTCGTGATAGTAATGCTTTTCATAAGAATTAGAAGCCAATGTTGATACCTAGGTTGTAAATCGCCGTGAGCGGATACACATTCAGGTCGACGCCCGCGAAGGTGGGCGTGCCGCCGACCTCGGGCGTGAAGCCTTTGTACTTGGTCAGTGTCAGCGGGTTCTGCGCGTTGGCGTAGAGGCGCAGCGTTTGCGCGTGCAGCGACGAGGTGACCGACTTAGGAAAGTTGAAGCCCAACTGCACGTTGCGCAGCCGGATGTAGTCGCCCTTCTCCACGTAGTACGAGCTAGGGTCGAGGTTGCGGCCCGCGAGGTCGGCCGAGGGCGTGGTGTTCGAAGTGCCGGGGCCGGTCCAGCGGTTGTTGTAGAAATCCTCGGTGTAGCTCTCGTTGCCCACGCGCACTAGGCGCTGGGCGTTGAATATTTCTACGCCACCTACCCCCTGAATATCAACCTGCAAGTCGATGAGCTTGTAGCGAAAGTTCATGTTCAGGCCGTAGGTAAAGCGCGGGTTGGGGTTGCCAAGCACCACGTAGTCGCGGGCGTCGAGCAGGCCGTCGCCGTTGGTATCCACAAACCTGAGGTCGCCGGGCTTGGCCGTGGCCGACTGCGGCGAGTCGGCTATTTCCTGCGTGGTCTGGAAGATACCCGCGGTCTGGTAGCCAAAGAAGGCCCCCACGGGTGCCCCCACCCGCGAAATGGTGGTGCGGTAGCCCCCGAGCGGCAGAATGCCGGCAAATAGCGGCGAGCCGCTGAGCGTGCTCAGTAGCTTGTTCTGGTTATAAGCCCCCGTGAACCCTAGGCTATAGCTAAAGTCGCCGGTGCTGGCCGAGGTCCAGCGCAGGGCGGCCTCTACGCCTTGGTTTTGGAAAGTGGCGTTGTTGTCGAGGTAGCCAACGCTATTGACGTAGCCCGGCGACGACAGCACTGGCACCGGAAACAGCGCATCGAGGGTGCGGCGATTATAAAAATCGAACTCCGCCGACAAGCGATTCTGGAAAAAGCGCATTTCCAGGCCCGCGTCATACTCCTGCGCTTTCTCCCAACGGGTGGCACTGGGCGGCACCTGGGTGTCGATGTTGGCGCCGGTCACGGGCGTGCTGGGATTGCCAAAAAAGCCAGTGGAATAGGGCGCGTACGTAACCCGCGACGTTGACACGTTGTTGGGCACGTTGTTATTGCCTAGCAAGCCGAAGCTACCCCGCACTTTCAAGAAGTCGAACACGGAGCTACCCTTCATAAACGGCTCTTCCGACACGACCCAGCCTAGGCCCACCGACGGGAAGTTACCGAACCGGTTGGCCTGAATGTACTTGCTGCTGCCATCGCGCCGGAAGCTGGCCGTGAGCAAGTACCGCTCCTTGTAGGCGTAGTTGACGCGCGCAAACAGCGAGAAAATCGTGAACAAGTCGCCGGGGTTATTAGCCAGGCTGGCCGTGCCTACGGTACCTAGGTTGAAGTAATAGCTGTCGGCGCCACCGGCCTGCACGCCGTTGATGGAGCCCACCTGCTGCTCGCTGTGAAAGCGCAGCGCCGTGGTGCCCACCAAGGCCGTGAGGTGGTGGTCGGTGCCGAATGAGCGGTCATACGTGAGGACGTTTTCCCACTGCACCTGGCTGTTTTGGCTAGTGCCTTTGGTGAGGGTGTTGCCTCGGTACACCTGCACGCTGGTGAGCGAATCGGCCTTCTGATAGTTATAAAACCGCGACGAGCCGTAGCTGATGCCCACGCTGGTGCGCAGGTTGAAGTACTTAGCAAAGTTGAGCGCCGCAAAGGCGTTGCTCACCAGCGTCTGGCCCTGCGAGCGCTGCACAAAGTAGTCGAGCGTGGCCCGCGGGTTGGCGAAGCTACCGAGGCCCGCCCCCACAAAGGCCGGGTCGCCGTAGCGCCCGCTGGGCAAGAAGGGCTGGAGCACCGGCGGCGCCACGTAGGCCTGGGCAAACACATTGGGGCTGAGCAGCCCTAGGTTGGGAATGACGCCCGTGCCCACGTTGGCCAGGTCGCCGATACCGTAGTTGCCAAACACGCCCGAGGGCAGGCCCGGCGAGTCGTGCGAGTTGAGGTTGGCGAAGCTGGCCGAGTACCCCACCTTGATGCGGTCGGTGACGGCGAAGTCCGTTTGGAGCCGCGCCGTAATGCGCTCGTAGTCGGCATTTTGCAATATCCCCTTCTGCTGCAAATACGAGCCACTGAAGCTGTACGAAGCCCGGTCGGTGCCACCGCTCAGGCTGAGCTGGTGGTTTTGGGTGCTGCCGGTGCGCGTTATCTCCTTGAGCCAGTCGGTCGAGGGCAGGTCAAGAGGCAGGTTGTTGCTGGGGTCGATGCCGGTGAGGGCAAACTTCTCGTTGAGCAGTTGCGCGTACTGCTGGGCGTTGGCCAGTTTCACGCGGTTGGTAATGGTTTGCACCCCGCCAAAACCATTGTAGCTGATGCGGGTGGCGCCCGCGGTGCCACGCTTGGTGGTCACGAGCACCACGCCATTGGCGGCCTGAATACCGTAGATGCTGGCGCTGGCCGCATCTTTGAGCACTTCTAGCGAGGCGATATCGTCTTGGTTGAGGAAGCTCAAATCGGTGCCCTGCGGCAGCAGCGTGCCATCGACCACGTAGAGCGGCGACACGCCCGCCAGCGCACCCACGCCCCGCACCCGGATTTCGGGCGCTGCGCCGGGCGCACCCGAATTGGTGATTTGCACGCCTGCCACCTTGCCTTGCAGCGAGCTGACCGGGTTTTGTGAAGCTTGGTTCACTAGCTCAGCACCTTTTACCGAGGCGATGGCGCCCGTTACCTCGCGCTTGCTCTGGGTGCCGTAGCCCACTACCACCACGTCATTGAGGCTCTGCGATTGCGGCGCCGCGAACTTGACGTCGATACTCGTGCGGCCGTTCAGGGTAATTTCCTGCGCCGGGTAGCCCACGAAGGAGAACACCAGCGTAGCACCGGCCGGCGCGTTGATGGAATACTGGCCTTCGAGGTTAGTGGCCGCACCTACGTTGGTGTTTTTTACGACCACATTGGCGCCGGGCAGGGGCTCGCCCTTTTCATCGACCACGCGGCCCGTAATAGGCGTACCGGCTTGGGCGGGAGCTTGCCTGATGCTCCAACTAGCGGCGTGCGCAGGCCAGGCCGCGCCCAGCCCCACGGCCAAGCCAAGGCCCTTCACCAGCCGGGCCGGTGTTCTGGTTAGCCCCGCGAAATGTAAAACTTTCATCGAATAAGAATACTAGAAAACTGGTAAAAAGGGGTGACTGTCGGGACCAGCCAATCGGAGGGCTACGCGGGCCTAAGCGGCGTAGCGCGGGAGATAAGAATTACACGAAGAAAACTAATGTGCTTAGAATAATTTCCTCACGCAGTGGCACCTAGGGCTGTTCCTTGAGCTGCGATAGCACGAAGAGCAGACCAGCTAGGAGCAAGACACTTTTATTCAATAGCTTATTCAGGCGCCTTACCCCTATTCAACTCCCTGATTCTATTAGCAAACACATACTTTAAAGTTCAGCTACACTTTAAATTATATTATTTTTAATAAATAAAGTTTTATACTTAGCAATTCTTTCTGATTCGCCTAGCTGCTTATAGCAAGCAGGCACAAAAAAAGGCCTGCTCTTATCGAGCAGGCCTTTTCGCGTTTGCGCTTTTAATTAATAGCCAGGATTTTGCGTCAGCTTGCCGCCGCTGAGCGTGATTTGGCTGAGCGGCAGCGGCATCAGCTCATTTTTATTGGCTACAAAGCCCTTGCTGGCCAGCACGGTAGCGGCACGGCCCTGGCGCACCAGGTCAAAAAACCGGTCGCCGTATTCCAGCGCTAGCTCTACGCGGCGCTCTTTCCAGATGGCTTGGCGCAGGTCGGCTTGCGAGAGGCCGCTGAGGGCGGCCAAGCCAGCGCGAGTACGCACGCGGTTTACAGCGGCCAGGGCTTTGGCGGTTTGGCCTAGCTCGTTGGCGGCCTCGGCGTTGAGGAGTAATACCTCGCCGAAGCGTAGCACCCGGATGTTCTGGTCGCGGCCGTAGCCGCAGGTTTTAGGAGCCGAGTTGGGCACGTAGGCCTTCATGTTGTAGCGCGGATTCGACGAGTTTGCCGCAATCACGTCGCCATCGGGCGTGGTGGTGCCGCGCTCCAGAATGGTACCTAGGCGGCGCTGGTCGCCGGGCTCGAAAGCATTGGCAAGGTCGGCCGTGGGGTTGAAGAAGCCCCAGCCAAATTGCGGGCGCACCATCTGGCACTCAGCCCACTGCGAGTTGGAGGCGTCGCAGTTGCCGGCCAGGGTAGTACACTGCACCTCAAAAATCGACTCGCTATTGTTCTCGCCCCGGATGCGGAACATGTCGTAGAAATTGGAGGACAGCGAGTATCCTAGGCCCAATACCTGGTCAGAAGCGGCCAGCGAAGCAGCATAGTTTTTCTGGTACAGCTGCGCCTTGGCTAGCAGCGTGAGGGCTGCGCCTTTGGTGGCGCGCCCCACGTCGGAGGCGCCGTAGGCAGCAGGCAGCACCGCCGCGGCAGCCGTGGCATCACTGATAATGGCGGTATACACCTCGTCGCGGGTGGCACGGCTAGGATTTAGCTCGTCCGCCGTTTCAGCCACTTTCAGCAGCAGCGGCACGCCGCCGTAGGCCCGCACCAAGTTGAAGTACGCCAGCGCCCGCAGAAACTGCGCCTCGCCTACGTAGCGGCCGCGCAGGGTGGCGTCCATATTCACGCCTGGCACGTTTTGAATCACTTGGTTGCAGAGGTTAATCTGCTGGTACTGGCCATCCCAATACCCTCCTACCGGCCCCGACGTGGGCGTGATGCGGAAGAAAGAGAACTCGTTGAGAAACTCGGCATCGCCAGTTACGCTACCTTTTTCAGCATCATCCGAGGTCAATGTCGTTATGGCCAGCCAGTTGAAGGCGGAGAGGTTCCACTCGCGCAGCTTGCCGTAGGGTGCGTTCACGGCGGCCGTAGCATCGGCCTGGGTCTGGAAAAACTGCTGGCTGGTGGGCTGGCCCTGGGGCGCCACATCCAGAAACTTACCGCACGACGAGGTGAGGCCCACGGCCAGCGCCGCGGCTACCGTGCCCGTGCGCCAAAAGCGGCGGGGTGTAAACAGGTTATTTTTCATGGGTGGGAGTGCGCTACTATCTTAGAAACCAATATTTACCCCTAGGTTGTACGTGGCGATGAGCGGGTACACGTTCAAGTCGATGCCTGCGTTGGTAGGCGTGCCGCCGACCTCGGGCGAGAAGCCCTTGTACTTGGTCAGCGTGAGCGGGTTCTGGGCGTTGGCGTAGATACGCAAGGTCTGTACTTTCAAGTTGTTAGCTACCGCCTTCGGGATATTAAAGCCTATCTGCACGTTGCGCAGCCGGATGTAGTCGCCCTTCTCAATGTAATACGAGCTCACGTCGAGGTTGCGACCCGTGAGGTTAGCCGAGGGCGTCGTGGTTGAGGTACCCGCGCCGCGCCAGCGGTTGTCGTAAAAATCCTTGGTGTAGTTCTCGTTGCCGTAGCGCACTTCGCGCAGACCATTCAACAGCTCTACGCCGCCTACCCCTTGAATATCAACTTGCAAGTCGATAAACTTGTAGCGGAACGTCGTGTTGAGGCCGTAGGTAAAACGCGGATTGGGGTTGCCTAGGCGCACGTAGTCCTGCTGGTCAATGTTGCCATCGCCATTCTGGTCCACGTAGCGTAGGTCACCGGCCGCAGCACCGGGCTGGGCCGAGCCTGAAATATCCTGGGCCGACTGGAACACACCAGCCACCTGGTAGCCGTAGAACGCGCCGATGGGGTCGCCGATGCGGGTTTGGGTGGCCTGGTAGCCCGCCACCGGCAGATTGCCGGCAAACAGCGGGGCGCCGCTGGCAGTGCTTAGGGTCTTATTTTGGTTGTAAGCACCCGTCAGGCCAATATTATACGAGAAGTCGCCGGCCGCTTGCGAATCCCAACGCAGGGCAACTTCTACGCCCTGGTTCTGGAAGCTGGCGTTGTTAGCGAAGAAGCCGCTGCTATTGGCAAAGCCCGACGAGCTGATAACGGGCACCGGAAACACCGCGTCAACGGTGCGGCGGTTGTAGTAGTCAAGTTCGGCCGAGAGGCGGTTATTAAAGAAGCGCATTTCCAGGCCGGCGTCGGCCTCGCGCACGTTTTCCCAGCGCAACGAAGGCGGCACCTGCGTATCGATGCTGGCGCCGGTATTGGGGATGTTAGACGGGGTACCAAAAAAGGCCGTGTAGCCGGGCAAGTAAGACGCTCGCAGCACCGATAGGTTATTGTTTACCTGGTTGTTACCTAGGATGCCGTAGCTGGCGCGAACCTTCAGGAAGTTAAAAACCGTGCTGTTCTTCAAAAAGTCCTCATCGGAAACTACCCAGCCCAAGCCCACCGAAGGGAAGTTGCCGTAGCGGTCGGAGTACTTGCTGCTACCGTCGCGCCGGAAGCTGGCCGTGAGCAAGTAGCGCTCCTTGTAGGCATAGTTGACGCGCGCAAACAGCGAGAACAGCGTATTTAAGTCGGCCGGGTTGGCCAGGTTGGCCGTGCCTACGGTACCTAGGTTGAAGTAGTAACTGTCGGCGCCCGTGGCCTGCACGCCGTTGATGGAGCCGATTTGCTGCTCGCTGCGGTAGCGGAAAGCCGTGGTGCCTACTAAGGCCGTGAGGTGGTGGTCGGTGCCAAACGAGCGGTCAAACGTCAGGGTGTTTTCCCACTGCGGCTGGCTGAAGTACGTTTGGCCCTTGGTGAGTATGTTGCCCCGATACACCTGCACTGTCGTCAGCGAGTCGGCCTTCTGGTAGTTGTAGAAGCGGCCGGTGGTGTAGTTCACACCCAGGCTGGTGCGGGCGGTGAAGTACTTGGCAAAGTTGACGGACACGAACGCGCTGCTCACCAGCGTCTGGCCCTGCGAGCGCTGCACAAAGTAGTCGAGCTGGCCCCTAGGGTTCGAGAAAGTGCCTAGGCCCGACCCGATGAGGTTGGGGTCGCCGTAGCGCCCGCTAGCCAAAAAGGGCTGGAGCACCGGCGGCGCCACGTAGGCATTGTAAAAGATGTTGCCGCCGTTGCTGTAGTTAGGATAGATGCTCGACGCTAGGCCCGGCGCATCGTGGGCGTTCGTGCTGGTGAAGGCCGCCGAATAACCCGCCTTGATGTGGTCGGTGATGTTGAAGTCAGTTTGCAGGCGCGCCGTAATGCGCTCGTAGTCATTGCCCTGCACTAGTCCCTTCTGCTGGAAGTACGAGCCACTGAGCGTGTACGATACCTTGTCGCTACCGCCGCTCAGGCTGAGCTGGTGGTTTTGGGTGGCCGCTACCCGCGTTACCTCCTTAAACCAGTCGGTCGAGGGCAGGTTGGTGGGTAGCGCATTAGTGCCGGTCAGGCCGTTTTTCTCGTTGTAGAGCGTGGCGTACTCGGCGGCATTGGCCATTTTCACGGTGTTGGTGGCGGTTTGCACGCCCCCGTAACCGTTGTAGTTGACGTGCGTGCCGCCCGCGCTGCCGCGCTTGGTGGTCACGAGCACCACGCCATTAGCGGCCTGCACCCCGTAGATGCTGGCGCTAGCCGCATCCTTCAGTACCTCAATCGAGGCAATGTCGTTCTGGTTCAAGAAGCTGAGGTCGGCGCCCTGCGGCAGCATGGTACCATCGACCACGTAGAGCGGGTTCACGCCCACTAGCGAGCCCACGCCGCGAATACGAATCTGGGGCGAGGCGCCCGGCTGGCCCGAGTTGGTGATTTGCACACCCGATACCCGCCCTTGCAGCGAACTCACCGGGTTTTGCGAAGCTTGGTTTACCAGTTCTTCGCCCTTTACCGAGGCAATGGCGCCGGTCACTTCACGCTTACTCTGGGTGCCGTAGCCCACCACTACCACGTCGTTGAGGCTCTGCGACTGCGGCGCCGCAAACTTCACGTCGATGCTGGTGCGGCCGTTTAGGGTGATTTCCTGCGCCGGGTAGCCCACGAAGGAGAACACCAGCGTAGAGCCGGCCGGCGCATTAATGGAATACTGGCCGTCGATATTAGTAGCCGTGCCCACGGCCGTACCTTTTACTACCACATTGGCACCGGGCAAGGCTTCGCCTTTCTCGTCGAGCACGCGGCCGGTGATGGGAGTGCCTGCCTGGGCTGGGGCCTGTTGCCAGCGGAGCCCCGCTGCTTGGCCCGGAATGGCGGCACCGGGCCACAACCCTAGCGCCAAGCCTAGGGCGGCCAGCGTAGCTGGCGCCTTGTATTGCCCCCTCAAGAGTAGAATTTTCATAAGTAAAAGGGTGGGGTAAAGAAAAAGTGGGTAAAACCGCGTGGGCGGGGTCGCTTGCCAACGGCCTAACTGGATACAATGCCCAGCCTGCAACGGCTGGCTAAGCATTGTGACAACGAGAAACGAAGACAACTAATGAACTGCGAAACAAGCGCTTACTTAACGGGCATTTATAAAAGCCTGCACAGCTAGCATCCTATTTTACCCCGCTAAACTACAACCACGCAAGCGGAACTACTCTTCCAGCACATTTTCTTGATTGATAGGCGTTTGTAATTTATTGCAAACGATTTCGCCGTAAGTGCCTCACATTAAATAATATCTAGGTCGAATTGTATAATGGCAAGCTCAGGATAAACTAAATAAAATTACCTTCGCTGCTTCATCCTACTTTTCCTACCCATGAAGCCTGCGCTCCTGCTACTTAGTAGCTGCTTACTTTCGGCCACTTTGCTAGCCGCGCAGCCCACCAAGCGCCCCGCCCCGGCGGCGAAGTCCGCGCCTGTCAAATTTGACCCGCGCCAGCGCCCGCGCAATCTCTCCGACGAGCAGCTGCTCGACCAGGTGCAACGTCAGACGTTCAAATACTTCTGGGATTTTGGGCACCCGGTATCGGGCATGGCCCGCGAGCGCAGCAATCGCTCGTATGACTACGGCGACGAGGTAGTGACAACCGGCGGCACAGGCTTCGGCATCATGGCCATTATTGTGGCGGCCGAGCACAAGTGGATAACCCGCGAGCAGGCAGCGGCCCGCATCAACAAGATTGTCAACTTTTTGTGGAAGTCCGACATGTACCACGGTGCGTTTCCGCACTGGCTCAATGGCGAAACCGGCCACACTATCCGCTTCAGCCCTAAAGACGATGGCGCCGATATTGTCGAGACATCTTTCCTGTACGAAGGGCTGCTGTGTGCCCGGCAGTACTTCACCAAGAATACGCCCGACGAGCAAAACCTGCGCAACAAAATCCTGTGGATGTGGGAAGGCGTGGAGTGGAATTGGTTTACGCAGGGCAACCAAAATGTACTGTACTGGCACTGGAGCCCTAACAATGGCTGGAGCATGAACCACCAGATTCATGGCTGGAACGAGTGCCTTATTACCTACGTATTGGCTGCCTCGTCGCCTAGGTACGCCATTGATAAGGCTGTGTACGACCAGGGCTGGGCGACTGGGCCAGAGTACAAAAACGGCAAATCGTACTACAACACGACGTTGCCCCTGGGGCCTAACCTAGGCGGGCCGCTGTTCTTCACACACTACTCGTTTATGGGGCTCGACCCGCACGGGCTGAAGGACCAGTACGCCGACTATTGGCAACAGAACCAGGCGCATACGCGCATCAACCACGACTACTGCGTAGCCAACCCCAAGCAGCAGAAGGGCTACGGCGCCAATTGCTGGGGCCTCACCGCCAGCGATAGTTGGCAGGGCTACGCCGCCCACTCGCCCACCGAGGACCTAGGCGTGATTTCGCCCACCGCCGCGCTCGCGGCCTACCCCTACGCCCCAGCCGAATCCTTGCTGGCTATGAAGCACTTCTACAACGACCTGGGCGATAAAATCTGGGGCGAGTACGGCTTCGTGGATGGCTTTAGTGAGCAGCACGACTGGTATGCCAAGTCGTACCTGGCCATCGACCAAGGCCCGATAGTGGTGATGATAGAAAACCAGCGCTCGGGCCTGCTCTGGAAGCTCTTTATGGGCAGCCCCGAGGTGCAAAAGGGGCTGAAAAAGCTGGGCTTCGAAAGCCCATACGTGAAGTAATTGTCTTTATAATCAGGTATATAAGATTTATATCGTGCTTCTAATAAATTTTAAATACGTTTCGTCACCAGCCGTCGAATCTAAAAGCTAACTGCCACTTCCACGGCCTCCGCATATTCTGCCGCGGCTGCCGCAGCTAAAAATCCATTTCATGAAACACCGCAACTCTTTCTATCAAAAGGCTCTGCTAGTAGCCCTAGGGCTGGCTGGCCTGCGGGCCAGCGCTCAGAACACGCCCCTGCCCCCACCCGATGCCAAGATGCAGCAGTTTATCAGCAAGCTGATGCAGCAAATGACGCCGGAAGAGAAAATTGGTCAGCTTAATCTCGTATCGGTGGGCTTTACCGTGACGGGGCCGGTGGTGAGCGAGGGCGTGGACGCCAAGATTGCCAAGGGCCTGGTGGGCGGCGTGCTCAACACCTTCACGCCCGTGGCGGCCCGCAAGCTTCAGGAAATGGCCGTGAAGCAGACGCGCTTGCACATTCCGCTGCTCATGGGCTTCGACGTGATACACGGGCACCGAACCATCCTACCGATTCCGCTGGGGCTGGCGGCCACCTGGGATTTGCCGGCCATTGAGCGCGGCGCCCACATCGCGGGCCAGGAGGCCTCGGCCGATGGCATCAACTGGGTGTACTCGCCGATGGTGGACATCACCCGCGACCCGCGCTGGGGCCGCGTGGCCGAGGGCGCGGGCGAAGACCCCTACCTAGGCGCCCAAATAGCACGGGCCATGGTGCACGGCTACCAGGGCCCCACCAACGACATGACCCGGCCCGACAACGTGATGGCCTGCCTCAAGCACTTTGCGCTGTACGGTGCCGCCGAGGCCGGCCGCGACTACAACACCACCGACATGAGCCGCCAGCGCATGTACAACGAGTACTTGCCACCCTACAAAGCTGCCGTAGATGCGGGTGTGGGCTCGGTCATGTCGTCGTTCAATGACATCAACGGCATTCCGGCCACCGCCAATAAGTGGCTAATGACCGACCTCTTGCGCCGGCAGTGGGGCTTCCTAGGCTTCGTGGCCACCGACTACACTGCCATTAATGAGCTATCGGCCCACGGCCTAGGCGACGACAAAAAGGTGTCGGAGCTGGCGCTGAATGCGGGTATTGATATGGACATGGTGGGCGAGATTTTCCTCAACAACCTGGCTAAGAACATCAAAGAAGGTACCGTGAAGCAGGCCGATGTGGACCTGGCTTGCCGCCGCGTGCTAGAAGCCAAGTACCGCCTAGGGCTCTTCCAAGACCCCTACCGGGGCGTGAGCGAGGCGCGCGCCAAGCAGGTGCTCATGCAGCCGGCTTTCGTGCAGGCGGCCCGCGACATTGCCCGCCGCAGCATGGTACTGCTGAAGAATGATAACCAGACCTTGCCGCTAAAGAACACAGCCAATATCGCCGTAGTGGGCCCGCTGGCCGACCGCCCCGTGGATATGATAGGCAACTGGAGCGGCGCCGGCGATGGCAAGCAAGCCATTTCCATCTTGCAGGGAATCAAGAATGTGGCTGGCGCGACCGTCCGCGTGACTTACACCCACGGCGCTAATGTGACGGAAGACGACCAGCTCATCAAGCGCCTCAACGAGCACGGCGGCCAGCTTGACATCGACCCACGCCCCGCCGATGCACAGATTGCCGAAGCTGTAGCAGCCGCTCAAAAAGCTGAGGTAATAGTAGCTGTAGTAGGCGAAAGCCAGGGCATGACCGGCGAGGCCGCCAGCCGCGCCGACATCGGCCTGCCCGGCCGCCAGCTCGACCTACTGAAGGCGCTGAAAGCCACCGGCAAACCGCTAGTGGTGGTGCTCGTGAATGGCCGCCCGCTCACGCTGCCCTGGGAAAACGACAACGCCTCGGCCATCCTGGAGACGTGGTTTGGCGGCACCCAGGCCGGCAACGCCGTGGCCGACGTGCTGTTTGGGGTGTACAACCCTTCGGGCAAAATCACGATGACCTTCCCTAGGTCGGTGGGCCAAGTGCCGATTTATTACAACCACAAGAACACCGGCCGCCCCTACGCCGGCGTGCTGCTCGACAAGTACAAGTCGCGCTACCTCGACGCACCCAACGACCCGCTTTACCCCTTCGGCTTTGGCCTAAGCTACAGCACCTTCACCTATGGCAAGCCTACCGTGAGCAAGGCCAGCATTGCTGCCGGCCAGGGCCTCGACGTGAATGTGACAGTGAAAAACACCAGCCAGCGCGACGGCGAAGAAGTAGTACAATTCTACCTGCGCGACGTAGTGGGCAGCAGCACCCGCCCCGTACAAGAGCTAAAAGGCTTCCAGAAAATCTTGCTGAAAGCGGGCGAAAGCCGCCAGGTGACCTTCCACGTGTCTGACAACGACCTTAAGTTTTACAACGAGGACTTGAAGCTAGTAGCTGAGCCCGGCGAGTTTGAAGCCATGACTGGCGGCAACTCGCGCGACGTGCAGAAAGTGAGCTTTATGCTGACCAAGTAAGTAGCTTGTCCTGCAAAGCCCGAGCTACTGGTTGAACAATAAAAAAGCGGCCGCAACAGATGTTGCGGCCGCTTTTTTATAATCCTAGCTACCTAGGTCTGAGCTTACTTGCGCTTGGCCGAGGTGGCTTTGCGGGTACGCGTCTTTTTCTTGGTAGACTTGCGGACAGCCTTGGCGGCTGGCTTGGCAGGTGCGGGGCCGTACTTGGTCTCGGCAGCGTTGGTTTCGCCGGTCAGGAAGGGGTCGAAGTCCACGCGACGGTTTTGAGCGCGACCTTCTTCCGTATTGTTATCGGCAATGGGCTTGGCCTCACCGTAACCACGGGCTTCGATGCGGTCGGCCGGGATACCTTTGTCGAGCAGGTACTTGCGGGCCGATTCAGCACGGTCGTAGCTCAAGCGGATGTTGTACTCATCGCTACCCTTGTTGTCGGCGTGGCCAGCAATGGAGAGCGAGTAGTCGGGGTACTCGTTCATAATCTGCGCCATTTGCTCCAGCTTCGGGGCCGACGAGGGCTGTGGCGTTGCCTTATCGAAGTCGAAGTTGATGTACTGGGTTTGGTCGCTAGGACCTTTCTTTTCGGGGCAGCCATCGGCATCCACTTTCGTACCGGCGGGGGTGCCGGGGCACTTGTCTTTGTCGTCCGATACGCCATCGCCATCGGTATCGAGCGGGCAACCCGAAGCGTCTACTTTCACACCAGCGGGGGTGTTGGGGCACTTGTCGTCGTTGTCGGCTACGCCGTCGCCGTCAGCATCGGGGCAACCTTGCAGGTTGGCAAGGCCCTTCACATCGGGGCACTTGTCGAGGTAGTCAGCTACGCCGTCGCCATCGGTATCTACTGGGCAGCCGTTCTCGTCTACTTTCACGCCGGTGGGCGTATCGGGGCACTTGTCCTTGCGGTCAGGCACGCCGTCGCCGTCGGTGTCTTTGGCTTTACCTAGGGCCAGGGTCAGGCCTACCGAATGCACTAGAAAACGGTCGTACAGCTTGTTGTCGGGGCCGCCTAGGTTATCAAAGCTCTCCGTAAAGGGGTAATGCTGCGCAGTTTGCACATCAAGCGCCAGCGCCGGCGAGAGCCGGAAGCGAATACCCGCCGCGCCAAACACCTCTACCTGGCGCACCTTGTTGAAGAACGAGCCATTAATGGGCGTGTATGGGTCGTTGTTACCGTAGGCGTAGTTGCCCGACACGTTGGCGACAAAGAAACCGCCACCAGCCATCAGGTAGGGCTGGATGAAGAAGTCTTCCTTCAGGATTTTGCCGTTGTTGAGCTTCAGCTTCAAGCCCAAGTCAAACATCGCCGTCTTGGCAGTGAGGCTGTTGTAAGTAGGAGCTACGTCCTGGATGTAGTGGTAGTAATTCTGGTAGTTGCCCAGCAGACTCAGGTCGAACGTAGGCGACAGATACCGGGTGATGTGTGCGCCCACGCCTACTTGCACGGGCGTATGCAGCTTGCCAAAATCGCCGCCCAGGTTACCCTGGTACTGCATCATACTGAGGTTGACGCCAACGGCCGTTTTTTTGTCGGGTGTTTGGGCGTGAGCGGTAGGTGCCAGCACAGTACCTGCTAGGGCAGTTGCCCCAAGTAGGATGGCCCGCGAAGGGGAAAAGATTTTTCTCATAGAAAATAGTGAGAAGGTGGGAAAGACAGTAAGTAGCTACCGGCTAGATGACGCTATGTAGCGCAAAACATGACGCAGGGTTGTCTTTTTGGCCTCTTCAACTAATAATTACTGCGCCAGCTAGTGTCGCCGATACATTGAGAAACCTGCATACTCCTTGAGTTACTGATAATTCTTGCACCAGTATCGTTTTTGACAGGCACAAAAAAAACCTGGGAGCAACCCAGGCTTTTTTTGTCTATCCGCTATTCGCCCGCCTACTGGCAAGTGATAACAAATAGCGCGTGATTTACAACCATTTATCTGGTCTACAAATTACTAGCAAGTACAACGTCAGGCTTAGTTTGCGCGCCCCGAGAGGCTGGGTGCAACTGGCGCTTTTACGTACTTATCGAGCCACGAATTCATTTCCCAGAGCATGTGCAGCAGGTTTTCGCGGGCGGCGTAGCTGTGCGATTCGGCGGGCAGCACTACGTAGCGCACCGTGGCGCCTTGGCCCTTGAGGGCGGCGTAAAAGCGCTCGCTTTGAATAGGAAACGTGCCCGAGTTGTTGTCAGCCTCGCCGTGAATAAGTAGAATGGGCGTCTTGATTTTATCGGCAAAATTGAAGGGCGACATGGCATCGTACACGCCCTTGGCCTGCCAGTAGGTACGCTCCTCGCCCTGGAAACCGTAAGGCGTAAGCGTGCGGTTGTAAGCGCCGCTGCGGGCAATACCAGCCTTAAACAAGTTGGAGTGGGCCAGTAGGTTAGCTGTCATAAAGGCACCATAACTATGGCCCATTACAGCCACGCGGTTGGGGTCTACTACCCCTAGGCGTTGGCCCTCGTCGATGGCGGCTTTGGCGCTGCTCACCAGCTGTTCGGTGTAGGTGTCATTGGGCTCGGCAGAGCCTTCGCCTACGATGGGCACGGTGGCGCCTTGCAACACTGCGTAGCCCTGCGTGACCCAGTACACGGGTGTGGCCCAGCTCAGGCGAGTGAAGGTGTAGGGCGAACCACTCACCTGCCCAGCGTTGGCTTTATCCTTAAACTCAACTGGATACGCCTCCATGAGCGTGGGCAGCGGGCCATCCGACTTCTTGTAGTTGGGCGGCAAGTACAGGTTGGCGGTGAGGGCTACGCCATCGGCGCGCTTGTAGTGCAGCACCTGCTTACGGAAGCTGCCCCCGAAAGCCGCGTAGGGATTGGCAAAATGCGTGAGGGCAAGCGGCTTGCCTTTCTTGGCTAGTGGCTCTAGGTAGTAGTTGGGTACCTGGTCGATAGCCTCGCGGCGAGTCAGCAACTCAGACTGGCCCTTTTTAGCATCAAGCAGCGCTACCGGCACCTCGTAGTACGGCGCTTCGGAGCGCCAGAGCTCCGTGATTTTCTCAGTTTTCAGGTTCAGCTCGTTTACAAACGGTCGGTCGCCCTCGGGCGAGGCTCCTTGCCCAAACAAGTAGATAGCCTGCCCATTCTGCCCTAGGGCCAGCACTTGCTTGCCCTGCGCATTGCGCCGCGTGTAGGGCGCGCCGGGGTTATGATACGTGTCCTGCGACGAGCCATCGAACAATACTTTCAGCGATTGGCCGGGTGCGGTGGGGTCGAGCTGCCAAGTGGTTTCGTGGCGGTCGGCCCAGCGGTAGCCATCTACTAGTGCCAGGTGGTCGGTGCCCCAGGTCATGCCGGCGTAGCGCAGCGGCAGAGCCGCCAGTTCCTGCGCGGGGCTGCTGAAGGGCGCGGGTAGCAGGTACACTTTGTCGCGCACAGTGGCTTTCACTTTAGGGTCGCCCCCATCTTGGGCCTCGGCGTAGTAGAGCGTGGCTGGGGCATCGGTGCGCCACTCGTGGGCACGCGGACCGGTGGGCACGGCGTCGAAGTTGGTGGGCACGTTGTCGGCCAGCGGCAGGTCAACTACCGCTTTGGCTACCGCACCGCTGCCTAGGTCGAGCACGTCGATGCGCTGCGGGAAGCTGCTCACAGGCAGCGTGTAAGAGAACGGCCGGTGCACGGTGCGCACCAGCACGTAGCGCCCATCGGGCGAGGGCGACGCTGTGCGCAGCACGCCAGGCTGCCCTAGGGGCTGTGCCGAACCATCAGCCAGCTTCACGCGCACGAGTTGCGAGGTAGCGTAATACTCAAAAAGCCGCTCGTCGGCGGGGTTTTTCAGCAAATCTTGGTAGGTGCGAGCGCCCGATTTTTTGCCACCGCCCGTCTCTTGCACGGCGGGGCCGGTGGGCGTGGCATCGGCGGCTGGGGCCGGGCCACGGCCAGCGGGCACGGTGCGCGCCAGTAGCGTCTGGCTGTCTGACACCCATTCGAAGGAGGAGCCAAATACGTCGTTGAGCGGCGTGGCCAGTAGGCGGCGCGCCGAGTTGGTAGCCACATCGGCCACCCACAACTCAACCTGGCCCGTGCTGCCATCAGCGGCCGGCACAGTGAGCGCAAACGCGATGTGCTGGTTGTCGGGCGACCAGCTCGGGCTGCTGATACGCGCCTGAGCAGGCAAGCCTTGCACCGGCTTTTCGGCCCCGCTGGGCAGCTGCTTAAACTGCATACCCACGGCGTAACTCACGCGGCTAGGGCCATTGGTACGCGGGTTGAGGCGCAGGCCCGCCAGCCGTAGCTCGGGCTGCGATAGCTCGGCGATGGTCGGGAAGTCCTGCACGGCCAGAATGGCCATCGTGCGGCCATCGCCCGAGAGGCTGATGCGGGGCGTGGGCGGTGCCAGCAGCAAATCGCGGATGGCGGCCGGCGGCTGCTGGTATTGGGTTTCCTGGGCCATAGCAAGTGCAGGGGCGACTAGCAGAGCAAGCGCGGGTAAGAGATGCTTCATGCACAAATAGACAGTCGGGGATGTGGCTGGCTGCTTCTGCCGAAGGTACTATTAAGAGAGTAGTTATAAAAAAAGCACGCCGAGCAATGTATTGCTCGGCGTGCTTTTAACTTAAAATCGGTTGGCTACAGACTACATCCGGCCGAAATTCAGCCCTAGGATGAGCACGATGCCAAGCACCATTAGCAGCAAGTAGGTTTCGACCGAGCCGGTTTGCACGAAGCGTAGGAGCTGACCGCCGGCCAGCGTAGCGCGGCCCACGCCATTGGCGATGGGGTCGATAACGCCGTTCTCAACGAACTTGTAGAGGCCTTTCGAGAGCGCCATGGTAGGCTTCACAAATAGCGTGTTGTACAGCTCGTCCACGTAGTATTTGTGGTACACGAGGCTGTCGAGGCCCGAGCGCTGGCTTTCTTCTTCGGCAGGGCGCTGGGCGCGGGCCACGTACATCACATAGGCGAACACGATGCCAACTACGGCCACCAGCACCGAGATGCCGATGAGCATCAGCTCGGTATTGTGGTCGGGCTCGGCACCGAAGGCGGCGGGCAGAATCTGCTTGGAGTAGGTGAAAATCGGGGCTAGGTAGTCGCCTAGGTAGTGCTTACCACCTAAGAACATGGGGGCGCCCATAAAGCCGCCTACAGCCGAGAGAATCGCCAAGACGATGAGCGGCAGCGTCATGCTAGCCGGCGACTCGTGCAAATGGTGGCGCTGCTCCTCGGTGCCGCGGAACTCGCCGAAGAACGTCAGGAACAGCAGGCGGAACATGTAGAACGCCGTCAGGAACGAGGTGAAGACACCGATGCCCCACATCACTTTGCTGTGCTCATACACGTGGCTCAGGATTTCATCTTTCGAGAAGAAGCCCGCGAACGGTGGAATACCCGCGATGGCCAAGCAGCCAATAAGCATGGTAAGGAACGTGATGGGCATGGACTTGCGCAAGCCACCCATGCGGCGCATGTCCTGTTCGTTGCTCATGCCGTGGATAACCGAACCAGCACCTAGGAAGAGTAGCGCTTTGAAGAAGGCGTGGGTGAGTACGTGGAAAAACGACGAAGTATACCCCATCACGCCCAGCGCCAGGAACATATAACCCAGCTGCGAAACGGTCGAGTAAGCCAGTACTTTCTTGATGTCATTCTGCGCCAAGCCGATAGTGGCAGCGAAGAGCGCCGTAGCCAAGCCCACAATACCAACCACTTCCAGCGTATGCGGGGCCAGCGTGAAGAGCACGTTGGCGCGGAGCACGAGATAGATACCGGCCGTTACCATGGTAGCGGCGTGGATAAGGGCCGAAACTGGCGTGGGGCCGGCCATAGCGTCTGGCAGCCAGGTGTAGAGCGGCAGCTGGGCCGACTTACCCATGGCACCCACAAACAGCAGCAGCGTGATGGCCGTGCAAATACCTACTGAGTAGGTACCAAACTGCCCTAGGTGCGCTTTTTGAAACACCTCACCGTACTGCACCGAATTGAAGGTGAGGTAGATGAGGAAGATGCCGAGTAAGAAGCCTAGGTCACCAACGCGGTTGATAATGAAGGCTTTTTTGGCGGCGTTGTTGTAGTTGGTGTGCTTGTTCCAGAAGCCGATGAGCAGGTACGAGCACAGCCCCACGCCTTCCCAGCCGATGAATAGGATAACGAAGTTCGAGCCCATCACCAGCACCAGCATGCTGAATACGAAGAGGTTGAGGAAGCTAAAGAACTTGCCTGCATTCTCGTCGTGGCCCATGTAGCCGATGCTGTACACGTGGATGAGGAAGCCCACGCCCGTAATCAGCAGCAGCATAATCAGGCTGAGCTGGTCAATCTGATACCCAAAGGGAATTTGGAGCGAGCCGACCGAAATCCAGTCGAAGAGCTGCACGGTGTACTGGTACTTGAAGCCCATGAACAGCGTGAGCGACAGCAAGAACGAACCTAGCACGGTGGCACTGCCAATGAGCCCGGCCAACGTACCCGACAGCTTGCGGTTGAGCAGGCCATTGAGCAGGAACCCTAGGAAGGGCAGGCCGGGAATAGCGGCGTAAAACAGAGCCGAGTACGGCGCGGTAGCGCCGGGTAAAACATTTTCCATCGGTAAATGAGTAGCTGCGTAAAGGAGGAAGGGAGAGCGATGCGGGCAAAGAAGCTGGGAGCGGATTGCTCACTGTTTGCTTTGCTGGCTACTCCTTTACCACTTCAAACGGCTCAAAAGATTAACGTCAGTATTCTGGAAGTTGCGGTAAATCATGACGATAATACCTAGGCCTACGGCGACTTCGGCGGCGGCCACGGCCATGATGAAGAACACGAACACCTGCCCGTTGGGGTCGGAGCGGTAGGCAGCGAAGGCGGCCAGCAGGATGTTGACGGCGTTGAGCATCAGCTCGACGCACATGAAAATGATGATGGCATTGCGCCGCACCAGCACGCCCGTGACGCCGATGCAAAACAGCGCGGTGGCGAAGAAGACATAATACTGGAGCGGAACGGTGCGGATGACTTCGGGTATCGTCGGATTCATGCGGGTGAGTTCGGGGGCCGAGCTGGCCGGGGCTGGCGGGCTCTTAGCGGGCAAAGGTACCCGAAAAAGCCGAAGCTACTAGTGCCACGCAAGGCGCGACCAGCCTTGACTGGCGCGAGTTTAGCGCAGCGTAACTTGTGCCTGGCGATGGCGTGGAGTTTGCAACTCCACTGCTGCGGTAGCAACAAGTACCGTTTGGCAGCGCCAAGTGTCGCTTATTTACTAGAAGGCTAAGCGCAACTTGCCGCTGACGCGGCAGCGGAGTTGAAAACTCCACATCGCAGTAAGGCACGAGTTACGCTGCGCTAAACTCGCGCCAGTCACGGGCTACACTCGCCCCATTCATACCCTCGGACTGTAAAGCCCGAGCTGTTGCTGACTATTCCGGCACCTTATTTGTGCTATGCTTGGCTTCTGTTCTGTGTATCGGAAAAGCGGCCTTCTGTGAAGGCCGCTTTTTTTGTGGCAAACTTGTAAAATATCCGGCTTCGCCCCTCGTCTGCTTAGGCACGATGAACGCAAGCGCCCTTACCTTATCCGCCGCCATGACGGCCAGCCAGCAAGACCAGCAGATTCAGGCCACGGTGCGCGAGCAGCGGGGGCGGCTGCTGCGCTTTATCGAGCGGCGAGTGCCCGACCCCGAGGAGGCCGAAGACATTCTGCAGGATGTCTTTGCCGAGCTTGTGGAAAGCTACCGCTTGTTTAAACCCGTGGAGCAGGCAGCGGCCTGGCTATTCAGGGTGGCGCGCAACCGCATCATCGACCGCTACCGCCGCCCTAGGGCCACGGTATCGCTAGATGCGCCGCTCGGCGCAGCGGCCTCCGACGATGAGCCCGCCCGCTTGCTGCAAGACATCCTGCCCGCCGCCGACGACGCGCCCGAAAACCGTTTGCTGCGCGAAACCATCATGGATGCCCTCACCGAAGCCTTGGCCGAGCTACCCGCCGAGCAGCGCCAAGTGTTCGTGTGGCACGAATTAGAAGATAAGTCGTTTAACGACATGGTAGCCGAAACTGGCGTGCCGCTCAAAACACTTATCTCTCGCAAGCACTACGCCGTTAAACACTTACGCAAGCGCTTGCGCACGCTCTACGACGAGCTTTTCACCGATTAGCATCGCCCCTGCCTTCACTTCCCACCCAGCCCTTCCTCCTACCCTATTACTCGCGTAGCCTAGCTTCGCGCTACTTATATGACTCGTACCTTCTGGCTTAAGAAAGCCCTCAAATTCGTTTTTTTCGCGTCTCTGTTCATAGCCTTGGCCGGTTTTGTTACCCAAAGCCTTTGGAACTGGCTGGTGCCGAGCCTCTTTCATGGCCCTGCTATCAGCTTTGGGCAGACTCTAGGGTTGCTCGTACTGAGCCGCATCTTGTTTGGTGGCTTCGGGCGCGGCCGGGGCAGCTGGGCGCAGAAGCGCCGCCAATGGAAGCAACAGATTGCCAGCGAAGTATCTAACCTCTCGCCCGAGGAGCGCGAGAATTTCCGACAGCAGATGCAGCGCCGCTGCGCGCAGTGGGGCCGCCGGGCGGGCGCGCCAGAGACTGCGTCCTCATTTACGCGTCCCGCGTAGCTTTCTACAAAAAAGGCCGTTGCTAGTTGCAACGGCCTTTTTTGTTTCCTAAGGCTAGGCAGCCCCTTACAGCTTCACGTCTTTCGTGTTGTCGCTCAAGGTTCGGTCTACTATTTCGTGGTACGGGTCTACGGCTACTGAGGCGGGCTTTTTAGCCACGATGAATTGTAGATTGTTGTCGCCGGTTGCGAGGCGGCGCTTTTCTAGCACCAGCGGGAGGGCTGGCTTTTTATCCTTGCCGGGCTCGGGGAATACGGCGACGGGCAGGAAGTCGCGCTCGGCGGCGGGCTTTTGGTTGCCGGTGCTGTCGGCGTAGAACTTCTCACTCTTGACGGTGAAATCGACCTGGTAGCGGCCATCGGGGAGTTTCTTGGCTGAGGCGGCGGTCACACGGTTGTCGTAGAGCGTGATGCGGTCAAAGTTATCGGTGATAAACTGCTGGAGCGAATCGGGCGCGGCGCGGCGCAGGTAGCTGATGAACTCGGTCGAGTTGGTGTAGGGCGAGCCTTGGAAAGCTACATGCTTCACGTAGTCGCGCAGGGTGGCGTTCAGTTTTTGCTCGCCTAGGTAGTCTTGCAGGGCGTACATCACCACCGAGCCCTTGCCGTAGTGCAGATAGGTCTGGTTTTCGACTAGCGCCAGCGGCAATTCTTTCTTCTGCTCGAAGGCGCGGCCGGTGAGGTATCGGTTGAGGTCAAGCTTCAAAAATTTCTGCATCGAGGCTAGGCCGTAGTGATGCTTCATTACCATGAGGGCCGAGTATTCGGCTAGGCTCTCGGCCATGAGCGTACTGCCCTGCACATTGCCGCCGATAACCTGGTGCGCCCACCACTGGTGCGCCACCTCGTGGGCCGCCACGTAAAATGGATAGTCGAGGTCCTCGGGGTCGGTGTCATCGACCTTGGCAATGAAGCCGATGCTCTCCGAAAAGGGTACCGTGTTGGCAAAGCTCTGCGCAAAGCTCTGGTACCGTGGAAACTCCAGAATGCGCAGCTGCTGGTGCTGGTAGGGCGAGAAGTTCTGGGAGCAGTACGTGAGCGCCTCCTTGGCGCCGGCGGCCATGCGCTTGAGGTCGTACTCGTGGCCGGGGTGGTAGTAAATCTCAATGGGCAGGGTGCGCCCACCAACTGGGTCGGTCCACTTGTCAGCGTATTTTTTGTAGCGCGCCGACAAGAAGGTGTAGAAATTGAGCATCGGCCGGTCCATCTGATAGCGGAAGTAGCGGCGGCCGTTTTGCACCCACTCCTTTTGCAGGTAGCCGGGCGCGATAGCCGTTTGGTCGGGCTCGGTGCTGACGGTGGTGGCAAACCGAATCCAGTCGGCGTCTTGGCTGATGTACGTATTCTGCCGGGCCTTCACGTCGTTGACCTTCGCCATGCGCGGCTTGGGTTTGAGGCCGTAGTTCTTGCGGTCTTGGTCGCCGCTTAGCTCAGCGTTTTCGCGGTAGCCTAGGGCCGGCAGGTAGCCGCTGTTGACGAAGGTGCCATTTTCCACAATGTCGGTATTAGAGCCCGCGTTGGGGAAGCCTAGCTCGCGGTAATCTAGGGTCATGGTCAGCGTCAGCGAATCGCCGGGGACCAGTGGCCGGGCCAGACGGTAGAGACGCAGGCCCACCGTCGTGTCGTTGAGCGCCAGCGTGGCTTGGCCGGGCGCCCCTAGGTTCAAGCGGCGCACGCGGGGGTGGTTTTGGGCGGGCAAGCTCACGATGACGGTATCGAGCGGCCGGGTGTGTTTATTCACCAGCATCATCTCACCCTGAAAATGCACGCGCCGGGTACTCGGAAAAATGTCGGTATTCATGGCCACGGCCACGATGCGCGGCTGCGCCACGTCTTTGAGGTGGCGGTACTGCTTTTCGTACTGCACTTGCAGCTTCTCGGACGCCTTGGGCGTGCGGTACTGGTTGAGCACGTTGGTGTTGTAGAAGATGAATGCGCCCGTGCCCAGCGCCACCAGCAGCCCGAGGGCCAGGGTGGCAGTACTGCCCGCGCTCCAGCGGCGGCGGGCTTCGGCGAGGCGACCAGTCGGGTCGGTACCCCGCACCCACAGCAGATTGCCGAGCAGCACAAACAGGATGGCCACGCCCACCCACAGCAGCTTGGTCCACCAGAAAGCGGGCAAAAATTGTCCGTAGCCGTTCATGTCCGAGTACGGGCCGGGGCTGGCGGCGCCAGCGTAGGTAGTGAGGCGGTGCGTGAGCCCTAGGCCACTTTTAGCCAGCGTGAACACGTAGTAGAGCACCATCACGGAGAAGCCCAGGTACTTGTTATTGACGACCACTTGCGTCACCATCGCTAGCACGCAAAGGAGCAGCAGATAAGGCAGCTCGTATAAGAACAGCGCCTGCAAGTAGAGCCCGATTTCGTAGTTGAAATACCCCTTAAGCGTCTGAATCAGAATACTACACACCATCACAACGACCAGCAGCACTACCTGCACTAGCCCTAGGGCAGCCAGCTTGCTTAGGAAAGGCACCCAGCTAGGCACCGGCGCGGCATCGGCAATTTGGGCCACGCCCGCGTCGCGCTCGCGCCACACCAGCTCGCCGCTGTAGAAGATAATGATGGCCCAAAAAAACAAGGTAAACGTACCGGTCGCCAAGCTCAGCACCACATCCGTGACGGGGTACGTGGGCGTGTCAAACGTTTTGCCGGCCTGGCTTGCCACGCTGAATAAAAACAGCACGCCCGCCAGCACAATGGCGATGAAGTAGCGATTGCGCACGATGCCCCGAAACTCTAGCTTGGAGAGGCTCCACCACTGCCGGACGCGCATGGCCCCGCTGAACGACTGCGCCACGCGGGGCAGGCGCAGGCTGCCCGCTGTGGCTCCCACGCCGTGCTCGGCGGCTACATCGGCCAGTACGGCGCGGCGCTTTTTAGGCGCCCGCTCCGAGGCCAGCGCCGAGAAGCGAAACCGTACGTAGCAGAACGCCAGTAGTCCTAGGCCGACGCTCAGCCACACGGCCCGGTTGAGCAGCAGGTAGCCGTTGAGGGGCAGCAGACGGGTGTTTTTATCGGCGGCGGTCCAGTACTTGGTCGTGATAAACTGCGCCCCTAGGCCAAAGGCATCGAGCGCCGAAGCCAGGTACTCGTTCTTGAGGTCGGAGGTGTAGTCACTGGAAATGAGGTACGCCACCAGCAGCAAGATGGCCCCGATGTAAGTACTCAGAATGTTGCGCGTGAGCGTGGCCATCGTGAAAAAGATGGCGCCGCAAAACAGCAGGTTGGGCAGCACCAACAGCACGAAGGGCCAGATATAGGAGCCCGCCGGAGCCACCTTCAGGAAGCGGTCGGCCTCGACCCAGGGCAGCACCCCGGCCACTGCCGCCCCCACCAGAATACCGCTAAACACCAGCACCGCCACCACATACGACCCCAGAAAACGCCCACCTAGGTAGCCCCATTTGCTGATAGGCTTGGTGTAAAAAAGCGAGTGCGACCGCGTCTCAAAGTCGCGGTACACGGGGTTGCCCATCAACGACGAGGCAATGACAATCCCGAATACGCTAAGGGTACTGATAACCAGCGATAGCGAAAACGGCGAGTTGATTTTGACGGTTTGCCCGTCGCCACCTAGGCTGATTTTTATGCCGCTGCCAAAGGCTCCGCCGGCCAGCGCCACCAGCAGCCCCGCGAGCAGGGCCAGCACTAAGAAATAAATCCAGGTAGCTGGCCGCCGCAGCCGGTACTTTAACTCAAAAAGAAATATGGGGAGGAACATGAGTGTCGATTAAGAATGCTTCATAATTAGCGTACTGCCCTGACGTAGTAACCCCACCCCCAGCCCCAGCCCCTCCCCTCCGGGAGAGGGGAGCCTGACGACGGAATGCCGTTCGCTTACGTATGCTTGCGGTCGGCTCCCCTCTCCCGGAGGGGAGGGGCCGGGGGTGGGGTCCCACGAGTGGCGAGCACTCAATGACTTGCCGCCAATGCTCCGTTATTAATCGACGAGAAATACACATCCTCCAAGTCGGGGCTCACGGCCTCGAAGCCGCTGTCGGGCGCGCTGTCGGCCAGCACGTGCACCACCGTTTTGCCCGCGAACAGGCGCGAGCTAATGACCCGCTCGCTGGCTTGCAGGGCGGGCAATTCGGCTTTTTCAATCAGCTTCTTCCACACCCGGCCGCGCAGGGCCTGCATTACTTGCAAGGGGTCGCCGGTGAGCAGAACCTCGCCCTTGTTGATGATGGCCATGCTGCGGCATAAGTCACTTACATCACTGACAATGTGCGTACTGAGAATAACCACGCGGTCTTCGCCAATTTCGGAGAGCAGGTTGTGAAAGCGGTTGCGCTCGGCGGGGTCGAGGCCGGCCGTGGGCTCATCCACGATGATGAGCCTAGGGTTGCCTAGGAGCGCCTGCGCAATGCCGAAGCGCTGCTTCATGCCGCCCGAGTAGCCGCCCACGTACTTTTTGCGCACGTCGTAGAGGTTGGTTTGGTGCAGCAGGGCGGCCACCATTTCCTTGCGCTCGCGGCCACTGGCGATGCCTTTGAGGGTGGCAAAATGGTCGAGCAGCTCCTCGGCGCTCACCTTGGGGTACACCCCAAACTCCTGCGGCAGGTAGCCCAGCACGCGGCGCACGGCCTCCTTGTCGCGCAGCACATCGATGTCATCGAGCAGGATGCTGCCCGTATCGGCATCCTGCAGCGTGGCGATGGTGCGCATCAGCGAGCTTTTGCCCGCACCGTTGGGACCTAGGAGCCCAAACATGCCCGTCGGGATGGTGAGGTTGACACCGCGCAGCGCCTGGGTGCCGTTGGGGTACGTCTTGGAAAGGTTGGTAATGGTGAGCGCCATGAAGAGAGGAAAAGGAATTATGGAGGCTATATCGGCTATGAGCCGGTTATATTACAAGATAGAAGAGTCTTATTTAAAGGTCATCCGTTGCACCACCTGCGAAATAGGCCACCTAGGGCGGTTCGTAGCATGACTCATCGGCCTAATCTGCTACTAGCACTGGCCGCAAAAGTCAGGTAGCCACCTAGGCCAACCGCCTACTTTATGACCAAGCACCCGGCCTTGCTAACCAACACGCCGCCCGCGCTGACAAACGCTGTTCGTCATATTTAAGCGGCGCGGCGCTAGCTCGCTTCCTAGTTTTGCCTCCATGAATTGGAAGTTTTTTCAGCAGCCCCAAGTGCGGCGCCATATTATTGGTTGGGCCTTGATACTAAGCCTATTTACTTACCTCGACCGCGTCGTAGAAATAGAAAACTTTCGGGTATTTGGCCTCCCTTACTCGCTGTCGGTAATGCTGGGGCCGATGCTCGCCATCTACGCGCATTACTGGCTACTAACCCATGAGCTAGAGCGCCGCCATTACGGTCGCTACTTCGCCGGCACGGTGGTAGTCATAGCCTTGGGCGGGGCGGCGCTGGCTTACGTGGCTACCCATACGGCTCCCAACCTGCACGCGACGGTGCTGGTAGGAGTAGCCAGCCCACGCGCAGCGGTAGCGCGCTTGCCCTTCACGTGGCTAGAAGAATTGGAGCAAGGCGCGGCCAATGTAGCCGCTGTGCTGCTTTTTGCCTCCATTGCCCGCTACCTGAGGCGAGGCATCAAGAGATACTACCAAGTGCCTAAGCTACGAGGCTTGCAGCTTGAAACTGAGTTGAATCTGCTCAAGGCACAGGTCAATCAGCACTTCTTGTTTAATACGCTCAACAACCTCTACGGCCTCAGCCTCGACGCGCCCGAGCAGATGCCCGAGGCGCTGCTGCAACTAGCCGACCTCATGCGCTACCAACTCGACAGCTCGCGCCAGAGCCTCGTGACCGTGGGAACTGAGGCTGAGTACCTAGCCAACTACATCGGTCTCGAAAAGCTGCGTCTGCGCGCCAACACCCAGGTCGAATTCACGACTGACCTGCTGCACCCCGACCGCCCGCTAACGCCGCTGCTTCTACTACCGCTGGTAGAAAACTGCTTCAAGCACGCTATCGGCCCGAGCGGGGCCAATACCATCTCCATCCACCTCTCCCAAACCGACGCGGGCCTTACTTTGCACACCCACAATAGCATTCCGCCGCGTTTCCGGCCGGCGCCGTCGGGGCTAGGGCTACCCACGCTGCGGGCGCGGCTAGAGCAGTTTTACCCTGGCCCGCGCCACTGCCTCAGCGTCGAGGCTACGGCCACGCATTACACCGCCACCCTCCTACTCACGCCCTGATGACTGCCCCGCTCCGCTGCTTACTGGTCGATGATGAGCCACTGGCCCACAGCGTGATGCGGGCGCACCTAAGCCGCGTGCCGGGCCTAGCCACCTGGGCCGGCAGCTGCTACGGCGCGGTTGAGGCGCTCACGTTTCTGCGCAGCACGCCCGTCGATGTCCTTTTTCTCGATGTAGACATGCCCGAGCTGACCGGCCTAGAGCTGCTGCGCGCCCTCCCCCAGCCACCGGCCGTGGTGTTGTGCACGGCGCACGCCGCTCACGCCCTCGATGCCTACGACCTAGGCGTGGTTGATTATCTGCTTAAGCCCATACGGTTTGAGCGGTTTGTCAAGACTATAAATCGGCTGCAAGGCCCCGTGGCCACGCTGCCAGCGAGCGCGGTGCCCGAGTTGCCCGCGGCCCCAACGGCCGATTCGGTGTTCCTCAAAACCGACGCGGGCACTGAGCGCGTGCGTTTCGCCGACCTGCTGTTTGTGGAGGGCTACGGCAATTTTGTGAAGTGCCACCTAGCCTCGGGCCGCGTGCTACTCACGGCCGAAACCATGAAGCAGATGGAAAGCCAGCTACCAGCCAGCCAGTTTGTGCGCGTGCATAAGTCATACCTGGCCAACCTAGGCCACGTGGAGCGCCTCAGCGGCAACGTGCTGCTGGTAGGCCAGCGGGAGTTGCCCGTAGGCAGTACCTACCGCCAGGAGGTACTGCGCCACTTGCGGTAGCCGGGCTGCTGGTATTGTCTCTCAACTCAAGCGCCTCCCTGCCTAGGTTCCACTGCATTGCGCAGCGGAACCTAGGCAGGGAGGCGTCCGACTTATTAATAGGAATACTCTATGCGCTAGCCACCCTGCTTGCTGCCGCCGCTCTTGGTGTCGTCGTTGCTGATTTGCTTGCGCTGCTTGCCTTGCTGGGCTTGGCCAAAGCGGTAGCTAAAGCTAAAGCGAAACGCCTGCTGGTAGGAGCGAAACTCGCTACGCTCGTCAAAAAACTGGGTGTTGGTCGTAGAGCGATAAGCCCAGTATTTATTGAAAGGACTACCGAAATTGAGCACGAGGTCAGCCTTTTCCTTCCAGAACGTCTTCTTGGCGCCAAACTGATAGTACAAGTTGGCCGGACCGCGCCCCTGAATGTCGGGCGTGGGCAGCGACGAGTACACAAAGCCCTGGATGGTGTACCCCTTGCTGAGCTTGTACGAAGTATTAAAGTTGAGGCTAGCCGTGAAGCCGCGGCGATACGCATTGAGCGAAGGGCTGCGGCGCACGATGTACTGCACATCGGGACCACCGCTGATATCCCACTTGGGCAGCGGCTTGAATGAACCGTAGAAATTGAGCTGGTAAAAGGTATTGGCCGCCACGTTGGCAAAGGTTTGAGCCGTTACGGTGGCGTCGGGCGTCACGTCGGCGGGCAGCGGCGCGCTGGGGTTGAGGGTCGAGAAACGCACCGACTCGATGGCATTGCCGGTGTGGCGCACCGAGCCCGAAATATTCAAGGAATTGACCTTGAAGGTCGTGTTATAGCTCAGCTCGTAGGCGTCCGTAAACTCGGGGCTGAGGTAGGGATTGCCGTAGGAAATGTTCTGCCGGTCGGAGCGGTCCACAAATGGATTGAGATAGTCGATAAACGGCCGCGTGATGCGCCGGCTGTAGGCGGCCCGCAGGCTGCTGGCCTCCGTGAGCTTGTACTGCGCGCTACCGTTGGGCAGCAGCGAGAGATAGCTGCGGTCGAAGGGCGGCGTGGCGGTGGCCCGGAAGTCGGCCGTGAGGGCGGTACGCTCTAGACGGCTACCTAGGCTCAAATTAGTCTTCTTGCCCAGCCCAAACGAGTAGGTAGCGTAGGCCGCCTGCACATCTTGGGCGTAGTTGAAGTCCGTGACGCGGCGGGCATCGGGCATAAAAGCGGCGCTAGTAGCTGGCCGCAGCGTATCGACGCTTGCTACCGAGCCCGTGCGCCGGAAGATGGCTTTCGCGCCCATTTCCAGCGTTTGCTTGTCGCCAAAGGGCTGGGTAAAATCGGTTTGAAACGTTATCTGGTGGCCGGGCGTGCGGCCTCGGCTGCGCTCGCGGTAGGTGGCTTGCTCGGTGCTCAGGGGCACGTCCGAGTTATTGAACTGGTCGAAGTCATAGCCAAAAGTGCCGTTGTTAAGGGCATATTGGCCCAGCACGCTCCACTCTTTGCGCGCCTGCTTAAAGGTGCGCGTGTAGGTGCCAGTACCTTCCACATTGAAGCCTCTGTATATATTATCAGTGCGGCGGCTATATAAGCTGTTGGCCGCGGGTCCCGTCAGGCGGTTGTACATATCATTGTACGTGTGGCCCCCGTAGCCATTGATGGAGCCCGCCAGCGAAATGGCATGGTGCTCTGCGGGGTCATAATCGAGCCCTAGGGTACCGTAGACCCACTGCCCATTGTCACGCACCGCGCTAGTTTGCAGTAGGTTGCTAACTACGTTGCGCTGTTCGTCATAGCTCACGCGGCTGCGCTCCGAGTAGCCGGGGTTGTACCACGCTCCCGCACTGGCCGAGGAAGTGAAGCCGATTTTACCCTGCTTAAAATTCAAGGCCGAATTGAAGTTAGAGTTGCGGTTGCCGCTGGAGGCACCTAGGCGGCCATTTAGGCCCTGGTTCACGCCCTTCTTCAGGATGATATTGATGATGCCGGCCGTGCCCTCGCCGTCGTACTTGGCGGGCGGCGTCGTGATGATTTCAACGCTCTTAATCTGGTCGGCTGGAATGCTCTTGAGCGCTTCCGTCAGGTTACTGGCTAGCGTAGGCGAGGGCTTGTTGTTAATCAAAACCCGGAAGTTGCTAGAGCCGCGCATTTTTACGTTGCCCTCGCCATCCACAGCCAGCAGCGGCGACTTGCGCAGCACATCGGTGGCGGTGCCGCCGGCGTTGCTCACGTCTTGCTCGGCATTGTACACTAGGCGGTCGGGGCGCACTTCTACCACGGGCTTCTCGCCTACTACCACGGCCTCGTTGAGCGCCGTGGCCGCGGCCGGCAACTTAATGGTACCTAGGGCAGTGGCGCCGCTCGTCACGGTTACGGCCTGAGTATGCGTGCCGTAGCCCACGTAGCTCACACGCAGACGAAAGGTGCCGGCCGGCAGCCTGGTCAGCGAGAACTTACCGGCATCATCGGCCGCCACGCCCGAAATGGCTTTCTCGGAAGGGGCGGCCGGCAGTAGCACCACGGTAGCGTAGGATACCGGCTGGCGGCTCACCGAGTCGAGTACCGTACCCGTGAGCGAGCCAGTGGCCGCCACGGCGGGCGCGGCCGGCGCTGGGCTTTGGGCCAAGACCAGCGTGGAGGTGAATAGAGCAGCTACTGGCAGTAGCCAGCGCCCTAGGCGAGCAGAAGTAAAGGTGCGCAAAACAGGAGAGGAAGAAGTATCGGGAGAATAGATGCCAGAAGGGCTGCAATCGTTGCCAAGGCGGCGGGCTAAATCAGAAAAAAAACAGACTAGCTTCATATAGTACTGCTCTTATCTATCGATACCCGACTCATGGACCGGTTTCCGCCCTCCCCTATTGACTTAGCAGGCCAAACGTTACGCCGTTTCTCACAATAATTTATTGTTACCTGCCGAGCAGGGGGCAGGCAAGCCGTAGCGCGGACTTTCAGTCCGCACGTGAGTACGCTCGGTACTCGCGGACTAAAAGTCCGCGCTACGACATGGCCACCGGAGTACTGCGGCCGAGTAGCAGATGGGCGGGCTAAGGACTGGTACATAGCAAAAATCGCTTTGGTGAAGACAGAGGCAAAAGTCCTCGCCATCCCCACGCCAAGCGCTCCAAGCCATAATCTGGCCCGTCCCAACTTATGATTTGGGCCGCACCACTTCGCTAGGCGCTTGACCTAGCAGCTTCTTAAAAACGCGGTTAAATGTTGATTTTGAGTTGAAACCGCTCTCGAGCGCCACGCCCACCAGCGAGTAGTGCGCAAAGCGTGGGTCGGCCAGTTTGCGGCGGGCTTCCTGCACGCGGTAGGTGTTCACAAAGTCGTTGAAGTTCTGCCCGCAGCCCGCGTTGATGACCTTGGAAAGCAACGCGGGGTTGGTGCGCAGGCGGTGGGCCAGTTCGGTCAGGGTTAGCTCAGGCTCTAGCCAGGGCTGCTCGTCGGCCATGAGGCGCAACAGCCGGTCGCGCCAGGGCTCAAGCTCGGGCAGTAGCGCGGCTGGGGTAGCTTCGCTGGTAAGCAAGGGGCTGGCCAAGGGAGCTAGCGGCTCTGCGGTTACTTCAGCCGCCGCGTTGGCAGGCTGAGGTAACTCAGAACCTAGGTTAGCATCGGCTGCGGAAAGCGGCTCGGGGGCGGCGCCAAAGCGCAGCGCACTGGTCGCGGCTGCGTAGTTGGCCTGCAAGCCCACCGCAATCAGCCCATATATAAGGAGGCCACGCAGCGCAAAGTAATTCCAGGCTTCATCGTAGCCGAAGTTGAAAGCCACATCTAGAATCTCGAACAGCAAGCTCAACCCAAAACTCAGGGCTTGCAATACCAGCAACTGCCGCAGCCCCGCAAAGCGCAGGCGCTCGGGGTCGGAGAAGTTGTCGTCTAGGTAGCGCGTGTAGCGGCGGTAATCGCGAAATACCAGCCAGCCATACAGCGGCAGCATAATATGGATAAGGTAGCTACTCGGCTGGGCGAGGCCATCGAGCCACTCAGCCACCGGGCCCTTAGTACCAAAGTGGTAGGGCAGCGGCCGCCCGTGCAGCCCCCGCCACCACCCTAGGTCATACACTAGCGCGCCCACAAACAAGGCCACCTTAAGCAGCCCGAGACCCAAGTGCCCCCACGCCCGGGGCCTAAACCGAAACTCCTGGTTGGTGAGGCTGCGGAAATACAGATAATAGGCCGGCCCAATCAGCAAATTCAGCTGCCAGGGCACATAGAACATAGTAGTAGAGTAGCCATCGTGGCTGTCGTACCAGCCGGCATAGCCCAGCATCCACTGCGTGATGGTGAGCGTAGGCAACCCAATGAGTAGCGCCAGCAATACATCGGCCCGAGCACCGCGCTGCGCGGCCCGCACTAGTAGGCCAACTGTTGCCACCGCACCCGGCACTACAAAGGGCAACAGCAACGCGCTATGAGGGCCAAACTTAAATAGCATAAAGGCGAAAGTACAGCGGGCTAGCCTGGTAGCAGCCAAACATTCGGCTTAGCTTTGGGGTACTTGCTTTTCGCTAGTTTTTGGCTTCTTATGAACATCCTGCGCCACGTCGACCTCACCCGCGTCTTTTTTGTTGATATCGAAACTGTGCCCGGCCATGCCACCCACGCCGAGTTGCCCGAAGCCTTCCATCCACTCTGGCAAAAGTTCTGCGAAAAGCGCCACGCCAAAGAGCTAGCCGACGGCCTGTCGCACGCCGACCTGTTTGCCCACGGCGGCCTCTACGCCGAGTTTGGCAAAATCGTGTGTATTTCGGTGGGCTATTTCCGCGCTCTGAAAGATGAAACCCTGGAATTTCGGGTTAAGTCCTTTGCCGATGACGACGAGTGCACCGTACTGCGCGGCTTTGCGCAGCTACTAGGCGAGCGGGCACCCTACTCACCCCTTAGCGGGCGCTACGCCAAGCTCGAAACTGCTGGCTCCGAGGGCTTTTACCTCTGTGCGCACAACGGCCGCGAGTTCGACTACGGCTACCTAGGGCGGCGCATGCTCATCTGTGGGCAGGCCATTCCGCCTATGCTCGACGTGGCCGGGCACAAGCCCTGGGACCTTCCCCACCTGCTCGATACCATGGACCTCTGGAAGTTTGGCGACAACAAAGGCACCATTTCGCTGCCGCTACTGGCCGGCGTGTTCGGCATCCCTTCGCCCAAAGACGATATCGACGGCTCGCAGGTAGCTCAAGTGTACTGGCAAGACAAGGACCTAGGCCGCATCGTAGAGTACTGCGAAAAGGATGTCATCGCCACTGCCCGCATCTTCTTGCACTACACCGGCCAGAAGGAACTGTGGCCTGCTGTGCAACTCACACAGGTAGCGTGGACTGCCGCTCCTAGCCGCTGAGCTTGTAGCGCCAACTTTCTACTTTTTTCCTTCTTAGGGCAGCCAAAAGGCTGCCCTTTTTTATTATAAACTTCTCAACTAATCCACCCCTCCTCCCATCCTTAATACTATTTGCACATTTCATGATATTGAAATTAAAATCTCATCACACTTTAAGTAAGTTATCATAATTCTTGTTTTAATACCATAATAATAGATATTTTTATGCTTTTTATCTATCATTAATGATGTTTACTGAATTTTAATCCTATATTTGTTTTACAATTATGAATTACCAAATAAGGTACTATTCCACTAGCAACCTTTTTCATCAATACAAATAGTCATAAAATCAATTTGAACAGGCAGTACCTGTTTTGTTAGCTGTTTACTACTAAAATCTATTTCACTATGCGTTTTACTTCTATTCGTTTATCATTATGGTTGGTGGGGCTGCTAGTTGGATTGTCGAGCCAACTAGCACAGGCGCAGATTGAGGCTCCTAGCCAAGGGGGAGAAGTTAGTGTCAATTACGTTACATCGACTTCTATGGAACTTAGCTTTGGTACCACTGGCAATGGCCAGGGTCGGATATTAGCTATTGCAGAATCTAGGTTAGGGCAACCCGTCCCCTTGTCCGCTATTGATGGTCAGGTCTACACTGCTGACTCTGTTTACGGAAAGGGCAGTGCATTAAACAGTGGATATGTAATCTACAATGGAACAAAAAACTGTGTTACGGTTACAGGCTTAAAGCCCAATACGTACTACTATTTTTCTAATGCTGAGTATAATACAGATGGGTCAACTATAGCATATAATTCGGATGGCATTAGCATGTCAACCTCCACTTATAAAGCCTCTGACGCTCTGATTGCAACTCCAGCCCCTTTGCCTGTCGGGTTGACTACTTTTAGCGGCACCATCGACGCTTACAACATTGCTACATTGCACTGGACTACAGCTTCTGAGCGCAATTCTGCTTACTTCGCTATCGAGCGCTCACTCGATGGCACTTTATTCACCGAAGCTGGCCGGATAGCAGCAGCAGCAAATAGTAACCACACCCTCAATTACCAGTGGCCTGACCCTCAGCCCTTACAACAACTTACCTATTATCGCTTGCGGCAGGTTGATACTGATGGCACAGTGCATTACAGTAGCATAGTAACCTTATCCCCTACACAAACTGTAGCAAGAGCACTCGAGGTATACCCTAATCCTAGTGCAGGACAAGCGGTACAATTGGTACTGAAGGGCTACAACGGGGAGGCGCTTAAGTTGCATATTAGTGACGCTTTAGGTCGTGTAATAGCCACTCAAAACTTGCTCCCTACCGGTGCTCAATACTCAGAGAAACTCGCTTTGCCACAGGGATTGACTGCAGGCACCTACTTTCTTACAGTGACAGGAAGTGGAAGCGCATCTCAGAAGCGTATTGTTGTATCATATTAAATACATAATTATAAGGACTATATAGTAGATTAATGAGTCTAAATAGCTTTCTTATAAATCTCAACGAATACTAAGCACCTAATATAATTTTTTTTGCATACAAAAAAGGCCTCTCGATATCGGGAGGCCTTTTTTGTATGCAAAAAAAATTATAACAACTATTGAAGTAGTTATAGGCCTTTGTGCAAGGATTTGATGAAAAATAGTTCAGTTCTTGTTTGCACTTATTCAAGATAATATAACACTTGCTTATTCCCAAAAATGATAATAAGCTAGACAGTAAGGAACCAATATTTCGTTGTACTTCTAAGCTACACCTATTATATCACCGTATATTTGGCTGTCAATTCCTTCCTGTTATTTCTTGACATCATGCAAACATCTTTAAACACTTACCTTTTTTTGCCATATACTGTATGGCAAAAACTCCTTACTTTCAGCAGGTTGCGATTAATAGCTGGTCTTACGCTGTTACTATTTATCGGCTCGTTTAGCAGTAGCAAAGCTGCCGTAGTCGTTGGAAACAACTCTGTTATTATTGGAGGTAGCAACACAGCCATTAATGGCAGATACTACACTAATAATCAAGACAATACCACAAGAGGTGATTTTACTAGAATAACCACACTTGGTAGGTTCGACCGTGGCACGGGCAGTCTATTACTAAGCGCTCAAGCGACCACTAGGCAAACAGGACAGGATAACGTCCAAACTGCACAGCTATTTTACCGCATCTATTTGTCTGGTACTGCTGCTCCCGCTAATTACACAGCACTAAATCTGGATAGAGTTACCCAGTCGGGGGCTGGCAATAATATTACGAAGACGTGGGTTGCTTCCGTTAGCCCTCCTAACCTGTTGACTGCTACTAGCGAAGGAGAATATACATTAGACTTGTATTTCCAATTTGTATCAGCCAACAATCGGAATGTTATTCAAAACTTCTTCGATAGAACTGACACTAGGCCCTACCAAACTAAATTTACTGTGCAAGGCAGCCCTGCTGCAAACTGGGTTGGTAACACTAATGATTGGTTTACCGCTAGCAACTGGTCTACCAATTCTATACCTACCCCAAATACAGATGTTACTATTACGCTCCGTAATGGTGTAACACGGTATCCAACTATCACAGGTACAGGTGGCCGCGTAGCTAGAGTTCGCACTTTAAGGCTCGATAACAGCAGCGCTCCTAATAGCACTATTCTGACGCTTAACTCTGGTGAGCTGCAAGTATATGGCGATTTTCAGAATCCTAATGGTGGGCTTAAGCAAAATAATGGTGCATTTACATTAGCTGGTACTACTCAGTCGTTTGATGGTGGCTCATTTACCGAATTCCGTATTCAAGGTGGTGGCACTAAGACTCTCACTAACCGAATGGAGGTCTTAAATACGTTGTCCTTCGTGAATGATGGTGGTATTCTGGCTACTAATACAACAAATGCCGAGGTTTTCAACGTTGACTTATTAACAAACGCTCAGCTAATTGGGGAGAGCGAGACAAGCTATGTATTAGGTATCTTGCGTGCTCCTAGTCGCATAATCACGCGCGGCGAGACTAACACGTTTGGTAACATAGGTATAGAAGTAACATCTTCTCCCTCAGCACCTGAAGACCCCGGTTTTTCTGTGGTAACCCGTCGCACGGGCCTAGCTTACACTGGTGCTGGCCCTGCAGAAACTAGCTCAAGTGTTCGGCGCAGTTTTACCTTTAGCTCGATTGATAGCCCTAACGAACAAGTTTTCACGCTCAGCTTCCGGTACTTGAACAACGAGTTGAATGATTTGAGCGCTGCTAACCTAGGTGTATATCGTTCTGTAAGTGGTGTTGCTCCTTTCGAAAACTTAAATAGAGCCAGCAATAGTGCTAATCTAGTAGTTAGCCCTACTATAACTGGCACATTAGCTGCTACTTTCACACTAGGTGCAAGCAACCTGCCCCTGCCCGTAACGCTAGTAAGCTTCACGGCTGCTCCTACAGCCCAAGGCGCTGCGCTGCTTCGCTGGACTACAGCTACCGAAACCAACAACAAAGGCTTCGGCATCGAGCGTCAGCTTACCAGCGATGGCACGTGGCAATCGGTAGGTTACCTAGCTTCGGGCAACAATACCAACGGCGGCACCTACGAGTACATTGATAAAAGCTTAAGCAATGTGGCGTTCACGCCCCAGGCTTACTATCGCCTGCGCCAAGAAGACCAGGATGGCAAGCTTAGCTACTCGCCAGTAGCCGTAGTAGCGCGCCAAGCAGTAGTCGCTTCTACCGATTTGTTATTGAGCCCAGTACCCGTAACGGGTTCTAGCATTTCCCTCACCTTCGCGGAGGCTGGTCAAGCTGGCGCTGAAATCTCTATCACGAACACGCAAGGCCAACGGTTGTATAACCACACGACCCAAGCCAGCACTGGCGCAGCGCTGAGCTTGCCAGTAGAAAGCTTGGCAGCTGGTGTGTACATCGTGAGCGTACGCGTACCGGGCCAGGCCCTACGCCACGCCCGCTTCGTGAAGCTGTAAGAGCTTCATCTGCTTCAAACGTCAAAAGCGCCTGTCGATAGTCTCGGCAGGCGCTTTTGACGTTTAGGTCTTTTCCGTACTAGCCTTCCTAGCAGGACCAGCTAAGCAACTATACATTGGTCAACCACCACCTAGGGTAAGTTTTGCGCCCACCTCCACTTGCTTAGCTTTACTCACGGCTAGTTTCTTTGCGCGTTGAGTTCCGTCAACCTTTCTTCTACTAGCAGTGATGGCCGTGGCGTGGCTGATGCAGCCGCCCCACCCCTAGCGGCTGATGCACCGGCTTTGGTATTTGCGGCGGGCCCAAGCCTATACGCGACTTGACAGTTATTGCTTGGGAGCGCGACACAGTATTAGTACACCAGCGAATGCGACAGTGCACGACTACCTCGTGCAGCGCTGCCGAGGCCTAGGGCTACAGATTAGCACTCAAGATACTGGCCTAGTTATCACTTCAAACAGGCAGATAATAGGCAGACGGGCGCAAAATATTACAGCTCGCCTGCCTAGCCAGCGGTTATTATCCTAGCCTGGCTGGTGAGGCCACCTCACTTGGCTGCGTCTCCTGAGTGGGTCGGTGGCCTAGCTACCCGCTGGCCGCCGACCTAGGCCGCGCCTTGTGCCAGCACTAGGCTACTATAGCTTTTCAGCTTTAGTCCAGCCAGTCTTCACGCTTTAGCTTCGGCTACCAATTGTCATCGGCCGCCTTGCCAGTCAAGGCCTGGCGGATGGCCGTGGCTTGCTGCCGCCCGCTACGCTGAATAGCTTCAATAGTTGATTGAAGCACGGGCTTGGGGTAGCCGGCATCGTCGAAGGTGAGCGCATTGGGGGCGAGGTAGTTTTCGATGGGTGTCACGGCCCCTTGGCCGGTACTGCTATCGAAAGCAAAATCGGTAATCTGGTAGCGGAAACGACCGGGCTTCACCTGCACTATTACGGTGCGCCAAAGGGGTACCTGCACATTAGCTCCTAGAAAATTTTGCATAACTAGCTCGCTGGTTTTACCCGTAAGCTTGCCTGCAGCTTCATCCTGCGTGCCAATGGTCATTTTGGTAGGGCCGGGCGCAGTGGCAAACCACTTTTTGGCTCGGGCATAGAGGGCCGCTTGGCTAGCCCCGGGCACCTGCACTACGCCCTGGTACGATACCTTACGCGTCAGCGAATCCATAGGCAGCGGATTTACCCAGCCGTGGAGCTTTGGCAGCTTTACTTGGGCCTGCGCCGTGGCAAGAGTGCCACATAGCAGCAGTATAACAAGGAAATATTTCATGCGCTTGGCTACGCAAAGCCCCTGCCAATAGTTGAGGGCCCTGGTTACTGCCCCACCCCTTAACCTATAGCAAGCAACCTAAGAGATAGGCTGCGCCACCAGCGCCCGCTGTACAATGCAAGCCAAAGCACCGCAGACTATACGGTAAGAAAATAGGAGCTCTCATCATTCTTTTTGGTTTTACCGCGCTAATTGTCCCACAATACACGCAGAATATATAAATAATTAAAAAACAACATTTTATACTTAACAAGGCCCTGCAAAGCACAAGCTAGGCAGTGACGCAGAGCCAGTTTGGGCTGTTTTGCCCCCTTCTTTTGCTCAAATTCACCTCTATTTCATATCCAATATTTTGAGTAGCTTTACTCTTGCTAATTACCAGAATTGCTGACGCTATCTAATGGCTACAGTTGCTCTGTATCTATCCTCCTTTCCCACCCACCCTCTGGCCTATGCTGCCACTCCTACTCTTATTTCGCTCGTGCGAAACAGCGCCGTTTTCAACTAGCGGCCCCGAGCTAGCACACACGTGTACGCTCCCCCTCCTCCCTACTTGTACCCAGCACCCTAGGGTAGCCAGCAGCTAGTATAGCTCTTTCTACTCAGTATACAGGGGCGCTCAACGCCTGCTCTACCTTCTGGCAACTTATCTTATTAAGTGCCTGCGAGTAGAGTATGCTAGCGCGTAGCCCGCTGGTATGACTGAGTTGGGGCAGCACTCCACAAGCTGCGTGGCTAACCGGCAGGCCCACCAAACTGGCCTACACCATACCTACGGGATAGCCATCGGCTTACTACTAGCCCCTTATACGGAAGCTCCATCTCTGAGTCCACGATAGATTTCCCTATCCACACAAGCGTTTGTGTGGATATTCTTCCACCTCTTTTCCTCCACCCATGAAAAGTACGTTACGCAATAGGCTGGTACGCGGTGCGCTTGGCCACTCTCTGCTACCGTTGGCCTGGTGCGCCTCTATGGGCACCGCACTCGGTGCTCCCGCCGCCGTAGGCCCGCTAGCCAGCCCCGCGCTACCCCCAACTGCCCACAATGCGGCTACTCCTCTTGCCGACATCGCCGTGCAGGGCGTGGTAACTGACAGCAAGGGCGAAGGCTTACCCGGAGTAAACGTCATCCTGAAAGGCACTTCGCAGGGCACTACGACCGATGAGCAGGGCCGCTTCCGGCTGAAAGTACCGGAGCAAGGCTCGGTATTGGTTTTCTCCTTTGTGGGCTTTAATAGCCAAGAAGTCACCGTATCCGGCACCACTGCGCTGAACATCAAGCTAGAAGCTCAGGATAAGTCGCTCGAAGAAGTAGTAGTAGTAGGCTACGGCACGCAGTCGCGCGCTACCGTAACGGGCGCCGTAGGCCAGGTAACCAGCCAAGAGCTAGTGCGCACGCCCGCATCAGCTGCCACCAGCGCGCTGGCTGGCCGCATCCCGGGCATCACAGCCCGCCAGGGCGATGCGCGCCCCGGCGCTGGCACTAGCATCCAGATTCGCAACATGGGGGCGCCGCTCTATGTCATCGACGGCATCCAGTCAGAAGAAGGTCAATTTAACAACCTAGGCCTGAACGACATCGAAACCATTTCGGTACTGAAGGATGCCTCGGCGGCTATCTACGGCATGCGCGCCTCCAACGGCGTAATCCTAGTAACGACCAAGCGCGGCAAGCTGGGCAAGCCCGTAATAAACCTCAACGGCTACTACGGCGTGCAAAACTTCACGAAGTACCCGCACCCGGCCAACGCCTACCAGCACCAGCGCGGCTTGGTAGAGTCGGAGCAGAACTACGCGCAGATAGAGCGTCGGGCACCCCGCCCCGTCTCAGACCCCGTCTCAGGCAAAACCCTCACTGCCGAAGAACTGGAAAAATGGCGCCAGGGCACTGAGCCAGGTTACAAAAGCTACGACTACTACGACATGGTATTCCGACCCAATGTGCCGCAGTACTACCTAAATGGAAGCATCTCAGGCGCTTCCGACAACTTATCGTATTACCTCTCGGGTAGCTATCTCGACCAGAAGGCGCTCATCGAAGATAACTACTTCAAGCGCTATAATATCCAGGCTAATCTGGAGGCCAAAATAAACCCTCACTTCCGCGTCGGCACCCAGATATACGGCCGTGCCGAATATCGCCACACGGCGGGCGTACCGGGCATCGACGACTACTTCAACCCGTTCTTGAGCGTGTTTTCGATGTGGCCCACCGAGTCGCCCTACGCCAACGACAACCCGCTCTATATTAACCAGACCCACAATATCAACGTGAACCCGGCTACCTATAAGGAGTCGATTACGGGCTACGGCAACGATGACTGGCGAGCTGGCAAGTTTAACCTGTATGGGCAGTACGATTTTGCTTTCGGACTAACCGTCAAGGCTACTGGCTCTTACAACTACACCACTAATACTTACAGCGGCTTCGAGTATACCTACAACGGCTACCGCTACAACCCCACTGCCCAGACCTACGACCTAGTGCCCGGCGGGGGCAACCAAAACCCTTGGCGCGAGCAGCGCCGCCGCGCACTCATTGAGCGCACCGGCCAGCTCCAGCTGCTCTACAACAAGCAGCTCGGCGACCACGGCCTGAGCGCTACGGCAGTATACGAGCGCTACGACACCGATAACCGCTACAACGTTGTGCACACGGTGCCGCCCAACAACGCGATTCCAATTCAGTATTTTGCTAATCAGGACTACCTGCTCGACGAAGTATTTGAAACAGCCCGCGCCGGCTATGTGGGCCGCCTAGCCTACAATTACAAACAGAAGTATCTAATCGAAGGCCTGGGTCGCTACGATGGCTCTTACCTATACCGGGCCGATAGCCGCTTCGGCTTCTTCCCGGCCGTAACGGCTGGCTACCGAATATCGGAGGAAAACTTCCTCAAAAACAGTGGGGCAGGGCGGGTACTCACTGAGCTAAAGCTGCGCGGCAGCTACGGCGTGACGGGTAGTGATGCTATTGACCCTTACCGATACTTGCAAGGGTACGACTTCAGCAGTGGGGCCTCAATATTAAACGGAGCTTATACTATTGGGGTACGGCCCCGTGGCCTGCCTATTACGACCCTCTCCTGGATACGCAATAAGACTGCCAACCTAGGTGTCGATTTTGGCCTATTTGGGGGCAAGCTCGCCGGTACGTTTGATATTTTCCGCCGCCGCCGCGAGGGACTGCCAGGCGTCGACCCCAACATCGTGCTACCGAATGAAGTAGGCTACGGCCTCTATGCGGAGAACCGCAACTCTGATGAAACGAAGGGCTTGGAAGGCGGTCTCACTTATTCGGGTGCTACTTCTCAAGGCTTCACGTTCTCGGTGGGTGCCCATGCCACGTTAGCACGCCGCTTTGACATAAGCTATGGCCAGCGGTTCAGTAACTCCTTTGACCGCTACCGCAATAGCTACTACAGCCGCTGGGGCGATGTGGGCTGGGGCTACCAAGCCATTGGCCAGTTCCAGTCGGAGCAAGAAATCGCGGACTACCAGGTGGATAACGACGGACAGGGCAACCGCACCCAGCTGCCTGGTGACATTATTTACAAGGACGTGAACGGCGACGGGATAATCAACAACCTCGACGAGCGCCCCATTGGCTACATTCAGGGCGGTAACCCACTCGTGACTTACGCCTTAAATACAAGCCTAGGGTACAAGAACTTCACCCTCAATTTTGACATCATCGGGGCTGGTATGCAAACCTACCAGCGTGAGTATGAGCTGCTGATACCATTCCAGAACAATGGCACCTCGCCTAACTATATTCTGGAAGACCGCTGGCACCGCGCCGACCCCTACAACGCTGACAGCCCCTGGGTACCAGGCAAGTACCCAGCTATCCGGCGCGATGCGGGTGGCTCATCTAACTTCAACCGCCGCAGCTCTTTCTGGATTAAGACCGTGCGCTATGTACGCTTGCGCAACGTGGAGCTAGCATATAACCTACCCAAGCCCTGGCTGAGCAAAATAGGCTTTTCGGGGGTGCGCGTGTACGTGAACGCTACCAACCTTGTGACCTTCAGCACACTCAACGACATCGATATCGACCCGGAAATCACCTCTACCAATGGCCTAGGCTACCCGCCTCAGCGCTTGATTAATACGGGTTTCTCGGTCTCTTTCTAAGCCATTTCCCACCTATGAAATTTTCTTTTAAAACTCTAGCGCTGAGTTCTGGGCTGCTGCTGGGCCTTACTACCAGCTGTCAGAAAGATTTTCTGGAACGCACGTCACCTAGTATCCTATTTGACGCGCAGATTTGGAACGACCCCGGCCTGATTACGGGACTGCTGGCTAACTACTACGACCGCCTGCCCGTGCATACCACCATCTATAATAACTGGGCCGAGTATGCAGCCTACGACGAGGCGATGTGGTCGGGCAATGGCAATGGGCCTAACGACCGGTTTAGCTACGGGTCGGGTAGCTGGGGAAACTGGGACTATGGTCTCATCCGTGACATTAATCTGGCCCTAGATGGTTTAGACCAGTATAGCAACGCGCTCTCCACGGCGCAAAAAGACCAGTTTAAGGCCGAGTTTCGCTTCTTGCGGGCTTACATGTACTTCGAGCTGGGTAAGCGTTACGGGGGCGTGCCGCTGGTTACCAGCCAGCTAGTTTACCAGTTCGACGGAAACGTGACGCCCTTGCAGGTAGCCCGCAGCAAGGAAACGGAGGTATACGACTTCGTAGCCAGCGAGCTGGACGCCATCAAAGGCACGCTGGGCAACGGCGGCAGCGTGACGCGGGCCAACCGCTACACGGCCATGGCTCTCAAGTGCCGGGCCATGCTCTACGCAGGCTCTATTGCCAAGTACAACACGCAGTCGGGCCTCAACATCCAGACCAGCGGGGGCGAGGTAGGCATTCCAGCTAGCCTGGCGGCGGCATACTACCAGAAGTCGCTCGACGCGGCCAAGGAAGTACTAGCAGGCCCTTACTCCCTCTACAACGGCAACGCGTCTAACAAAGGGGAGAACTTCTACGAGGCTATTACCCGCAAAAACGCTAACCCGGAAGTCATTTGGGTGAAGGACTTCTTGACGGCTAAGGACTATCGCCACTCCTTCTCCTACGACAACATTGCGCGGGGCATTCGGGAGGACAACCTCGGCTCGTCGTCGCTTTCGCCCATCCTCAACCTGGTCGAAGCCTACGAGTACCTAGACGGCACTCCTGGTACTCTTCGTACCCAGAACGCGGCTGGCACCGACTATGTGTACTACGACAACCTCAACGGCCCCTTCGCTAACAAGGATGCCCGCTTATACGGCACTATCATTTACCCCGGCACTACTTTCAAGGGGCAGGAGGTGCAGCTGCAAGCCGGAGTGAAGGTGTGGAATGCCAGCAGCAACTCGTACCAGACCATCGAGGGTGGCTTGGCCAGCGTGTACGGCGGGCCAGCCTTCCCCAACGGCGACAACAAGCTGCTCACGGGGAGCTCGGGACCGCAGGCCAACCAGCCAGAGGTATCTAACTCTGGCTTCTACCTGCGCAAGTTCATTGACTCGGGCGGGGGCACCAGCAGCCGCGGCATCCGCAGCGACACATGGTGGGTGCGCTTCCGCCTAGGCGAAGTCCTGCTCAATGCCAGCGAGGCGGCTCTAGAGCTGGGCAACACTACCGAGGCGCTCACCTACGTGAACCGGGTGCGCGAGCGGGCCGGCTTCCCGGCCAACAGCCTCACGACCCTCAACCTGGCGCGCCTCCAAAACGAGCGCCGCGTAGAGCTGGCCTTCGAAGACCACCGCCTCTGGGACCTCAAGCGCTGGCGCATTGCGCACCAAGTCTGGAATGGTGACGCTAATAACCCCAACGCTGTGGCCTACGTGCTGTTCCCGTACCGCGTAGTGCGCCCCGGCAGCTCTATGGATGGTAAGTACGTGTTCGATAAGCGCATATCGCCGCGCTATCGCACACCACGCAACTTCCAGACCTTCAACTACTACACCTTCATTGGGAACGGCATCCGCAATAACAATCCCAAAATCGTTCGCAATCCCTTCGAATAACTGCTCCCACCCATGAAACGATTTACACTAACCATACTAGCGGGGCTGGGGCTGCTGGCGGCCAGCTGCGAGAAGGATAACATTACCCCCCCTACCTCACAGCTTACTGGGCGCGTCACTTACCAGAACCAAGCGTTGAACGTGCGGGGCGGGAGCAACGTGCAACTCGAACTGTGGCAACGCGGCGAGTTCTTTCGCAACAAAATTCCAGTGTACGTGGCCCAAGACGGCACCTTCTCGGCCACGCTCTTCGATGGCGAGTACAAGTTGACCCGCCTGCGCGACAACGGCCCCTGGGTGAACAACACCGACAGCATCACGGTGCAGGTTCAAGGCAACACGATAGTAGATGTGCCCGTGCAGCCCTACTTCACGATTGGTACCGCTGCCATTGCCAAGTCGGGAAACAACGTTACGGCTAGCTTCCCCATCACCAAAGTTGGCACCCGCGATATCGAATCAGCTACGCTGTACTTGGGCTACACGCAGTTTGTGGATAACGCTAACCAGTTTGCATCCGTGTCTAAGGGCTCGGCCGACCTCACTAACCTAGGCCAGCCCGTGAACTTGTCGGTAGTTATTCCGGCTAGTGCCAGAGGTACCATTTACGCCCGCGTGGCTGTAAAAACGCAGGGCATAAACGAGCGCATTTTCTCGCCAGTGCAGAAAATCACGCTGTAGCCGCTCCTACGCAGCTTTCCTAAAAAAAGCCCCACCGCAGCTAAGCGGTGGGGCTTTTTTGGCTAGGCTACTAAGCAATAGGCAGTAGCATCTAGTATTTGCTGCGAGCTACCTACTGCTAGGCAGGGAGCTTAGTTGAGCGACGCTACATCAATCACGAAGCGGTACTTCACGTCGCCTTTCAGCATGCGCTCGTAGGCCTCGTTGATGTGCTGAATATCAATCACCTCGATATCCGACATAATGTTATGCTCGGCGCAGAAGTCGAGCATCTCTTGCGTTTCGGCAATGCCGCCGATGAGCGAGCCGGCTACGCGGCGGCGCTTGGCAATGAGGTTAAAAGCATGCAACTGCGGCGCCTCGGTAGGCACACCGAGCAAAATCATCGTGCCATCGAGGCGCAACAAGTTCACGTACGACCCTAGGTCAATCTGGGCCGAGATGGTGTTGATGATGAAGTCAAAGTAGTTGTTCACCGACTTGAACTGCTCCTCATCCTTGGTCACCACAAACTTGTGGGCACCTAGGGCTTTGGCATCCGCCTCCTTGCCAGCCGAGGTGCTGAGTACGGTTACCTCGGCACCTAGGGCTACGGCAAATTTCACGGCCATGTGGCCGAGGCCACCCAGGCCCATTACGGCTACGCGGTGGCCGGGGCCCACTTTCCACTGGCGCAGGGGCGAGTAGGTAGTGATGCCGGCGCACAGCAGCGGGGCCACGCGGGCCAGGTCGAGCTTCTCGCTCACGCTCAGCGTGTACTTCTCATCTACTACAATCTGCTGCGAGTAGCCGCCGTAAGTGGGCTGGCCAGTCTTGATTTCGCGGCTGTTGTAGGTGCCAATCATGCCCGTGGTTTCGCAGTACTGCTCTAGGCCTTCTTGGCACGACGTGCATTCGCGGCACGAGTCAACCATGCAGCCCACGCCGGCGATGTCGCCTACTTTGAACTTCGATACGTGGTCACCCACGGCCGTCACGCGGCCCACGATTTCGTGGCCGGGCACCATTGGGAAGATAGAGCCGCCCCACTCATCGCGGATTTGGTGCAGGTCGGAGTGGCACACGCCGCAAAACAGGATTTCAATCTGTACGTCGTGGGCGCCAGGAGCCCGGCGCTCCAGCGAGAACGGCTCGAGCGGAATATTCGCGGCCGGAGCTGCGTAAGCTTTGGTAGTGGACATCTGTTGTCTGGTTTGGTTTTAGAGGAGGAAGCCTACAAAAACGCCGTGGCCGCCCGGTGGCAGCTACGGCGCTTGAGTAGGTAGTGCGGGGTAAACTGACCTAGGCGGCCTTTGTTTGCGGAGCCGCCAATGCCTCGCTCACCAATTGTCGCATCCGGCTCAGCGACTCACGGGCAAACCGGCGCTGGAGCCGCCGACCAAACAGCTTGAACCCCAGCCAATAAAACGGGTTACGGATGCGTCCGGTTTGCGACACGGCATGAATGCGAAACTGCACCGTGCCGTTCGTCAAGTTTTTATGAATGGTGAAGTCGATTTGTCCGCGCTCAAAGTGGCCTTCGAGGGTGCGGTAGCCGTAGCCCCACACCCGCTCGGACCCATCGGGCGTCGGACGAGCTTCTTCGTCGGTCACCTCACTCACCCGCACCCCAAACCAGAACGAGAAGCCCAGAAACCGTGCGCGCAGCAGCATCACACGGTTTTCGAGCGGCGTATCGGGCTTAAAAATGCCTGTAATCAAGCTGGGCGGCGGAAAGGCGTAGCGGCGCAGCACATCTTGGGCAGCCGCAAAGGCACCGTGCTCGGCGGGAGGGCCAGGCGCCTCGGCGGGCAGGTCAGTGGCATAGTCGTCGAGCCGCCAGCCCGCTTCGCTGGTATACTCGCTCTGGCGCGAGAAGTCGTAGTTGACTTTGGCGTGGTCGTAGCTGGCCAGGCGGGCCTTGTACTGCTCCCAGGGCGGCGGTTTATCCATGTAGTGCTAGTTGATTATCAATAAGTATCTGGTAGGCTGACAGTTGCTAACTATGCCGCTGGTCGGTGCCGCCATCAGCTGTGTGGCGCACAGTTTCGACCACCACCTCACCTAGGGGCTGCCCACCGCATACGGCCGCCACGCGCTGGCAAAACGCCACCCAGGTAGCCTCCTGCACCAGCAGCCCGCCCCCGATGGTATCGTAGGCAAAGGCTACTAGCCCATCGCGCGAGCGGGCCCACGACCGAATCTCAAACCGCAGCTCGCTGGGCCGCTCGTCGAGGTAGTGTGCCTCGAAGTAAATGCGCCCGGCCTCGGGGTGCCCCTCTAGGGTAATAAATTCGAACGAAGTAGAGCCTACGTCCGTCACGCGCACGCTGCCATTCCAGGGGCCTAAAATCTTAATTCTGAACTCATCGCCCACCCGCAACGGGCCGGTGGGGTCGCCGGTCTCCTTCTTAAAATCGGCCAGCATTTCGGGCGAAAAATGGGGCAAGTCGGCTTGCACCTGCGCCATGAGCTGGGTAGGCGACAAGCGTGGGCGCTCTATATCCAGGTAGTAGCGGCGCTCGAGCCAGGGGCCTGAGCCCGTATTGGCGGGTTGTTCGGCGTGCGATTGGTCAGCCACTTTTTTAGAATTAGGAGTTAGAAGTTATGAAGTAGGCGTTGGCCCTAGGACAACCTTTCGCTACGCATTAGCGAACACATATGCCAAGCAACTACCAGAAGTCATATGGGCAGATAGCCGTAAAGGTTGCCCTAGAGCCTACTTCTAACTCATAACTTTTAACTCATATCCCTCTTAAGTGGCCTATTTCCGTCCGCCCGGCCCAGCGCCCGACCCGGTACTGGTGCGCAGCCTCACCCAGCAGCAGCACGAGCTGCACCAGCGCCTGCGCACCGAACCACTGCCCCAGGCCCCGCGCCTGATTGCGGGCTGCGACTCGTCGTTTCCGACACCCGACACCATTCTATCGGTGTTTGTAGTGTTGAAATACCCGTCGCTCGAACTGGTAGAAAAGGTATATAACTACGGCCCCGTACCCCTGCCCTACATTCCGGGCCTGCTCTCGTTTCGGGAGGCGCCTAATGTGGTGCAAGCGTTCGCCAAGCTCAGCCACAAGCCCGACGTGATAATGGTGGATGGCCACGGCGTGGCACACCCGCGCCGCATGGGCATCGCGGCCCACCTAGGGGTGCTGCTCGATATGCCCACTTTTGGGGTAGCCAAGAACAAGCTCACGGGCACTTTTGCCGAGCCCGGCCCTACTAAGGGCGACCACTCTCCCCTCACCGATGCCCGCACCGGCGAGCTGCTGGGCCAAGTGCTGCGCAGCAAAGACCGGGTGCTACCGCTCTTTGTGAGCGCTGGCCACCGTTGCGACCTGCCCACCGCCACCGCCCTCACCCTAGGGTGCCTACGCGGCTACAAGCTACCCGAGCCCACCCGCCTGGCCGACCACTGGGCCGAAGAATTTAAGCAGGAAGTACGCTAGAGCTTCGATTGTCTTGGCCCGATGGCTTGCTGCTGGGCGAATTGTTTCCAGCGTTCGGCGGCAAACTTATCTGGTTGGACTGTAGAAACATTGATTCTTCATGAAACCGGAGCACCCGCACGGTGGATAGCCCAAACGCAGGGTTTATCTTTGGTTACTTCGGGTCGGCCGCATATTTATCCTTGTTTACTTCGTGCCAAGTCTAGGTTTAGTCCTGGGGCTACTGGGGTGCCGACTCAACGTGCCGCGTTCTCCCTCTCTGGTTTTATGACTAAACTTTATTCTGTTTTGGCCGGGTGCTGGCTGGCAGTGCTGGCGCTAAGCGTGCGGCCCGCCACAGCCCAAACCCTGCCGAAACTCGGCCCGCGCACCTGCGCTACTGAGCAGGCTACTGCCTTGCAGCAGGCCCAGTTGCAAAAGCTTATACCGGGTTACAAGCCAACAGTGGCCACGCAAACGCGAGCCACGGCAGGCCTGCGCACTACGGCCACGACGTATACGCTGCCCGTCATCGTGCACATCATTAACGACGGCGAGCCTGTGGGCGTGGGCACTAATATCAGCCAGGCGCAGGTGCAGTCGCAGCTCGATGTGCTGAACGAGGACTACCGCAACCTCAATGCCGATGGCACGCTGGTGCCAGCCGCGTTTCAGCCGCTGCGCAGCGATATGCAGGTGCAGTTTGTACCCGCCAGCCTCGACCCCAACGGCAACCTGCTGGCCGAACCGGGCATCGACCGGGTAAACCGCAATACCAAAGGCTGGTCGGCGCCACCCTATGGGTCTAGCAATTCATTGACCTACATCGAAGGCACCATCAAGCCTGGCACGTATTGGGACCCCAATCGCTACATCAACATCTGGGTCCTCAACCTAGGCGGCGGCGTACTCGGCTACGCCCAGTTCCCTGATAATACCGCTGGCCTAGGTGGCCTAAGTGGCCTGGGTGGCTCGGCCGCTACCGATGGAGTAGTAGTACTATACACCGCTTTTGGCCGGGTGGGCACACTAAGCGCGCCCTACAACAAGGGCCGGACGCTGACGCACGAGCTTGGCCACTGGTTTGGCTTGCGCCACATTTGGGGCGACGACGAGCGGCTAAGCGATACCTGCGGCGGCTCGGACTATGCCGACGATACGCCTAACCAAGCCGTTCAGAACTACGGTTGCCCCACTTACCCCCACGTGACCTGCACCAATGGCCCCGCCGGCGACATGTTCATGGACTACATGGACTACGTAGATGATGCGTGCATGCAGATGTTTTCGGGCTCCCAAAAAGACCGTCTGCAAGCCGTAATGGCTGCCGGCACACCGCGCCGCAGCATATTGGCTACCTCTACGGTAGCCTGCCCCAACGGCACAACTGCGGCCACAGCTACCAACAGCGGCACCGTGTGCCCCGGCAGCACCGTCACCCTGGCAGCCACGGGCCCAGCCGGCGCTACCTACACCTGGACCGGGCCCAACAACTACACCAGCACGCAGCAAAACCCAGTATTGGCCAACATCACGACAGCTATGGCGGGCGTTTATACAGTGCAGGTGGCGGTGGTTAACGGCCCCTGCCCGGGCACCGCCAGCACCACAGTGACGCTGAATCCGGCACCACCTATTCCGGAGCTGGCTACTACGGCCACCTCCTTGTGCCCTGGCACGTCGGCTACCCTATCGGCTACCAACCTAGTGGCGAGCACATTGCCCAACGAGAACTTTAATGGGACGGCTACGGGCTGGACGCTCACCAATGCGGGCACGGCCGCCACGGGTTGGCAGTACACCTCGGCCTACTCCTACAACAGTACCTATCTAGCCCTGAGCAACTACTCGCTCGATGGCACCCGCTTCGCGCTGGCTAATTCCGACGCGGGGGGCCTAGGCTCTATCACCAACACGACGCTGACCTCTCCCGTGTTCAGCACGCAGGGCTATGCCGACTTGCAGCTAACTTTCATACAGCGCCTCAACTACCAGGAAGGCGACATAGCCGTGGTGGAAGCCTCGACTGATGGCACTACCTGGACAACCGTGACCAGCTACATCGCCGACCAAGGCACGGCCGCCACCCCCGCCACCAGCATCGTTAATCTCGGCGCCTTTGTCAATAAGCCGCGTGTGCAGGTGCGGTGGCGCTACTACGCCAATTATGCTTACTTCTGGGCCATTGATAATGTGCAGTTTAGCGGTAGCCAGCCTACACCCAGCTACGCCTGGAGCGTGGTGAGTGGTGATGGCCTACCGGCGAATACGACTACGCCCACGGTCACCGTGTCGCCTACCCAAACTTCGGTGTACCGCCTCACCGTGAGCTACCCCGGCGTGGCTTGCACCTCGACGGCCACCATCGGCGTCATCGTGTCGCTGCCTACCTGGAACGGCACAGCCGGCAACGGCAACTGGTATGATGCCGGCAACTGGACGGGCTGCGTACCCACCCGCAATCTCGACGCGACCATTCCGGCGGGCCTCACTACCCCCTACCCCACCATTAGCAGTGGCACGGCCGAGGTGCGCAACCTTACCCAGCAAGGCCTGCTGACGATGACGGGCGGCGAGCTAGCCCTGTATGGCGACTACACGGGCGCGGGCACTCTTACGGCGAGTACTGGCACGGTAGCTACCCGCGGCACCGGTCCCCAAAGCCTGCGGGCGGCCACCTATGCTACCTTGGCCATTGGCGGTACAGGTACCAAGACGATAGGCGCGGCTACCATTAGTACTACCCTCCGTATGGCGGGCGCGCTCCTCAGCACCGGCGCGGCCACCGTCACGCTGAACCCCGCCGCCACCATCACCGAAACCGATGTGAGCTACGTGCTGGGCAAGGTGCAAACCACGCACTCCCTAGGTACCACCACCGACGATTTTGGTGGCCTAGGTACGAGTATCACGTCCGCGGTAGCGCCGGGCGCTACCACTGTGGTGCGCACCACAGGCCAAACGCAGGGCACGGGTACAAGCCTCAGCATCAGCCGCTATTATGACATCACAGCGGCGGCTGGCCGCAGCCTACAAGGCACCACGCTGGTGCAGCGCTACCTGCCGCACGAGCTAGGCAGCCTAGCCGAATCGCAGCTGGTAATGTTCCGGTCGGCCGATGCGGGCGCCAGTTGGAGCAACGAAGGCGCCACGCAGCGCGACGCCGGCGCCCACTTCGTGAGCCGCAATTTTGCAACCGATTTGCAAGGCCGCTGGACGCTCGGCAGCGCCACGGCACCCCTCACGCCGGCTGCCATTCAGTATACCATTTCGGCTCTGCCGGTGCCTTTCACGGGCGAGGGCTTGTCGCTGCTCGTGACCACGCCCACGGCCGGGCCGCTGCACGTGCGGATGTACGACGTAATCGGCCGCACTATCTACGACCACGCCATCGCCAATGTAGAAATAGGCACCAGCACCGTGCAGCTACCCAACTCGGGCATTCTCCAACCCGGCAAATACATTTTGCACGTGCAACAAGCCAACCAGGAGGTGCGCCTCAACGTGGCTCGCGGTCAATAACAGCTTTTGCTTCTTTTCAAAAAAGGCTCGCTACCTAGGTAGCGAGCCTTTTTTGATGGCCGTCTGTAGCGTCGCCAACGACTCGCCCGCCTCGGCGGGCAGCCCGAGTACTTGCGCCACGCACCGATATACGGCAGCTGGGCCTCCGGCTAGGGCCAGTACACCAGCGTCGCCACTCGCCTGGGTCGATTTGCTGAGCTTGTGGCCGGTAGTATCGGTGAGCAACTGGTGATGATAAAACTGGATACGCGCAGTAGTAAATGCTTGCGTTTCTGAAATTTGCTCAGCCAGCCACAGCTGCGCCGCCGTGCTAGGCTGCAAGTCGAGTCCGCGCACTACGAGCGTCGTACCTAGGCGCAAGTCGTCCACTACCGAAGCCACTTGGTAGGCGGCCACCCCGTCCTTCTTGCGCACCACAAAATCGGGCATCAACTCGGCCAAAGGCACCTGGCTCGCCCTAGGGTCCTCCGAAACTGCTACGCGCAGAGTAGGTGGCACACGCACGCGCCAAGCCGCCCCCGGCGTGTCTAGGGGCACGGGTTCGGCGGGGTTGGTCCGGCTACGCCGCGTGGCGTACACTAAGCCCGGCTGCTGGGCTAAGCGACGCAACATTCGGTTATACTCTGGCAAGTGCAGCAACTGCGAGTAGTGCCGCAGAAAATCGTCGGGTCCGCTGGGGCCGCAGTCGTAATTGATACCCAACCAATCAATTACCCGAAAAATATTCTCTAGGTAAGGCCGCCGCAGCCGCGCCCGGTCGAGGTCGTCGATGCGCAGGTGCAGCGTGCCTTCGGCTTGGCGCACAAGCAGCCAGGTTAGCACAAAGTTGACCGCATTACCCAGGTGCAGGTAGCCGCTCGGCGTGGGCGCCAGCCGGCCGACGACAAGTGGTTGTGAAAGGTCGTTTGTCATTGCGAGTGTAGCGAAGCAATCGCATCAAGATGGCGCGGCCGAACAAGTGCGATTGCTTCGCTGCGCTCGCAATGATGACTGCACCCTTGCCAGCAAGTAGTCAAGGGGAGCTTGGTTTAGAACCTACTCCACTACTATCCACGGCTCGCCGGCTGCGTGCACACGCAATTCGCCGAAGCTTTCCAGCGTCAGCCCATGCTGGGCAAATACCGCCTGGGCAGCTTCTTCATTGGCGCCGGGCTCTACGCACACTAGCAGGCCACCCGAGGTTTGCGGGTCGCAGAGGTAGAACTTCTGCTCGTCGGTGAGGGCCGCTACTTTGTGGCCGTAGCTCTGGAAGTTGCGCACGGTGCCACCGGGCACGGCGCCTTGTTGCAAGTAGTGCTCAGCTTCTAGGATGCGTGGCACGCGGTTGTAGTCGATAACGGCTTGCACATCACTGCCTTCACACACCTCAGCCAAGTGACCTAGGAGGCCAAAACCAGTGACGTCAGTCATGGCGCGCACGCCAGGAATCTGGCCTAGGTCAGCTCCTATCTTATTGAGCTGCCGCATCTGAGCAGGGGCCACGTCCACGTCTTCGAGCCGCAAAATGCCGCGCTTCTGCGCCGTGGTAAGAATACCGACACCTAGGGGCTTAGTAAGGTAAAGGCGGCAGCCGGCCGTGGCCGTGTCGTTGCGCTTCAGGTCTTTTTCGTCTACCAAACCCGTCACAGCTAGCCCAAAAATCGGCTCAGGCGAGTCGATGCTGTGCCCACCCGCCAGCGGAATACCCGCCTCGGCGCAAATGGCGCGGGCACCCTCCGTGACTAGCGCCGCCACCTCGGGCGAAAGCTTGTCAATGGGCCAGCCCAGCACCGCGATGGCCAGCAGCGGCCGCCCGCCCATCGCGTACACGTCCGAAATGGCATTGGCCGAAGCGATGCGCCCAAAGTCAAACGGGTCATCGACGATGGGCATAAAAAAATCGGTGGTGCTGATGACGCACTGCCCGGCCTGCCCCGGTAGGCGGTACACGGCCGCGTCGTCGCGACTGCCGTTGCCAACGAGCAGGTTATCGTAGTTGGGCTGCGGCAGACTGCTGTGCAAGATTTTATCGAGTACGCTGGGCGCAATTTTGCAGCCGCAGCCCGCGCCGTGGCTGTATTGGGTCAGGCGGATGTCAGAGATAGTTTCAGGAGTCATGCTCATTCTATTTTTTACTTTTGTAAAAACGCTGTACGGTATTCAAATCCCAAAGGCAGTTGAGTACCAAACTGTCGTCAGTTACCTTCAGTATTGATATTACCTCTCTTTTGCCAAACGGGTCAGTTAGTACAAGTTTGCGCTGTGCATGGTTGAAGGTGTACCGAAAGCGGTTGATTGTATCTCCCCGATTATCAAAGACAGCGGTGCTGTCGGCAAAATTTAAGGCGATGTAGCTCACTTCTGGCCGGACCGCTAGCCACACGCCCCTAATTGACAATATCTCCTCTCGGTTACTTGATAAGCAGCCGCTTGTCATCAAAGCCAGAAATAGAAATGCTGCCTTCTTCCTCATAGCACATAGATAAATCAGGAAGGCATTGCTTAAGAGTGTGTTTCGATATTCGGAATTTTGGTTATGCTGAGCTTGTCGAAGCATCTCTCCCGCTTCGTTGAGGCCGTTCAACGAAGCGGGAGAGATGCTTCGACAAGCTCAACATGATGGTTTAAGGGTCATTTTTGCAAAATTTAAATACGCTCTAAATCAAGAAGACAACGCTTCTACGGCTGCTAGCACCAGCGCCGCGTTAACCTTAGCATCGGTGCCCTCAGCTTTGATAGTCAACCCCTTGCGGTCTTCCAGCCCATAGCCATACGTCTTGTCATAGTACGCTAGCACCAGCTCGACCATCCGGGGCATATCGTTTTCAGCGATGGCACCTAGGGCTTCTTTGGTTACCAAGCCACCTAGGCGCTTGCGTAGGCGCAGCACCGCCGAGGCCAGTTCGCCGGCATCGTGGCGGCCGTAGTCGGCGGCGAGGTACTGCACGCGAGCCTCACGGGGCACATCTAGCACGAGCAGCGGGGCGGCTCTCATCTGAGCAAAAAACTCGTTTGGGATACCTAGGCCGCCAATGCTACGGCTTTCGTCCTCCACCCAAATGGGCCGGTCGTCGGGCAGGGCGGCCAGCGCGGCGGCGAGGTCATTCTCGAATTGCTCTTGGGTAGGCTGCGGCGGCTGCCCCAGGCTCCCAAACGATGAGCCCAAGTGATTGGCTAGCTTTTCGAGGTCGAGCACAGGTTCGCCTTGGGCAGCTAGCGCATGCAGCACGGTGGTTTTGCCGCTGCCCGTGTAGCCGCCTAGTATGCGTAGTTGGCGGGGGCGGGCCATTTCGGCTAGGGCCCAGCGGCGGTAGTCTTTGTAGCCTTTATCGAGCAAGTTGACGTGGAGGCCCCCTAGCTCAAGCAGCCACTGCACGGCGCCGCTGCGCATGCCGCCGCGCCAGCAGTGCAGGCGCACCTCTTGGCCAGGCGCCAGTTTGCGGGCTTCTTCGACCATGCGGCGCATTTTGGGCCCAAAAAAATCGAGCCCCAGTAGCACGGCCTTGTCAGGGTTGACCTGCTTGTAGGTAGTGCCGATGCGGGCGCGCTCCTCGTCGGTGAACAGCGGCAGGCTAAGCGCGCCGGGGATGTGGCCCTGCGCATATTCGGCCGGGGCACGCACATCGAGGATGGGGCCAGCGGCAGTAGCTAAAAAATCAGTAATCGGGTGGCGAGGCATGAGAAGCAGCCCGAAGCCGGCGGTAGCGGCCTCTGGTGGCTACGAAAGTACCAGCCTAAGCCTAGGAAAGTTTGCGCAGCCAGCCGGGTTGAGCCAACTGGGTGGCGGCGGCTTACGCGCCTTGGTGTAAGTTTGCAGCTAATTCGCGGTCCTCACGCCCGGACTTCCGGCCGTGCGCACTGCGCTTTCGCTAAATGCTGACAGCTTTCCTCGTCTTCTTCCCGCTCGCCGCCGCCCTGCTGCTACACTTTGCCAAAGGCGCTGCGGCCCGTGCGCTGGCCCTAGGGGCCGCCCTTCTTGAGTTCGCAGTTGCTGCGTTTGCGGCCATCACTTACGTCCGTAACGGACCAGCGAGCCTAGACTTTAATCTGAATTGGATTCCATCAGCCGGCATCAATTTTCACCTCGGCATCGATGGACTGAGCTTGTGCTTGGTGCTGCTTACTACGGCGCTGGTGCCAATTATCCTACTTACTGCCTTCCGCCACGAAGAGTACGAGAACCCCGGCGCTTTCTACGCGCTGGTGCTGTTTATGCAAACCGGCCTGCTCGGCGTGTTCACAGCCCTCGATGCATTCGTGTTCTACTTCTTCTGGGAAGTGGCGCTGATTCCAATTTACTTCCTGGCTGGCGCCTGGAGCCGCCACGAGCGCCGCATTCAGATTACGTTTAAGTTCTTTTTGTACACCATTATCGGCTCGCTGTTTATGCTGGCTGGCTTTGTGTATCTGTACTTGCAAACCGGCCCCGCCGCTGGCTCACTGGCCGCGCACTCCTCCGATTTGCAGGCGTTTTACAACCTGAAGCTCGGCGCTTCTACCCAGGCGTGGCTGTTCTGGCTCATCTTCGCTGCCTTCGCCGTGAAGATGCCCATCTTCCCGTTCCACACCTGGCAGCCTGATACATACACCGAGTCGCCGGCCCCTGCTACCATGCTGCTTTCGGGCATCATGCTCAAAATGGGCATCTACGGTTGCTTGCGCTGGTTGCTACCGGTGGTGCCGCTCGGCGTGAGCCAGTGGCAGCAGTTGGTCATGGTGCTCGCCATCATCGGCATCGTGTACGGCGCCATCATCGCCATCCGCCAGGATGATATGAAGAAGCTCATCGCCTATTCGTCGCTCTCGCACGTGGGCCTTATGATTGCTGGCGTATTCTCGCTCAAGGCCATTGGCCTACAAGGTGCTGTAGTGCAAATGCTGGCTCACGGCGTTAACGTAGTCGGCATGTTCTTGGTAGCCGATGCCATTGAGCGCCGCACCGGTACCCGCAGCCTAGCCGACCTAGGGGGCCTCACCCGCCGCACGCCGCTGCTCAGCGTGTGCTTCTTGGTGATGCTGCTGAGCACGGTAGCACTGCCGCTCACGGGTGGGTTTGTGGGCGAGTTTCTGTTGCTGGCGGGCGTATACGAGTTCAATATGTGGGCTGGCGCTATAGCGGGTCTCACCATCATCTTCTCGGCTGTGTATCTGCTGCGCATGTACCAGCGCGCTATGCTCGGGCCTGACTCGGCTTACTCCGATACCATCACCGACCTCAGCGGCACCGAACTGCTCATGTTCGTGCCGCTCATTGTACTGGTCTTCTGGCTGGGGTTGTTCCCCGGCACGTTCCTGCATTTTTCTGAGCCCGTTACCAGCCAGATTCTCACGGTAGTCGGCCGCTAATTCAATAGTGTCATGCTGGCGAAGGAAGCATCTTATCAAGGCTGTTTTCGTCACTTCAAATAGTTGGTTATTGAGCGCGAGCGTGATAAGATGCTTCGCAAGCTCAGCATGACAGGCGTTCTAATATGCTCCCCATCGTTCTCCTCTCCGTCTTCGGCATCATCAACCTGTTCCTAGGCTTTCTGCGCTCTAACCGGCTGCTGATGCCTTTCGTGCTGGTCGTGCTGGCTCTCATTTTTGGCCTCAACCTGCTCGACTGGAACCACGATGGTGTGGTGGCTGGCCTGTTTGATGTGCCTTACATGGCCCAGATGCTAACCGTAGACAACTATTCAGTTGCTTTTTCGGGCATCGTACTGCTCACGGCCCTACTCCTAGTTCCGTTTTCGAGCTCCTACGTAGCTGCCGGCGAGCCCAACCTAGCCGAGTACTACTCGCTGCTGCTGTTCTCGCTGGTAGGCGCCATCATGATGGTGAGCTACAACCACCTGATTATGCTTTTCGTGGGTATCGAAATCCTCAGTATCAGCATGTACTGCCTAGCTGGCTCTGACAAGCGCAACGTGCGCTCCAACGAAGCAGCCCTCAAATACTTCCTGCAAGGTGCGTTTGCCACCGGTATTCTACTCTTCGGCATGGCGCTGCTCTACGGGGCTACCGGTACGTTCCAGCTTTCGGAACTAGCCGCCGCCATTGCTGCGCCCGCCAACCAGACCTTACAGCCCATGCTCTATGTCGGGGTGCTAATGATGGTTATTGGCATCGGCTTCAAAGTATCGGCTGCCCCCTTCCACTTCTGGACGCCCGATGTGTACGAAGGCACACCGACCTTCTTCACCGCCTTCATGAGCACGGTCGTGAAAACGGCCGGTTTCGCTGCCTTTCTCAAGCTGCTGGTAGTGGCTCTACCCGCCGCTAGCTCGGTGTGGCTGCCCACCATCGTGGCCATGTGCGTACTCACGCTGCTGCTCGGCAACATCGGCGCCGCAGTGCAAACCAGCGCCAAGCGCATGCTGGCGTATTCTAGCGTGTCGCACGCTGGTTACCTGCTCCTAGGTCTGGTAGCGGGCCAAGGCAAGCTTAGTGGCCCGGCTGCCCAAGGTATTTTCTTTTATAGCCTCGCCTATTCGGTGGCCACCGTGGCCGCCTTCGGCGTGCTCAAGCTGGTGGCCGACCAGCGCCAGCGCGAAGATTACGCTGGCCTCGCTGGCCTAGGTCGCACCAATCCGCTGCTGGCTTTTGTGCTCACGGTAGCGATGCTGTCGCTGGGTGGCATTCCGCTCACGGGTGGTTTCTTCGGCAAGTTCTTCATCTTCACAGCTGTAGCACAGGATAATATTGGCTTAGTGGTTTTCGCTGTTGTGATGAGCATGGTTGGTATCTATTACTACCTGCGGCCCGTTATCGCCATGTACCTGCGCCCTGCTGAGCCCGGTGTTCCTCAAACGCCCATCGTAGTCGATGGCTTTCAGTCGGCTACGCTGATTGTATTAGCCGTTATTACCTTGATTCTGGGTATTTTGCCCGGTTTCCTAAGCGGCTTGCTATAAGCTAGTTCCCTAGGTCACCATAAAAAAAGCCACCCATGCAGGGTGGCTTTTTTTATGGTAGCGTCGGCTCAGCAGTTCTTAAGCAGTCGTTGCTGGCTGCTGCACGGCTGACGGTGTCGGATTATATTCGGGTGTAGCGGCAGCTTGTTCGGCGGCCTTTTTACCCTTGTCATCTTTCACATCACGCTTGTTGAAGGGTCGGATAATCAGACGCAGGGCCTGTCCCGAGCTCACATAGCTAAAGGCCCAGTCTACTAGTGCCACCACGCGGTTGTGGAAGCCCACCAGCAGGATGAGGTGGATAAACAGCCACGACAACCACCCTAGGAAGCCTTTGAAGTGGATGTTTTTGATATCCACCACGGCCTTATTGCGGCTCACAATGGCCATCACGCCTTTATCGAAGTACTTAAACTCTTGCGGCGCTTCGTTGCGCAAAATGCGCTTAAAGTTCTTGGCTAAGTGAGCAGCCTGCTGCTGCGCCACGGGCGCGAGCATGGGCAAGCCGCGAGGCATGTCCTCCGTCACCATATTGGCCACGTCACCAATGGCGAAGATATTGGTTTCGCCCTCCACCTTATTCCATTGATTTACGGTGATGCGTTTGTTGCGCGTCACTGAAGGCTCGGCCAAGCCTGGAAGAGCCGCTCCATTAACGCCGGCCGCCCACACCATATTTTCGGTCGGAATGTACTCAGTCTCCGAGTAATAGGCCTTGCCTTCTTCATACCGCTTGATGCCCGTGTTCAACAGCACCTTCACGCCCAGCTCGTCGAGGTAGCGCTTGGCATCGGACTGCGAAGCCTTAGACATGGGACCTAGGAGTGCAGGACCGGCTTCAACCAAGAAAATCTGCATCTTCTTAAGGTCTAGCTCTGGGTAGTCTTTGGGTAGCACATGGTTGCGCATCTCAGCCAGCGAGCCGCTAATTTCAACGCCTGTCGGGCCGCCGCCCACTACCACGATGTTAAGCAACGCTTGCTTCTGCTCGGGGTCGGTGGCAAGCAGCGCCTGCTCGAAGTTCTGAAAAATGTAGCTCCGCAGGTTCAGTGCGTTCGGAATGCTCTTTATCTGCATCGCATTCTTCTCGATGCTTTCGATACCGAAGAAGTTGGTGAGCGAGCCAGTAGCCACCACCAGGTAGTCGTACTTGATATCACCAATGCTGGTTTGCAAGGTGTTAGTAGCCGAACTGACACCCTTGACATCGGCCATGCGGAAGAAGAAGTTCTTCTGACCAGCAAAAATTTTACGCACTGGGTAGGCAATACTATCGGCCTCTAGGGCACCCGTTGCTACCTGGTAAAGCAGCGGCTGAAAATTGTGGTAATTATTACGGTCTACCACCACTACTTGCACCGGGGCATCGGCCAGCTCCTTCGCCAACCGCAGCCCACCAAAGCCGCACCCCACTATCACCACGCGCGGCTGCGCCGAAACCGGAAGATTCGTATCCATATAAAAAGCAAAAGGTGGCAATTGACTGCCACCCCTACTTTACCGCAAAAACCAAGGCTTTGTTGTGAAATTTACATTAACTCAACAGTTTTATCCTTGAAAATCAACACTTTTAAGATGCTTAATAATCGTCGCCTGACTTCCGCTTTAAGTCACCGTTTTTCACCTGCTTTATCAGCTGCAGCCAGCTGAAGGGGTTGAGCAGCGGGTTGTTGCTATAAGGGTTGGGGGCGGTGCCCATACGGCGGTCGAAATTGTACTGCTGCTGCGACATAGTCTGGCGGTAGTTGGCCGTAGCGCCCATGGGCTGCGAGTTGAGGATTTTGCGCATCAAGTCCTCGTTCAGGTTGTCGGCCGCCGACGAGCCTTCCTTGGAAGCGGGCCGCATGGCTAAGAAGGCGCGCTTAAAGGCCTGCTCGGTGGTATAGGGAAACACGCGCACCTCGGGTAGTACAGTGGCATCTTCCTTAAGCGAGATAATAACTGAAAAGCTCTGCCGCTGATAGTCAGCCGGGATTACAATAGTTTGGTTGCGATAGCCCAGCGAGCGCACCACGATGCTATCGCCAGCCAGCACAGCCAGCGAAAAATAGCCGTAGGCGTTGGAAGTAGTGCCGCGGCCGGCCTTGGGCACGTACACCGAAGCGCCGGGCACTCCTAGCAAGCTGTCGCCGCTCGCGATGATGCCCGTAAACTGCACCACCTGGCGCTTGCCCTGGGCCCAAGCCCGCGGGGCAGCCAGCAGGCCAGTGAGCACTACAAGGCTCAGCATCAGTAAGAAACGACGACTATTCACGAAAGTAGGATGGGTTCTAAATCAACTAAAGCAAAGATACGAAGCCGCCCGGCGCGGGGGCCGTACTTTTGGGCCTGTAAAGCAGCCGGGCTTCGGCTTCCCAACGGCAGATGCGCATAAAACATTTTTCCGTTGCATTTGGGCAACAACTTTTCAAAGCATTGGGCGATGAGAGCCGCGTGCGCATCCTGCATTTGTTGTGGCGCAACCAGGAAATGGTGGTTGGCGACCTCGAGCAAGTGCTCGACTTCACCCAAACCAAAACTTCGCGCCAGCTGACGTACTTAAAAAACGCCGGCCTGGTGAATTTTCGCCGGCTCGACAACTGGATGTTTTATTTTCTGAAGGAAGAGACGGCCGAGCTGTTGCAGCAGTTGCTTGGCTACATGGAACGCGACTCGCAGCTGCTGCGTGACCAACAAGTGTACCAAACCCTGTGGAGCAACCGCGAGTTGGCCGCGTATAAGATTCAAAACCGACGCTGGCTACCCGATGCCTAGGTTGATAGCAGAACATTAAAATATCCTAAAAGGCGCCAGCAGCCAGCTATCTTATTTTTAACTAGACATATATGATTGACCATCACATCTTTGTTTGCAATAATCAAAAGTCGGAAGTCGGCGACGATGTAGCCAAGGCCATCAAGAAGGAGCTGAAGCTGCAAGGCCTCAAAACCTTCCTGACTGGCGGCCAGAAAGCCCACAACCGCGTGCAAACCTGCAACTGCCTCGACCTTTGCAAGCAGTGCAAAAAAGGCCCGGGTGCCGCCGTGGTCGTGTACCCTGAAGGTGTTTTCTACGGCAACGTGCGGCCCAAAGACGCCGAGCGCCTGGTGCACGAGCACCTAGGCCACGGCCGCCCCCTGACCGACTTACTGCTGAGCTAACTACCCGCAATGAAATCGTACCGCCACCTGTTTTTTGACCTCGACCACACGCTGTGGGACTTCGAGACCAACGCCCACGAGACACTACAGCAGCTCTACCTCGACTATGACCTAGGGCGCCATGGCACGTTTTCGTTTGAGCAGTTCAACAGCCGCTACAGCGAAGTGAACCACGCCCTCTGGCGGCTCTACCAAGCCAATAAGGTGACGCAGAAGCAGCTGCGCGAAACTCGCTTTGTGCGGACGCTCACTAAGTTAGGCGTGGCCGAGGCTGACATTCCGGTGGATATCTCGGCGCGATTCACGGATATACTGCCGCATAAATCGGCGGTTTTTCCGCATACGCACGAGGTGCTGGGCTACCTGCGCGATAAAGGCTACGTGATGCACCTCATCACGAATGGCTTTGAAGAGGTGCAACATCTCAAGCTGGCTTCGTCGAAGCTGACTGATTTTTTCCAGGAAGTCATCACCTCCGAAGCTAGCGGCTGCCTCAAGCCCGACCCGCGCATGTTTGCCCACGCCCTAGAAAAGGCCGGGGCCACTGCCGCAGAGAGCCTAATGGTCGGCGACAACCTCGAATGCGACGTGCTAGGTGCCTACAACGCAGGCATCGACCAAGTGTACTTCAACCCCGGGCGGCGGCGCCACTTCGCCCAAACCACTTATGAAATTGCCAGCCTGGATGAGCTGCGCAGCTTTTTATAATCCTTTTTTTAGTCGTCATGCAGAGCGTAGCGAAGCATCTCGCTCGCTTCGTTGCTAATGTATTGATTACTGCGCCACGCGAGATGCTTCGCTACGCTCTGCATGACAAGCATAGTTCTAATTTCCCCTACCCATGTCCAACGCCTTTTTTCAAGTCCCCAAGCCTCTCAACGAGCCTGTGAAAGGCTACGCGCCTAATTCGCCGGAGCGGGCCGAGCTGCTGCTCGAACTCAAGCGCATCAAGCAGTTTGAGCGCGATATTCCGATGCACATCGGGGGCCAGGAAGTGCGCACGGGCCGCACCATCAGCCTGCACCCGCCGCACGACCACCAGCACACCTTAGGCCACTTCCACGAGGGCGACGCCGCCCACGTAACCCAGGCCATCGATGCGGCGCTGGCCGCCCGCTCGGCTTGGGCCAATTTGCCCTGGGAAGAGCGCGCCGCTATTTTCCTGAAGGCTGCTGACCTGCTGGCTGGCCCCTACCGAGCGCGCATCAACGCGGCTACCATGCTGGGACAGAGCAAGAACGCCTTCCAGGCTGAGATTGACGCGGCCTGCGAGCTGATTGATTTCTTCCGCTTCAACGTGTACTTCATGCAGGAAATCTACCGGATGCAGCCCGAATCGGCGCCCGGTATGTGGAACCGCCTGGAGCACCGCCCACTCGAAGGCTTCGTGTTCGCGCTTACGCCCTTCAACTTCACCTCCATCGCGGCCAACCTACCTGCTTCGGTGGCCATGATGGGCAACGTAGTAGTTTGGAAACCAGCCTATCCGCAAATCTATTCGGCCCAGGTGCTGATGGAGCTGTTTGAGGAAGCAGGCGTACCAGCCGGCGTTATCAATCTCATCTATGTGGACGGCCCGGTAGCCGGCGACGTCATTTTCAAGCACCGCGACTTCGCGGGCATCCACTTCACGGGCTCAACCAAGGTTTTCCAAACCATCTGGCAGGAAATCGGCCAGAATATTGCCAACTACAAGTCTTACCCCCGCATCGTGGGCGAAACGGGCGGCAAGGACTTCATCCTGGCGCACCCATCGGCCAAGGCCAAGGCAGTGGCCACGGGCATCACGCGCGGCGCCTTCGAGTACCAGGGGCAGAAGTGCTCGGCGGCCTCGCGGGTATACCTGCCCAGCAACCTAGCCGACGAGATTCTGGGCTACGTGAAGGCCGATTTGGCAACCGTGAAAATGGGTGACGTCGAAGACTTTACCAACTTCGTCAACGCCGTAATTACCGAAGCGAGCTTCGACAAGCTGGCCCGCTATATCGACGGCGCCAAAAACGACCCGGACGCCGAAATCATCGCGGGCGGCGGCTACGACAAGTCGAAAGGCTACTTCGTGGAGCCGACCGTGATTCTGGCCAAAACGCCGAAGTACGTGACCATGTGCGACGAGCTGTTTGGCCCCGTCGTGACGGTGTATGTGTATGACGAGAAGGAGTTTGAGGCCACCCTTGACCTCGTGGACTCGACCTCGCCTTACGCCCTCACTGGCGCCATTTTCTCGCAAGACCGCTACGCCATCGACTTGGCTACCAAGCGCCTGGTGAACGCCGCCGGCAACTTCTACATCAACGACAAGCCCACCGGGGCCGTGGTGGGCCAGCAGCCCTTCGGCGGCGCCCGCGCCTCGGGTACCAACGACAAGGCCGGCTCGGCGCTCAACTTGCAGCGCTGGGTATCGCCCCGCGCCATCAAGGAGACGTTCAACCCGCCTACGGAGTACCCTTACCCCTTCATGGGCGCGGCCCCGAAAGAGGATTTGAACCTCGACAAAGGCGGATTCTAAGCAAGACCTAGGTCAAGCCCTGAGTTCTTCCAAGCAAAAAAGAGCGGCTGCATGCAGTCGCTCTTTTTTTGTGTTTTTCTCCGCCTAGCTATGAGCTACTTAACCAGCACGAGGCAATAGCTACCCATTCTGAATACTTTCTGGTGAAATACAGCTTGTAATTTTATGGCCGCTACTGGTTTGGTATGAATTCTTCGCGCTCGCAAAACCCTTTTTTACTGGTTTTGCTCATAGTAAGCTTCTTAGGCCTACTTTCTTTTTTCAAGCCGGGGCTGTCGGTAGGCGGCGTAGCGCTACGCCCGGTGCGCCTGTTGGCCGACATTCTGCGCAAAGACCCCACGGCCGTAGCGCAGCTAGATGCGCCGCCCCCCAACGGCCCCGCCACCGCCACTCCCGCCGATACAGTGGCCGCCGTAGCCCCACCCGATTCAACCGAAGTAGCAGTTAAGACTCAGGCGCCTGCCGTACCTAACTTAGGTGGCCTCGACAGCTTCCTGGCCGCACTGCGCCAAACCAAGGCCGACGGTAGTCAGGTTCGCATCGCCTATTTTGGCGATTCCATGATTGAGGGCGACCTCATCACCGGCGACTTGCGCAACAGCCTGCAAACCGAGTTTGGCGGCGCGGGCGTGGGCTACGTGCCGATAAACTCCATCACGGCCGACTTTCGGGCTACTATTCACCAGACGTTTTCCAACGATTGGACCGAGTATAACCTCGTGACGCCCAAGCTGCCCACGCAGTACCCCCTAGGTATCTCGGGCCACGTGTTTCTACCGCGGGCGCTGGCATCGGCCGATAGTGGGGCCAGTAGCGCCGGCGCAAGCTGGGTTGAGTTCCGGGGCGGCGGGCCCTTCAAGGCGGTGCGGCGCTTCGAGCAGGCGCGGCTGTTTTATGGCCCCGGCGCCGCCCAAGAAGAGGTACTCGTGACCACCAATGGCCACGCAGTAGCGCACGCTTTGGCGGGCAGCAGCGCGGTCAATACCATGCTGCTCAAGCCCAGTACGCCGGCCCGGACCATGCGCTTAGACTTTGCCACGCACCAACCGCGCCCGGTCTACGGCATCAGCTTTGAAAGCCCTAAGGGCGTGGTGCTGGACAACTTTTCGTTTCGGGGCAACAGCGGCATGTCGCTCACGCGCATCCCATTTAAGGAGCTAGCGGCGTTTGGTAAAGAGCTCGACTACCGCCTCATCATCTTACACTACGGTGTAAACGTGGCCTCGGCCCGCAACCCCAGCTACGGCTGGTACGCCCGCGCCATGACCCGCGTCGTTGACCGCATGCAGCGCGCCTTTCCCAATGCCAGCATTCTTATCGTGGGCATGAGCGACAAAAGCTCGCGCATCGACGGCGAGTTTCAGACCGACCCGAGCGTGCCACTGCTACTAACCGCGCAGCAGCAGCTGGCTCGGCGCAACCACGCCGCGTTTTGGAATCTGTTTGAAGCGATGGGCGGCGAAAACTCGATGGTAAGCTGGGTGGAAGAGTCGCCGCCGCTGGCTAACAAAGACTACACGCACGTCAACAGCCGGGGGGCGCACAAAATAGCGGGCTTGCTTTTCAACTTTCTCATGCAGCAGTACGCGCACCCAGGCGCTAGCCCGGCAGCACCCGCTGCAAATCAGACCGATAGTATCGCGCCGCGGCCTATCTCCCACGACTCGGCGGCCAGCCGCTAATAGGCTAGAGATATAGAAACAGTAGCCGAAAGACGTTAGATAAGAAAAAGCTTAAGTGGAGCCATTACCTTACTCTACTGCCCTCAGGCTAACGTCTCTTGTCTACTTACCCGTGCAACTTTACCCTTATGATACGTGCGCTTTTTTACCTGCTGCTGCCCAGCTTACTCCTGGCAAATGGCCGGCCGGCGCACGCCCAGGCACAACGCCAGCTCGACAGCCTGCAACGGGCGTATCCTTTCCTGAACACGTCGGCCAACCATATTGAGAATGCCACCATCGGCCTCCAACGGTTTTATCTGCGGCTGCGGCAACCTAGGCAGCAGCCGGCCGTGCTGCCCAGCAGCCGCGTGAGCGTGGTGCACCTAGGCGACTCGCACCTTCAGGCCGATGACTACTCCGACCGCGTGCGGCGCGAGTTGCAACTCGCCTACGGCAACGCTGGGCGCGGCCTCGTATTTCCCTACGAGGTGGCCCGCACCAACGGCTCGCGCACCTACCGCACCGCCGCGCGCCGCGGGGCTTGGCGCTCTAGACGGGTGCTGACGGCGAAGCCCGATAGTACGCTACCGGTGGGCCTGAGCGGCATTTCGTTAGCCACGGCCGACACGGGCGCCACATTCACCCTGCGTATTTCTGCTCACTACTGGCCAGTTTATCAGTTCAATTCTGTGACGCTGCTGCGCCAGCCCGGCCCGGCTGCCTTTGACTGGCAGGTGCTCTCGCCCCAGCATAAGCTCCTAGGGGTCGTGCTCGGCGACCGGCGTAGCGTGGTCGATACGCTGCCCCTCGACTCGCTGCGCACCTTCGTAACCTTACGCACCACCCGCCGCAGCCCCTCCCAAACCAGCGCCGTGCTCTATGGCATGGTGCTCGAGAATGGGCAACCCGGCGTGCTCTACCACAGCATCGGGGTCAATGGCGCGCAAGTGCATCAGTACAACCGGGCGCCGCATTTCTTCGAGCAGTTGCCGCTGCTGCACCCCGATTTATTCATTGTCTCGCTCGGCACTAACGATGCCTTTCAGGCGGGCTTCAACCCCGTGCGCTTCGCGGGCCGGCTCGACACCTTGGTGAGCACCCTACGCCAGCGCTGCCCCGAGGCCGAGGTGCTGCTCACAGCCCCCGCCGACTCGTATCGTGCCCGCCGCTATCGCAATCCCGACCTAGGTCGCCTACGCACCGTGCTGCGCGCCTATGCCCAGGCCCACGACTTGGCTTACTGGGATTTCAGCGCTGTGCAGGGCGGCTACGGCTCCATAAAGGATTGGCGGGCCGCCGGTCTGGCCCAGGCCGACTTTGTGCATTTCACTACTAAAGGCTACGACTTACAGGGCCTTTTGCTTTTTCTCGCGCTTCAGGATGGATATTTTTCGCGCCCTTAATCCGTATTTCGAGCGCCTTGACCTCGACCGGCTGCTGGGCCAATTTGCCTACAGCCCTAAGAGCCCGATGATATTTAACACGGGATTCTTTTTACTGCTGTTTCTAGGGTTCCTAGGTATCTACCAATTGCTGCGCGGGCACCACCGGGCGCGGCTGCTCTACGTCACGGCCTTCTCGCTGTTTTTCTACTACAAGTCGAGCGGCTGGTACTTCCTCCTGCTGGTTTTCTCGACCATCGTCGAGTACAACTTTGCGCTCTGGATAGCCGATTCTAGCAGCCAAGCCAAGCGCAAGCTGCTGCTCACGCTCAGCCTGCTAGTCAACCTAGGGATATTGTTTTACTTCAAGTACACCAACTTCTTCCTCAGTGGCTACCAGGCGCTCACCGGCCAACCGGTGCCGGTGCTGCACGTGCTGCTGCCGGTGGGCATTTCGTTTTACACCTTCCAGACCCTGAGCTACACCCTGGACGTATACCGCAACCAGATAAAGCCGCTGCGCAACATCTGGGACTTCGCGTTTTTCGTGTCCTTCTTCCCGCAGCTCGTGGCCGGCCCCATCGTGCGAGCCTCCGATTTCATCCCCCAAATCCCCAAAAAGCCCTTCCTCTCCCGCGAGGACATGGGCCGGGCAGTGGTGCTCATCGCGGCGGGCCTGTTTAAGAAAGCCATCATCTCCGACTACATCAGCCTCAACTATGTAGACCGCATTTTCGACATGCCCACCCGCTACAGCGGCATCGAAAACCTGCTCGGCGTGTACGGCTACGCCATGCAGATTTACTGCGATTTTTCGGGCTACTCCGACATTGCCATCGGCATCGCGCTGCTCCTAGGCTACCGCCTGCCACCCAACTTCCTCTCGCCCTACCAAAGCACGAGCATCACCGAGTTTTGGCGGCGCTGGCACATTTCACTATCCTCCTGGCTGCGCGACTACCTCTACATCCCCCTAGGTGGCAACCGGAAGGGCGTTTTTCGGCAGTACCTCAACCTGTTTCTAACCATGCTCCTGGGTGGCTTGTGGCACGGCGCCTCGCTCACCTTCGTGCTCTGGGGCGCGCTGCACGGCGCGGCGCTGGCCATCGACAAGCTCTTTCAAAAGATTTTCAAGCCCGGCGACAACTGGTTTATCAAGCTCCTCGGCTGGGTCATCACCTTCCATTTCGTGTGCTTCTGCTGGATATTCTTCCGCGCCAGCACTTTCGACGTCGCCACCCAAGTTATCCACCAGATTATCCACAACTTGCGGCCCGACTTGCTGCCCCAAGTAGTGGCCAGCTTCCGCGCCGTGTTTGCGCTAGTGGCCCTAGGGTACCTGCTGCATGCCATCCCCGACGGCTTCACCTTCCAACTTGAGGGTGTCATGGGCCGCCGCTCAGTTGTGACCCAGGCAGTGGTCGTGACGGTGGTTATCTGGCTGGTTATTCAAGTAAAGTCGGCCGAGATTCAGCCGTTTATTTACTTCCAGTTTTAACTCTTGGCTTTATGCTTTTTGCGCTGCTCACTTCGCCTTTTCAAGTATTGCGGCTAGCGTGGGTAGCCTACCGCAGCCGCTACCGCGGGCGCGAGCAGTGGGAAGTTTTTCGGGTAATGACGGCCTTTTGGCTGAAAATCAACTTTCCGTGGGCCTACCCTGGCGCTCGCCGGCAGCGCCTGTTTGGCTTCGAAGTAGAGGGCAGCAGCTACGAGTTACTACTGCTGCTTTTCAAAGAGATGTTTTTGGCCGAGCCGTATGCCTTCGAGCCCACTACCACCACTCCGCTCCTTATCGACGGCGGCGCCAACATTGGGATGTCGGTGGTGTATTTCAAAAAGCATTTTCCTCAGGCTCGTATTCTGGCTTTTGAGCCCAGCCCAGATGCTTTTCGCCTGCTTACGCGCAACGTGGCTGCCAACAACCTGACTGGCGTAGAGCTTCACAATGTAGCGCTGGCCCCTACCGCTGGCGAGTTGCCCTTCTACACCGAAGCCGACGGCGCCACCCTCAACGGCTCGCTCCGGCCCTACGCCGCGGGTACCCACACGGTGCGCGTGCCGGCCCAGCGCTTGGCTGATTATCTTCCGGCAGCCACGCCCATCGACCTACTCAAGCTAGATGTGGAAGGCGCTGAGTCAGGCATTCTAGCTGACCTCGCTCAAACGGGGTTGCTGCCGCGCTTCCGCCAGGTGCTTGTGGAGTATCACTACGCCATCGACACGACCGAGAGCTCCCAATTGGCCGCTTGCCTTCAGATGTTTCACGACCAAGGCTTTGCTTACTATTTCAAGATGGTGTACCCGCGCACTACACACAGCCAGGACTTAATCCTGCATTGCTGGCAGCCGGCGCAGCCTTGAGTATAGCTCCTGCCTTACCGAAAGCAAGACAATCGGCGCTGCTTGTGTCGCCCTAGCTCGCTTGCCGTGCCATAAGCAGCAAACACCTTGCTTTCTGACTTACTAAATACGACTGTGCTGCCGCAGACTAGCAGCCGTAGCAACCCACATGCACTTAGCATAATTGACAAGTGGTTTGCCAGCAATCTTTGCAACATAGTTTCATTGAACACCTATTAAAGCTTACATTTGTTCTTCATAAAAGCCCTTGGTAGGCTTTTCAAAAGTCAAATGGTCTCCTTGTCCCCTTCAATCTATCCATTACCCTACCATTTACCCAAGCATCAAAGTTGCACAAGCACAGCAGCGCATTATGCGACGCGTTTGATGGGAGTTTTATGGCTACTCGTGCTATTAACCAGCACAGCCTCGGCCCAGACCCTAGGGGTTATTACCGGCCACGTAGCCGGGCCGAGCGGACAGGCGCTGGAAGGTATTTCGGTAGTGGAGCAAACCGGCCAATTCTCGACCCTGACCGATGCCCAGGGCCGCTTCACACTGGATAAGCTGCCGCTGGGCTCCTACACGCTCATCACCCGCAGCCTAGGGCACCAGGAAGCGCGCCGCATGGTGCTGCTGAGCGCCGAAGCTCCCAGCGCTATCGCCGATTTTAAGCTGGCAACCAGCTCCAATGCCATTCAGGAAGTGGAAGTGCTGGGCCGCCAGGAAACGACCTACAAAAGCGATTATAGCCTGGTCGGCACGCGCACCTCGACCGACCTCATCGACGTGCCGCAGTCCATCTCGACCGTGACCAAGGAGCTGATGGAGGACCGCCAGGCCTACCGCCTCACCGACGTGGTGAAGAACGTGGCGGGCGTAACCCAATACTCTCACTACGACGACTTTACCATCCGCGGCTTTCGCAATGGCTACGAGAGTGGCTTCCGCCTGCTCAATGGCCTACGCTCGGGTTTTAGCTACGGCAACGCCTTCACGCAGGCGCCGCTGACGGTGAACCTAGAGCGCGTGGAGGTGCTAAAAGGGCCGGGCGCGGCGCTGTTTGGCGACATCAACCCCGGCGGCACCATCAACATGGTGACCAAAAAGCCACTGGCCACCGAGCGCAAGGCCGTCACGTTTTCGACCGGCAGCTTCAACACGATGCGCGCCACGGCCGACTTTACCGGCCCGCTCACCGACAAGCAAAATGTGCTCTACCGCGTGAATGCGGGCTACGAAAAAAGCAACACCTTCCGCGACGTGAACGACACGCGCACGCTGATGCTGGCCCCCACCGTCACGTTTTTGGTGACCGACAAAACCACCCTCAACGCCGAGCTCGTGTACACGCACAGCGACGGCTACCTCGACCGTGGCCTCCCCATCAAGAGCAACGACCTCTTTGCCGTCTCGCGCTCCTTCACCCTGAGCCAGCCCAGCGATTACTTCCGCACGACCACCTACTACCTCAATGCGTCGCTGAATCACAAGTTCAACAACTGGCTGTCGTTCAATGCCTCTTACCTGGATTTTACGTACAACGAGAACCTAAGCGAGCACCGCACGCTCAACAGCTACGACAACTCGGACCCGACCAAGCCGCGCAATTCCATCATGAACCTGCGCTACTTCGACCGCCGCGCCGAGGAGTACACTAAAAACCTGTCGGCCTACTTTGTGGCCAATCGCAATACTGGCTCGGTGGCTCATAAGGTAGTGGTTGGGGCCGATTATATCCGCTTCAATACCGACCGCGAAAGCGCCATGTTTGAGGCCCGGCAACGCGTGGTAACCAGCGTGGCCAATGGGGTAGTGAGCCAGCGCGTGGCGCCACTGCAATTTGACCTCAACAGCCCGAGCTACGAAATCCGCGACCCGAGCACCTACATCCGCCGCCCGACGCCTGCGTTTTTCACCGACTACATCAACTCGATTTACCACACCACGGGCCTTTATGTGCAAGACCAAATCGAGGTAACGCCGCGCCTAGGGATACTGCTGGGGGCACGCTACGAGCTGTTTGCCGACGAGCGCGACTACGGCGATGGCTCTACCAACATCCCGCAGACCAAGTTCCTACCTAGGGCGGGCCTCACGTACGCACTGCGCGAAAACCTGAATTACTTCGCCAGCTACAGCGCGGGCTTCCGGCCGCTGCGGCCCGAGCTCATCCGCTTTCCCGAGCGCTACGGGCGCAGCGAACCGTTCAGCCCCGAAACCAGCTACCAGCTCGAAACCGGCCTGAAGGGCGAGTTTTTCGACCGCGCCCTGTTTGCCACCGTGGCCGCCTACCAGATTGAGCGCCACAACCAGCTCGTAAACACCGGCTCGCTCACGGCCGCCGGGGCCGCCATCTACCGCCAAAACCAAGCCCGCTCACGCGGGGTAGAAGTTGAGCTGACGGGTAACATCCTGCCCAATTTCAGTCTGAACGCTAACTACTCCTTCAACCACACCGAGGTGGTGGAGGCCGACCTAGCCGCCGAAAAAGGCCAGCCCCTCGCCAACGCCCCCCAAAACTCGGGCGGCTTGTGGGCCAAATACACCTTCCTCACGCCTACGCTGCGCGGCCTAGGCCTGGCCGTAGGCGGCAATTTCGTAGCCCGCCGCCGCTTCGAAAATCAGGTAACGCCCCTCGACGGCGGCCCCGACCAATGGGCCTATTGGCCCGGCTACGCAGTGGCCGACGTGGCGCTGTTCTACACCGTCAACCGCTTCAACTTCCACGTCAACCTGAACAACCTGTTTGACAAGTATTACTTCGTAGGCGGCTACGACTATTTCCGCGCCAGCCCCGGCGCGCCCCGCAATTACATGGTCACGCTGGGGTATTCTTTTTAACGGTTGGCCTCACCCCCGGCCCACCTCTCTTGATGCGCGACATCCTCAGGGAGAGGAGAGCCTGACAATAATCTTGACCAAAAGCAGGGCTGAAGACTATAACTAAAAGCTAGTCTCCCCTCTCCTTTTCGGAGAGGGGGCTAGGGGGTGAGGCGTCACGGTCGAACAGCCACGCCGCATCCGCATCCATCATCTATTTATGTCTTACATTCTCGAAGCCAAGGACCTGCGCAAGCAGTACCCCGACAAGCTAGCCCTCAAAAGCCTCAACCTTCAGCTGTCCCCCGGCGAGGTATTTTGTCTACTGGGCCAAAACGGGGCGGGTAAGTCTACGACCATCAACCTATTCCTAGGCTTCATCGCGCCCACGGCAGGCGCGGCCTACCTAGGCGGCCTGGAAGTGGCCCGCCACCCGCTCGAAATCAAGAAACTGCTGGCCTACATCCCCGAAAACGTACTACTCTACCCCCACCTCACGGGGCTCGAAAACCTAGCCCTGCTCAGCAGCCTGGCGGGCTTCAAGTACCGCGAAAGCGAGCTGCGCGACTACCTCGCCCAGGCCGGGCTGCCGCCCGAGGCGGCCCAGCGCCGGGTGGGCACCTACTCCAAGGGGATGCGCCAGAAGGTGGGCATTGCCAGCGCGGTAGCCAAACGGGCGCAGGTGCTGCTGCTCGACGAGCCCACCTCGGGCCTCGACCCCAAGGCCTCCAACGAATTTTCGGAGCTGCTGCGCCTGCTCAGCGGCCAGGGCACGGCAGTATTCATGGCCACCCACGACATCTTCCGGGCCAAGGAAGTGGGCACCCGCGTGGGCATCATGCGCGAGGGCGAGCTGGTAGATGTGCGCCCCACCGCCACCCTCAATGCCAACGAGCTAGAGCAGCTCTACCTCACGCACATGCAGTAAGCTCATGGTCAGAAGCATTGCCCACAAAGAATTTCTCAGCACCCTGCGCGACCGCCGTTTCCTAGTGCTGAGCCTGCTGGTGCTGGCCCTGCTACTGGCCGCCACGCTGGTAGGCCGGCGCGGCTACGCCGCCTTACAGGCCGAGCGCGCCGTGGCCCAAGAAACAGTGAATGAGCAATTTCACCACCAGCCGGGCCGGCACCCACACCGCGTGGCGCACTACGGCACATTCGCTTTTCGGCCCCGCGCCGCGCTCAGCTTTCTAGATAACGGCCTCGACTCCTTCACCGGTGCGGTGGTGTACCTAGAAGCGCATCAGCAAAACAGCGTCAATTTCAGCCCCGCGCAGCAGGCCGGTTCGCTCATCCGCTTTGGCGAACTCTCGGTAGCCTTTGTATTGCAAACGCTGGTACCGCTGCTGCTCATCTTCCTGTGTTTCGGAGCATTCACGGAGGAGCGCGAGGCGGGCACATTGCGCCTGCTGCTCAGCCAGGGCGTCACGTTGCGCCAAGTAGCCTGGGGCAAAATAGCGGGCTACAGTTGGGCGGCAGCCTTGGTAGTGGCGCCGGCCCTAGGGCTGGCCAGCACGCTGCTACTCAGTGGCGAGGCTACGGCCGGCAGCCCCGACCGCTGGGCGCGACTGACCCTATTTGGACTGGGCTACGCGGTTTATTTTTTTGTCATTATCGTGGGCGCGGTGGTGGTGTCGGCGCGGGCGAGCCAGTCGCGAGCGGCGCTAGTCACGCTGCTGGGCTGCTGGATGCTAGGTTGCCTCATCTTGCCCAAAGCCACGGCCAACCTAGGCGCGGGCCTGTTCCCGGCCATCACCAAGGCCCAGCTCGATGCCGCTGTGCACGAGGAAGCCCAACACGGCATCAACGGCCACGACCCGCAAGACCAGCGGGCGGCCGCCCTCAAAGCCAGCCTGCTCAAGAAGTACGGCGTAGCCACCGAAAAAGAACTCCCCGTAAGCATAGCCGGCGTAACCATGGCCGAGGGCGAGGCCTACTCAAGCCGGGTCTACCAGCAGCACTTTGCCGACCTCACCCGCACCTACGAGCGCCAAAATGCCCTTTCCACCTGGGCGAGCCTGCTCAATCCCTACCAAGCCATCCGGCCACTGTCGATGGGGCTAGCCGGGTCCGATTTTGCCCACTACGTGCACTTCCAGCAGGCGGCCGAGGCCTACCGCTACCAGCTCGTGCAGCACCTCAACGGCCTGCAAGCCCGCATGGGCTACGGCGACAAGGAGCGCCGCCTCGACGCGGCCACCTGGCAGGCTATCCCGGTTTTCGCCTACCGAGCCCCGCCGCTGGGCTGGGCTTTGGGCTACCTGGCCTTGCCCGCGCTGGCGCTGCTGGCTTGGGCGCTGGGCCTGAGCTGGCTAGGTATGCGAGTAGTTGACCGCAGCCCCACAGGCTAAGAAATCACACTCGTCATGCAGAGCGCCGCGAAACATCTCGCGTGTTGACGTCTGGTTGCGTCCGAGATTACTATACCATGCGAGATGCTTCGCTACGCTCTGCATGACAGACTTTTTTTGCTCAAAAGCTCTGTTTACATAGACTAGCCAGCACAGTTTTTGTCTACATTATGCGCCTCTTCCGCCTGCTTTTCTACTACGAATACCTGCATTTCAAAGCCGCGCGGGGCCTGCTATTACTCACGGGCCTGCTGCTGGCGGCGGGTCTCTACGGCATCTACTACGGCACGGCCGAGGTAGCCCGCCAGCGCCAGCACCTAGCCGAGCTGCCCGACCTAGGGCGCCACCAGGTGGCTGAGTTGCAAGCGAAATTCCCCGGCCCCGCCGATGCTGGCGATATCGGTTACTACCACCAGAATTACGCCGTGCACCACCCCACCGCCTGGGCCGGCCTGGCCCTGGGTCAGCGCGACGTAAACCCCTATTACCTCAAGCTGCGCCTGCTGGGTCTGCAAGGCCAGCTCTACGCCTCCGAAAATGTGAACCCGGCCAAGGCGCTCAGCGGCAACTTTGACCTGGCCTTTGTGCTAGTGTATCTGTTTCCGCTGCTGATTATTGCACTAGGGTTCAACTTACTGTCGAGCGAGCGCGAGCAGGGTATTTTGCCGCTGCTGCTGGCCCAGCCGGTGAGCGCCACGCAACTGGTGGTGGCCAAGCTGGCGTTTCGGCTAGCGGTGGTGCTGGGGCTGGGGGCGCTGTTATCGGTCCTAGGTCTGGCCTGGGCACGTGTGCCACTCGATGGCCGCGTGGGGTTGTGGCTGGCCCTAGGTGGGCTGTTCTGCCTATTTTGGTTTGGAGTGGTACTGCTGATTACGGCCTGGCAGCGCAGCTCGGCTTTCAATGCAGTAGCGCTGCTGGGCGCGTGGCTCACGCTGGTAGTACTGGTGCCCAGCCTGTTGAGCGTGTACGTGGCCGCCGCCCGGCCAGTGCCGCAGGGCCTGGCGCTCACTATCCAGCAGCGCGAAGCCATCCACGGCGGCTGGGACCGGCCCAAGGACGAGACTATGCGGCAATTCTTCACCCGCTACCCGCAGTACCGCGACACGACTACCATCCACGAGCGCTTTGTGTGGCGCTGGTACTACGCCTTTCAGTACCTAGGCGACCAGTCGGCGGCGCCGCTAGCTACGGCCTACACCCGAGGCCTAGCCCAGCGCCACGCCCTGGCGCAGCGGCTGGCCTGGCTGTCACCGGCGCTCAGCACGCAGCTCAGCTTCAATGCCCTAGCCGGCACCGACCTGCCCGCCCACCTGGCCTTCCAACAAAGCGCCACCCGCTACCACGATGCGCTACGGGCGTTTTACTACCCCTTCTTGTTCAAGAAAGTCCCCTTCACCCACGCCGACTACGCCCGGCTACCCACCCACTCCTTCACCAGCCCCACCGATACTAGCGCGGCCTGGGCCGGCCTCGGGCAGCTACTATTGAGCGTGGGCGCGGTGTATGCGTTGGGGCTAATGCTACTGCGCGGCAAGCGCGTTGAGCTGAATTAGACTTTGCAGGAACTCACTGTCGTTCAGCGTAGCTTAAAGTCAACTACTCTTCTAAAGGTGGCGGTTGGTCCCCATTCTTTTTGAGAGAACGGGCCGGGGGTGAGGTTCATGCGCTAGGCTATGCACACGCGGACTGAAAGCCCGCGCTACAACCGGCCGTAACTTTGCGCCCATTACCGCAAAAAGTTTATGCCTAGCAAAGCCACCAAGCTCGCCAATTCTATCCCGCCCGAAGCCCTCCTGAATGTCGAAATCCAGGACATGGTGGCCGAAGGCAAATGCCTGGTTCGCATTAATAACCTCGTAGTTTTTGTTAACCAAGTAGCCCCCGGCGACGTGGTGGACTTGCGCATCAGCAAGGCCCACAAGCGCTTTATGGAGGCCATGCCCACCAAGTACCACAAGTACTCGGAGCTGCGGACCACGCCGTTTTGCCAGCATTTTGGCACCTGCGGCGGCTGTAAGTGGCAGCATATCAGCTACGACGCGCAGCTCAACTACAAGCACCAGCAGGTAGAAGACACCTTGCAGCGCATCGGCAAAGTGGAGATACCCGAAGTGCGCCGCATCATGCCCTCGCCCGAGCGGAAGTACTACCGCAACAAGCTCGAATACACCTTCAGCTTCATTGGCTGGCTGACCGAGGAGCAGATTAAGGACGAAACCGCCGAGTACGACCGCCGCGTGCTGGGCTTCCACACGCCGGGCCGCTTCGACAAGATTATCGATGTGGAGCACTGTCACTTGCAGCCCGAGCCAAGCAACGAAATTCGCCTCTTCATCCGCGACTACGCCCGCGAGCAGAACCTGCGCTTCGGCAACATCATCAAGCAAACCGGGCTGCTGCGCAACCTCATCATCCGCACCGCCGAGAGCACCGGCGAAACGATGGTGATTCTGCAATGCTACCGCGAGCACCAGGCCATCGAGCCGCTGCTCGATGCGGTGTACGCGAAGTTTCCGCAGATTACGTCACTCAACTACGTGCTCAACGACAAGGGCAACGAAACCTTCCACGACCTCGAAGTGGTGTGCTACAAAGGCAAGCCTTACATCGAAGAAGAGATGGAAGGCCTGCGCTTCCGCATCGGCCCTAAGTCGTTTTACCAAACCAACTCAGCCGGCGCCTACAACCTCTACAAAGTGGCCCGCGAGTTTGCCGAAATCAAGCCCACTGACCTCGTGTATGACCTGTACACGGGTGCCGGCACCATCGCCAATTTCGTGGCCCGCCAGGCCAAGCGCGTGGTCGGCGTCGAGTATGTGGAGCAGGCTGTGCTCGATGCCCGCGTGAACTCGGACATCAACGGCGTGACCAACACCGAGTTTTTCGCCGGCGATATGAAGGACATGCTCACCGAAACCTTCACCAGTCACCACGGCCACCCCGACGTCATCATCACCGACCCGCCCCGCGCCGGCATGCACGAAGACGTGGTGAAGCGCCTCGTGGAGCTGCGCGCCCCCCGCGTGGTCTACATCAGCTGCAACCCTGCCACCCAGGCCCGCGACCTAGAGCTGCTCGACGAGGTGTACAAAGTGACCCGCGTGCAGCCGGTGGATATGTTCCCGCACACCCACCATGTCGAGAACGTGGTGCTGCTGGAGCTGAAGTAGGTAGTAGAATGAAAAATGCCCTTTTTCTCAACAACGAAGAGATAACCTACCAAGCTCTTCCAGTTGAAAAAACAGGGATGGTTCGCTATGCTCCTTCTTTCACAATACGCTTGGTTGAGATAAAAATTATTGGCTATATGCCAAGAGTAATTGTAGATGATGAATCAGGCTTCCTGGTACTGGTAACTACAACTGGAAGCATTAACTACTTCAACCTTGATGTTGCTGACAAGGTAACGATAGCAGAGCTTAAAAGCATTTTCGATATCAGACTCGAAGAGTTGCCGAATACGCCTTTTGAGGAAACAAATTGGCACTCATTCATTGTCTACCCGCAAGAATTAGCTCAACGTCCATTGTTTAAGCCTTGGAGTTGGCTTACGCTTCGCGGCTTCTTAAAGAATTTGGGCAAATCACTTGGCTCAGATAATCCGATGTGGGAGCGACTCACAGATGAGGCACAAGCCTATTTAGCAAAGAATTTTTAAAATGGACTACTTCAACGACCCCGAGCTAAACGGCAAGTACCTAGGGACGATTACAAAGGATTTTGCCACCGCTTCCGACACCATTAAGGAAGCCTCGTACCAAATCCGCAAGCGCGAGATTTCGCATTATCCGGTATTCGTGTTTGCCCGGCAAGCGGTGCAGCTCGGCAGCCTGCTCATCAACGCTGACGAGCAAGACTTGCAATGGCACGTCTTCGCCAGCTACCTCGAAATCCTGGCTCAGCAAGGCATCGTGGACCCCGAGAAAATCGAAGATTTTCAAGGCACCTGGAAAAATCCCGACGAGTTCTGCTGCCTTTTCGTGGTGGATGAGGAGTTCACGAATTTCGTGTACATCCCCTACCCTGAAGACTAAATCGCTGATTTAACGGATGGCGCAGATACGCCCCTGACGGGGCTGACTGACCACTTGCTGCGTCATTTGCTAGCAAGCATAGTCAGCCCCGTCAGGGGCGTATCTGTGCCATCCGTTAAATCAGTTAAATCTGCGATTAAAAGTGGTTGAAGCCTTGCGCTTGCAGCGGCACGGCTTGGCCACCTTTCGTGATGAGATTCACCGCGTCGTTTTGCTCCGTGAGGTGGCCAATAACGGTGATATCGGGGTGGTTTTTAATCTTGGCGTGGTCGGTGACCGGGATGGTGAAGAGCAGTTCGTAGTCTTCACCACCATTGAGGGCGCAGGTGAGTGGGTCGAGGTTGAACTCGGCGGCAGCTTCGAGACTGGGGTTGGCCATGGGCAGATACTCGCTGAAGACGCGGGCGCCGGTGCCGCTGGCGGCGCATAGGTGCAGCACCTCCGAGGCCAGGCCGTCGCTGATATCAAGCATAGCGGTGGGCTGCACGCCTAGCTCGCGCAGCTCGTGCACGATGTCGAGACGCGCCTCGGGCTTGAGTTGGCGCTGCACCACGTAGTTGTAGTTTTCGAGTTCGGGCTGGGTTTCGGGGTCGGCCAAGAAGGCTTGCTTTTCGCGCTCTAGCACTTGTAGCCCTAGGTAGGCGCCGCCTAGGTCACCGGTCACGCATAGGATATCGGTGGGCTTGCCGCCCGAGCGCCGCACGGCTTTGCCAGCTTCTACCTGACCTAGGGCCGTGATGCTGATAACCAGGCCGCCGCGGCTGCCGGTGGTGTCGCCGCCTACTAGGTCTACGCCATAGGCTTCGCAGGCCAGGCGCATGCCGGCGTATAGCTCCTCGACCGCCTCCACGGTGAAGCGGCTGGGCAGGCTCAGGCCCACTACGATTTGGGTGGGCGTGGCCATCATGGCGGCTACGTCGGATACATTGACGGCCACCGCTTTGAAGCCTAGGTGCTTGAGGGGAGAAAAGGAAAGGTCAAAGTGCACGCCTTCGACTAAGAGGTCAGTCGTGACTACCACTTCTTGCCCGGCGGGCGGGGCCAGGATGGCCGCGTCGTCGCCGATACCAAGGATAGTGGAAGGCTGCGTGAGCGTGATATCGCGCTGCAAGCGGCGGATGAGGCCAAACTCGCCGAGCTGGGACAGGGGGGTTAAATCGGACATGAGATTGAAAACGGTAACGCGAGCCAGGTAGTTCGCCGTTTGCCTAGGGCAGCAATTGCCCGGTAAGTACAAGCTACAAAGTTCGTGTGCTGGCGCCCTACCCGGCGCCCTAGGTTGTAATTTGGCAGCCCGGCAGCGCATTAATCCGCCGGTTTTCTCGTTTGAATTGCTATGAAAGCCGTTCTAGTTGCCAGCTTATTTGCACTCGTGGCGTTGCCCATGTGCAAGCCCGACACTGCCAAAACCGCCACCGATACCGCCGCCGCCGTGAATCCGGCTTCGCCCACCGAAGTGCGGGCCCAGTTTGACATTTTACGCGATTCGGCCGATGCTAACTGGCAGCGCATGATGGGTAGCGATGACCAGAAGCTAGCCGAGGTTCGGGGGCTGCTGCAAGACCTCAAGAAGCAGCCGCGCCTCGACGTGGCCCAGGTGCGCGCCCTCACGGCGCAGGCCAGCCGCCTCAAGCCCCAGCGCTACGACCGCGAAAGCATGGCCTCATCAGCAGTCATCGACCAATATGACGCCGCCCAAGACTCGGTACTGAAGCCGCTAGTGCTATTGGCGGCGCCCGAGGGCAATGCCCCCACGGCTCGCATCCGCGACTACGTCGAGCACATCATGCTCGCCGACGCCAACGTGGTGAGCTACCGTGCCCACTACGATGCCGCCGCCAAGGCCTACAACGCCTATCTACGCCAGCACCAAGCCGAGCTGGCCAAGATGGGTGACCAATACGCCCGCTTGCGCCCGCTACCGCTGTTTGAGCTAAGCCACTAGCTGGCTATTGGTGTCTACTAGTCAGACGCAAAGCTCTACTAGGCACCAACTATTCATTTTTCCTCGCTGGGGTTCAGTTCCTGCACATCGGGGTGCTGGTAGTTGATAATAATGACCGAAAAGGCGTGCGGCTCGCCTTCGCGCTTTTCGAGGCGTAGGGCACCAGCATCACGCAGGTGGCTCAGCAGCTGGCGGCGCTCCCAGTCGGGCAGCTCGGGCAGCACGTCGGTGAGGCGGCGCAAAAACGGGCTGGCCCAGATTTCGGGCGTGCCTAGGTTGCCGGCGTAGCGCTGCCCCTGCTCTAGCAAGAACTCTAGGCAGCGGCGCTCGTCGGAGCGCGTAATGCGCTGGATGGGGGCGAAGGTGGGTACCGGCTCCTGCACCTGCTCGGGCGCCCCGGCCGGGCGCGGGTCGAGCCGGGTGCCCTCGTCGCTGGGTGCAGGTGCGGCCGTGTCGTGGGGGGGCGCAGCGGCATCTAAAGCCGCTTGGCGAGCAGCAGCTGACTGTACAGGTAGGCCGCGCTCGCGCAGGCGCCGCAGGTCGCTGCCCTGCTTAAGGCGAGCGGCGCGGTGGTCTTCCAAAGCTTGTAGGCGCTCGGCGGGCAGCAATTGGCGGGCGTCGATGTAGTGCTCCTGGCCTAGCATCAGCAATAGGTCGCCTGATACACTTTCGCGGAAGCCTACCACTTTCACCTGCCTAGCCTGGCGGCGCAGGTGCTGTAGCACCGGAATGTAGTCGCGGTCGCCGGCCACCAGCACAAAGGTGCCAATGTCGGGCCGGGTGTAAAGCACTTCGAGCGCATCGATGCAAAGCTGCATGTCAGCCGCGTTTTTGTGGTCGGTACCGAGCACGTTGCGCGTGTCCACGCCCATCAGGTAGAGCGGGCCTTGGGGGCCACTAGGCAGCTTATCGAAGTCGGCGTAGGCATAGAGCACCAGCGAGTCGAGGCCCTGCTCGCGCTTGAGCGTATCGCGCAGGGCACGCACTAGGTCAAGGGCGTAGTCGTGGGGGTCCTGGGGGTCGAGGTAATGATTTTTAAGAAAGTAATAGACATTCTCAAAATCAATAAATACGGCAGCGTAGGGAGAGGTAGCCGCCGATGACACAGCCAGTGAAGTAGTCATGTAGTCTAGTTGAGAAAGAGTAAGAAGGATGCTGCCCCAAAAACAGAACGGGACAAGTAGATATAGTAAAGAGCGACAAAGCAAAGGTCGTATAACTTCTCCGTTACTTACCAGCCACTTTTACCTAGGGCTTCGCTGCCTGAGTCCATGGCTCCTTACGCCTCTGCCACTATCCTAACTCAGCATTACACCAAGCGCCCTATTACAGCGTGGCTCCTGAGCGCTGAGCATTAGGCCTTCAGCCAGCCTTTCTGCTAGCGCCCTGCGCGAGGATGCCAACCGAAAGGCAAAGCAGATATGTCAAACTAAGACGCTGCGGAAGAAGCCGCCTGCTTCCTATCATAATAGGCGAGTTGCACCTACAGCGTGGCTAAAAATGCAACATACTTGAACGCAAAAGCGCCCGTTGGCTGACCAACGGGCGCTGCTATAGTAAAAACTACGTGTTGCTTGCTACGAAGCAGTGGTAGCTTCTGCTGCAAGGGCGGCAAGAGCTGCTTCTTGGTTGAGATATTTCGATGCGTAGCCCGCGTTCGATTTATTCAGGAACAAGCAGCTACCATCGTGCACCGCGTCAATAATCTGGGCGTACTGGTCTAGTGGCAAAGCGGGGCACCCTAGGCTGCGGCCCAGGCGACCGTTTTGCTTGATAAAGGCTTCGCTCACATAGTCAGCACCGTGCATCACGACTGCGCGAGCTGCGGCGTTGGTGTTAAAACCTTCGTCTAGGCCTTGCAGGCGCAGCGAGCGGCCGTGCTTGCCCTGGTACTCTTGCCCAGTCACATAGAAGCCAAGGCTGCTCATGTTACTTTGGTCGGTGTTGGAGAAGCTGCTGGCTTCGTTGTCACCAGAGTTGTGACCGTGGGCTACCAAGGTATGAAACAGCACTTTGTGCTCGACTAGGTCCAGTACCCACAGGCGCTTTTCAGTCGAAGGCAGGTCAAAGTCAATGACAGTGAGGCGCTGCTGACGCTCGGAAAGACGGCCGGCTTGCTTGAGGTTGAGGTAGCCCGTAAGCGCTTTTTCAAACACCTCAAAGCGCAAACCCTGCTGCTCAGCACCTAGGCTATTGTAAAGGTCATGGGCCGTGCTTTCGAGGCGCGAGAGGGGCGCCACTACCACCTTATGCGTCGGGGCAGGAGCCGTTTTTGCCAGCGAACGGGCTACCGGTCCGGCTAGCGGCGTGGCCAAAAATAACGATGCCACGAACGGCAACACCCGCCGCATGAGGCGCTGCGAACGCCGCGCGCCGCGTTGGCGCTGCACTACACTGGTGTGGTGATGCTGGTGATGCATTGTCATAACTTTTTTTATTTAAAAAGAACTAACGAACTAGGGTTGAAATTAGTCCGCTGTCTTATAGATAAAGCAATATACGTAAAAGCTTACGCTAAGGTCAGGCTACAACAGCACTAGACACAAAAAAATTCAATTCTGGCCTAGCGCCAGCCGCGCCGGGCAAAGCGCCGACCCGCCGCGGGCCCGTCGAGCCAGCGCGATGCCAGGCCGGGACCACTCAGCAGCAGCAGGCTGCCCGTCTGTACCGTACTGATAATCTGCTTATACTGCTCGGGCGGCAAGGCCGGGCAGCCCCGGCTATAGCCTAGGTGACCGTGCTGGCGCACGTAGGCGGGGCTGGCATAGTCGGCGGCATGCAGCACTACGTAGCGGTCAAAAGCATTCATATTTTGTCCCTTATCGAGCCCCTGGAGGCGGCGCGAGTAGCCGTGGATGCCGCCATACGTACCCGAGGTGCGGTAGAACCCCAGCGAGGTGCAAGCCGACTTCTCGGCATTGGAGAAGCGCCGCGCTCGCAAATGGCCTGAGCCTTGGCCGTGCGCTACCAAACTACGGTGCAACACTTTACGCTGGGCTATGTCTATCACCCACAGGCGTTCGGTGGTGTTGGGCAGGTCCATGTCGGCCACAGCCAGCAAGCCAGCTCGCTCGATGCGGCCGGTAGGGTGCAGCGTGAGGTAGCCCACGCAAGCCTGCTCCAGCACGGCCGGGCGCAGGTCGTCGGCGGCCGGCCCTAGGTCGCGGTGTAGCTCCGCAATGGCTTGGCGCAGAGTATCAGGCAGCTCCGCTACGGCTGGCACGGGCGTGAGGCGCAGCGAATCGGGTAGCGGCGCGGGGGCCGAGGACTGTGCTACTGCTGCAGCCTGGCGCGGCGCGGCTTGGGCCACCGGCGCTGGCTGGCAGCTCGCCAGGCCTGCTAATACTCCTGCACAGCAGGTTAAAACACCTAATAATCGACGCATAAGTCAAATGTAAGCGGCATTAGCTACCTGAGAAAGCGCAGCTATTATGCGAGAAATGGTAGCCAGCGTCTGGTTGGGGCCGTGGAGCTGGCACACAGTCTCCTCGGCTGGGCTGAGGCTGGTGGTAGGAATGACTACAGTTATACAGCTGGCTTCACTGGCCAGTAGCAGTACTTTATTTCTTAACCTCATAGTCTAGTGTAGCTAAGCAGGTAGAGCTTGTAGCTAGCCGTGCCAGCCCTAACTATCCTGGGGCGGCGGCACAGTTCTTACTTGCTGGTAGCATACCTAGTGGCACTACCCGGCACTGCCTTAAGTACCGCCGCGTGAGGCGACAAAAGGCCGCACTACCGCTAAGCTGACCAGTCAAAATACAGGACGAAGCAGCTGTAGGCGAAGCGCTCGGGCTTTCATAACCAACTCAAAACTGATGACTTGGGTAACTTTACAGCTCAAGGACGGCGCGTGGGGCCGGCCAGCCTCGGCTGGCACGCCTACTTTTGCCGGGCCATTTCGCTGGCATTTTTGTTATGCTTCTTTCGGCCGCGCCGCTGCGGCCTTGCTCCTCTCTACTCATGGCTAAAGTCGCCATCAACCTCGCCACCGGCGCCATTCAGCAGGAAGAACTCATTGTGGGCATCGACCTGGGCACCACCAACAGCCTCGTGGCCTACGTGCACCCCGAAACCCGCCAGCCCGCCGCCATCAACGACCTAGGGCGCGGCACCATTGTCCCCTCGGTGGTGCACTTCCCGGCCGATGGCAGCTCGCCGCTGGTGGGCGACGGGGCCAAAGATTTCCTGCTTTCCGACCCCGCCAACACTATTTATTCGGTAAAGCGCCTGCTGGGCAAAAGCTACCGCGACCTAGGTACGCACGCCGGCCAGCTGGGCTACAAGGTTATCGACGACGATACCGAGGGCTTGGTGAAGGTGCGCGTGGGCGAGCGCTTTTACTCGCCCATCGAGCTGTCGGCCGACATCCTGAGCGAGCTGCGCCACCGCGCCGAGCACGCGCTCAAAACGCCGGTGCGCCGCGCCGTTATCACGGTGCCAGCTTATTTCAACGACTCCCAGCGCCAAGCCACCCGCGACGCCGGCCGGCTTGCGGGCCTCGAAGTACTGCGCATCGTGAACGAACCCACCGCCGCCGCGCTGGCCTACGGCATCGGCCTCGACCCCGATGAGGAGAAAACGGTGGCCGTGTACGACCTAGGCGGCGGCACCTTTGATATCAGCATCTTACGCTTACACCAAGGCATTTTTGAGGTACTGAGCACGCACGGCGACACGTGGCTGGGTGGCGATGACATGGACCGCGCCATCGTGGAGCACTGGCAAACCAAGTTTGGCCTGCCCACTGCCTACCAAGAAGTGCCGGCCATGCAGCAGCAGCTACGCCTAGCCGCCGAAATGGCCAAGCGCTACCTCAGCCAGCACGACGATTTCACGACCCAGCTTATCGACAACGACGAGCAGGTGCAAGTCGTGACGCTGACCAAAACGGAATTTAACGACCTCATTCGCCCGCTCGTAGAGCGCACGCTCGCCGCCTGCCGCCAGGCCCTAGGCGATGCCAAGCTAACGCCCGCCGCCATTGATGCGGTGCTGCTAGTGGGCGGCTCGACCCGCGTGCCGCTGGTGTACGACGAAGTGAGTCAGTTCTTTGGCAAGCAAGCTAATAACTCGCTCAACCCCGACGAGGTGGTGGCCCTAGGTGCCGCCATCCAGGCCGACATCTTGGCTGGCAACCGCCGCGATGTGCTGCTGCTCGACGTGACGCCATTGACCCTAGGTATCGAAACCCTAGGTGGCTTGATGGATGCTATAATTCCGCGCAACTCGAAGATTCCGACCAAGGCGGGCCGCCAATACACTACCAGTGTAGATGGACAGGTAAACCTAAAAATTGGCGTGTATCAGGGTGAGCGCGACTTGGTTGGCGAAAACCGCAAGCTTGGCGAATTTGTGCTGAGCGGCATTCCGGCCATGCCCGCCGGCTTGCCCAAAATCGACGTTAACTTCTTCTTGAATGCCGACGGCATTTTGCGGGTAGAGGCCATCGAGCTACGCTCGAACACCCGGCAGCAGGTAGATATCAAGCCGCAGTATGGCCTCACCGACGACCAGGTGGAGCAGATGCTGATGGACTCGCTCCTCAATGCCAAGCAAGATGTGAGTGCTCGCCTGCTCATCGAGGCGCGCACCGCCGCCGAGCAACTGCTTTACCAAGTCGAGCGCTTCTTGAAAAAGAACGCCGAGCACTTGGAGGAGGGCGAAGTGACTGCCACCACCGCCAAAACCGACGAGTTGCGCCAGGCCCTAGGTGGCAACGACCGCGACCTTGTTCTTAAGCGCATGGACGAGCTGGATGAGCTAACGCGCCCCTTCGCCGAGCGCGTGATGAACATCTCCATCAAGCAGGCTATGAGCGGCAAAAAAATCGGGTAGCACCCTCGCGTAAGTCAGACCTATCTCATCTGACTTACGCGAAGGCACCACCCGATTAGGAGGTTAATACTGATGGCTTAGAAAGCCGGTTGCTTTGCTCGCGACTGGCCTTTGTGCAGGCGCTTGGTGGGCTGGGCGCCCGGTATGGCCTGGCCGTTGCGAGGCTGGTCGGCGCGCTGGGTACCACCGTCGATATTTCTGTCGGGCAGGCCGTTAGCATAGGTCGAACCAGTAATACCGGTAGGCCGAATGCTGTTATCGGGAGTTACAGTAGGCACGGTGCTAGTGCTGCGGCCCGGCCGCCCCGGTATAGTGGAGGCCGGAATGTTCGGCACGCCCGCAGCATTAGGAACGCTGCTAACGCTGGGAATATCGGCCTGGGCAAAAGCCGGGCTGCTAAGCGCTAGCCCCAGCAGCGCGGCTCCAAGCGAATGAAGGGTTTTCATAGTAGGTAGAGAGTAGTGTAAGCAGCTTACGGCTTGCCCATTGAGCGAACGTTCGTGCGCTTGGCTGGTTTCTTGGCAGGCTCGGTAGTAGCGGGCGGGTACACGGTGCCGGGCGGCGTGGCCACGGGTGGCGGCGTGCCCGGTTGCCCTGGCGTAGTAGTACTGGTGCCCACGGCTGGCGCCGAGGGGCTGCTAGGGTTAATGGGTGTACCCGGCGTGACAGTAGTAGCGGGTTTAGTTTGGGCGAGGGCGGGGTGGCTTAGTGCCGCCCCGAGGAGGGCGAGGCCCAGCAGTTGGTGAAATTTCATACTAATGGGTAGCAAATAAATTGGACCAAGACATTCACCAACGGCGGCCCTTTACTAGCTAGTGACCGCGCAGGTAGTTAGTCTACGTACCGCACGGGCTTAAGACTAGCTTCTTAGGCGAATACTGCCTAATTTTTTTGAGCCTCGGTATGTTACCTCGTCAGCGCAGGTTTAGCCTGCCCCAAGCGGTACCTTTGAGTAGATTCTGTTTTTAGCCTTAATGCGCGTTTTACACACCGCCGACTGGCACCTAGGCCAGCATTTTCTGACTGGCCAGGAGCGCCTCACCGAGCAAAAATCCTTCTTAAACTGGCTGCTGGATACCGTGAAGTCTGAGGGCGTGGAAGCCCTGGTGCTGGCCGGCGACGTATTCGATACCACCACGCCCTCGCACGCCGCGCAGGAGCTGTACTACGACTTTTTGGTGCGCATGCAAGGCACTGGCTGCCGCGACATTGTGGTGGTGGGCGGCAACCACGACTCCCCTACCCTGCTCAACGCCAGCCGCCGGCTGCTGCGGGCACTGCGCATTCACGTTATCGGCGGCGTGCCGGCCGAGGCGGATGAGCAAATCGTGGCCCTAGGTGCCGCTGGTGGCCCGCCCAGCCTAGTGGTGTGCGCTGTGCCCTTCTTGCGCGACCGCGACCTGCGCCTGGCCGTGGCCGGCGAAACGCCCGACGCGCGCCAGCTACGCATTCGCGACAGTATTGCGGGCCATTACCTGAAGCTGAGCGAGCACGACCTCGTGCGCCGCCTGCGCGAGCAAGATGTGCCGGTACTGGCCACCGGCCACCTCTACGCCGCGGGTGGCGAGGCCCGCGAGGGTGCCGAGCGCGACGTTCACATCGGTGGGCTCGGGGTCATTGGGGCCGAGCATTTCCCGACGGCCTTCGACTACGTGGCCCTAGGACACCTGCACCGCCCGCAAGTGGTGGGCGGGCAAGCGCGCATCCGCTACTCGGGCTCGCCGGTGCCCCTGTCCTTCACCGAGGCCGATGACAAGCAACAGGTGCTGCTGCTGGATTTTGCAGGCGCTGGCGAACCTACCATCACGGCGATACCCGTGCCCGTGACGCGGCGCTTGCAGCGCTTCCACGGCGAGCTCGACGAGGTAGAGGCCGCTATTCTAGCTTTTGATAACGAGGCGTTTGAGCTAGTGGCGTGGGCCGACGTGCTAGTAAAATCGGACGAGGCCCCCGCCGAAGTGCAGCGCCGCGTGCAGGCTGCCCTCAAAGAGCGCCGTACCGCCGTGCTGGCCCCACGCGGCGCCCGCCACCAGCGCCTCACCGAAGCCCCCGACGTAGTAGCCGATGCCGCGCTACCCATCGAGCACCTGCACGAGCTAACGGTGGAAGAAGTATTTCGCCGCCGCGTAGTGGGCTTGCCGCCCGAGCGCGCCGATGCCCTCACAGCTACCTTCCAGGAGCTGCGCCAGCTGCTGGCCGAGGCCGACCCGCAGGCCTGGGGTGGCGATAGCAATCAGTAATTTTCGGAACGAAGCAGAGATAGCTGCCCGGCAGTATTTTAGCCGGCAATACCCTCTCCTCCTTTATTTATGAAGAAAATAATACTTCCCATTTTGGGCTTAGCCCTGGCCCTAGGTACTGCTGCACCCGCAAAGGCGCAGGTAGGGGCGGCCATAGGATTTGCCCGCATGATGGCCCGCAAGAAAGCGGAGAAAGCCGAAAAAGCGGAGAGCATCGGCTCTTACCAAGGCAAGGAATTTCCGATGCTGCGCACGCCAGCCGATAAATTGCCCAAGAAAGGTGCCGAGCAACTAGTGGAGCTGGAAGCTCAACTGGAACGCTGCCATACCGCCATGCTCGCGAGCCCCACAGGCGTCATTGCCACCGCCGAGCAGCGGGCCGCTATTCAAACAGCGCTCGTGAAGCTGGCCGAAACCAAATCGAGCCGCAACATCCCAGACTACCAGCAGGAAGCCTCTTTTTACTTGGCCGAAGATGCTCGCCGCCAGCAAGCCGCCGTGGCCACTGCCCCCACTAACTAACCTGGCTGACCTACGGCCACCCGCCTAGACCACCAATGCTCTTCTAGCTGGGGACTGCTCAAAAATTACGCCTGCCTTCGCCTTACGGCGAGGGCAGGCGTAATTTTAAGGTATGAAGATTATCAGCCTGCGCTTTGCCAACCTCAACTCGTTGCCCGGCCCGTACCTGATTCGGTTCGATGCCGCGCCGCTGGCCGACACGGGTTTATTTGCGATAACCGGGCCTACGGGGGCGGGCAAAAGCACCCTGCTCGACGCCATCGCGGTGGGTCTGTATGGGCGGGTGCCGCGCCACGACCGGCAGGTAGGTGAGATGGTGAGCCGCCACGCGCCCTTCGCCTGGTCGGAAGTAGAGTTTGAGGTTCACGAAACCAACGCCGACACCGGCCAAACCAGCCGCGTGCGCTACCGCTCGCGCTGGGAAGTGAAGCGCAAGACGCGCGGCGAAGACAAAGGCGGCCTAGGGCAGGACGCCATGTCGCTGGCCCGCAGCCCGCTGTGGGAGGCCGTAGTGAGTGGCAAAGAAGCCGTGCCGGCCAAAGTCGGCGAGCTGTCGGGGCTGGACTTTGGGCAGTTTGAGCAAGCCGTGCTTTTGAGCCAGGGCAAGTTTGCGCGCTTTCTGCACGCACCCGAAAAGGAGCGCAGCGCACTGCTCGAAAAAATGACCAACGTGGGCATTTACTCGCGGCTGTCAGTGGCGGCCTTTGACAAAGCCAAGGAGGAAGCCCGCAAAACCGAGCTGCTAGCCGCCCGCCTCGATGCTACGCGTTTGCTGTCGGAGGAGGAACGAGCCGCCCTAGGTAGCCAGCTCGACGCCCTGAGCGACACCGCCGAGCAGCACCACGCAGAAGCCCAAGACCTAAACGTGTGCCTGACCTGGCGCACCATCCTCGACCAGCTCGACCGGCAGCTGCGCGACACCACCCGCGAGGTAGAAGCCCTGCGCCAAGCCGATGAAGCCCTGCAGCCTGAGTTTGCGCGGCTGGCCGACCACCAGCGGGCCAATGCCAAAGAGCTAGCCACCCCGCTGGCCCTGGCCGAGGTGGCCCAGCAAGCCTTGCAGCGCGACACCGCCCAGCTACACCAACTAGCGCAAGCCTTGCCCAGTTTGGCCGCCGCCACTGCAACCGCCGAAACCACGCTTGCTGCTGCGGCTACCGCTCACCAAGCCGCCCAAACCGAGGAAAACCGCCTGCGGCCGCTGCTCGAAGAAGCTCGCACCCAAGACACTGCCCTGGCCACCACGCGCCAGCAACTACTTAAAAACCAAGCTACGCACGACCAAAATCAGCGCGCTCACCAACAGACGGAAGCTGCTTGGCACCACCAGGCCCAAGAGCTGCAAAGCCTGGCCGACCAGCAAACTACGCTCGATACTTGGCTTATCGACCACAGCCACGAAGCCGAGCTAAAAGACCAACTGCGGGAGCTGAGCCGCGAGATTATTGACCTGCAAGAGGCACAAAAGGAAGTTGCCACGCGCGAAACGCACCGCAGCGAGCTGCTTAAGAACCAGCAGGCTACGCTGGCCGACCTAGGCCGCCAGCAGCGGGTAGAAGCCGAGGCCCTGGCCCAGCAACAGGCCATTGTAGCCGAGGGCCAGCCCTGCCGCAATGAGCGCGACGCGCTGCTGCGCGGCACTTCGCCCGCCGAAGTAGCCGAGCGTGCTGACGACTTCACCACCTACCTGCAAGCGCTGCAACAGCTGCTACCCAAGGCCGACGCGGCGCACGAGTACCAAGCCCGCGCCGAGGCCTTAGCCACGCAACTCGCTCAGGAAGCACCGGCCCTGGCCACGGCCGAAACCGCCGTGCAGCACCTCGAAGCGCAGCAGCAGGCAGGCCAGCAGCTACTCGACAGCCTGCGCCGTGAGCTGCGCTTGCAGCAGGCACTGGCCGACCTCAATACCCACCGCCAGCACCTGCGCCCAGGTGAGGCCTGCCCGCTGTGTGGGGCCACCGAGCACGCCCTAGGTGCCGATTTTAGCGCCGATGCCAATGAGCAGGAGCAGCGCGTAGCCACTCAACAGCAGGTGCTTACTCAGCTTGCGGCAGACTTGCGCACGCACACTCAAGCCCTGACCCGCCGCCAGACCGAGCAGCAGCAGCGCCAGCACCAGCGCCAGGAAGCCGCCGCCGCTGCCGAAGCCGCCCGCCACCAGGCTCAGCAGTTGGCCGCTGCCCTCACCCCCACGCCTCCTAATGCGGCCGACCCGGCAGCAGTACGCGAGCTGCTGGCTGCTACCACTGCCGCCCAAGCCACCGCCGTAGCCAACCGCCGCCAGCTGGCCACGCTGGATGAAAAGCTGGCTGCCCTGCGCGAGACGTACCTGGCAGCGGGCACGGCTGCCACCACGGCCCAGAGCGAGCTACGCCTGATTGGGCAACGGCAGGAAGCCATTGAGCTAGAGCTTAGTAAGCTCGGCGCGGAGCTAGCGCACTGGCGCGAGCAAGCCGCTATCTACCAAAGCACCATCCGCGATATCCTGCGTCCGCACCAACTAGAGGTGCCCGTTCGACCACCTTACGATGGCCTACTGGTTACCCTCGAAGACCGAGCTGCGCAGTACGAAGCCCGGCGCACGGCCCTGGCCGCCGGGCGCGAGAAGCTCTTGGAGCGCAACACCCAACACAAAACTCAGGGCGAGCAACTCGCGCAAACAACCCTGCAGCTCGCCGCCGCAGCTGAGGACTTACTGACCCAGCAATTGGCCTTCGAACAGCAGCAAGCCGCCCGCTTGGCTTACTACGCCGGGGCCGACCCGGCCGCCGAGGCCGAGCGTCTGCGCCGCCACACCCAGCAGCTGGCCGAGGCCGAGCGAATGACACGTCAGCAACACGCCCAGCAGCAACAGGAGTTGGCTATCAAGCAGAATGCCCATGCGGTGTTGCAAACCCAGGTAGCCGGCCACCGCCAGGCCCTAGCCGAGCGCCAAGCCGAATTGGCCACCGCCCTAGAGGCTGCGGGCTTTGCCAGCGCAGCCGAGGCGCAGGCGCTGCTGCTGCCCGCTGCCGAGGCCGAGCGCTTGCAGCAGCGGCGCCAGCAGCACCTCACGGCTACGGCAGCCGCAGCCCGCCGCTTGGCCGACCTCACCACCGAGCAGCAGCAGCACGCCGAGTTTGCCCTGACGCCACTCAGCGCGGCCGACCTCACGGCCCAGCTCAGCGCGCTGTCGGCGGCCGACGATATTTTGCAGCAGCAGCTCGGCGCGGCCAGCAACCAGCTCGCCCAAGACGATGCCGCGCGCGAGCGCCTGGCCGAAGGCCGTCGCGAGCTGCAGCTGCGCCAGCTAGAGGAACAGCGCTGGCAAGACCTCGCCGACCAAATCGGCTCGGCCAAAGGCGACAAGTTCAGCCAGTTTGCCCAAGGTCTGACCCTCAGTCACCTGGCACGGCTGGCCAATCTGCGCCTTAAGCAGCTCACCAACCGCTACTCCATCCTCAAGACGCCCAACCGCAACCTGGAGCTGCAAATAATCGACCACGACCAAGCCGATACTGTGCGCCCGATGGCCTCGCTTTCGGGCGGCGAAAGCTTCTTGGTGAGCCTAGCCCTCGCCCTAGGACTGAGCGAATTGGCAGGCTATAAGGCGCGCATCGAGTCATTATTTATCGACGAAGGCTTTGGCACACTCGACCCTGAATCGCTCAACACCGCTCTCGACGCGCTGGAGCGCTTGCAGCACTCGGGCAAGATGATAGGTATTATCTCGCACGTGGCCGACCTCAAGGACCGCATCGGCACCCAGATTCGGGTGCAGCCGGTGGCGGGCGGCAACAGCACCGTGCGCGTGGTAGACGTGGTAGGCACCGAAACTGAGTGCTGCGAGTAGCAAACGAACGCCCTAGGTAGGGCATGCAAGGGTATACTACCTTGCTGCCCTACCTAGGGCGTTCGTTTGCTACTCGCACCTCGGCCCAGGTCCAGTATTTTTTGGGTTGAATGCCAGCGTAGCCTTTTTGCAGAAAAGCAACTACTTCGCTTTCTACCGTACTGGCAGCCAGCGACGAGGCGTAGATAGGCCGCCCGTCGGGGTCAGCGTAGCGCTCGGCTTTGGTGAGCGGGCGGCCAGCCAAGCGCAGCAGCGGGCCGGTGTCGGTGAGCTGGTCGGCGGCCCAGCGGTAGTTGCTACGCTCCAGTTCGTTTAGGCGGGCGGCCAGGGGCGCCAGCGCGAGGCGAGGCAGCGTGGGCCGGCTCCCTAGGTCTATCCAAGTGGTGTATTTACACTCTAGCTCGTAGCGCTGGCCATCGTAGAGGCTTAGTACCCAATCGAAACCATCCGTGGGACCAAACAACGCGTAGTACGGCACCGGGGCGGGCGTGCGCACCACGGTCAGCCCTAGGTCGGAGTAAGCGGCGCGCTGCGTGAGGGCACCTTGGAGCGTGCCCGCGGCGGTTTTTGTGCGCTCGTATTCGGGGGCCCAGGCGGCGCGGCCGGTCTCAGGGTTCAGCAACACGTCGGCGAAGCGCGGCAGAAACCAGGCAAATTTTTCGGCTGATGCTTCGTCTTCCCGGCGGCGGCGGGCAGGGGCGCCAAAGGGCTCGTAGAAGTGTGCTTTCTCCTCCGCATTGAGCCAGCACACCAGCTTGAGGGCGTGGTCGGCCAAAGGGTTGTGCCAGTCGATTTCGCGGAAGTCGCCTAGGGTGGCTACCAGGCGCAGCAGTTCCTCGTGGGCTAGGGCTAGGTCGGGGTTCAGCAAGGCCCACACGCCGATAAAGCCATCAATGTCAAAGTGATTGGCCGTGACGGCCTGAGCCGCCAAGCCTGGTGTGGCGGGCGCGTGCAGGGCGCGCAGGCAAGAGCCCGCACTGGTATCGTCGCGCAGGGCAGCGGGGGTGGCGGCCCCGCGCCAGTGCGCCAGCGTGAGGGCGGCCCCCAGGCCGGTGCTATCGACCACGATGGTGGGCTGGCGCCGCAGCTGGGCGAAGGGCACGAAATATCGCTGAAGCAGAGCGGCCTGTGTGCCGGACGCTGCTTCTACTACTTTATCACTCATAGGTAGCTATTTGCCCCGGCGGTTACGAATTTTCTCTACTTTGCTCTTGCGAATCCAGCTTAGGTAGTCTTGCAGCCCTTCGGCATTGCGCAGGGCCTCCACGGTGGCGTACTGGCGGGCCAGCTCGCGGTTGGTAAGAAAGCGGTGCACGCTGCTGTGGCAGGGCTGGCACAGGTCTACGGTGTCGCCGTAGCGGCCGCCTTCTTCGCGGGGCACTAGGTGGTGCCGACTGGTGTGCTGCACGGCGCGCTCACAGAGCCCGCAGCGGATGTCGGTGGTACGCTGGGCGCGAGCAGTAGCTTCGGCAGCGGCTTGGGCAAGCTGGCGGCGACGCAACATAAAGCGTTCTGAGTTAAAGAAACAGCAGCTAGCATAACACCAAACGCTACTTCATCATTCCTGCGGCTTCTAACTTCTTAGGCCCCGGCAGCTCACCCGCGCACAATGCGCATGATGGGCACGTTGGTATCGGGCAGGGGCCCTAGGAGATTGGCCAGGGCCTGCAAGAAGCGGCCGGTGGTATCGGGCCGGCCGGCTGGCGGGCCGGGGGTGTGGTGGTGGCGGTGCTCGCCGCGCCACTCGGCTAGCACGGTGGGAGTGCCGGCTTCGTCGGGGGTGCGGCCGAGGGTGGCTTCGAGCAAAAAATAGCGCGGCAGGTCTTCGGGCGTGTCGGCGGCATCGGGCTCGTCATCGGGCTCCTCTAGGTCCTCGATGGGAGAGGGCCGCCGCTGCTCGGCCAGCAGCAAGTCGGTATCATCTTCGTACACAATGGCTACTAAGTGCGCCTCGCCGGTGGCCTGCGGGGTAGGCAGCTGCACTAGTGCCGTGCTGCGGCCAGCTACTTTGTGCCAGCTCAGGTGCAGCCCCCGGGGCGCCACGCGCTCGCGGGGCGGCAGGCTTTCGGCGGCTTTGTCCCACACATACAGCAGCAGCTCGCGGGCCAGCAGCGGGTCGGCTAACTCGCGGCGCACGGCCGCTGAGCGCCGCCACACCAGCTGCGGCAGCAGCGTATGTACAAAGTGAGAAGGATGCGGACGAGCCATGTTATTAATTAGCCAGGGGCAATGAGCAAGAAGCAGCTCGGTGCAGTACCTAGGAAGGGCAAAAATACGGGCCGGCGGCTGCCGCAGCTAGCGCGGCAGTAGCCGCCGCAGCTCGCGCCAGCTCACCAGCCCAGTACCAAACAAAATGGGCACAAAGGCCAGCGCCATGAGGCCGGCTTCGAGCCACCAGCTAAGAGCCAGGCCCCAGTGCAGCACATACCAGCCTCCGCACAGCAACCCAAAAGCTAGGGCTAGCTGGGCCAACATGCGCCACGGCACCGCCACTGGCGTGCGGCGGGCCACTAGCCACACATAGCTCAACGACACAAACACTACGCTAATCAACGTATTAGCTGCCGCTGCTACTGCTCCGTAGCGAGGCAGAAACACGAGGTTCAAACTCAGATTGATAGCAATGCTGAAGCCGATGAGCCAGCTCACCACCGTCTGGTGGCGCGTGCTGGTGAGCAAGGTGCTGTAGATAGCAAAAAAGGCGTGCACCAGCACATTCAGAAACAATAGCTTGCTGCACAGCACCATGCGCGCTAGCTCAGGCGCCTGGCTGTGGCTAAACTGCCAAAACAGCACCTCGCCCCGAAACAGCACGAATGCCACTGCAAACAGCAGCGGAATGGCCACTATTCGCTGCCCCAGCCACAGTAGCTGGCGTAGCTCGCGCGGGCGAGCCACGGCGTGGGCAAAGCGGGCAAAAAAGAGTGGTAGCACCGTCCAGGCGTACATCATCACGGCATCGAGCCAGCGGTAGGCGGCGGCGTAATAGCCAGCCTCTTGGGCCGACGACAGCCGCTCGAGCAGCACCATATCGACCCGCTCATTAATACCATAGAGCAGCGCGATGAATGCAAATGGCAAGCTGCCCCGCAGCAGCTGCCCCGCCGGCCCACGCCGGGGCCAGCGATGCGGCAGCCGCCCAAATAGCCGCCGCAGCAGCCCCAGAAACAGCACTGCCGTGAAGGCCGCGGCCGCCAGTCGCGCCCCCACGTAGCTGTTCAGCCCCAAGCCATTGCCGAGCAGTAGGCCCACTACCAGCCCTAGGGCCAGCAGCTTCTCGAATACCGAAAGCAGCGCATCGGTATTGAAGTGCTGGCGCGCCTGCACCGGCCCGCGCAAAAACAGCCCGTATTGCGTCAGGAGCAGGCTACCGCCTACGGCCGCCAGTAGTAGCAGCTGCTGGCTGCGGTAGCCAAGAGCGGCACCTAGGGCCAGCAGCGCTAGCAGCGCCGCGCCCGTGAGCAGCGCCCGTAGCGGTAGCAGCGTCGGGAAGTGCTGGTCGGCAAACTCGGGCTCGGCGGCCAGGCGCTGCACCGTAAACTGGGTTAGCCCTAGGTCGGTGAGAGTGGCCACTATTACGGCCAGCGCCGAAAAGGCCGCCACTAGCCCAAAGGTGGCGTGGCCCAAGCGGTTCTGCACCAGGTTCTCGACGAGAATCCAGCCTGGCTTCACGAGCAGGTTGAGCACTATGGCCAGGCTAATGCTCCCTAAAAATCGTTTAATAGCTAGAAAAAGTTAGATGTTTTTTACTCGAAAGCTCAAAGGTAGAGCGGCGGGCGGCGGGTTATCTTTGCCCGCCACTGCCTAGGCTGCCGCATTTAGCAGGAGCCGGGTAAGTGGTCGTCCTTGTTTGCTGCTATGGTGAGTGCCCCTCAATCTGTTTTTTCGCTCGCGGGTTTGCGGGCCATTTTCAATCGCTGGAAATACTTGCTAGGTTTGGCCGGAGTACTGGCCCTGATAATAAGCTCGGCCATTGTACTGGCGATGCCCGATATCTATAGCTCGGTCGCCATCTTCCTGCCCACTTCGCTACAAAGCGCCGACCCCGACCGCCTAGTTGACGTGGTGGAAGGTGCCACCAAAAACACTACGAAGCTAGAGCTCAGCACGAACCCCGCCGACCTCGACCGCGTGCTCTCCATCGGGCAGTCGCTGCCCGTGGCGCAGCTCATGATACGCAAGTTTGACCTCTACCACCACTACAAGATAGACGATGCCGGCAGCGACGTGGCCGAAACGAAGACGCTGCGGGAGTTTGCTGATAACCTCAGCATCATTCACAACGAGCGCGATGCTATCGAGCTGACCTTTCAGGACGTAGACAAGCAGCTAGCTGCCCGCATTGCTAATACGATGGTGACGACCATCGACTCCATCAACCAGCAGCTGACGCTCCAAAACCGCCGCAACGTGCTGGAGTTGTACCGCCAAAGCTCCACGAGCCTAGGCCGCACCTATGAGCAGAGCCGGCAGGCGCTCATCCGGGCCCGCCGCCGCTACGGTGTGTACGGCATCAAGGAGCAGGGCCGCTACCTGGCCAAGGCCATCATCGAGACTGAAAAAGAGCTGCGCATAGCCGAAAACGGCGGCCCCGGTAATGCGGCCGCCCTGCGCCGGGCATTGCGCGGCCTTACTAGCGCCGACGGTGGCAATGTCATCAACCTAGAAGGCTGGACCGCCGGCAACGACTCCGTGACGCTGGCCAGCGAGCGCCTAACCGACCTGCAAACGCGCTTCATCGCAGCGCGGGGCGCCTTTGAGCAGGCCGAAACCTCGCTGCGCAGCCGGGTTTCGTCGCTGTACCTGGTACAGAAAGCGCAGCCCGCTACTAAAGCCAGCAAGCCCCTGCGCTCGCTCATCGTCGTGGGCTCGGTATTGCTAACGCTTGGTATATCGGTGTTGGTTATTCTGCTCCTCGAGCTGTTTTGGCGTCGCCCGGCGGGCAGTGCCACCTACTAGGGGCTGAGCCGGGCGGCGTGCTTGCTACAAGTACACTGGCCTAGGCTTGCCGCTTTTCACTTTCCTCCCCCTACCCTCTACAGTTTTCGTTTGTATGCGCCAGCTGCTGCTTCGCTTTCGCCCAACCGACGCTTTGCAGTGGGTATTTCTGGGTTTTCTGGCCCTGCTCTTGCTAGGCGGCGCCCTGGCTGGCCTGCTCAACCAGCCCGCGCTGCTGCTACCTGCCCTAGGCGTAATAGCAGGTGCGGTGGTACTAGCCGAGTGGCGCTGGCTCTACTACGGCTTGTTTTTGACGCTGCCCTTCACGTTTGAAATTCCGCTGCTTGGTGGCTTTCGCATGGATGTGGCGTCCGAGCCGTTTATGCTAGCGATCACCGTGTGCGTGCCGCTGGTACTGCTACTGGGGCCGGGGCAACTGCGCCAGCTACGCCCCCGCGAGTGGCGGCACCCCCTGTTGCTGCTGCCGCTCCTGCTCATTGTGTGGGCCACCTTAGACATCGTTTTTTCGGTCGATAAGCTCAAATCGGTAAAGTACGTACTGGCCAAGGTGTGGTATTTTGTGCCCTTCATGCTGGGCACGCTGCTGCTGGTGCGCCGCCCGGCCGATTTTTGGCGCGTGGCCATGTGCTACGTGGGTGCCGCCACCGCCCAAATGCTGTTTTGGGTAATTCCGCGTCATGCGCCCCATGGCTTCAGCTTCGGCGCCGTGAATGATGCAGTGCTGCCGTTTTTTCGCAACCACGTTATCTACGCGGCCATGCTGTCGCAGCTGCTACCGCTGGCCATGGGCCTAGCCAGCCAGGCTACCAAGCGCTGGCAGCGGCGGGCGTGGTACTGGGCGGCAGGCATTCTGTTTTTTGGTTTGCTCACGTCCTACACGCGGGCATCGTGGCTGGCGATACCAGCAGCGGGCTTATACTACTTTGTATTGCGCTGGCGCCTCACGAGTTTGCTACTAGTGGGTTTTGCCGCAAGCGTAATCGGCACGGCCGTTTTCTTCGTACAAGAAGACAATTTTATGCGGTTTGCGCCTGATTACGAGAAGACTATCTGGCACGGCGACGACTTTGGGGCGCACCTAGCCTCGACCTATAAGTTTCAGGATGTATCGGGCATGGAGCGCGTGTACCGCTGGGTGGCCGCAGCCCAAATGATTGCCGACAAGCCTATTACGGGCAGCGGCCCTTCCACATTCTACCCCGAGTATAAGCGCCACACTATCACGGGCTTCCGCACCTTCGTAAGCGATAACCCCGAGCACTCCACCACCCACAACTATTTCCTACTAATGCTCGCCGAGCAGGGTGTGCCGGGCTTCATATTGTTTTGCCTATTGCTTTCAGCAGCGCTGCTCACGGTCGAACGCCTCTACCACCGCAGCACTGCCCGCCCCGAGGTGCAGCGCATTGTGCTGGCCGTGGCGCTGTCGCTGGTCATTATCATTTTCCACTTGTTCCTCAACGAATTGATTGAGGTAGACAAAGTTGGCTCCCTCTTCCTGGTGGGCTTGGCGGTGCTGATACGGGCCGGCTCCTGGCTCGACGACAGTGACCTTTCCTCATCGCCGGCTGAGGTATCGCCGAAGCAGCCCGCGCAAGTCGGCTTACCAACCGAGTAGCCTTTGGGCACGGGTGCGGTTCGCCGTTGCTACAAAGCCGCGCTTTATTTAATCCGCAAGCTCAGCATGGTGATGTCATCAGCAAACTTCTCGCCGCTGGTGTTAAAGCGGCGAATATCGTCTAGCAGCTCTTGGTGCAGGCGCGCTAGGGGCAGGTAGCGGTGGCGGTTGAGAATACTCAGTACGCCACTCTCACCATACTCATTTTGCTGCTCGTCAAATACTTCCGTGAGGCCATCGGTATAGGTAAAGAGCAGCGAGTGGGGCGGCACCCGCGCCAGCCCCACCTTCAGCATGGGTAGCTTGGGCATGATGCCGAGCATGACGGTGCCATCGTGCAAGCGCTGGGCAGGGCCGCCATCGGGCAGCAGCAGCGGGTCGTTGTGGCCGGCATTCACATACTGCAGCACCTGCGTGCTACGGTCGTAGAGACCTAGGAAGGCCGTGATAAATTTTTCGCCCCCCGAGTTGCGAAATAGCAAGTGGTTGAGCTCATGTACAATAGTGGCTAGGTTGGTACCCTGGCGCAGCAGGGTGCGCAGGCCTGCCTGGAAGTTAGACATGAGCAAGGAGGCGGGCACGCCCTTGCCACTTACATCGGCCACACACACCAGCAGCCGGTTAGCATCTACTTCTACCACGTCGTAGTAGTCGCCACCTATTTCGGTGTGGGGCAGGTAAGTAGCCTGCACCGCAAAATGCTGGTTGTTGGGCAGGCTTTGTGGAAAAAGCAGCTGCTGCACCTGTTGAGCAATCTCAATTTCGCGGCGCACGGCGGCCTCTGCCATCATGGAGGCCTCGCGCTGGCGGGCCAGGCGGCGGTTGGCCACTGCCCCAAGCAAGATGTTACTGAGCGTTTCGAGGAAGCCTAGGGCCTCGCGCGTCATGTAGTCGGCGTGCGTAGTACCGATAAACACGAAGGCCTGCACCGTTTCCTGTTGCCGCACGGGCACCAGCAGCTCAAACCCCTGCCACTCCGACCCCAGGCCCAGCTCCGATACTGAGCAGGGCTGCGCCTGGCAGTGCGATAGCAGGGAAACAGGCGAAAAATGCGGCCCGGCTTGCAGCTTGGGGCCAAAGCTTGCTTTTAGGCGAAACTGCTTGTCTTCTAGCACATAAAGAGCTAGCTGGCGCACGCCAAGCTGCCCCAGCAGCGTAAACTGATATATCTTGTAGAGGTCAGCCTCGTTGGCGTCGTGGGTAATAGCCTGGGTGATTTCCAGCAACGCACGTAGCTCGCGCTCTTTAAAGAAGAGTTGCTTTTCGAGGCTAGCTAGGGCGGCAGATTGCGGCATAAGGGAGGAATGTAACGAGGAGAACTGACGACTAAAGATGAATCAAATTAATCAGGAATACTTAAGTAGGAACTCAATATAGGACACGCAAAAATACAGCACAGCACGTTGGCGGCTACTGTTTAGCTAAGTTGAGTCTTGGGGTCGAAGGCATCGCGCAGGCCATTGCCCAGCAGATTGAAGCTGAGTACTAGCAAGCTGATGGCTAGCCCCGGCAACAGCGTTAGCCACAGGCCAGCCTGGGTACCTAGCAGGTCATAGCCTTCCTTCACCATAAGGCCCCAGCTGGGGGCCGGCGGCTGCACTCCTAGGCCCAGAAAGCTCAGGCCGGCCTCTAGCAAGATGGCCGCCGCAAAATTGCTGGTAGCCAGCACAATAAGCGGCCCGCGCAAATTGGGCAGCAGGTGCGCAAAAATGAGCCGGCTAGTAGGCAGCCCCAGCACGCGCCCCGCCTCAATAAACGTGGCCGAGCGCAGCCCCAGCACCTGCCCGCGCACCACGCGGGCTACATCGACCCACATCGTCAGGCCCACGGCTACGAAGCTGACCCACACCCCTTTGCTGTCTAGGGCCAGCGAAATAGCAATGACCAGCATAATGCCCGGAATGCTCCACACCACGGTCATTAGGCCTAGCAGCACACTATCGAGCCAGCCGCCAAAGTAGCCAGCCAGCGCCCCCACCACTACCCCTAGGGCCAAAGAAATAAGCACCGCTACCAACCCGATACCCAAGGAGATACGAGTACCCAGCAACAGGCGGCTCAGCTCGTCGCGCCCGGCCTTGTCGGTGCCGAGCCAGTAGGTGCGAGGTGGGGAGATGGTCAGGTCTGTAGTGGCGAAGCGTTGAATGGCTGGCGACTGGGCGCCGGGCGGTGCCCAGAGCTGAACATCAATAGAATCAGAGTCCCCAACAATCCCACCATAATTATTGCTGGCATCAATGGGTATTTCTGCAAATGGCGGCGCTTGGCCGTGCAGCCACGTGCTGAATAAATTGGTAGACTGGCGCGTTGAATTGGGCAGCGGGCGGCGCAAAAACCGCACTTGCAGCCCAGGCGGCTGCTTTTGTAGCTGCACAAAGCCATTATTGGCATCGGGCGAAGGGTCGGGCAAAATCCAGTAGCCCAGCAGCGCCACCACCGCACACACGATAATGAAGCCCAGCCCGGCCACGGCGGGGCGGTTGGCCCACAGGCGCTGGCGCACGTAGTAGCCCGGCGAGCGGGCCGGAGCAGGCACCACCACGGCTGTATCGGGCGCGGCGGGCGCGATGGCAGGCACGGCCACGGTTAGCGGGTATTGTGCTGAAGCAGGCCTTCCTTAGAAGCTAGGTAGCTAGCATCGCGCCCTAGGGCCCCAAATGAAGTAGGCTCGAAGGCCAGCTCCGTGTCAGGGTCGGGCCAGTAATAGCGTACTAGGCCCTGCTCGAGCAGGTTGCCTAGCTGGGCTTGTAGCTCGGCGGCGGGCAGGCCAGTTTTTTCTAATAGTACCCGGAAAGGGGTGACGAAATACAGCTCGTCGAGCAGGTCAAATTCAGCGTCGGTCATTGGTAACGAAAATAGGCGCAAGCTAAGTGGGCAAAGGTAGCGGCGGCGCGGCGTTGGCTACTTATCCCGAAGTAAGCACAAACAGGTAGTAGGAGTTGCTTCTATTTGGCGTTGCTGGAAAGCTAGCTACCGGGCGAGCCCCGAGGCGCCCTTTAACGTACTTGCCGGCCCTTCCATTGGTAGCCGCCACGCTGCCCAACCAGGCCCACGGCCAGCGCATAGGGTGCATATAGCAGCTGTAGGGGTAGCAGCCACGCCAGCCAGTGCGGCCGTTGTAACAGCCCCAGCACCGGCCGCAGCAGCCAGGCATCGGCTCCCAGCTTGAGTACCCAGCCAGCCGCCACCCACGGCCCGAGCGCGGGCCAGGCAAAGGCTAGCCCTAGGCCCAACGCCAGACTCACATTGGCCCCCAGCACCAGCAGCGCCAACTGGCGCGGGGCACTGGTGCGGTAGTGTGGCCACTTGCTGGCCCAGCGCACGCGCTGCCGCACCAGCGTGCGCAGAGTAGCGGGCGCGGGGGTATCGACTACCGCGCCCGCAGCGGCTAAAAAGCGCACGCCGGCCGGGTAGCGCTGGTGCATTTTGTGCAGCAAAAACTCGTCGTCGCCGCTGGCCAATCTCTGGTTATCGGTGTAGCCGCCCACTTCGTGAAAAGTGAGGCGGCGAAAAGCTAGATTAGCCCCGTTGCACATGGTGGGCCGGCCGCGGGCAATGCAGGCCGCCCCTACCCCCACTAGCCCGGCAAACTCTAGCCCCAGCACGCCATCAAACCACGCCCCGCCCGGCGTGAGGCGCACCGGGCCACTCACAAAGTGTAGGCCCGGCTGCCCGGCCAGTAAGTCGGCGTAGGCTAGTAGCCAGTCGGGGCCGGGGAGGCAGTCGGCGTCGGTACACACTACCCACGGAGCATGGGCCTGCGCCATAGCGGCGGCCAGCGCAGCCTTTTTGCCGGTAACGCCGGGGGGTAATTGCACAAGCCGCACCGTGCCCCTAGGTGCCTCGGCAGCGGCTATTGCTACCAAAGCGGCTGTGCTATCGGTCGAGTGGTCGTCGGCAATAAGAACTTCAAAGCGAGCCGCGGGCAGCCGCTGGGCACGCAATGCGCGCAACAAGTGCGGTAAGCTAGTGGCTTCGTTGCGGGCAGCCACCAACACCGAAAATAGAAGCTCTCCGGAAGGTTCTCCCTCCACCGAATCGGAAGCTGCCGATTGCAGTAACGGTAATACTACTGATAGACTTTCGACGCTAGCCACCTCAGTTTTCGCTTCACGCTCAGCGGCTTGTTTGGTAAACTTAGTTCCTTCCAAGCTACTAGAAAGTCCACTATCAGTACAAGTCTCGCCTTTTGTACTAAAACTAAGTCTATTTTGAGTACATGGCTCGTTTTTGAGTTCCCACACCACTCCTTTTCGCAGCCACACCCAGGTTAACGCATATAACAGCGGCCCTAGCACCAATGCGATACCACAAACTGTATTCATGTTAGCGGCCCCGTTGTTCGCGCAGCACACGCAGTCCGGGCAGCCACAGCAGACCTAGGGCACTGGGGAGCGCGATATTAATGACCCATAAGCTGAGGCTGGCGCTGAGTACTGGCAGTACTGGCTGGCCCAATAGCGCAAACAGGTGCGTGGCCGATAGCTCGCGCACGCCCACATCGGCCAGCGCATTGAGCGAAGGCACCAGCGACTTGAATAGAAATGTGCCCGCCACTGCCGCCAGCGCCGGCCCTAGGGGTGCCCGCGTGCCATAAGCGTGCAGCAGCAGCAAAAACTGCCCGCAAAATACCGCGTAGCGCAGCCCCGAAATACCCAGCACCACGTGTAGCGTCGCCACCGAATAAGTAGGCATAATAGCCAAGTAGCGCCGGAAGCGCCGTAGCGGCTTCACCAGCACTAGCAAGGCCAGCAGTAGCCGCGAGCGGTACAGCGGCAGCAGCGCCAGCGCACCACCCAGCCCAAAAGCCAGCACCACGCCCACCTGGGCCGCTGGGTAGCCGCTCAGGTAAAACCGTAATAGAAAGTACAGCAGCCCCACCCCACCGGCCAGCACCGTGGCCACCAGCTGCGCGTAGCGCCCTAGGAACACCGCCCCCACTGCATCGAGGCGGCGCCGGGCGTGCAGCTCCAAGATGCGGGCTGCGTAATCGCCCACCCGGTTGGGTGTGGCAAAGCCCAGCGTGAGGCCCACCAGCACCGCCCGAAAGCTACGCCAGTACGAGTGCTGTGGCTCGAGGTGGCGGGCTAGGTGCTGCCACTTCCAAGCCTCCAGCCCCCAGTTGAGCGGCACTAGCGCCAAGGCAGCTAGCACCGGGCCTCGCCCCTCGCCGCGCAGCGTAGCCGCCACCAGCCGCCGCCAGGCCACCGCCGTGTCGGGCGCAGCAAATACGGAGTGGTACAGCAGCCCTAGGGTCAGCAGCGTAATGCCAATTTTAGCCAGCGTCACCCAGCTTTTGCCACGACCGGGCGGCCGAGGCGGGCGGCCGGGGGCGTAACTTTGGGGAAGATGCCTGTTTCCCGCACCCTCCCTCCTACTGCTTCCCTCGTTCGGCTGCCCCCGGCCGAGAAGGTCATTATGGGCGTCGACCCCGGCACCCAGATTATGGGCTACGCCGTCATTGAGGTACGTGGGCAGCACGTGCGGGTGCTGCAATACGACGTTATCAATATGAAGGCGCTGGGCTCGAACCATGCCGTAAAGCTAAAGCGGATTTTCACCCGCATGCTGGAGCTCATCGACGAGTTTCTGCCCGATGAGCTAGCCATTGAGGCCCCTTTCTACGGCGTCAACGTGCAGAGCATGCTCAAGCTGGGTCGGGCGCAGGGCGTGGCCATTGCGGCGTGTCTGTCGCGCGATATCCCGTTCGTAGAATATGCCCCTACTAAGGTCAAGCAGGCCGTTACGGGTTCGGGCTCGGCCGACAAGGAACAAGTGGCCCGCATGCTGCGCCAAACCCTAGAGCTGCCACCCATCGAAGAAGCCCCCAAATTCTTAGACGCTACCGATGCCCTAGCCGTGGCTCTGTGCCACCACTACCAGCAGGGCAACAACGTGAAGGCAGGCTCCAAAAGCTGGGGTAAGTTCTTGGAAGACAACCCTAACCGTACCCTCAGCGCTACCACCGTTAAGAAAGCGGCCCGCCCCAAGTAACCTAGGGCCACAGTGGCCCCCACGGTGGGCCCTGGGTTACTACCTAAGCGCTGACTAAGCAAAAGCGGATACTTGGCGAGAAAAAGGCGGGGTTGACATAACATGGCAATTCAGCAAGGGGGCAGCTTACTAATTTTACACTACTAAAACCTACCTGCCTTCTCGCTATTTTTCTGCCGCTTACACGCTCTCATTATGTTCACCTTGTCCCGCCCATTTGTTGTCTTACTTAGTGTAGCCTCCTTGCTGGCTGGTTCGGCTCAGGCGGCTGGCCTGCCGAGCACCATTACTCCTTCGGAGCCCGTCGAGAGCACGCAGTTTACCACCCTAACTGGCACCATTCTCGGGGCCGACGGTCGGCCGCAGCCCGGCGTATGCGTATTTCTGGTGGCTAATCGCCGCCTTATTGCCGTCACCGATGCCCACGGCATCTTTCAGCTGCAAGTACCTGCCGCCCCCACCCAGCACCTGCAAGCCGAATATGTAGGCCTAGGTAGCTCTCGCTTCGAAATAGACGGCCAGCATCCCAAGCCCGTGCGCATTGTGCTGGGCCAGTAAATTAGTTATTTTCTCATACTTTATATCCTTACCCATAACTTTCGATAACCCCTCCCCTTCGGCAGGGGGCTATTGTGTGGTTATACCAGGCTATTATTGTCAAGCCGCTAGCTACTCGGCAGCAATTATGCCTCTATTAAACTATCTATTTATCAATTGTCCTTTTCTACAAGCTTACTATGGTTCTTAACGCTTCTGCTTCAGTCGAAGCAGCCGCGGCTCCCGAGCACGCTGAGCTAGCCGACCTGCGCCGCCAGATAGCTGATTTGCAGCTATTGGCCAACCTGCCCGAGCACAACCCCAATCCTATTTTGCGTTACGATGCGGCGGGCCGGCAACTCTATGCCAACCCAGCGGCTTTAGCCCTACGCCAAGGGCTAGACCGTGCCGAGCAGGTGCGCGTGCGCCAAGCCCTGCGAGCTGCCGCCAAAGCCGGCGTAGCGGGGCAGCAAGTGGCCCAAGTGCGAGTGGGCGCGCGCTACTTTCAGCTGAACGTCGTCACTAGCTTGCCTCCCGTAGGCAGCGTTACGCTTTACCTAGCCGAAACAACGGGCCGTGTACTGGCCGAGCAGCAATTCACGGAGCAGCAAGAGTTTATCAATGATATCCTGGCCGCCATGCCCAATCCAGTGCATGTGCGCGACGCCGAAGGCAACCTTGTGTTTGAGAACCGGGCAGCCAACGAGCTGCGCCTCCAAACCAGCCACATGCATCCTACTGATGCCCAGCCGCCCACCCCGGCACAAGCCCAGCAGCTGGCTCATTACATTGCAACTAATACGCAGGTACTAGCGACGGGCGAGCAGCTCGAAACCGAAAGCCATCTCACCCTCCGCTCGGGCCAAGAGATGTATTTCCACACCGTAAAGCGCCTGCTCGTGCGCACAGATGGCGCCCGGCAGGTACTTGGCGTGAGCACCGACATCACCGACCGGCTGCTGGCCGAGCATAAGATGGAGCAAGCCAAGCACGCCGCCGAAGCGGCCGTACTGGCTCGCGAAAACTTCTTGGCCAACATGAGCCACGAAATGCGCACCCCCCTCAACGGGGTACTTGGTATGGCAGCCCAGCTGGCTCGCACGGCCCTCTCGGCCCGCCAGCAGGAATTTTTACGCACCATCCGGTACTCGGGGCAGCACCTGCTGGGGGTTATCAACGACGTGCTCGACATGGCCAAAATCACCTCGGGCAAGCTGGAGCTGGAGGAAACGGCCTTCAATATCTGCGATTCGATGTCTGAGGCCTTGCAGCCACTCATCGCGCAGGCGCAGGAGAAAGGCATTCAGTTTTCGGGCACCCGGCTCCAGACTACCTGCGCGCACCCCTGGGTACTGGGCGACGCACTGCGCCTCAATCAGATTCTGCTCAACCTAGTGGCCAACGCCATTAAGTTTACCGAGTCCGGCGGCCGCATCAAGGTAGTGGGCGAGCAGTTGGCCGAAACTGACACCACGCTCACCGTGCGCTTTAGCGTAGAAGACTCCGGCATCGGCATCGCGCCCGACAAGCAAGAGCTTATTTTTGAAGGCTTTACCCAGGCTTATGCCGATACAACGCGTCGCTTTGGGGGCACGGGTCTGGGCCTGAGCATCTCGCGAGCGCTGGTGGCCCAGCTAGGCGGTGCGCTTACGCTGTGCAGCACACCGGGCCAAGGCAGCACGTTTGCCTTTGTGCTCACCCTGCCCAAGGCGCTCGAAGTTATGGCCCCGCCTACTGCCGATGCCTACGACACGGGCGAGCTGCGCGGCCGCCGCGTGCTGGTAGTTGAAGACAATGAGATAAACCGCACCGTGGCCCGCCTGCTCCTAGAGGGCTGGGGCGTAGAAGTGGAAGAAGCCGAAGATGGCTTGGTAGGCGTGGCTCGCGTGCGCGACGAAGCCCCCTACGACCTAATATTGATGGACATTCAAATGCCCGGCCTCAATGGGCTCGATGCCACGGCTAACATCCGGGCCCTGCCCGACCCTGTGCGGGCCAACACGCCCATTGTAGCTCTCACGGCCAATGCTTTCCGGGCCGACTGCGACCGCTACCTGGCTGCGGGCATGGCCGACTGTCTAGCCAAGCCCTTTGAGGAGGAAGAGGTATACCACACGATGGTGCGCGTGCTGCCGCCCCCTACCCCCGCCTACGACCTCACCAAGCTGCGGGCCCTGGCGCGGGGCCGCGACACCTTTGTCGTAAAAATCATTCGCTCGTTTCTACAAAACATACCTGGCAGCTTAGCCGAGCTGACGGCTGCGGCCACCGCCGCCCAGTGGCCCGAAGCTGCCAAAATCGTGCACCACATCAAGCCCAGCCTCGAGTCGTTAGGCATCCGCGAAGTAGAGGCGGCCGTGATGCTGCTAGAACAAGCGCAGCCCGCGGCCTATACTTTACTCCCGGCCGCGGTAATGCAACTCACCTCTCAGGTGCAGCAAGCACTCGACACCCTACCTAAGGAGCTAGGTAGCAACTAGGTGCCTGCATTTGCTTAATAAAAGAGCTAGGGTGGTTGCGAAGCCGATTATGCCTCGCAACCACCCTAGCTCTTTTAGCTCAGCTTATCGAATTAGAGGCTTTGCAAGTTGCGCAAAAACTCTTCTTGGTACGACTTGCCGACTGGCACTTCATACTGCCCCAGCTTCAACATATAATCTTCTATCGCCTCGATGCGCTGCATGTTCACGATGTACGAGCGGTGCACGCGCAGGAAATTATCAAATGGCAAGCGCTCAGCTAAGCTTTTAAGTGTGAGATACACTATATGCTTGTGCGAGGACGTAACCAACACCGAGTAGGTCGAGAGTGCTTCGATGTAGAGCACGTCGTTAAAATCTACTTTGATGGTGCGGGTTCCTACTTTCACGAACAAGTCGGCCGAGGTCTGTGATTTGGGTGGCACGCGCTGGGGCGGCGCTGGGCGCGCTGCCAGCACCTTGGCTATTGCTTGGCTGAAGCGGCTAAACTCGACAGGTTTTACTAGGTAGTCCGTCACTTGTAGCTCGAAGGCGGCCACTGCGAAAGTGCGGTGCGTGGTGACTAATACCACAGCCGGTGCGGGCGCGGGCAGCATTTTGGCCAGCTCCAAGCCCGTAAGGTTGGGCATTTCTACATCGAGCAGTAATAAATCGCACTGGCCGCCCTGCCGAAAAAAATGCAAGGCCTCAACGCCACCCGGTAGCGACGCTACCAGCGTAAGCTCGGGGGTGAGGTCAACCAAGTGTTCTAGCGTAAGGCGATTAATTTCGTTATCGTCGACAATAACACAGGTAAGCGGAGTAGCAGTAGCAGGCATAATAAGCGGATAAATAGGTCGGGAAATCTCAGCCGTGAAGTACGAACTGCCTTAACAATCAGATTTAGTTAGCAAACTAAAAGTAATAAAGGACTTCGCACTTTTGTATGCTTCTGCTGCCAAGCTGGCCGTTGTATCAGCCCAACGCCCTAGATAATGCGCTTAACCTGCACTTAGCCCGCCCTCTACACAGCTAGCTCGCCGCGTAGGTAGGTCACAGCGTAGCCCCCAATATCGACGCGGTCGCCCCGTAGGCGGCACCACAACTCGCCGCCCCGCGCCGACTCTTGGCGGGCAAACAGCTCCGTTTTGCCTAGTTTTTCGGCCCAAAACGGAATGAGCGTACTGTGGGCCGACCCGGTTACTGGGTCTTCGGGCACCCCTACCTCGGGGGCAAAAAAGCGCGACACAAAATCGACGCCATTGCTGCCCGGTGCAGTAGCCACGAGCCCGAGGTAGCCTAGGTCCAGGAGGGCCGCAAAATTGGGCCGCAGCGCCAGTACCTCCTCGGCGTGGGCAAACTCGACTACCAAATCGCGCGCTGCCAGCACGGCTACTGGCGTAGCGGCGTCGGGGCCCAGCGACTGCATTAGCACTTCGGGGTGCTGCTCGATGGCTAGCAACTGTGGCGGGCGGCTTGGGAAGTCGAGCACTAGGCGGCCGTCTTCCTCGCGGCGCACGCGCAGTAAGCCGCTCTGGCTTAAGAAAGTAATTTCGGGCTTGGTGAAACCGCGCTCATTCCAGAGTACGTGAGCGGTAGCCAGTGTAGCGTGGCCGCACAAGTCAATTTCGAAAGTAGGGGTGAACCAGCGCAGATGAAAATCCGCCTCTTCTTCAGCGGGCAGCGGAATAAAAAAGGCAGTCTCAGCAAGGTTGTTCTCAGCAGCAATCTGCTGCATGGTTTCGGCGGGCAGCCACTCGGTGAGGGGGCAGACAGCAGCCGGGTTGCCGGCAAACGGGCGGCGAGCAAACGCGTCGACTTGGTAGATGGGAATGGGCATAGCAAACGAGGAATATCGAAAAGGCAGCATACCTAGGGCATTTTCCCTGGCAGCAGCCTTTCTAGGCCACAAAGAAACAACGCACTGCTGACCGGCCTTACGCAAAAAAGCCTTGCTGGCGAACCAGCAAGGCTTTTTTAGTTGCTAATGCAGCTACTCGTGTATTAAACGAGCGATACTTTCACAGCGTTCGGGCCTTTTTTGCCCTGGGCTATTTCAAACTGCACCTTGTCATTTTCGCGAATCTCGCTGATGAGGTCAGTTACGTGTACGAAGACATCTTCGCCGCTCTGGTCTACTTTGATGAAGCCGAAGCCTTTAGTTTCGTTGAAGAATTTTACGGTTCCTGTTTGCATGATGCTAAGGATAAAAAGTGATAGAGCAAGCAGCAGAGAACCTACAAGAGCAACTTAGCCGTCCTAAGTTGATTGCATTTACACAAGTCGATTGGTCTTTGACTCAAAGGTAGGTCGTATTTATTGAATGGCCGGGGTAGAGGCCCTACGCGGGCCCTACTGGCAGCGCGCAAAGGATGCTTTATTTGGCGCGTATCCCGTATTAGTGGCTGGAAGTAGCCTTTTTCCTACTGCTACGAGCCAATTTATTTTTTTACTATTTATGGAAATGAACTACGTGCGGCGCGGTATTGGCAAGCCGCTACTGCTACTACATGGCATTGGGGGCAGCTGGCGCTCCTGGCAAACTATCTTGGACGAGCTGGCGGCCGAGCGCGACGTGGTGGCAGTGGACCTGCCTGGCTTTGGTGATACGCCGCCCCTAACGGGCCCGGTTACTATCGGTACGCTGGCTGACGCGGTAACTACGTTTTTGCTGCGGCACGACCTGCTAGGTATCGACGTAGTGGGTAGCTCGATGGGGGCGCGGCTGGTATTGGAGCTGGCGCGGCGCGGCGGTGTAGTGGGCGCCGTGGTGGCACTGGACCCCGGTGGCTTTTGGACAGGCTGGCAAGTGCCAGTATTTTACCACAGCGTGGGCATGTCGGTCAAGTTGCTAAAAACTGTGCAGCCTTTGCTACCGGCCCTCACCGGCAATACTGTGACACGCACCATACTACTGGCGCAGTTTTCGGCTCACCCATGGCGAGTGCCTGCCCAGGCTGCACTCGATGAGCTGCGCAGCTACGCAAAAGCGCCCTCGTTTGAAGAGCTGCTGACCGACCTAGTGTATGGCGACGAGCAGCGGGGGGCACCTAAGCACACTATTGCGACGCCGCTCGTCATTGGCTGGGGCCGGCAAGACCGCGTGTGCTGGACCAGCCAGTCGAAACGAGCACTCGAAAAATTTCCGGATGCCCGGCTGTATTGGTTTGAGCAGTGCGGCCACCTGCCGCAGTGGGACCAGCCAACCGAGACTATCCGCCTGATTTTGGCAGCCACTAGCGGCCAACACTTTCGGGATGCCGACATTTCGCCGCGCCGCCTAGCCCCTACCCCGCTGCCCAAGGTGGCTGTGGCGGTAGGCATTGCGGCAATAGCGGCAGGCGGCCTCTGGCTGCTTTTAAGGAAGCATAAAGGTTCTGCAACCTACCGCTACTAGCCTTGCAGGACCTAGGTGCTTCCTAGGTCCCCGGCCGCAAGATGTAGCTGAGGCTATCGCCACCGGAGGTGGGCCTGGCCATATCTTGCGTCTTTTGCTGCTTCGCAAGCTAACTCATACTACCTACTGATGACATCTAAGATAGAACCCTGGAAAACCCTAAAATCTGAACTGGTTTTTGACCACAAGTGGTACAAGCTGCGGCGCGACCACGTAGAGCTGCCCAGTGGCCAGGTGCTCGACGACTACTTTGTAAGCGTGCGGCCGCATGTGGTACTCACCTTCCCGCTAACCGCTGATGACCAAGTGGTTTTTGTGCGCCAGTACAAGCACGCGGCGGGCCAAATCTTACTAGAGCTGCCGGGCGGCGTGGTTGATGACGGCGAAACCTCGGTGGTGGGTGCTGCCCAGCGTGAGCTGCGCGAGGAAACGGGCTACGATACCGACCTGCCGCTCGAGCCACTGCTCGAGGTCATCGACAACCCCACTAAGGACACTAACAGCATCTCATTTTTTCTAGCTCGCGGCGTGCAGCTCGTGGCCGAGCAAGACCTCGACGAAACGGAGAACATTGAGGTCGTGCTGGTGCCGCTCGCGGAGGTGTCCAACCGCATTATGACGGGCGAGATTCGGGTGTCGGGTTCGGTGGCCTTGTGCTTGCTGGCACTACGCCACCTAGGGCGCTAGCCAAGGCTACCACGGGCCTATATGGCCCATTTACCAACCTTTCGGGGCCCCGCCGGGTACACTTAGCACTCCTTAAGGTCGTCCTTGCCAGTGCGGGGCCCTGCTATTATGAAAGAACAACTTGCTGAATTACTGGAGCATTTTCCCGATGGCTTTGTGGTGCTGGGGGTGCTACTGGGTGGCCTAGCCCTAGGCCTGGTGGTAAAATGGCTGCTTTTTGCTGGGCTGCGAGCCTATGACCGGCGCGAAGACTCGGCGGCGGCCCGGTCGGTGATACTGCACTTGCGCCGGACCAGCACCTTCTTCTTCCCGGTGCTAGCTTGGTCGGTGCTGCTGCCACTGTTGCCGCTGCCGCCCAAGGTCTTTGAGGTGTTGCGCCGCTTGGTCGAGTTTATGCTGATTCTCTCCTTTGCCTGGGGCCTCATCAAGACCCTCGATGTGGTACAGGACCTCATTCAGCGCTACTATCAGCTCGAAAGCGGCAACAACCTGCGGGCGCGTAAGCTCTTCACCCAGCTACAGTTTGTGAAAAGGGTAGCCGTGGGGCTCATTGGCTTCGTGGCGGTGGGGCTGGTGCTGATGAGCTTCGCCACGGTGCGCCGCCTAGGTACGGGCTTGCTCACCTCGGCGGGCATTGCCAGCGTTATTGTGGGCTTTGCGGCGCAGCGCTCCATCAGTAACTTACTGGCGGGCTTTCAATTGGCCTTTACCCAGCCCATTCGTCTCGACGACGTGCTGGTGGTAGAGGGCGAATGGGGCCGGGTCGAGGAAATCACGTTTACCTATGTGGTACTCAATATCTGGGACGAGCGCCGCCTAGTGCTCCCGCTCAACTACTTTATCGAGAAGCCTTTCCAGAACTGGACACGCAATAGCGCTCAGCTTATGGGTACGGCATTCATCTACGCCGATTATAATGTGCCCGTCGAAACGCTGCGCACCGAGCTACGCCGCCTCTTAGAAACCAATCCGCTCTGGGACCAGCGCGTGTGTGCGCTCCAGGTTACCGACTCGAAGGAGCGCACCGTGGAGCTTCGCTGCCTGATGAGCGCTGCCAATGCCAGCGCGCTCTTCGACCTGCGTTGCTTCGTGCGCGAGCACATGGTCGCCTTTCTCCAAGCCAACTACCCCGAGAGCCTGCCGCACACACGGGCGCTGTTGCAAGACGAGGGCACTGGCAAGAGTGTATTAGCAACTATCAAATGATAAGTAAGGTCACGCTTTCGTTGCCTCGTGCAACAACGCAGCTAGCTTGGGCCCACGGTTGAAGGAGTAGGTCATCAGATAATCAAACGGCTGGCTGCCTCAAAACTCGGCGATAGTCATGCGGCTTATCATTTAACACGCGGCTTAATTGGCACGTAAACTTCTCTCTACTTATTACTCCTAGGTATGTCCACCGATTATAAACCCGTAGCCTGCGACTTCTACGACGTGCTCGAAGCCGCCGCTACTCGCAAGCAGCAAGTGTATTTACAGTATTTCAACGATTTGCACGAGCTGTGCCAGGGGCCTACTACGCTACGCACCTTCGTCACCCGCGACCACGTCGAGTATGCCGTGTTAGCGTCGGGCGAAGAAGTGCGGCTCGACCGCATTCTGCGCCTCGACGATACGCCTGCACCAGCCTATGCCAACGCCCCTGACTACCGCTGTGGCTGCTAGGTAGTCCCCAGCGATTATTTTACCGAGAGGTTGTGCACGGCCAACGGCTGGTTGAGCAGCCATGCCTTTAGCAAGGCATCATCAGCCGAGAGTTTGCCGACCACGCGGTACTTGGAGGCGAGCGCGGGGCTGGAGTCGGCGGCTTCGCGGACTACCCGCGGCTTGGGCTGTATCCAAGAGGCATGCACCATTTGCACAGCGCCGCCCTCGCTCACGCGCAAGAATGCCACATGAAAATCGAGCCCCACCAAGTAAAGCCCCGGTCCTAGCCCGCGCACCTGCTTTACAAAGTTGGGCTGGCTTATTTTACGGTAGCGGCTGATATTCTTCTCCGCTACTAGGTTTTTGATGAGCCGCTCGGAGCCCTGCCGCGCCAGCAGCGAGCGCTGAAGCCGCAAGCCGGTATCGAAAAGGGCCGTCGTGACGAAGTAGCCGCAGGCCACGCTGCCCTGCCTAGGTAGCCAGCTTTGGCCATAGAAACTCCAAGGAGTACTTTCCCAGGCTGGGAATACCGTCTTATCCAATGCATTGAGCCACAGCTTACGCGCCTCGACTAGGCAAGCAGCCTTGGCAGCCGGGGTGGTGGCGTTGGTGTAGCGCGTGGCCAGTGCGGTACGGCGCTGCGTGAGCTGCTGCAACGTGGCTTTGTAGGCCGGTGCCGAGTAGGGCACCGGCCGCTGCGCTTCGCAACTGCCGCTGAGCACCAGCAACACAAGCAGATAGAGCAGGCTTTTCATAGCAATGGTGCGCTGATATTGCCGGCGCAACCTTTGCACCACACTGCAAAGTACACTTATTTGGCAATAGGTTGCAATCACGGGTGCCCTAGGTCCAGTACTGTATGGGGGCGTGCGGAAAGCGCCGCTGCCACTCAGTATAGAACCACGCTTTCAGCTCCTTCATGGTAGGCATGTCGTAGACGTACTTGAGGCCACCGAACTTATTGCGCTTCACGGCGCGGGTTTCTTCGCTGAGGTCGAGCGTAGTATTGGGGTACCAGCCGAGGAGCACTTCCTTAGAGCCGGGCGTGAAGCGGTGCGTGACGAATTCCACCGTGAGGTCACAGTCAAAGTCGAAGGCTGCCTGCACGCGGTCGAGTAGCTCGCCGTAGTGCTGCTGCCAGTCGGGCAGGGGCATAATGGGTGCCATGAGGATACCCACGGGGTAACCCCCACCACCCTGAGCTACCGGTAGTGCTAACCGGCGCAGGGCCTGAATGCGCGCCTCGATGCTAGCGGTGCCGCCTTCTAACTGGCGAGCCAGCGGCTCGGCATTGAGCGAAGCCCGGGCACGGGTGTGGCCATTGTGCGGTAGGCCTAGTAGGCTCTCAATGTGGTCGTACTTGCTCACAAAGCGCAGGCGAGCACTCTCGCGGCCGGCGAAGTAGCGCACGGCCTCGCCTAGGGCGCCAGTAAGGTGCTCAATGCCTAGCACGTCGGTATAGCAGCTGGCCTCGAAGCTGGTGGGGCGGTCGGCGCGCTCGTATACCTGGGTGTTAGCCAGCAGCTTGGGTAGGTTGGCGAAGGCGCGCACCACGGGCGGGCCGCTGAGGCTACCGGCTAGGTAGCAATACTGGCAGTGGGCAGGGCAGCCCTCGGCCAAGTTGAGCTGAAAGTCGGCCGACGGGGGCGTGGGCTGGAGGCGCAAGGCACCGGCCGGGGCATTCACGACGGCGAGCGTGGTCTTGGCGGTGCGGTAGGTAGCGCGCTCGTCGTCGCCGCGCAGGCCGGTGAGGCGGTTGCTTTTTAGCAGCTCAATGTCGAGGTTGAGCGCGGTGGCGCGGGCCAGAATTTGCTGGCCGTACTCTTCCTGCAAGGCATCGGGCGTGAAGAGCACGCGCTTAGGCAGCCAGAGCTTAGCGCCGTGCGTGCGGGGCGCCGTGCCTAGGTCAAGGGGCGGCAAGGCAGCGGGGGCAGGAGCATTAAGAACGGGCAAAAAGAGGTCGGTCTGCATAGCTTAGTAAACGCCTGCCAGGCCGAAATAGGTCGTTTTTGGCTAGTTTTACCCCTATTTATTAAGCTTGACTACCAGTAAATTACCAGGTCCAACACTTCTATTTTCTGATGCCCGACTCCCCCACTCCTACCGGTCCTGCGCCTGAGCTACTGCATCCCGTCGGCGGCCACGAGCGCCTGGTGTTTTTGAAGAATATCATTACCAATTCGCTCATCGAAGTGGGCGATTACACGTACTACGATGACTTCGAGGACGTGCGCAATTTTGAGCGCAACGTGCTCTACCACTTCCCATTTGTGGGCGACCGGCTGCGGATTGGGCGGTTCTGCCAAATCGCCTCGGGGGTGAAGTTTGTGATGAACGGTGGCAACCACCGCACCGACCTATTTACCACCTATCCCTTTCCGGTATTTGGGCAGGGCTGGGAAACGGCATTTGACCCGAGCACCTTTCCTAGCAAAGGCGACTTGGTAGTGGAAAACGACGTGTGGCTGGGCCACGACGCGCTGCTGATGCCCGGCGTGCGCGTGGGCAACGGTGCCATCGTGGCCACGCGGGCCGTAGTGACGCGTGACGTGCCGCCCTATGCCATCGTGGCCGGCAACCCGGCTACTATTGTGCGCATGCGTTTCGACGCAGATACCGTGGCGCGCCTGCAAGCCGTGGCGTGGTGGCACTGGGACGCCGCCAAAATCACGCGGCACCAGCAGGCCATTTGCAGCCTCGACCTAGGGGCACTGGAACGAGCAGAATAAGTCTCTTTTACGTAGAGGTGAGTTATGACCCATGCCCCGCTTATCCTTACGCTTACCCTCGACGACGCCAATCAGGCTTTTTTTGACGAGCAGCGCCGTTTGTATTTTCCGCCCAAAATCAATTACCTAGGGGCGCACCTCACGCTGTTTCATGCCCTGCCCGGCGATGAGCTGGCGGCCATTGTGGCTGACTTAGAGACTATAGCGGCTGCGCAGCCCGCGCCACTGCCGCTACAGGTCACGGGCCTGAAATTTATGGGCCGCGGGGTGATGTACACCCTCGACAACCCTACTCTCCCAGCCTTACACAAGCGCTTGCAGCGGCAGTGGCAGGCCTGGCTGACGCCGCAAGACCAGCAGGGCCTGCGCGCCCACATCACGGTGCAAAACAAGGTAGACCCCGCTGTGGCGCGGCGCCTACACGAAGAGCTGACCGCTAGCTTCGAGCCGTTTGAGGCCCTAGGTACTGGCTTGGCACTGTGGGACTACCGAGGCGGACCCTGGGAGTTGCGGCAGCGATTCGATTTTGGAGGTATAAGCGACCAGCAACAACATTAAGATGCTAATGATTAACCCTATAACCCACTTGTTCAGCTTAGGTAGCGCTGCATTCGTTTGCAGAAACATCGGGGAGAATGGGCACTCTGTTCATCAAATTTAGGTTAATGGCTTTTGTACCTTTCAGCCGCTTTTGCGTAGGGAAGACTTCGCCCTACTGGTTTTTTACCCGTGAATCTTACTTCTCCTATCACTACTTCTAAGCCTCTCGACACCGATGTGGTGCTCATCGGGGCGGGCATAATGAGCGCTACCCTAGGCGTATTGCTCAAAGAACTAGACCCTAAGCTGACCATTGCCATCTACGAGCGCCTCGATGCTGTAGCGGCCGAAAGCTCAGATGCCTGGAACAATGCTGGCACGGGCCACTCGGCCTTTTGCGAGCTCAACTACACGCCGCAGCTGCCCGACGGCTCGATTGAAATTTCGAAGGCCGACAAAATTGCCGAGCAATTTGAGCTGAGCAAGCAGTTCTGGGCCAGCTTGGTGCAGGAAGGCAGCCTGCCCGAGCCAGAGAATTTTATTCGCACCATTCCGCACATGAGCTTTGTGTGGGGCGAGGCCAATGTGGAGTACCTGCGCAAGCGCCACGTGGCGCTCACAGCGTCGCCGCTGTTTAAAGGCATGGAGTTTTCGACTGACCCTGCCCTGATTGAGGAGTGGATACCGCTGGTGATGGATGGCCGCGACCCCAACCAGCCGGTGGCCGCCACCCGCATGGAAATCGGCACCGACGTCAACTTTGGCTCGCTCACCCGCAGCCTGTTTGACCACCTGCGCCGCCAGCCGGGGGTCACGTTCGAGCTAGGGCAGGAAATCAAAGACCTGAGCCGCAAAGAAGGTGGCTCGTGGCAAGTTAAAATCAAGGACCTTGCCTCGGGCAATAGCCGCAAGGTGCGCACCCGGTTCGTATTTATCGGGGCCGGTGGTGGCTCGCTGCACTTGCTCGAAAAATCGGGTATTCCGGAGGCCAACGGCTTTGGCGGCTTCCCAGTGAGCGGGCAGTGGCTCAAGTGTGTGAACCCCGAAGTGATAGCCCACCACGAGGCCAAGGTGTACGGCAAGGCTGCTGTGGGCTCGCCGCCCATGTCGGTGCCCCACCTCGACACACGCCAGATAAACGGGCGTAAGGAATTGCTGTTTGGCCCCTACGCTGGCTTCAGCACCAAGTTCCTGAAGCAGGGCTCGTACTCCGACTTGTTCCGCTCTATCGAGCTTGGCAACATTCGGCCGCTGCTTTACGCTGGGGCGCGCAATATTCCGCTCACGAAATACCTCATTGGGCAAGTGCTCCAGACGCCTGAGCAGCGCATTGAGGCTCTGCGCGAGTACTACCCCGGCGCCAAGCCCCAGGACTGGCAGCTCGAAGTAGCCGGCCAGCGCGTGCAGGTTATCAAGAAGGATAAGAAAAAAGGCGGCGTGCTCGAATTCGGCACCGAAGTAGTAACGGCGGCCGACGGTTCCATTGCCGCGCTCCTAGGTGCCTCGCCAGGCGCCAGCACGGCCGTAAGCATCATGCTCGACTTGGTGCAGCGCTGCTTCCCCGAGCAGTCGGCTACCGAGACGTGGCAGTCGGTATTTCACCGGCTGGTGCCCTCTTTTGGGCAGCCGCTGGCCGAGAGCCGCAGCCTGTGCGCCTCCATCCGGGCGCACTCGGCCAAGGTGCTCAAGCTCGACACCATCTAGGTTTATCTTGTGGCGTTGCCACTCCTACTGCCGGGTGCAGAAGTAGCGTAGGCTGCTTCTGCACCCGGCATTTTGTATGTGAGGCCGGCGTAGTTAGCCTGAAAAAGGGTATTGCTCGCGCGTTATGAATTCTTGCAACAGCGCCATCAGCTCGGGCCATCGCTCGGGCTGTGTGGGCTTTTCAAAGTTTACGTGGCTGGCTAGCCGCCCTAGGTCAGGGGCGTCGAGCTGCACAAAGCCCATGCTCCACTGCGCAAAGGCACGGGTAGGTACCACGCCATCGGCCAGGGTGCACACGTTGTAGTGGCGCCGGTCGCGGGTGATGCGTGCGTAGGTTTTGTGTACCTGGTCGGCGGGCCCCTCTAGCACTTGCATCGCGCCTTCTTCGCCATACAGCAGCAGGCCGCTGATGGCGGCTTCTTGGTTGCGGATTTGCCAGGCGGGCAGCAGCTGCCGCAGGTGGGTGGGGGTAATGGTAACAGCTAGCGAACTTTGGTAAATTAGTTGGTGAACCTGCATTTAGTAAGTAAAACGATAATGGACTTAGGGATATAGGATGTAACAAACCTACTGCATTAATCGGCCCGAAATGGGCATTTTAACTGCGCAAAGAGACGGCTGCCCGTCCTTCGGGCAGAAGGCCAGGCAGCCGGCAATAGGGCAAACTAGTAGTAATTGGGAGCCTAGGGCGTGATAGTCACGATGCTGCCGTCGGGGTTGCGCGTCAGCTCGGTCACCTTCACATTGCGCAGCCAAGTTTTGTTGCTGAGCTCGGTGTCGTGGTAGAAAATGTACCACTTGCCCTTGAACTCGACGATGGAGTGGTGGGTCGTCCAGCCTTGCACAGGCTTCATGATAACGCCTTTGTAGGTGAAGGGGCCGGCTGGCGACGTGCCCACGGCGTAGGCTAGCAAGTGCGTATCGCCGGTCGAGTACGAGAAATAATACTTGCCCTGGTACTTGTGCATCCAGGCGCCCTCGAAGAAGCGGTGGGTATTGTCCTTGGCGTGTAGTGGCTTGCCAAGCGAATCGAGAATGACAACTTCTTTTACCGACCCAGCAAACTGCTTCATGTCGGGCGTGAGCTGAGCCACGCGGGCTCCGATAGCGGGCTCGTCGCCGTCGGGCTTCTTCTCGGGCGCGTTAGCGTTGTACTTGCCCGTAGCCCAGCGCTGGAGCTGGCCGCCCCACAGGCCCCCGAAGTACATGTAGGCCTTGCCATCGGTGTCAGTAAACACGGCCGGGTCGATGCTGAAGCTACCCGCAATGGGCGTAGGCTCGGCCTTGAAGGGCCCGGTGGGCGACGTGCTGGTGGCCACCCCAATGCGGAATACGTCCTGCTTGTCCTTCACTGGGAAGTAGAGGTAGTAGGTACCGTTTTTGAAGGCGGCATCGGGCGCCCACAGCTGCCGGCCAGCCCACGGAATGTCCTTGGTATCGAGGGCTACACCGTGGTCGGTGACCTTGCCACCGATGCTATCCATCGACAGAATATGATAGTCGCGCATGGCGAAGTGGTCGCCCTTGTCATTCTCCGGCATCCCCGTTTCGACATCGTGCGAGGGGTAGATGTAGATTTTGCCGTTGAAGACGTGCGCCGAGGGGTCGGCGGTGTAGATATCGCTTACCAGCGGCTTGCTGAGGTACTTAGGCTTGCCGCCCGTCGAATCGGCCTTGGCCTCGGGAGAAGTGGCGGTGGCGTCGGTCTGCTGGGTGGACTGGCTCTGGCAAGCGGCCAGTAGCAGGGGAGCGGCCAGCAAGAACGCCGGCCGGCGGATAGAGAAGTTGGGGAGCATTAGGAGAAGCTTAAACTATTGGGTTCGCAAGCTACACGCTAGTTTTTTTGCCTTGCCTATCGGTTTCGTTATGATAGTCTTGCGAAGATTACAACGCCTTAAAAACACTGCATTTGCGGTATTCGCGGAGCTTTTTGAGGGCATGAGCGGCTTGCCGTACGCACTGCGCTCCTACCCTACCTAGGGCGCAGAAATCGTCCTTTGCTTGGGGCATTTCCCTTTTTTATTGCGGGCGCTTCCCAGCTGTCGCTTCGGGCTCAGCTGCTTTGCCTCAGCATATTATCAGCTTGTATAAAGGAGATAATCAAGTAGTTGAGCTTACTACGCGCTCTTAACCGTTGCTGGCCGCCTTCGTAGAGCTAAGCTAGTAATGGTTACGCTAGCGCATCGCCACTGCCCTACACATTATTCAATAGAAAGCCATAAACAGCTCGGCCGCCGATGCGGCGTGGCCCGAGCAGAGAACCAAACCATGACAGGTAAAACCGTACTTTATGGGCTGGTGGCCGGGGCCGCCGGCGTAGCAGCCATGACATTGGCCGAGAAGCTGGAGCAGCTTTTCACCAAACGCCCCAATTCGTACGTGCCCGCGCACACGCTGGAGCGGCTGCTTCAGCTGCCGCACAAGCCCGACGAAGAGCGCCTAGGCCTGAACTGGACCATGCATTGGGGCCAAGGCATCGTAATGGGCGCCGTGCGCGCCCTGATGGCTGAGCGCGGCATTCGGGGCCCCGTGGGTTCGTTTCTGTTCCTTAACCTGCGGCTTCTCAACGACCAGACCCTAGAAAATGCCACGGGAGTAGGCGCCCTACCCTGGACGTGGCCGCGCGACGAGCAGGCTATCGACCTCGTGCACAAAGGCATCTACGCCTTCACCACTGGCTTTCTTACCGACCGCTTCATCAGTGGCCCCGACCAAACGCCCGCCCCACGCAAGGGCTGGACCGTAGGCGAAAAAGCGTAAGTATCAGTTCGTACGAAGAGCAAGGAACCAGTAGCAGCTGCTCAGTTGAGGCCATTATGCCTCTCTGATGGCTGCTACTGGTTCCTTGCTCTTTGTTAGTTAGCCTTGTTCATTTGCTTGAACCGGGCGTCGATGTCGGCGCGCGAGCCCAGCCGGATGCTTTCCGAGGTGCCGAAGCCGACCTCTTCCTCGCCAGCCGCTAGGCGGGCCACAATACTATCGGCAAACTCATCGACGGGCACGGCCCAGGTGTGCAAACCCGGCCCGCCTAGGTCGGTATTGACGCCGGGCGGCACGATTTCGAGCACCCGCACGCCGGTGGATGCCAGTTGCTGGCGTAGCGACATAGTGAAGGAGTGCAGCGCCGCCTTGGTAGCGCTGTAGATGGGCGCCGCTGCCATCGGCGCAAATGCCAAACCCGACGACACATTGATGATGGCCGCATTGGCCTGCTGCCGCAGGTGCGGCACCAGCAAAGCCGCCAAGTGTATCGGAGCATCCAGATTGATAGCGATTTCTTGGCGCTGCTCTTCCCAAGCAGCCAGGTCGGGCGGCAGGGCGGCTATTTGAAAGCGATTTTGGATACCGGCATTGTTAATGAGCACGTTGAGAGCCGGAAAATCGGCCACTACGCGCCGCACCAGTGCAGCCCGCTCGACAGGCTCGGCTAGGTCAGTTTCGTAGATGTGCAGGCCAGGCACTTGCTGCTGGGCTTCGCGCAGCTTGGCGGCCCGCCGCCCGCAGATAATGACTTCGCTGCCCGCTTGGCGCAGGCGCTGGGCTAATGCCAGCCCAATGCCGGAGGCACCGCCGGTAAGCAGTACGGTGTTGTTGCTGAGGTTCATGAGTTGCTAGGTAAGGTTAGCTGGCCCGTGCCGCCAGCAAGCGTTACAACGCGAGCCCGCCGCCTTGGTTGGCTGCCAGAGTACCTACCCCCGTATTTTTACCGTGTGCTTTCTACTCCCTCCATCGGCGCCGCCACTGCGGCCGACGTGCCCGCGCTAGCCAGCCTCATCAATCGCGCCTACCGTGGCGAAGCTTCGCGCCAAGGCTGGACCACCGAGGACCACCTACTCGACGGGCCACGCATCAGCGAGGCGGCGCTGCACGATATGCTAGGCACGCCGCAGGCCACACTGCTCACCTACCACGGGGCAGGCGATAGCCTAGCCGGCTGCGTGTATCTGCACCAGCAAGGCCCGCAGCTCTACCTAGGTACGCTGGCCGTGGCACCCGATGCCCAGGCGCAGGGCGTGGGCCGGCAGCTACTAGCCGCGGCCGATGCCTACGCCCGCCAGCATGGCTGCATCACTATTAAAATCACCGTGCTGTCGGCCCGGCCTGAGCTGCTAGCTTGGTACGAGCGACACGGCTACGTGCGCAACGGCAAGAGCGAGGCCTTTCCGGACACGATTGCCTTTGGCCGACCTAGGCAGCCGCTTACGCTGCTAGAACTGATTAAAGCACTGTAGCAGCGTGGCTTGACGCAGCCTTAACAAGGCAAATCTGCGAGTATACAGTGCCCCTAGGCGGCAACTAGGCCCGGTGTAGGGCCAACCTCGGTGCTCGGGCGCCGCATGGGCTGCATTTGCCAGTAGGTGAGCGAGCGCCACAGCCACTCCAGCGGACCAAAGAGGTAGTATTTCAACCAGATGGGACTGATAATCAATTGTACCACCCAAATGGCGGCCACCACAAAATACAGTTGGTAGTACTGTAGCTCTGCGTAGTAGTTGAGGCCGTAGCCAAAGAAGATGAGCGTGCAGAGCACCGTGTGCATGATGTAGTTGGTGAAGGCCATCTGGCCCACGGCGGCCAAGCGGCGCAGCAGGCCCTGGGCCACGCCAGCGCGGTACAACAGCAGCAGCACGCTGGCATGGCCCAGCACAAGCGCAATGCGCTGGGCGGGGTAGATAAGAGCGCTCCACACGATGGAGTGCGTTTCGATAAAAGTCACTTGTGCGGCCACCCCTACCCCGCGCTGGTAGCCTAGGTAAAAGCTCCACAACACCAGCGGCAAACCGAGGCCATAGCCCCAGGCGGCAGTGCGCAGGTACTGCGCCCGCGACCATTGCCCCGTGAAGAAGCCCCACTTAAAGAGAGCAATGCCAAGCAGCATCAACGCCAGCACATCGGGGATGGTAGGCAGCAGAAATTTGGTTTCCTCGGTCCAGCTCTCGTGCCGTACGCGCTGGGCCACGGTGTTGTAGTCCGACTTCATTTGGCGCGTGTGCGCGGCTATCTCGGCCTGGTTGGGTAGAAACTCTTTTTCCGTATCCTGCCAAGCGGAGATGGCTTGCCGCTGCGCCACCGTGAGGGCCTGGCCCTGGTGCTGCGCCTCCTGCGCGGCCTTGTAGGCAAACCGGGTGGCCCGGATGTGCTGAAAAAACAGCGTATTCCCCACAAACCCTAGGATGGCCACAAGCGGCACGCCCAGCGCCAGGTACCGCGCCGGCAGCTTGCGAAACAGAAAAGCGAGCATGCCGCCAATACCGTAGAAATATAGAATGTCGCCCATCCACAGCAGCAAATGGGCCTGCAAAAGCCCGAACAGCACCAGCCAGCCCATACGCCGATAAAATAACCCCGCTACCGGCTGCCCAGCCTGCTCCTTGCGCCTGGTAAACAGCACAATGCCGGCCCCAAATAGCATGGAGAACAAGGCCCTCATCTTCCCCTCAAAAAAGACAGTAACCACGGCATACGTCCAGAAATTAGCGCTGTGCGGGTCGTGCCTAAACCCATCGAAGGCCCGCTCGGCCAGCGCGAACCCGGGGATGTTCATCAGTAGAATGCCCAGCAGCGCCACTCCTCGCAGCATATCCAAATTCTGCAGGCGGTCGGCTTGGGCCACGGGCCCAGCCTGGGCCGTGGCAGGCCCAGAGAGCTCAGCGTAAGTAGCAGTTGTCATGGTGCAGATGGACAAAAGGGTGAGGCCCAAATATAATATAAATCTAATATATTATATACCTAATACCACAAAAAAAGCCGTTGGGTCACACGTAGGTGTGGCCCAACGGCTCTAGTGACTTATCAGCCTAGGAAATTGACACTTACCGCAGGCCCTGCACCAGCGCTAATAGCTCGGTCTGGGTGGCCTGGGTGCGGTCGTGGGCGTACCAGGTATGCAGCTCCCGAATAAAATCGTCGTGCGACATGCCCTCAGCCTTGAGGCGCTGCACCAGCTCACGGGCTGGCACCGGGCGCGGGCCCCAGTGCGTGATTTCGGCCAGGGTGTTGGGGTCGAGTACCACCAGCTTGGGGATGGCGCGGCTGCTACCCGTTAGGTACTGGTCGATGAGGGCGGGGTGCTCGTCGCGCAGTACATAGCGGGTAGTAAGGTGGCCCTGGCTGGCCTGGGCCACGGCTTCTACTACGGGCACTATCTGGGCCGCGTCGCCGCACCAGCCTTCGGTGATAATGAGCCAGATATACTGCCCCTGGAGGCCAGCCGCCGCGGCCGCCAGCGCGGGCTGCACCTTCACCGTTTTGTCGAGGCGGTGCATGCGCTGCACGTTCAGGGTGGTGTACTCGGTAAGCTCGGGGGTTTGCTGGGGGCCGGTGGTTTTGCCCTCGGCCAGCAGGTCGTCGATGAGCTGGCGATACGCCGCGTAAGTATAGGCCGCCGTGAAGTGCTCGGTACTCAGTACGGGGGTGGCAGTGGGAGTTGTCATAGTAGACTAGCTGTTTTTTTAGGTACAACAACTTAGCTGGCCATTTAGATAACTGCCGCCGGCCGCTAGCTACCACCGGTATTTTTGCGGCATGACCAAATTGCTTTTTCCCTTGCTTGCCCTAGGTGCTGGGGTACTGGCCAGCTGCCAGCCCACGCCCAACGCGGCCACTGGCACCGCGCCCTCAGCCGAGACCGCGCCCACCTCTCCGGCGGTCCCCGCCGCCGCCACGGCTGCCCTCGACGAAGCCGGCGCCCGCGCGGCCGTGGCCCGCCACATCCAGACGCTGCCTAATGCGGCCCTGTACGTGCCCGACTCGGCCCGCGTGAACGACAACGAAGCCAGCTGGCAAGTGCTGGTGCCCCGCACCGACTGGGCCAACCGCATGCCCAACCGCGCCCGTTTTGAGGTAGATAAAAAAACCGGTCAGGTGAGCAGCCAGCCCGTGAAGTAACCTCGGGCGCTTGGGGCAGGCACCCTAGGAAATTACCCCCAAAGGCCTCCACACTTTCGTTGGAGGCCGTATACCGCCTTAGCTAGCAGCTTCGCGCAGCTTGCTACTCACTCTTTTTCAATGTACTGATATGAGCACGAACAAGGGAGCCAAACCCGCCTGGTACGGCCTCGCCGCTGTAGCCTTGGGCACGGGCATATTTTTTCTGGCCACCAACAAAGGCCGGCTATTCAAAAAAGGTACCGCGAGCCTGAAAGGTCTCCTAGGTGGCACCCCCGCCGCAGAAGCGGCTGACCCGATAGAAACGCCAGGTGGTAGCAGCACCGCCGGCCGCACCCCTACCCCCGGCAATGGCCACGTGCGCGACGTGGTGGCGGACAACCCACCTAAGCCCGAAACCGGCAGCAACTTCACCAAGCACGGCGAGGTACACGGCCCGCAGTAAGAGCAGGTTGGAGCGGTGAATAAGTAGCCTTGGTACCAGCCTGCGCACCCTAGCTACCCCTTACGCCGTATTGCTGGCCAGCTTACTCTTTCACCGCTCATCCCCTCCCCTATGGACCAATTAGCCGCAGGCGTGCACCAGCTCCGCATCAAGCGCTTTGTAAACGTGTACTTTGTCGAGGCCGGCAACGACAACGAATGGGTACTTATTGATACGGGCCTGCCGGGCTCGGAAAAGGAAATTCAGGCGGCCGCTGTTGAGTTGTTTGGGGCTGGCACTAAGCCGCAAGCCATCATCCTGACCCACGGCCACCTCGACCACCTAGGCTCGGCCAAAGAGCTGGCGGCAGCGTGGCAAGTGCCCGTCATTGTGCACCCCCTCGAACTGCCTTATGTGACTAATAAGGCCAAATACCCGCCCCGCGACCCCACCGTAGGCGGCTCACTCGCCTTTATGAGCCGGTTTTTTCCGACCGACTTACCCGACCTCAGCGAGGTAGTAGAACCCCTGAATACCGATGACGAAATGGTACCCTTCCTGGCCAATTGGCGCTGGCTGCACGTGCCGGGCCACGCGCCGGGTCAGCTAGCGTTCTTCCGCGAAGCCGACCACACGCTCATCGGTGGCGATGCATTTGCCACTACCGACCATGAGTCGGTGCCTAGCGTGCTGCTGGGTATTCCTAAAATCAGCGTGGCCGGGGCACCTTTCAACTACGACTGGCAGCAGTGCCGCGAGTCGGTACAGAAGCTGGCTGCCCTCGAGCCGCGCAATATTGGCTGTGGCCACGGCCCCGTGCTCAATGGCTTGCAAGCCATGGTAGACTTGAAGAATTTAGCTAGCGAATACCCTTTACCGGCCCAGGGACGCTACCTCCACGAGCCCGCCCGCGTCGATGCCAGCGGTGTCGAGCACCTGCCCCCACCCGTCGAAGACAAGCTCCCCAAGCAAGCCGCTGCCGTGGGCCTAGGTCTGCTGCTAGCTGGTGCTGGCTGGCTACTAGTGGGTGGCCGCCGCAAAAAGCGCCGCGCCAAAACGTACGCCGCTAAACCAAATCCTTAGCACTAACCAGCTCCTGGCTAACCCTCGGCGACTGGCAGCTCCTCGGGGAGTGCGTCGAGCACGCGTGTGAGCTGGCGCACCAGCTGCTGCACGGCTTCTTCGCGGGCTTTACCAACTTCGGTATCGCCGCGAGGGGGCTCGAGCAGCTGCTGCAAGGGCGCCCCAATGCCAGCAATACCGAACTGCACCAGATTAGGCTTGATGTGGTGCACCAGCTTGGCTACTTGCGCCCACTGCCCAGCGGCGGCCGCTGCTTGCGCCTGCTGCAACACCGGCGGCACGTGCAGCAAAAATGAACGCACCACACGCTCCACAAACGCGGCTTCGCCATCGGCAAGCTCATGCACCTGCGCTAGGTTATAAAGCGGGGCAGCCGGGGCTTGCACCAGCGCCACCAGCTTGCGGTAAAATTCTTCTTCTTTGAAAGGCTTGGTGAGGCAGTCGTTGATGCCGGCCTTGAGGTAGCGGTCGAGGTCGGCGCGAAACGCATTGGCCGTGAGAGCCAGCACCGGCACTTGCGCCCGCTCGGGCTCGGGGTGTCGGCGCAGTTGCCGGGTAGCTTCCACGCCACTCATGCCAGGCATCTGAATGTCCATCAGCACAGCATCGTAGAGGCGCTCGGCGTGCAGGGTCAGTGCTGTGGGTCCATCGGCGGCTTCGTCTACCACCACGCCCCAGCCGTGCAGCACCCGGCGCACCACCTCGCGGTTGATGCCGTTGTCTTCAACCACCAGCACCCGGCGGCCGCGCAGGGCGCCGGTATCGGCCAGCACCGGCCTAGGGGCCGTTTCGACGCCTTGGGCGCGCGGCAGCGTCACGCTAAACTGAAACGTGCTGCCGCTACCGGGCTGGCTATCCACCGCAATCGTGCCGCCCATTTGCTCGACCAGCGCTCGCGCAATGCCCAGGCCCAGGCCAGTGCCGCCAAAGCGCCGGGCCGTATCGGTATCGGCCTGCACAAAGTCCTCAAAGATGAGCTCCAGCTTGTCGGATGCAATGCCCATGCCCGTATCGGTAACCCGGAAGCTGGCCGTGAGGTGGGTTTCGGTTTGGCCCAGTACGTAGGCGCCCACCGCGATGCTGCCCGGCGCCGCCGTAAACTTGATAGCATTAGACACGAGGTTGAGCAACACCTGATTGAGGCGGTAGGCGTCGCCGATAACCCTAGGCAACGGCTCTGGCTGAAGTAGCAGAGCCATATGAAAGGCCAAGCCTTTTTCCTCGGCCTGCACGGCCAGCGGTTGCAAGGCCCCTTCCACCGACTCGCGCAAATCGAACGACACCTGCTCCATTTCGAGCCGGGCAGCGCTGATTTTGGTCATGTCCAGTACCTCATTCAGCACCGACAGTAGGTGCTCGCCCGAAGCCTGAATGATGCGTAGCAATTCGCGCTGGTCGGCGTCTAGGTCAGTTTTGGTGAGCTGGCGGGCCATGCCCAGCACCCCGTTCATGGGCGTGCGGATTTCGTGGCTGAGGTTGGCCAAGAACGATTCTTTGGCCCGGGCTGAGGCCTCGGCCAGTTCCTTGCCGCGCCGCAGCTCGGCCTCGGCCTGCACCCGCTCGGTGAGGTCGAGGGCGCAGAGCAGCACGTAGGGCGACTGCCCCGGTTGGTCGAGCCGATGCGCTCGGTAGAGCAGCTGGCGCGGCTGACCATCGCGCGGCAGCACGGCCCACTGCCCCGCCGACGCCATTTCTGAGTCGAGCTGCGCCAGGTAGGCCGGCCACGACAGGGCTGGGTCGGCACTGGGCAGCACCTCACCGAGGCGGCAGCCCACTAGGTGCTGGGCCGGCCATTGCAAAAGCTGAGCAAACGCTGAGTTACAAGCCAATAGTACACCCTGGCTGTTGTGCGTGGCCGCCGGCAGCGGCAGGTTGTCGAGCAGCTGGGCTTGTAGCGCTTCGGCCAAGGAGCTAACCCCTAGGGTAGGTGCCGCCGTGGCCAAGCGGTAGCTGAAAAGCTCGGAGCGCGCCGCGCCGCTGGGCGCGGGCAGCAGCAAGTAGTCTTGTGCCAGCACCCGGCCGTCGCGCAGGGGCACTACCTCGCCCAGCACGGGCACCTGCGCTGCGCGCTGGGCCCGCAGCTGCTGGGTAAACTCGGTGGGGTGTGCGGCCAAGTGCTGCAAACGGGCAAACAGTGCATTGGCGGGCTGGCCGGCCCAGAACTCAGGCCCATCGGGGCTACCCAGCAAGTGGCACAGGGCCTCATTGACACGTACTATCGTGCCGCTGGGGCCCAGCAGCAGGCGGCCCGGCTCGGCTTGCTCTAGCAGCTCGGCCAGGCGGTGCTCGGCCACGGTGGCGCGCTCGGTGGCCGCGTGCAGGGCGCGCTCGAGTTCCGCAATGCGGGCGGCATCGGAAGAAGCTGATGAAGGAGCAGAGTCGAACGGCATCGGGAACGAAGGAAGGCGCCGGCAGCAACAGGCGCGCTTGGCAGCTCTACTATCAAAAAAGCCAGCCAGTTGCTGACCTAGGGCGAGCCGGCGGGCGATTACCGCCTAGCACACAAATTCACTCGCTGTAAAAATACGTTCACTCGCATCAAAAAAGCCCCCAACCGACAGAAACTCCAGCCGCCCGCCCCTGCCCTGCCCTAACATTGTATCATCAAACAGGGCGGCACAATAGCCCAAGCAGATTAAGCAGCTTGTCGACGTCCCACCATACTTTACATCAGTTACTTACCAAGTAGTTACCTAACCAAAATCTCACCTTTTTTTCTTAAGAAAATGGCTTACTCAATCAACTCGCCCGCTGGCAAAACCGTCCAAGAAATCATCGACTCGCTGCCTACGCTGATGGCCGTAGCCGTGGTAGACATTCAATCGGGCATGGCCCTGGCTTCGCACTCCAATGTGGCCAGCCTCAACCCCGAAACCGCCGCCGCTTACAACACCGAAGTGGTGAAGCAGAAGCAGAAGGCGATGGCTGCCCTCAAGCTGCAAGACGAGAAGATTGAGGACATCTTGATGACGCTCAGCAATCAAATGCACCTCATCAAGCTCTCGGCGGATGGCAAGAAATTTATCTACCTAGTAGCTAGCTCCCGCGATACCAACCTCGCCATTGCCCGCGATGTAATGCGCCAAGGCGCCGAGCTGCTCAACTAATCGGCCAACCGGCCCCAGGATATTATTACTATAGCAAAGTTAAAGTGCCTTATACTACTCATTATTAATATTATAATTAACTAGCACAGCTTCTTTCACTACTGGCGGGCCTCTGACCCAGACCGTTTTACCTCCGCATTTTACCTTTCACACTTATGGCTTACAACGTTTCTATCCCCGCCGGCCAAGCCGTCCAAAACATCATCAACGACCTGCCCGGCCTGCTTGCCGTAGCCGTGGTTGACATTAGCTCGGGCATGAGCCTGGCCTCGCACTCCAACTCGTCGATTAACCCCGACACCGCTGCCGCTTACAACACCGAAGTGGTGAAGCAAAAGCAGAAGGCCATTCAGGCCCTTAAGCTGCAAGGCGAGACCATCGACGACGTGCTCATCACGCTCAACAACCAGCTGCACCTGCTGAAGATTGTAAACGAAGGCAAGAAGTTTATCTACTTGGTAGTGAACTCCCGCGACACCAACCTCGCCATTGCCCGCGAAGTAGTACGTGCCCAGGCCGACTTGCTGAAGTAGGGTTAGTTTCGTACCCAAGCCCAAACACCGACGAGCTTCTCCACTGTGGGGAAGCTCGTCGGTGTTTGGGCTTGTTGGCGAAATGGTTAACTAACGGGCCCCGCCCCACCTAGGGCGGTGGTAGGCCGGGGCTGCCACTGCTGCCCATCGTGCCGAAAAAGCGTGAGCCCGGCCACCGCAAACGCTGCTGAGTAGGCACGGCCAGCAAAAATCTGGCGCAGCTCAGGCACCTGGGCAGGCGGCAGGTCGCGGGTGGCTAGGGTGAGGTGGGGCGTATAGGCGCGGTTTTCGGGCGGCACCTGCGGGAGGTGCGCAGCACACCAGCCTAGTAGCCGCGCGTGAAAGGCCTTTAGCGCCTCTGCCCCTACTACGTGCACATACAGAGTACGGTCGCCGAACCACGCAAAGCCATCCAAGGCCACGTTGAAGGGCACTTCGGCAGCGGCAAAGTTAGCCAGCGCCACCAGGCAGCTAGCCTCAAACTCGGCGGGGGCGCGGAAGGGCGGCAGCAGCGTAATGTGTGGGGGCAGGCGCACGGCATTGCGGCTGCCGGTGAGGTGGTGCACCTCCTGCTTCAGAGCCCAGGTTTCCGAGAAAACGGGCTCGGGCGGCAGTAGCGCCACTAGGTAAAGGGGGAGCATGAAGCGGGTGAGCTAGACGTCAAATAATCAACCGGACGCCCCCTAGGTCGACCAACTGGTACGGAAACTGGTCGCCCGGCGAGCCGATAAACATAAAGTTTTTGGGGACATTCCACTCCTTCGACAAGCGGTCAATCAGTTCGGGCCCGAACTTGCCTTCCATACTCACAAATTCTACAACTATCTCCTCGTAGGCGCGGTCGAGCACTTTGATGTCGGTAAGCAAATCTGGCGCGTAGGTTTCGCCGGGCCTGAGCAGGGTCACGATTTTGAGGCGGTTCGTAAATTCGTTTTCCACGACGTAGGCCATCACTTTGTTGAGGTTCACCACATTGTCGCCCTTGGTGAAAAACACAAACTCTTGGTGCCGTAGCTGGTGCAGCTGCCGCCGAATAGCTACCTGCCAGAAGCGTGACAGCCGCGGCGAGCGCTTGGACAGCGACTTGGCCGCGTGCAGTACCAAGTTCAGAATGGCCGTGCGGTTGAGCATGACCGACACCAGCACTAGCGCCGGAATAAAGTATTGCAGAAACACAACCAAGTACTCGGGCCGGATGCGGATATTGCCGTAGAGGGCCGCCAGCACGCCCAGCAGCGCCAGCGTCACGGTGCCCACACCAGCATACACGGGCCGGGGCAACCTAGGCCGCTTGCGCTTGAGCAAGAAGTTGCCGAGCGCAAAAAGTGCCATCACCGACAGAAAGGAAATGGTGTATACGCCCGCTAGCGGCCCTAATTCGCCCTGGGTAATAAGCAGCACCGAAATGCACAGTAAAAAGAAAGTAATGAGGATGAGGTAGTTGCTACCGCGCTTGTTTTCTCTTAAAAACAGCTGCGGCAGAATGCGGTCGAGGGTCATGCGCTTCATGAGGCCGCTCACACCTACGAAGCTGGTAAGCACGGCCCCACTTAGCACGGCCACCGCATCGACAGAGATGAGCGTGGCCAGCCACGAGCCGCCCGCCGTATTGCCCAGAAAAGATAGCAGCGTTTCGGTGTGCTGGCCCACGGCAGCCAGGGGCAGCGCCGCCACGGCCAGCAACGCCAGCAGAGGGTTGAAAACCGTGACCACCACCCACATATTGCGCAGCGTTTTTTGGAACACGCCCGGCGCCTGCTCCTCCACGAAGTTGGCTGAGCTTTCGAAGCCCGATATCCCCAGCATGGCCGCGCTAAAGCCTAGGAACAAGGCACCTAGCAAGCTACCCTTGAGCGGCGCGTGCCAGTTGGCCACCAGCATATCTAGGCCGTGCGTGGCCAGATACCAGCCCGTAACGCCTGCCAGCAGCGTGAGCGAAAACAGGTGCAGCAGAAAAATAGCCACCGCTACCACCGCCGACTCGGAGATGCCCAAGATGGTGAGTGCCAAGAAAAAACCAAGCAGCCCGCCCGTAGCCAGCAGCACTGGCAGCCCTTCCCAAAGCGTGTGCAAATAGTGCATGGCCTCGGCCGCCGAGATAACCGCCGTGGCCATGTACGACAAGATGGTGAGGCACGCCGCCAGGGCAGCGTTGCGCTTGCTGGTGGTATTGAGCAGCACATTGTAGGCGCCCCCATTAAGGGGCAGGGCGCCCACCACTTCGCCGTAGATGCGGCGAAATAAGAACAGCACGGCGCCCACCATCAGCAGGGCCACCCAGGCATACTGGCCCGCGTAGGCAATGGCTAGCGCCGATACATATAGGCAGGAGGACGAAATATCGTTGCCGCAGATAGCGGTAGCTTCTAGCTCGTTTAGTTTTTTGGTGTGGCTCATGCGAAGGGAGGGCGGGAGAAGTAGCAGCTGCCTCTACGCAAAAAATAGTAGCTCGAATAACCTAGACGCAAATTCAGGAACAGGATAGGGAGGTAGAACTAGTAGCGCGAACTTTGCAGAGCGCGTTTGTAGCAACTCACCACCCTAGCGCGCGCCGCAACTTTTGCGGCATTACCGGGCTTACCACGCCTTATTGCCGCCCTAGGTCCTGCGGTCTTACTATTTTTCAGCCATGCCCGAAGGCACCATACTCGTCATCGACGACGAAGAATTTTTGCGCCAAGCCGTGGCGCGCACCCTGGAGCTGGAAGGCTATACCGTATTGCAAGCCGCCAACGCCTACCACGGCCTGGCGGCGCTGCGTGAGCATGCCGCCGAGGTGCTGGTGGTGCTCAGCGACGTGAAGCTGCCCGACGGCCGGGGCCTCGACCTGCTGCCCCGCTACAAAGCTCTGGCCCCCCTGGCCGAGGTGATTTTGCTGACTGCCTACGGTACCATTGCCGACAGCGTGCAGGCCATGAAAAACGGCGCCTTCGACTACCTCACCAAGAGCGATGCCGACGAGCAGCTAGTGGTGATAGTGGACCGCGCCGCCGACAAGGCCCGCCTGCAACGCCGCGTGGCCGACCTAGAGCAAAAGGTCGGCGCCCAGTACAGCTTTGAGTCGATGATAGGCCACGCGCCCGTCCTAGAGCAAGCCAAGAAAATAGCCCGCCAAGTAGCGCCCACCGATGCCACCGTGCTGCTCGAGGGCCCCACCGGCGCGGGCAAGGAGCTGTTTGCCCAAGCCATTCACCAGGCCAGTGGGCGCAAAAACAAGCCTTTCGTAGCCCTCAATTGCAGCGCCTACCCCAAGGATTTGCTCGAATCGGAGCTGTTTGGCTATAAGAAAGGCGCCTTCACGGGGGCTAATGTCGACAAGAAGGGCATGTTTGAGGAAGCCAACGGCGGCACCTTATTCTTGGACGAAATCGGTGAGCTCGAAGGCAACGCCCAGGCCAAGCTGCTGCGCGCCCTCGAAACCCAAGAGTTTGTGAAGCTCGGCGACAGCCGCCCCACCCGCGTGAACGTGCGCCTGCTGGCCGCCACCAACCGTAACCTTAAGCAGGAAGCGGCCGAAGGCCTCTTTCGGCCCGACTTGTACTACCGCCTCTCGGTGGTGGTGCTGCCGGTGCCGCCACTCAGCGCCCGCCGTGCCGACGTGCCCGCCCTGGTGCAGTACTTCGCCCAGTACTTCGCGGCCAAGCTGCGGCAGCGGCCGCTGCAAGTGAGCCCCGAAGCCATGCAGGCCCTAGAGCGCTACGGCTGGCCTGGCAATATCCGGGAGCTGAAAAACGTGGTCGAGCGCGCCGCCATTCTTACGCCGCCCGGCCAGCCCCTGGCCCTCGACGAGCTGCCGCTGGAAGTGCAGCTGGCCGCCGCGCCCAGCCCCACATCCGACGCGGCCCTCGACGCCGACCCACGCTCCTTGCGCAATGCCGAGCGCCAGCACGTGCAGCGCATCTTGCTGGAGTGCGGCGGCAACAAGGCCGAAGCCGCCCGCGTGCTCGGCGTGGCGCACACCACGCTCTACCGCAAGATTCAGGAGTACGGGCTGTAGGCTTGATGAGTAAGAATAATAGCTAGACGGTCGGTCATGCAGCGCGCAGCGAAGCATCTCGCGTGGCGCAGTAATCCCTATATATGAGCAACAAAGCGAGCGAGATGCTTCGCTGCGCGCTGCATAACCGTCTCTGAGTATAGGTTATCGGGGCTCTAGGTCGCTGGCGAGCTCGCCAGTGGTGGCCCATAGCGCATAGGCGGCTACCGATAGCTCTTCGGCCAAAAAGCTGCGCATGGAATAGCCGCGCAGTTCGAGGCAGTAGTGCAGAAAATCGGGCTCGGCCTGGCTAGTGGCAAAGCCTGTGTGCAATACGCGCTCGCGGCGGGCGGCGGGCAGTGTCGCCAGCCAATCATACAGGTCTGTGGCGGTTAAGATCAGGCTGTTGGCCTGGGCGTAGTAGGCGGTGGTGGCCAGGGCGATTTCGGCGCGCAGGTCAGGCATGGTAGGGGAAAGGATACGGAACATGCCACTACCGCTGCCAACACGGGGCCAACCCGGTCAAAAAGCCCTTTAGAGCGCCCTAGGGCACTAATTGACGTTGGCTACCCCTAGCATTTTGCACGAGGCCCTAGCAGTTTGCTAGGGCCTCGCTGCGTTTAGAGCCATTGCCTTGGGCGAGGGTTGCGGTGGGGTAGAAGGCTATGCATAGCTCAAGCAGGCTAGCATTTTGAAAAAGGCACTAGCAAAACGCTACGGTAGCGCGGCCGGACGCGAGGCGAGCAGGGAGCGAGATAAAATTTATTATCTCTTAATATCAAGTAGTTGCGGAGATAAAGCAGGCGTTAACCGTGCTTGGGGCCGCTCCTTGCCAACAGTAGGCCAACCAGGTTTTACTACCCTTTTAACACCTTCTACTTATGAGCGCTGCCCTGCTGATTCCGCTCCTCACTGCTACCGGCGTGGCCGGCTTCTGGCTCTTCTACCGCTCGGTCGATTTTTTCGACCGCATCTGATTTTCTCGCTCTCTTACCCCGCTGCGCCATGATGCTTGCCCTGCTGCTGCTCTCGCTAGCCACATTTGGCTACCTCTGCTACGTGCTGCTCAAACCCGAGGAATTTTAATCGTGCTGGCGGCCCTAGGTCGCCGCTCCCGCTACACCCATGAACAAAGAACTTCTCGGCATCGGCGTCCTTTTCGGCTCGACGGTGCTGCTGGCCATTCCGCTGGGCCGCTACCTGGCCACTATTTACCGGGGCGATAAAAGCTGGACCGACTTTCTGGCGCCTCTCGATCGCCTGCTCTGCCGCCTCGGTGGCATTGATGCTACCCGCCAAATGACTTGGCAGCAACACCTAGGGGCGCTGCTCACCATCAACCTGGTGTGGTTTTTCTGGGCCATGCTTGTGCTCTGCACCCAGGGCAGCCTGCCCCTGAACCCCGACCACAACCCCTCGATGTCGCCCGACCAGGCCTTTAGTACAGCCGTCTCCTTCCTGGTCAACTGCAACTTGCAGCACTACTCGGGCGAGTCGGGCGCCACGTACTTCTCGCAAGTGTTCTGCCTGATGTTCTTGCAGTTCGTGACCGCCGCCACCGGTATGGCCGCCTGCGTTATTGTCTTTAATGCGCTCAAAGAAGGCACCACCGACAAACTCGGCAACTTCTTCGACTACTTCCTTAAGAGCCTAACCCGCGTGCTCTTGCCCATCTCCCTAGTAATAGCGCTGGTACTGGCCTTCCAGGGCACGCCCATGAACTGGGATGCCAAGGCGCCCCTCGTGACCGTGCAGGGCGACTCAGTAAACGTGAGTCGTGGCCCGGCCGCCGCGATGGTGGCCATTAAAGAGCTGGGTACCAACGGGGGAGGCTTCTTCGGTGCCAACTCGGCCCACCCGCTCGAAAACCCCACGTACCTCACCAACGCCGTCGAGAACTTTGCACTGGTGCTCATCCCGTTGGCGATGGTGTTCGCCTGCGGTTTCTACCTGCGGCGGCCCAAGCTTTCTTACATGGTGTTTGGGGTGATGACGGTGAGCTTCTTGCTGCTGCTGGCCCCCACCGTGTACTATGAAATGCACGGCAACCCTGCCATCGCGCACCTAGGCGCCGACCAGCACCTAGGCGCCCTCGAAGGCAAGGAAATGCGCCTGGGCGCGGCGGCCTCGGCCTACTGGGGCATCACGAATACCATTATTTCCTGCGGCTCGGTCAACTCGATGCACGACTCGCACATGCCGATTTCGGGCATGGCCGAGCTGCTGGGCATGATGACCAACTGCTTCTACGGGGGCGTCGGCGTGGGCTTCCTCAACTTCTTTGTGTTCGTCGTCATCGCCGTGTTTATCTCGGGCCTGATGGTGGGGCGCACGCCGGAGTTCCTAGGTAAGAAAATCGAGGCTCGCGAAATGAAAATCGCGGTCGTCATTGCCCTGCTACACCCGCTGCTCATTTTGGCCGGCACGGCGATGGCCGCACACCTCTACGTGGGCAACCCTACCGAATACGCCGGCTGGCTGGCCAACCCCGGTTACCACGGCTTCTCCGAAATGCTGTACGAGTACACCTCCTCGGCCGCCAACAACGGCTCGGGCTTCGAGGGCCTGGGCGATAACACGCTGTGGTGGAACATCTCGACTGGCGTAGTGATGCTGCTGGCGCGCTTCCTGCCCATCATCGGGCCGGTGGCCATCGCGGGGCTGCTGGCCCGCAAGAAGTTCATTCCCGAAAGCGCCGGCACGCTGCGCACCGACACGGGCACATTCGGCATTATGGTCTTCTTCGTGATTTGGATTATCGCCGCGCTCGCTTTCTTCCCCTCCCTGGCCCTAGGTCCGCTCGCCGAGCACTTTACGCTGTATGCGCGCTAGGCCTGATGGGCGTGGGACCCCACCCCCCGGCCCCCTCCCCTCCGGGAGAGGGGGAGCCTGCTGATACTTTTTAGAAATTATCAATCCGTCTCACGGAACATGTTGCACGCTGCCATGGCTCCCCCTCTCCCGGAGGGCAGGGAGCCGGGGGGTGGGGTAACTGCGCCAGGACTGAATGACTATCCCCAAAATGGCAACCCAATCGCAATCCTTATTTCAACCCGCGCTGGTCGCCGAAGCCACGAAGCAGGCCTTCGTGAAGCTCGACCCGCGCATCATGTTCCGCAACCCGGTGATGTTCACCGTGGAGCTCGGCACGGTGGTAATGCTCGTCGTCACCCTAGGGCAACTCCTGAAGCCCGACGCCAGCCAGGGCAGCTTCGGCTACAACTTCACGGTGTTTATCGTGCTGTTTCTCACGCTGCTATTTGCCAACTTCGCCGAGGCCATCGCCGAGGCGCGGGGCAAGGCCCAGGCCGATTCGCTGCGCAAAACCCGCCAAGACACGCCCGCCAAAGTGCGCCAGGAAAACGGCACCTTCCAGAGCGTGAGCTCGGCGCAGCTGCAAAAAGGCCAGGTATTCGTAGTCGAGGCAGGTGAGATTATCCCCACCGACGGCGAGATTATCGAGGGCCTGGCCACCATCGACGAGTCGGCCATCACGGGCGAGTCAGCCCCGGTTATCCGCGAGGCAGGCGGCGATAAGTCGTCGGTCACAGGCGGCACCAAGGTGCTCTCCGACCGCATCGTGGTGCTAGTGACCACCGCGCCCGGCGAGTCGTTTCTGGATAAGATGATTGCGCTGGTCGAAGGCGCCGCCCGCCAGAAAACGCCTAACGAAATTGCTCTTACCATCCTGCTGGCCGGGTTTACGCTGGTGTTCGTCATCGTGTGCGTCACCTTGCAGCCTTTTGCCCGCTATGCCAACACGCCCATCGCGGTGGCTTCGTTTATCGCCCTGTTTGTGTGTTTGATACCGACCACCATCGGCGGGCTGCTCTCGGCCATCGGCATTGCGGGCATGGACCGCGCCCTGCGCGCCAACGTCATCACCAAGAGCGGCAAAGCCGTGGAAACGGCCGGCGACATCGATGTGCTGCTGCTCGACAAAACCGGCACCATCACCATCGGCAATCGCAAAGCCACGCACTTCTGGCCTGCCCCCGGCGTGAGCGAAGGCGAACTAATTGAGGCTGCCGTACTGACGTCCCTACACGACGAAACGCCCGAAGGCAAGAGCATTGTGGAGCTGGCCCGCCAAAACCGTCGCCTCGACGAAAGCAACTTGCAAGAGCGCCTGCTTGGTAGCGAGCCCATCAAGTTTACGGCCGAAACCCGCAGTTCGGGCGTCACGCTAGCCAGCAGCCTCCGCCTGCGCAAGGGCGCGTCCGACGCCATCCGCACCCTCGCCAACGCGGCTGGGCAAACCTTCCCTAACGAGACCACCCAGCACGTAGCGCAGGTATCGAACAACGGCGGCACGCCGCTGGTAGTGAGCGAAAACGACCGCATCCTAGGCGTAGTGGAGCTGCAAGACATCATCAAGCCCGGCATTCAGGAGCGCTTCGAGCGCTTGCGCAAAATGGGCATCAAGACCGTGATGGTGACCGGCGACAACCCGCTCACCGCCAAGTTTATCGCCGAGAAGGCCGGCGTAGACGACTTCATCGCCGAGGCCAAGCCGGAGGATAAAATGAAGTACATCCGCAACGAGCAGCAAGGCGGCAAACTCGTAGCCATGATGGGCGACGGTACCAACGACGCGCCCGCCCTCGCCCAGGCCGACGTAGGAGTAGCCATGAACTCAGGTACCCAAGCCGCCAAGGAAGCCGGCAACATGGTAGACCTCGACAACGACCCCACCAAGCTCATCGAGGTAGTTGAAATCGGCAAGCAGCTGCTCATGACCCGCGGCACACTCACCACGTTCAGCATCGCCAACGACGTGGCCAAGTACTTCGCCATCGTGCCCGCGCTGTTTATGGTCGCCATTCCGGCCCTAGGTGCCCTCAACATCATGGGCCTGAAGTCGCCGCAGTCGGCCATCCTGAGCGCCGTGATTTTCAACGCGCTCATCATCCCGGCCCTGGTGCCGCTGGCCCTCAAAGGCGTGGCTTACCAAGCCGTAGGCGCCTCGGCCCTGCTGCGCCGCAACTTGCTCATCTACGGCCTAGGTGGTGTGGTGGTGCCCTTCATCGGCATCAAGGTTATTGATATGCTGGTCGGGCTGTTTTTGTAAAAAATCAATTTTAAAAGGTCATGCAGAGCGCAGCGAAGCATCTCGCGTGGCGCAGTATATCCTACCGTAAGCAGACGTCAGCACGCGAGATGCTTCGCTACGCTCTGCATGACTGAATAAGTTAACTCATGAAAAATCAACTCATTCCCGCCGTACGCCTCACCGTGGTACTATTGGTGCTGTGCAGCGTAGTTTACCCTGCTGTGGTGTGGGCCGTGGCGCAGCTAGCGCCCGGCCGTGGCGAGGGCGTCCAAATTACCCGCAACGGCCGCGTGGTCGGTTTCGCCAACGTGGGCCAGAAGTTTGACCGGGCCGAATACTTCAACTCGCGCCCCTCGGCTGCCGACTACCACGCCGATGGCTCCAGCGGCTCCAACAAAGGCCCTAGCAACCCCGAGTACCTCGCCACTGTGAAAGCCCGCTTGGATACCTTCTTGCTGAAAAACCCCGGCGTGACGGCCGCTCAGGTGCCTGCCGAGTTACTTACCGCTAGCGGCTCGGGCCTCGACCCGCACCTGTCGCCGCAGGGCGCGCTGGTACAAGTGGCCCGCGTGGCGGCGGCTCGCCACCTGCCCGCCGCTAACGTGCAGGCGCTGGTGCAGCAGCATGTCGAAACCAGCGTATTTGGCCCCGACCATGTCAATGTGCTGCAACTAAACCTGGCTCTTGATGAGCTAGCCAGCCACAAGTAAGCTTTTTTGTTAACGTGTGGTGCCCGCCGACCTAGGCGGGCGCCCCGCCCTTTACCTTCCCGCTAGGGGAGCGGTCCGCTCCCTGGCTTCCCCATGAAAAACCTAGTATTGCCAGTACTGGCCACCCTTTGCACGAGCGTGGCCCTGGCTCAGACCACCCCCACCACCGACCCAAACTTGGCTGTGCCCGCCCCGGCGGCGCCCGCTACGGCCACCCCAGTAGCTGGCCCGCTCACCACTTACGGCTTCGTGGATGCCTATTACGGCTTCGATTTCAACCACGCCAATACCAACGTGCGGCCGGGTTTTCTATACTCGCACAATCGCCAAAACGAGTTCACGGTGAATAACGCCATCTTGGGCATGCGCTACGACGACGACAAGGTGCGCGGGGCGCTCGGCATCCACGCCGGCACCTACGTAAGCGCCAACTACGCCGCCGAGGACCAGGTGCTAAAGCACATTTACGAAGCCTACGCAGGCTTTCGGCCCTTCGCCAAGGCGTGGCTCGACCTAGGGATTTTTGGCTCGCACATCGGCTTCGAGTCGGCCATCTCAAAAGACAACTGGACGCTAACCCGCTCGCTGATGGCCGAAAACTCGCCTTACTACGAGTCGGGCGCCCGCTTCACCTACGAGGTCAGCCCCAAATTGACGCTCACTGGGTTGGTACTCAATGGCTGGCAGAACATCCGCGAAACCAACCAGGGCAAGGCCCTAGGTACCCAGATTCAGTGGAAGCCAACCGATAAGCTGCTCATCAACAGCAGCACGTTCTATGGCAACGAGCAGCCCCAGGACTCGCTGCGGCGTCGGCGCTACTTCCACAATTTCTACGTCACCTACGCGGCCGCCGAGCGTCTCAACCTGGCGCTAGTGTTCGACGTGGGCAAGCAGCAGAGTGCTGGCCACCACGGCTACGACACCTGGCACACGGGGTCGGCGTTTGTGAAATATAAGCTCAGTGACCAGTTTTCGACCACCCTGCGCGGCGAGTATTACAACGCCGACCGGGGCGTCATTATTAGTAGCATTTCGCCCGTCGCCACCGATGCCCGCTTTCTGGCTGGCGGCACTTCGCTCAACCTCGACTACCTGCCCACGGCCAACGTCGCCTTCCGCGTAGAGGGCCGCTACCTGCGGGCGCAGAACGCCATTTTTCAGCACGATACTGGTAGCTCGCGCAACTACGGCAATATCACTACTAGCGTCGCGCTGTCGTTTTAAAGAACGAGTATCGAGTGAAAACTGGCTGTCATTGCGAGCGAAGCGCGGCAATCACAGCAGAACGAGCTGCGCAGGTGCGATTGCTTCGCTGCGCTCGCAATGACAATCGTTATAGACTATTCCTTTTCTCATGAACCCCACGCCCGAGCAAGACCAACGCGACCAGTCGGCGGAGCGCTTTTTGCGCTTGGTGCAGCAAAAGCGGCGCGGCACGCTCAAGGTGTACCTAGGGCTAGCAGCCGGGGTGGGCAAGACGTACCGCATGCTGCAAGAAGCCCACGACCTGCACGCGCACGGGGTAGATGTACTGCTCGGCTACGTCGAAACCCACGGCCGGGCCGGCACCGTGGCCCAGCTCGGCCAGGTGCCGTTGCTGCCGCGCAAGCAGGTGTTTTACAAAGGCCGGGCGCTGGAGGAAATGGACCTCGACGCTATTGAGCAGCGCCGCCCGCAGGTGGTGGTGGTGGATGAGCTGGCCCATACCAACGTGCCCGGCTCGCGCCACCAAAAGCGTTGGCAAGACGTGGAAGAGCTAGTGCAGCGCGGCATTTCGGTGATAACGGCCGTGAATGTGCAGCACCTCGAAAGCCTGCACGACCAAGTGCTCAAAATAACCGGCACCGATGTCACCGAGCGCGTGCCCGACCAGCTGCTGCGGCAGGCCGACGAAGTCGTAAATGTGGACCTGACCGTAGGCGAACTGCGCGCCCGCCTCGAAGAAGGCAAAATCTACGAGGCCGCCAAGGTACCTACGGCGCTCGCCAATTTCTTCCAGGCCGAAAACCTGCTGCAACTGCGGCGGCTGGCCGTGCGCGAAGTGGCCCAGCTCCTAGGTCGGCAAGTAGAGAACGAGGCAGGCGGGACGCCCGCCATCCCGGCCCAGCGCCGCAACACCGACCGCTTGCTGGCTTGTATCAATTCCAATGAGCGAGCCGCCAAGGAGATAATTCGCAAAGCTTCGCGCCTCGCCGACCGCTTCGGAGCGGCCGTGTGGTACGTACTCTACGTCCAAACTGGCCGCGAAAGCGCCGACCGCATCGGGCTGGCGACGCAGCGTCACCTCATCAACAACTTGCAGCTAGCCACGCAGCTCGGCGCCGAGATTTTGCGGGTGAAGGATGACGACGTGGTGCAGGCCATCCGGCGGGTGGCAGTCGAAAAAGATGCGACGCTGCTCGTCTGCGGCATCACTGTCGAGAAAGGTTTGTGGCAGCAACTTAGCCGCGGCGGCGTCACGCACGACCTACTCAGCGCCGTGGCCCGCGATGGCAGCGACCTAGACGTGTATTTGGTAACATGTTAATGCATAGTACTTTATTAACAATAAAAATGGCTGTCATGCTGAGCGGAGTAAAGCGAAGTCGAAGCACCTCTACCGCTTAGTTGAATAGCTCAAGTAAATCGATAGAGATGCTTCGACTTCGCTTTGCTCCGCTCAGCATGACGATATTATAGTCCACCAATGAATCTCAAAACCAAAATCACCCTAGGCTTTCTGGCGATGCTGGTGCTGCTGCTCGGCATCGGGGGCTACTCGTACTACTCGCTACGGCAGCTCGACCGGGCCTCGCGCGGGGTGCTGCGGGCCAACCTGTACTCGGTAGAGCTGGGCCAAACGATGCTGCGGGCGCTCGACCAGCTGGGGCAACCCACCGCCGCCGACACGGCCGGCACGGCGCAGTTTGCCGCCGCCCTGCGCGAGGAATCGCACAACGTGACCGAGCCCGGCGAGCAGCGGGTAGTAGATGAGTTGCAGCGCTACTTCCGGCTCCTAGGTAGGCCCGCGCAGCCCGGTGTGGCCGTTACTACGCCTGTAGTGCTACGCCGCCTCACCAACCAAATGATAGAGCTAAATACCAAGGCAATAACCCGGAAAATAGCGCAGGCCAACCGCCGCGCCGACCGGGCCAATGACAACCAGCTCATCATTCTCACGGTGGCCGTGCTGCTGGCCCTGGCCCTGGTGGGCAGCGTGCCCGAGGCGGCGGTGCAACCGTTGCGCAAGCTCACGGCCGCACTCGACCACGCCACCGAGCGCAACTTTTCGGCCAGCATTCCGCGCGAAAGCCACGATGAGTTTGGGCTGGTGGCGCTGGCTTTCAACCGCATGCTGGGGCAACTGCGCGAGTACCGCACCTCCACGGCCGCCGAGCTGATAACCGCCCGCAACCGCGCCGCCAGCATTGTGAACACCCTCGATGAAGGCTTGCTGCTGCTCGACGAAAACCGCCAGATTTTGCTGGCTAACCCCGTGATGTGCGAGCTGCTGGGCCTGCCCGCCGACAAGCTGGTGGGCCGCCCGGCGTCCATCGTGCGCCTCGAAAACGACTTGCTGCAAACTATGCTGCTGCCCCTCGATGCCCCCAACCGCGAGGCGGCCGTGGCGGCAGCGCCGCTGCTGCACATCGCGCAGCGTGGCGAAGAGGCCTTCTATCGCTTGGCGGTGCAAGACCTGGTTTCTTTCAACGAAGTGAGCGAGAAAACCGAGTTTGTGGGTCAAATGCTGACCTTGCGCAACGTGTCGGATTTCAAGAAGCTCGACCAGATGAAGTCGAATTTCCTGGCTACCGTGTCGCACGAGCTGAAGACGCCACTGAGCAGTATTAACCTTAATACCAAACTACTGCAAGACGAGCGCCTGCCCGCCGACGAGCGCCTGCGCGTAACGGGCCACATCCGGCGAGAGACGCAGCGCTTGCAGCGCATGGTGGCCGAGCTGCTCGACGTGTCGCGGCTCGACCTAGGCACTGGTATTCAGCTTGACGTGCATCCTACCAACCTGGCCGAGGTGCTGGGGTACGCCACGGCCACCGTGCAGCCCCAGGTGGCCGACAAGCAACTGCAACTCGATGTGCAGCTCGGTGCCGACCTACCCGCCGTACGGGCCGACGTCGAGAAAACAACCTGGGTACTTATTAACCTGATGGCCAATGCTATTCGCTACTCACCCCTGGGTAGCACCCTCACGGTGCGGGCCGTGCCGGGGGGCGGCATGGTGCAAGTGAGCGTGCAAGACCACGGGCCCGGCATCGCGGCCGAAAACCACGAGAAGATATTCCAGCGCTTTGCCCAAATACCCGACAAGACGGGCTACCGCGGCGGCTCGGGCCTAGGCCTGAGTATTGCCCGCGAGTTTATCACCGCCCAGGGGGGGCGGCTGTGGGTAGAGAGTGAGCTAGGCAGCGGCAGTTGCTTCTTCTTCACGCTGCCAGTAGCCGAGAGCGCCTAGGCCAAGCCTTGCTCTGAGACCCTGGTTTGAATGGTTTGTATCTCGTGGCGGTCAAGCGGCTTGTGCAAGAGTCCGGCCACCAAGGAGTTAGTGGTAGCACGCTTTGCGTCGGTAGGCGCCAGCGACGACGTTAGAATGTACACCAGCGACTGCTCACGCAGCTGCGCTTCTATCGGCTGCAAGGCATCCAAAAACTCCCAGCCGTTGAGGACTGGCATATTCAAATCGAGCAAGATTACTTGTGGCAGCGCGTCTAGCAAGGCCTGCTTGCGCAAAAACGTCAGTGCCTCGACCGGCGAGACAAACGTGGTGAGTACATCGGGAAGCCCTTCGTACTGAAAGAGCCGTTTAACTAAGAAGATGACCGTGGGGTCGTCGTCAACTAAGAGGGTGCGCATCGTAGGGATAGCCTTAGAGGGTAGAAGCGGGCAGGGCCTACCGCTTGCTGTGAAATACTTGCCGGCCCAGGTGAATGGTACTTAAGTGCAACTACGCGAGCACCACTAGGGCTGCTTCCCGAGCAACTGCGTGGTTTTGCTATCCGGCACGCCCCCAAAAAACTTCGCTAGCACTTGCCGAAAAACCGGGCTCGCTGCTGGCACCGCCCCAAAAAGCGTCATCGACGACTTGAGCTTCACATCGTCGGGGCTGCCCATGATGCTGGTGGCATTGCTGCCCGGCAGCTTCAGCAGCTCTTCGCAAATGGCCACCAGCCGGCTGCCCAGCACCGGGTGCTGAAGGTAGGCAGTGGCCTCAGCTAGGTCTTTGATGCCGTAAAACCGAGACGTTTCGCTGAAGCCTAGGCCCTGCACTTGGGGGAAGATGTACCACATCCAATGGCTGCGCTTGCGGCCGGCTTTTACTTCGGCCAGCGCCTGGGCGTAGTCTGTGGCTTGCGCGTCGAGAAAGCGCTGGAGGTTGGGTTGTTGAGGCATATAAAAAGGACAAAAACAGTAGCTAGTGTATAGGTAAGGTGCCACACCTAGGGCAGGTACTGCAGTAAGCGTTGGCGTAAATCGCGTTCGTAGGTGTCGCTAAATGCGAAGCCACCCGCCGGACTAGCCACGAGTTGCCCGCCGGTGTGGCGGCTCTCAAACCAGTCTTCCATAAAACCAGCGGCATAGCCATTGGTACTAAACTCCCCGTCTGCCAGGGCAATAATAGCGGGGTATGCTTCCAAGAATTGGGACTTGGAAGCTGCTGGATGCGCTTGGCTATACAAGAGAAACTGCACATCGTAGAGCAGCATGGAGAGCTCATCGGCATGCAAGGCGAAAAAGCCTTTCTCGGTGGTGAGCTGGCGGCAGATGGTTCGAATGATGGCGGCGAAATCGAGGGGGGCTGATTGCTGGGCAATGAGCTCGGTGAGCAGGGGTGAAAACGCCCCGTGGTTTATGCGTGCTAGGTCTTGTTGCAGGTCTTCGGCCGAGGTATCATACACGTCTTCGTGCACCAGCCCCTTCACGAATGCTTCAAAAGTGGGCGCCAAGTACGTGATGGCGTAGTCGCTTTCTTGGTCTACGTGCACTACCGTGGGCTCGCCCTGCGGGCCACAGGCCGAGTAATCCAGCATGACCATGTCATGCCCGGCCGAGGGGCAGCTACAGATGCAAACCCCGATGGCCGGATACCCCCACTCATCGAGCATAAACTGGCTACCTAGGTCGCCGCAGAGCGAATAGTCTTTGGTTCGCCCAATGCCCGCAATGCCGGTGATAGCAATATGGTCGTCGGCCCAAGAGGTGGGTTCGCTGGTCGGAAACCGGGTGTTAACCGGGATGCCGCCATTGTGGCCTTTCAGGAGCGCCACGTAGGCGGCGGGCAGCTTATAGCCTAGCTCCTGCTCGATGGAAGCAAGCTCGTCTGCAGTAAAAGGAGCCTCCACGTACGCTTTCAGGGCATAGTCACTATCGTCCCAAAAGCCAGCCAAGTCAAAGTCCTCAAAAGCCACGCTAGCCATAGGTCATTGGAGAAAAGGAAAACCTACTTACTACCGCCCCACCACCGGCAGCACGGGCGTGCTCTCGTGCCCTTGGGCATCCACGCTCACCACACCAAAGATGTAGTTGTCCTTGCTAATCCCTAGGTCGGCGGTGGTGCTTGATACAGGGAAGCGCTGCTGCCACTGCGGGGCGCTGGTTTCGCGCACCAGCACCACGTAGCCAGCGGGGGCAGGGCCGCCCTGCGGGGCCTGCCAGCGCAGCTCGGTGCGGTTGGTGAGCTTGGCGGTTAGCACTTCTACCTTTTGCGGAGCGGCGGGCGCTAGGGCCAGGCTGGACAGCGTGGCCAGGTTGACCTGGGCGGTGCGGCGCAGGTAGCGGTAGTCCACAAACTCGGGCAGGTCGCCGTACACGATGCCGTTTTCGGTGCGCAGGTCCTGGTGTTGGTGGTTGAAATTCTCGTTGGTTTCGGTGAAGCGCACCGCCGCATAGCCCTGCTGGTTGAAGGGCGTGTGGTCGCCGCCGCGCAAAAAGCGGTCGGGGCGGTACTCGAGCAACACCGCGTAGCCATTGGCGCTCACGTAGCGCTGGGCGGCGGTTTGAGCGTACCGGGCGAGCTGGCGGCTGGGCGCGTCGTTTTCGGAGCTGAGTTGGCGGCGGATGCGCGCTTGCTCGGGCGTCTCGTTGGCCGGTACGCCTTCGCTAAATACGCGCAGGTGCAGCGTATCCGTGATTTCGGGGTCGTAGCCTTTTGAGTTGCCCACGATATCGTTGTTGAGCACGCCTACCACGTTCCAGCCCTCGCGCTTGGCGCGCTGGGCCAGGTGGGCGGCACCTAGGAGGCCCTGCTCTTCGCCCTGCACGGCCACAAGCTTGATGGTGCACGGAAACTTCTGGCCCGCCAGCACGCGGGCTACTTCCATCACGGCGGCCACGCCGCTGGCATCGTCGTTGGCGCCGGGCGCATCGGCGGTGCGGTTCATCACGTCGGTGACCCTAGAGTCGAGGTGGCCGCTCATCAGCAGCACGCGCTTGTCGGTGGGGTCGGTGCCAGGAATGGTGGCCAGCACGTTGGCCATGGGCGTGAGTTTGTCTACGCGCTTGCCATCGGGCTTCATCAGGAAAGTGTCCATCTCGACGGTCATGCGCCCGCCGCCGGCTTTGCTGTATTTCTTAAACTCGTTGAACACCCACTGCCGCGCCGCGCCGATGCCACGGGTTTTGCTCTTCGTATCGCTCAGGGTGTGGCGCGTGCCGAAGCTCACCATTTTGCGCACGTCGGCCTCTAGGTTTTTGGCCGAAATCTCATTTACCAAACGTTGAATAGCCGGGTCGGCAGCTGGCTGCGGCACCGAAGGCTGGGCCAGTGCAGCGAGTGGAAGTAGGCAGGGAAGAAGTAGTAGACTTTTCATAAGTAATTGCAATAAACGACAAACGCCGCTAGTCCAGCAAGACTAGCGGCGCGGCCATTGGCGCGAGGCAAGTAAAAACCGACTCATACGGCCAGGTCTCAAACCCCAAATTGACGCAAATGATGGTCGAGGTGCTTCCAGGTAATTTCTCCAAACTCCTGCGCCGACAGGTGCCCAAACAACGGATGGTCGATGCCGCTGGGACGGTAGCTGGCGGGCGCCAGCAGGCCAATGAGCGTGGCGTGGTCGGTGGCAAAGCTCACGGGTGGTGTCATCCCCCCTTTGGCATCCAGCTCGTGCATGGTCTTCATGTTAGGCTTGAACTGCTTGAGCCGCGTGACAAAATACCACTTCAGCAGGGGCTTGAGTAGGCCCGGTACCCGAAGCGAGGTCACGGGCTTTTCGCCGCGGCTCACGCGCAGCTGGTCGGCGCAGTGCACCAGCATCTGCCCGGCGGTCATGGTGCCCCAGCGGGGCCGGGCGTCAGGCATCAAGGTGAAGAGCCGGCTGATAAGCGCCTTGTTTTCGCTGGGGTCTAAGAAGTTGGCTACCATAAGCAACGATTGTTTACGCGGGCGGGTCAAACTGTTCTTTTGCGAATGTAGCGTGAACCTGCCGTGGGTAGCTACGCCACACATAAAGACCGCCGCTAGTCAGGGTAGACTAGCGGCGGTCTTTATGTGTGGCGTAGGCCAAGCCCAAGAGGTTGGCTTAAAAAGCAAGCGTAAACTTGTTGGTACGGCCCGCCGTTACCTGCACCGATTTGGGCGAGGTGCGACCGATGGTCATGACGTAGTTACCGGTGTTCAAATCGTGCAGCGTCAGGGTGGTTTGCAGGCGGCCACCCCCAGCATCGGTGCCTACTCCCAGGCGGTTTTGGCGCAGCGCCTCGACACCGTTGGCCAGCCAGCCATTTTCGGTGTATAGGTAGTAGGTCAGGTTCTGGTAGGAGGTCGGGTACGTAAGCGTAAGCTCCAAGTCGCCGACTACGGGGGCTGGGTCGTTGTTTTTACACGCACCTACCGCCACGGCCAGCACGAGTAGCAGGGCTGCTAAAAAAGAGCGCATGAGCACGTAAGCCGAGAGGTGAACAAAAAGTACCCTAGGCGCTTAGCCCATGGTGTGGTACACGGCCTGCACGTCCTCGTCTTCTTCGAGCTTGTCGATGAGCTTCTCAACTTCCTCGGCCTGCTCGTCATTCAGCGACACCGTGGTGTTAGGTACGCGCTGGAGGGTAGCGCTCAGCACGTTCACGCCCTTGGCACCTAGGGCCTGCTGCATCTGGCCAAAGTCGGTGAAGGCCGTTTCGACCACGATGTACTGGTGCTCGGCGCCGTGCTCGTCTTCCTCGGTGGTTTCGTACACGTCCTCGGCCCCTACGTCGATGAGCTCTAGCTCCAGCTCGTCGCGGTCCAAGCCTTCGGCGGCCAGCTTAAATACGCCTTTGCGGGTGAAGGTGTAGTCGGAGCTACCGGCCGTACCTAGGGCACCGTTGTTACGGTTGAAGTACAGGCGCACATTGCTCACGGTGCGGGTGGGGTTGTCGGTAGCCGTTTCGACCACGATAGCCACGCCGTGGGGGCCATAGCCCTCATACACCACCTCTTGGTAGTCTTTTTCATCCTTGCCGGTAGCGCGCTTAATGGCGGCTTCTACACGGTCCTTGGGCATGTTCACGCCCTTGGCGTTTTGCATGGCCGTGCGCAGGCGGGCGTTGGAGTCGGGGCTGGGGCCACCTTCTTTCACGGCCATCACGATTTCCTTGCCGATGCGGGTAAAGTCTTTCGACATCCGGTCCCACCGCTTCATTTTGCGGCCTTTCCGAAATTCAAATGCGCGTCCCATTTACAATGAACAATTAGCAATTAACAATGAGCCATTCGGGCCGCCCGTAGGGTAGCCCGAATGAAGGTGCAAAGGTAGCCCGCAACCGCACGCCTCGCTACCCTCATGCTAACGGGCCGCCCTAGGGGCCGCCACCAGCTCGTACACGCCCTTGTTACCCACCGGGTAGCCGGCAATGCTGATGGTGAGGCGCCGCGTGCTGGGCTCGTAGCGGAAGGTACCGCGCTGCACATCCGGCCCCTTCAGGTCGCTAAATTTGAAGTAGATGCTGTCGCCTTTAGTGGTATAGCGACCGCGCTGCGTAAAGTAGCGCGGGCCGCTGGTGCCCAGCAGTAGGCTCAGGCGCTTGTCGTAGGTACCATCGGCGCGCAGGGCCAGCGTGCCCCCCACGCCCCGCACCTCGGTGGGCGGCTCGCCGGTGGTGTGGTCGTACACGGTGTAGGCCGTGTAGCTGTAGGTGGTGTAAAAAGCAACGGGCAGCTTGGGCCCTGGGGGCACCAGCAGCGCCAGCGCCAGCAATCGACTAGTCATGGGTAGAAAAATAAACCTGCTGCCGCCCGCATCACAAAAAGGAGCAGCAACACACCTAGGGCGATTCTAAAATGCGTGGCCGGGGTTAGGAAGCAGCAATTGTTTTTTATCCTTTTTAACTCCTGACCTAGCCCTTGGGCCTACAGCGTTTGCAGGCGCTGCACCAGCTCGTCTTGATAGGCCCGGCTCACGGGCACTTCGTGCTGGCCGAGCTTGAGCATATTGTCCTCTAGGGCTTCTACGCGGTGCAGGTTCACGATGTAGGAGCGGTGCACGCGCACAAAGTGGCGGAAGGGCAGCCGCTCTTCCATATTCTTGAGGGTGCCGCCCACAATGTGCTTTTGCTTGTCGGTGACCAGCAGCACGTAGGTCGAGAGCGCCTCTATGTAGAGCACGTCTTCAAAATTGATGCGCAGCAGCTTGCCGTTGGTTTTCACAAACAAGTCGGTGCCCGAGGCCGAAATGTCGCTGGGCACGGGTGCCGCAACGGCCGTGGGCGGCGGGGCCACGGGTGCGGGCGTGGGGGCCACGGCGGGCTGCAACTCCATGACGCGGGCAATGGCTTGGCAAAACCGCGCGTAGTTCACGGGCTTCACGAGGTAGTCGAGCACCCGCAGCTCGAAGGCATCAACGGCGAAAGAGGCGTGGGTGGTCACCAAAACCACGGCCGGCTTGGGCTCGGGCAGCAGCTTTACCAGCTCTAGGCCACTGATGTGAGGCATTTCGATATCGAGCAGCAGCACATCGGCCGGGCCGCCGCTGTGGAAATAGGTCAGGGCCTCCACCGCATCGGGAAACGAAGCGGCCAGCGTGAGCTGGTCGTGGCGCTGCACGGCACGCTCCAGGGTAAAGCGATTAATCTCGTTGTCGTCGATAATGACGCAGGTGAGCAAGGCGGCGGCTGGGTTCATAGCAAGCAAGAAGGCAGAGTGGCTAGGCAGGCACGTGTTGCTAAAGAACGCAGCACCAGTGCCCCTCCCACCGCATAGTTTCAAAGGTAAGCCCAGCCGCCGCAACAAGTTCTGGCGGCCGCAAGTGGGTTGGGGCGCTCCCGTGGCCAGGTGGCCCTACCTTGCGCCTCTCCCCTACCCTTGCCAGCTACTTCGCCATGCGTACCTACAACTGGGCCATCCTAGGCCCCGGCCACATTGCCCACAAGTTTGCCCAGGACCTCGCCTTCGTGCCCAATGCCAAGCTGCACGCCATAGCCTCGCGCAGCCTGGCCAAAGCCCAAGAATTTGCGGCTACCTACGGTGCGCCCCACGCCGTGGGTAGCTACGAAGAATTGCTCGCCGTGCCGGGTATTGATGCCGTGTACATTGCCACACCGCACTCGGAGCACCATGCGCACGCCCTGCTCTGCCTACGGGCGGGGCTGCCAGTACTCTGCGAAAAAGCGTTTACCCAGAATGCGGCGCAGGCGCAGGAGCTGCTAGACGCAGCCCGCCAGCACCAAGTATTCCTGATGGAAGCTTTTTGGACGCGCTTCTTCCCAGCCATCTACCAAGCCCTAGAGCTGGTGCAGGCCGGCACCATCGGCGAGGTCAAGCACCTAGTGGCCGACTTTGGCTTCAGGACCGAGTTCAACCCCGAAGGCCGACTTTTCAACCCCGCTTTGGCCGGTGGCTCGCTGCTCGATGTTGGCGTATATCCGCTGTTTATCAGTCAGCTGTTCCTGGGGCAGCCAGCCGAAGTCCGCGCCGTGGCTACGCCCACCAGCACCGGCGTCGACCAAAACTGCGCCATGGCGCTTGCCTACCCCAACGGGGCCACGGCCACGCTGTTTTCGACCATTGCCGCCATCACCGAAAACCGCTGCGTACTCTACGGCACCAAGGGTCACTTGCAGCTCCTAGGTCGCTTTCACGCGCCCCACGGCGTGCTGGTAAAGCTGCACGACGAAGACCAGCCCCAGGAAATACCGTGCGACAAGCAGGGCCTGGGCTACCACTACGAGGCGGCGCACGTGCAAGAGTGCCTGGCCCAAGGCCTGCTCGAAAGCCCCCTGCTGCCCCTAAGCTTCAGCCTAGAGCTGATGCAGCTGCTCGACAAGGTGCGTGCCCAAATCGGGCTGCGCTACCCAGGCGAGTAACCAGCTGGGCGGTAGCCTAACTACTAGTGGCGCAACCCGCGCTAGCCAACCTATCGCCAACCGGCCTAGGTCAGCCCCAGCTACTTTCTACGCAAAAGCTCCTGCCTGGCTGCGCTTCGTTTTCGAAGCAGCCGGGCAGGAGCTTTGTTAGTTTCCGCGGGCTGTTACGCCGTCAGCACCTGGTCGGCGGGCACTTGGCCGGGGTCATGCTGCGGGCCTTCGTAGGTATCGCTGCGCTCGTCTTCAGTGGGCTCGGTAGGCGCGTTGGCCAGCGGCGCGGCTTGCGTGCTATAGATGTGGGCCATGTCGTGCAAGAACAGCTGCTCGCTCATTTCCAGGTCTTTGAGCACGCCATCGGCGATGTCGTAGACCAGGCCGTGCAGGCGCGGGGGCTTGTCGCCGCGCATGGCGTTCTGGATAATGTTGGTCTTGGCCAGGTTGCGCACCTGCTCCATCACGTTGAGCTCGACCATGCGGCGCAGGCGCTGCTTCTCGTCCGAGATGCGCAGCAGCTCCGTTTCGTGCAGGCGCACCACGTCGCGGATGTTGACCAGCCAGTTGTCAATCAGCCCATACTGCTTGTTGCTGGCGGCCGCCGCCACTCCGCCGCAGCCGTAGTGGCCCACGATGAGTATGTCTTGCACGCCCAGCACTTCCACCGCGTACTGGAGCACGCTCAGCAGGTTCATGTCCGTGTGCACCACCATGTTGGCAATGTTGCGGTGCACAAACATCTCGCCCGGGCCCGTGCCCGTGATGCCCGAGGCCGGCACCCGCGAGTCGGAG